>Ga0065711_1009295_pt1 | contig 40415 bp, 30 predicted proteins | sample Hoacrofraction12_FD_59098 | JGI IMG/M metagenome (GOLD analysis project Ga0065711, IMG submission 59098) | Hoatzin crop microbial communities from Cojedes, Venezuela - Epithelial fraction 12 v2 (version 2) | ecosystem: Host-associated > Birds > Digestive system > Esophagus > Crop | place... | reverse complement strand
GGGGGGGGGGAAATACCATTGTATTTCCAGTAATGAGAAGCACAGACAAGAGAGCAAATAATAATTTCTCTGAGTCACGCTCCCCGCCCAAATAATAGAAAGATCTCCGTGTGGAGAAGCAGATGACGTTATGGATTAGCTACGTTTGACTTTCATCGTGGAAAGTTCCTCCGTGCATATCCCAGCACGGAAAGCCGGCTCTCCCTACTTAGGTGGCCTGGGCTCCAGCTGTCTTTGAGGTCTGCAGGGAGCTGATGCTTCGCACCCCTCGTTTGCAAGGGATCAGTCCTCTCAGGCTGGGATGGCTCTGAAGCCGTGCTCTGCTCATCCCAGGTCAATAAAGGGAGCAACAGCTCTGGGTGCAGAAAGCGGTTCTGACAGGGCAGCTCGTGGTTTGGGAGCTGCTGAAGCCCCAAGGACGTCTTTCAGGAGAGAAGCTGACTGGGAGGGGACAGATGCAGGAAGGTTCGGAAAGAGGAGTCGGAATTACGGGCAAGCTGAGCTTCCAGTAGGAAGAGGGAAATTCCCATCTCTCCTGGCAGGACCTTGGATGCCCTGAGCCCCGAGGCTTGTACGTGCACGGATACACACGGGCTACGGACAGGGATGGAGGAAAAATTTCTCTCTTCTCACTGAGCTGGTGCCATAATCTCCCAGCAGAGAGCTCCCGTCCTGCGACCCGTTTGTGCATTTGTCACTTTTAATCCACCGCTTTTCAGCTTGTTTGTTTCTCATTCAGCTACCAGACGTCGAGGAGAGTCTGTATTCTCCAGAGGCACCAGCAAAGCTCCACAGAGAGCAGCTGTGTGATCTGGCTTTCAAAAATAATCTTTCTCCCTCCCCCCCCAATATTAGCTTGCTAAATAGTGCTCAAGAGCCACTAAAATCTGCAGAGTTTGTATCCAGCAGTCTCGAGCAAGAAGCCCTGCTGATTTCATGACAGTTTACACCTCTTTTCTTTTCCCCACTGCTTTTGCAAAGAGTGCTACTATTATAATACCTTAATTACGAGGTGACACTGCTGGAACAGCCACCCAAGCTGCCTAGCTGTGACAGAAAAGGATGCTGCCGAAAGCTTTCTCCCCAGGGTTCGCTTCTCGCATAAATACGACCACCTCACTGACTTCCAGCAGCTCTCAGACCTGCCTGGACTTCATCCCCTCGCTGCAGCAGCCCCTCAGACACCTTGCAGCATCGTGGGGTCTCTCGCACATCGGTCTCCCCCAGCCAAAGCTGCGCTGGCTCGTCGGAGGGCTGTAGGAATCAGCACAGAACCAGAACTGGGTATCGCAGCTCCGGCAGAACCAAGAGAGGTTTTACTTCGGCTTAAGGAAGAGCTGGGCGTTGGGTGTGGTGAGAACGGTGAAGTCTTCGGTGTCCAGGAACTCGTAAGCTTCGCCACCTGACAACCAAGCCAGCTACTGTTTGGGAAAGACATTCACGGCCCTCGTATGGGAAGCGTAAAAAGCCTGAAATATTTTACTATTGTTTTATCTACAAGGGTTTGGTTCCTTCGGTTTTATGCAAATATTAGAAGCGTTTGCCCAGAGGGGTAACCATGGCTTCCTCTGCTTTTGTCAGGGCTCCGGAATGCTCGGCAGCCTTCTTCCCCAGGGAATATCAGCTTATGAAATTGCTTTTTGATAGATTTGTTTCTCACTGATCTCTGGAGGGGGAAAAAAACCCCCACCCTCCTCCCCGTTGCATGCAGGAAGGTAGGCTGTCCAGGGCCAGGATGACTTCAGCAACCTCTCTCAGCGAGTAACTCTCAGTGGTCTGACAAAACAAGAGCTTCAGTGTTTCCAGCAGGTAAGCAACACGTCAGAACAGCCTAGAGGGGTTAACTCTCTCCCTTGGCAACCGCCTAGCAGCACACCTCTCCCTTTTGGCACCCAAGGATCCCAGCAGCGATAAGAAGCTTCCTTCCTAGCAGTTACTGCCATGCTAAGGCGCAATTACTCCATCGCGTTGGGACAGTACCTTCAAGGAGACCGACAACATGGGAAGGGACTGGAATTGGGGGGCAAAGCCTTGAAATCACAGCGTATCTGGTTATGAGGAAGAAAAAAAAAAAGAAGATAAATACTCTATTTCTGCTAGGGAAGTATATATTGAGGTTTTAGGGTTCAAATCCCTGCATTGAAAATCGCCCTTGTGAACTTTAACTCCAGGTCTTCAAAGTCTAGAAGCTAGCACCTAGTTATTGATTCCTAGAGCACAAGACAAAGCAACAAGTTGGGGTTTTTTTCATTGTAATTTTAATCAATTTTCACCAATATAAAGGATTTGAATTGCAACTACTGTGTCTGTAAATGTGTTACTCCTGTAAAAAAGGAAAGCCACTGCGCTCCGCAGATTTATGCCCCCACACCGCCTATTCTCCAGTTTACAGAAAAACCTGCTAAATCCTACCTGGCAGGACCAGATGCTGGGAAGACAGAGGAGCGAGGTTCTTGCAGGATGTTCATGCCCAACATATAAGGTTCCACAGGATCTGCGCTTCACCAAACCTTTATCTTTGCCAAGAAGCAGATTTGGGCCCAACTCTTGCACTGTAGCCTAAGCCAACTGTTCTTTGCTGAGCTGTTTTAACATACATAGCATCAGAGGAAACTTAGGAAAAGCCGTTCACCATGCTTGCACGTACAGCCGAACCCCAGAAAAGTCTCTCTTTATAGAACCAGAGCTTTCTTTACCCATTAAAATTTGCCAAAAAAAAAAAAGGTTGACTTTTCAACGACTGTTTTTCTCCCTATTATTTTTCATGTAGTTTGACACAGTTAAGCTTTTTGCCTCTGCTTTTTCTTTCACCTCCTCTTTCTCCTCTCTTTTCACTCATTCCTGTCTTACTGCCCTTTTCCATTTTGCTTCTGAAGAAAGACGATGGGGGGAAGAGGGAACCGAAAACCCAAACACCAAATTTCTTTGTACCAACCTGGGGTTAAATGAATACTTTTTTTAAAAAACCAAAACAAAAAACCCAAAAAAAACCCAAAAACCCCAGGATGAAAGCCCATTCATCCTCACTGGGACCTGGGGGAACTTACCATCTTGCAGGATGAGCTCAGCGCTTTGCAAAATTATCTAAACAGCGGGTACAATACAAGGTGGGTCCCAGCCAGAACTCCGGATATCAGCACTTTCCATCCCTGGAGGGGAGTTCGGATTTCGACATCGGGGCTTGTTCCTTGCTGTTAGAACTGGAAGCCGAACACCCCCCAACATCAGCAAGGTTCAAGCCCAAGGGCACACGTCTCCGATCAGACTCCGCCGATAAGGGACAAGCGGTCCTGGGACAGAAGATCTCAGTGCCCGGGAGGCAGAACAGTCAAAAAAAAATTTCTTTTATTTTAAAGAAATCAAACCATCTTCAGGACCAGCGCAAGGGCACTTGGAAAGCCCTTTGCTGTCACTGTCGATAAAGACGAAGCCTTTTGGTGCAGAATTCCTCCATGTCGACTGCAGGGAGCAGTACACTTTGGCTACACTTCTCGACAAGGGTGCCTAAAAGGAGACTTGTAATGTTCTTTCTGGGGCTCAGGAGCACGAAGCAAACAGAACTCACGGCCACGAGAGCTGGGCATCACCACAGCCCCCTTTAAAGGCTAAATTCAAGCAGCCAGGCTCTCTCCAGCCCAGCCTCAAAGCCTGTCCCAGCTCAGCCCACAGCAAAGGGGAAGAGTTGCTCAATTCTTCGCATTCCAGGGACAAGAGCAGAAGCCCAACAGAGCAGCATCTTAAAACAAGAGGAAAAGGAGCACTTGCCTAGCAACAATGGCTGGGATCAGCATGTTCGTCTCTGCTAGCATCTGCAGGTGTTTCTCTCCAGCTGCAGATGTATCACAGAACAGACAAGAAGAGCGAAAAGATTTGGCCCAGAAATCATTCCATGGTTCTACCGTTTATCCCCTGCCATTCTCTTTCCATCCCACCACAGGCCTTCCGAACTTGCTTTCCATGAACATTCAGGAGATCACCGGGAAGGTCAGCGAAAGCAGTTCAGAGCAAGTATCAGACAGCATTTCAAGAGCTAAATTTGCACTGAAATAATCACATGGAAAAACAAGATGCTAAGATTGCTACTCGTCCAAAAGAGGAACAAAAACATCTTCAGTGTCTTACGGACTCATTAAAAACTAGCCCAGACAGCTAGAGTATTGCATTTTTACCCAGACTGACTCATAAGTGATTAGAATGGGATTAAGGGGGAAAAAAAGAAAACAAACCTCACTGGAACTGTTCCCACTGCAAAGTGGAGATTGAGTCAGAAACAATTATTTTCATCTGGGAAGTGGGAAATGTCATTTTGTAAAANTTACTTTACTCTTTGCTAGAAAAAGANCGACTTTGCTTTGCTTGTGATTTAGAAATGTATCTTTACAATTTTTTGAAATTATGTATTTTCCTATTTCCCCCTTTCATTGGACAGCACAGAAACACCACACACCACTTCTTATTTCAGGGCAAGAAAGCAGGGGTTTTTTTCCTGTTTCTACTTTTCTCCCCTCACCACCATGTAAATATATCAAAATTCCTCAAATTAGACAAATCCACCAGGTGCTAAAGGCAAAAAAAAACCCCACACACCACCCCACAAAACCCACACACATTATTCATTTTATAGAACACATTTTGGTTGAAAGAAAGGCTATATACAGCCATTTCCAAATGCTAGGTGTAAAATACACCCCTAAAAGTTTTGGTTTTTTTTTAAATTCACTAGAAGATACTTCCACTTTGAACTCAGAGAAGTTAAAGTATCTCTGATGTCTTCCCTGACAGTCAGCTTTATGTTTCTGGAACGATCTGCACACGAAATTTGATTTAATGAACTATTCAGTCTTCCAAATAAAGCAGACTTTTGCAGACTTTTTTGCAATCTGGCGGTGAAACTCATTAGACAAATTATTTCCAGTAAATTGCTCCCTTCACCCTCACTGAGTAGTACTGCATTTAAGACTTGTGGAAACATTTTATTCCGAGATAAGAGTGCTGTTGCTACTATCCAAGAACAATAGAGGACGATTATGGATTTCATAGAGCATCTAATCTAATTCCTGTATAAACAGGCCATAGGCCTTTTTTAAATTAAATGCCATTTTAAGTCCAGTAGATCCGGTTGAACTAAAGCACAGTTCTGGAAAGAAAAAAAAAAGACATCCGCAGATAAAGAATGTGCAACACATACTGTATCATAGCTGCGGCCAAGAGCCAGAACCCTGCCCCACCACCCTCGCCTCTCGCTGCGCCTGTCGTGAGCACCTCAGGGCTCAGGGGAAAGAACAATGCTTCAAAGACAAATTTTGACCCGTTTCAACGGCAGAGGAAAGACTCTGTAGCTCACAGCCTGTGTTTTCAATATGACAGGCAAGAGGGAAATCTTTTATCCCATTTCCATCTCTCTGTGCCGGAAAAAAAGAGCTAAGTGGCGTCAAATGCCTGGGATTTTCAAAGTTTCTTGCAAACGAGCATTGCCCAGCTCTGGTGAATTTGTTTTAGGTTTAGGTGCAGACCTGTAGATGCACTTAAACCTGTAGATGCTTTTTCAGAGTTGATTACTGCATATTAAACACACAGCGAGTGGAGCCACGTCCCACCCTGGCTTCGCTGAAGTCAGCTGGAGTTTCGCCACGGAAGCGTTACCTGATGCAGATGCACGTGCCAACGCAGAGCTAACACGGAGGTGGAGGCCTTCCAAACACCATTGAGCAAGAAACTGGGGGAAAAAAGAAATCTTTTCCCCCACTCAACACTCCTTGGATAAGTCACTTGAGAATCTATGTACGTGAGTCATTACCACCACCCCAAAAAAAAAACGTTATTAAGAAATCATCTTCCCAGGTTCACAAAGACCCGTTTATTGAGTGTCCAGCCATAACTGCGGGATGGGAGGTGACGGAACATAGCTCGAACACCAGCGCTCTCATTCTGACACGTTCATCAGCACCCAGTGACAAGGCAGCATTAAGAACACCCCTCACCTACCTTGGCACAGCGCTCGCTGCAGAGCAGCGCTGCGGGAAGTCTGACGACTGTCCCGCTTTCTCCAGGGTTTGTTAGAATAGAAAAACCTAGCCCAGAACAAGTCTCTGTCTAGCATTCTGAAAGACAAACAACAACAACAGTTTTATTTATATATTTAATTTTTAATTAAAAAATAAAGGTCATCTTAATACATCTCTTGCAGCCTTTGGGCAAAATGCACCCTTAACAAGACTTTATGAAAACATGATGCACATCTATTCTTGGCACACCTCTTAAACACGAACTTTCTGCAGCAACTTCTGAAATCCATCATCCTCCCAAAACCCTGAAAACATTTAAATGCTCTTTAAAAAAAACCCTACAAAAATTAGAAGTGGGCCCGAAGCAAAACTCCCAGATCCAAAGCATCCCAAAGCTTTTGGAGCAGACTCAAATCCAAACCCTCATCTCATGCAGAGTTTTATCCGGGATCACTGCAAATTCACAGACACGGCACCCAAACAACCAAGAGAGACGAAATCTGAAAACGCTGACCCGGGTACGAATCTCGCTTCGGAAGCTTTGATCTTACGCTGGGCCAAAGCGAATCTCTGGGTCTGAACTCCTTCCTAAAACTGTTTAAGTTGGGCCCATCCCTAACAGAAATAAGTGCTGGTGACATGACGAAATGGTGCTATCAGAGCTCCCCATTTCTTCGCTGTCCCTGATCTGAGACCAGACCAAGCACTCCGTCCGTTTGCGCTACTTAAAAAGGCAAGGATCAAGTCAGGCGAACACACTGAACCCTCCAACGCAGCCGTACCACTGCACGCTCGCCTCCCGCAGCGTGGAAGCAGCCCTCCACTTCTCCTTTGCTCGCCAGGAGGTGTTTCTGGACGCGGTTTTGGCTGGAGACACGTTCAAGCCTCCATCGCTAGCAGCGGGAAGGCTCACGCGTGCTGCCGGAGGGCCGGCTCGTCACGGGATGTCTTTGTTCCGCCATGGCCCACGATGGCTGATTCCCAAAGGCACAAAGTGACCAATCTTTAGACTTATACACAAGGTCTACATATATATATATTTATATATATATGTACACACACAATTACATACATATTTAAATATATATATACACATATATATTTGGTTTGGGTTTTTCCTCTTTTATCTTTTTTTTGCTTTTCTTTTTTCCCCTTTCCCTCCCTGCTTTCCCTTTTAACTTAATGGCATAGTCTCCTCTGAGGAGGGCTCTGGTATATGTTCCGGAGACTTCTCTGTCTCCAAAGAGACTTCTGGCTTCTCCTCTGTCAATTTAGGCTCCTCGGGAGCTTGAGATCCCTCCGGTTCCTGACTCTGCGCCTGGCTGTTCATCTTCTCTTCCGCTTCAATTTCCTCCGAGGTGGGGATGGAGTTTTTCTTTGGACGGCCTTTGGGCTTCGTTGGCGCCTCCTGCCCACCTTTCAGTACCTGGAGCAGAGAGATGAACCGTCAGGATCAATCTGAACTCCGCTGCTGTGAGACAGCCTTCAGAGAAGGATGAAACGTGGCTTTGACCTCAAAGTTAATCCATGACTCGGTCACCGTTTCAGCCTCACAGAAATGCCCTGCATTCACGGAGCGAGCACGCCCATTATCTCATATAAATAACACGAAACGCAACCTTTACTGGCAAGGACACCCAAAACCCCGGCGGTGTCTAAGTCAGTTCCTACGGGAGGCCCAAAAGCAACCTATGCATGCAGTCCTCAACACTACAGAAGGAGAAGATTTTATGCAGAATTCAGCTCCTTCCCTGAGTGTTTGCTTTATTCAAAGCCCCAGTATACGCAGTCATAAACCTCAGCCAGGATTTCCTCCGACTGCCTTTCCTCCAGCCTCTCTGGCTTCTGATGTAGCCTTTTTTTATTTAAACATCCGCATTACAACACCTGAGACCTCTCTCATCTGCATAAAAGGTGGCAGTCAGCAAAACAGGTCTGTTCCTACGCTGAATTCCCCCTCCCTTCACTGCAGCAACAAGACACTTCCAACCAAAGATCTGCATCCAAGATAATCCCAAATTTGTTTTAAGTGGCAGTAACTTCTGCAGCTGCCACAGACATTCAATGAGACAGTCTAGAACTGCATCTCCTCACCCAGATCAGAATACATAAACATCTCCACTGGAAAATGTCACAGCACCATGGTTCCCACCAGGATTTATTGGACATTTGTCCTTTTTAATAGCATTTTAACTGGAAAAGGGCCATGAAGCTGAGGATAAGTGAGAGAGGTGAAAGGAAGATATGAAAATCAAGAATTAATGATACTAGCTCTCAAAACCGCATTGGTTTCCATGGAGCAATACAATCTTTTTTGTGTACGCATATAACCAATCCCACAAGCATTAAGATCACAAGAAAATGCCAAAAATGCAGAGGGAGATATTTTGGTTCTTCCCTCTGTTCTGTTCTAATTTCTTTCATCCCTTTGCTTTGTATTCTTCCTGCTGCCTCTGGTCCCTGTAGCCCACCACATATGCTGCAGTATGAACATTTAAAGAAAAAGAGTAAGTCTCTAAGAAAAGTGACCAAGAATAAAACAAAACTTGGTATAAACAGACACGGGTCACTGACACTACGTTCAGCTTCCAAATCTGTTCTTCTGAAATCAGTTTTTAAGGACCATCGGGAAATGGTAACGAACCACTTACCATTTTCTTCCACTTCATCCTACGGTTCTGGTACCATGTCTTCACCTGGAGCTGAGTCAGCCCCAACGACTGGGCTAAGTCAAGCCTGGGAGACAAGACAGGCATCGAAATGAGTTTACAGAGGACAAGAAGAGCTCAGATGCAACACTGTAAGAGCACACAACAGTGAGATCGCCACAAAAGATGGCTATTTGTCTAGCTAGTCTGTTATTTTCAGAGAGGGTCAGACAAAAGTAGTAAATACTGTGATTTTAGGATGTACAGATAGACGCTGTCAAGGAAGAAGCAGGAATATTTAGGTGTTTGGAGGCTCTCTGTTCTCTTTCCTCCTCTGTGACCACAGGATAGACAAGCAAGCCCAGAAATTTCAGAAGTTTGCCTGCCCTCTTTGAAACACAAGACTGCTGTATCCCAACAGCTGACACTCCACGTTCGTACGTGAAACGGGGAGCTACTGGTACACCCCATCCCTGAAAAACAAGTCCATGGTGTCTGCAGCAAACACGTAAGAACCAAGACACCCAGCATCCATCTGCCTTTGAAAGTGCTGCTCTTTGTACCATATTTCTTCTTCACTACCTACATAATGGGGATAATAACACTTTCTCATTTCTCACAGAGTAGTAGTACATCTAAATCTATTAATTTCTTACGCATTCTGCTATTCTAGGCAATTTAGGCTTATAAATGAATTTAATATTTGCATGTTTAGCTTAAGGGTATATGTGGCAGACAGCCCATAATCCTGATTCATCCTCCACAAATCTCCAACCTGTGCAAGTTCATCTGAAACCATTCATTATTTCTATACTAAAACCCAGGATATGAAGCAAAGGCAGCTCAGAGTAACTCTTTATCCTTCCCCACAGGGGATAGCACCAAGCATCTGGCAGTGTCGTAACGGAGTTGCACAACGGACCAAGTTGGAAATCCTCAACAACGCCGGGCAAGCGCCCCACAGAGTCACGCAAGTCCCGCAGGTGGGACAGCTCAAACTCCAAGTCACATTCCAAGGTGCTCTGGATTGTGTGAACTTTTTGGAAAAATATCACCCCGCCTTCGGATGGGGAAACACATTTGCCAAGGCCAAGTTTTTCATAATAAAACTTTTGTTTCAGCTGGGCTCCTAGGGCAGTCAGGCTCACTCTCACATTCACAAACACCTACGTACCCCGCGCCAGCCCTCTGTGCTCAAACTCACACTCATGGATTCTTGTTCCCCCCCCCACTTTGGATTCCCTGTAGCTCTACAGGCTTTGTTTGCCTGCTGCCTATGCCACCACATCATGTCTGCGAGATATCCCATTGACTTAAAAGATACCATCACTGTGATGTGAAAAGCAGAATCTAGCAGAGGCACGATCCCGTTGCACTGCACTCCCTTACTACTAACACACCCGGTGCTTCAGTTGCCCTCCCAGCAGTACAGTGTTGTGTCCAGGCCAAAAGCTGCAGGATTGGATGCAGATGGCAACCCACTGCTTCGCCATCACGTTTCCAGCCACGAGCTGACAAAGCGAAACACTGCTTGACTAACTCTTCTTGCTTTAATGCACGTCTTACCACACTTTGAGTACCTGCAACCAGCTACCATCTCTTGCCACACGCTTTAGCATAGCCAGCATTGCCTAGAAACCCAAGGAAACAAACAGAGGGGAAGTGGTACACGGGCAGGAATTGCTCATCAGCCTCAAACATGTACAAAGCCAAGGAACAGTCACACGAGAAAATTAACAAACAGTCTCAAGCACTTCATCAACAGTGTCAGCCATCTGGTTATGTGAAGCTGTGAGAAGCCAGTACAGGAGCATTAGAAACTCTGAAGCTATGAGACAGCCTCGCTGTGCCGACGAAATCTGGTCTAGCTGCAGTCCTTGGCTTTGGTGACAGGCAGTACGAGTGGAGAACGCCGAACTTCAAAACCAGTTTAAACATTGGGGCACTGCCATCTGTGGAGTTCGAGGTCTGCTGTACCTTTCAAACCCTCTCTAGGTTTATAAATCTAATAGGAATTGGATAGGTTGTTTTCCTGTAATTTAAATTTGCAGAGTAGGGTTCGAAGCCTTTAAAACAGATAAAACTTTTCCTTATTTGGTTTGTCCATTTGGTACTAAGCAGTGCCTAAGAACTTGCCTTTTCCTTCACAACGACAAAGTATGTGCCTTCATAAGGGCAAGGTAGCCTTCAACTCTGTGCAACCCTGGCTCTGTTTTCCAAGCTGACCGACAGCCCAGCGCCTTCTCACTGAATTGCTACCCAAGTTTGCTAGATGAAAGCTAGGTCAGCCACCAGCTGAAGCTACAGACAACCTCTCAGCTGCCATGAAGACAGAGCCATCCACCACCAGATCCCAGGAGGACACAGGCTCCACCTTTTTTCACATGTGCAGCAGGAACGGGAAAGACACAGAACCTTCTGCTCTGTACCTTACCCGTCTCTAAGCCTGGATGCCTGCTAGCAGGCACACCTCACCACCTGGCATTTCCACTGATATCATCTATTCATGTCACCTTTGATCCCAGCAAAAGTTAGCCTTGAAACTGAATCTCATCATCTGCTCATGCCCTTGGCCAATGGCAGAGGAGGTCTCTGTGGAGCTAGAAGGCAGCACTCTACGGCCAGGGAGCGTTTGGTATGCGAACAGCTGAGCAGGAGTAGAGCAGCCCTACTGCTCAATCTTCTCCCAGTGCAAGAGGCTGACCTACCTGTCAGGTGTAGACAGATACTTCTGCTTCTGGAATTTCTTCTCCAAGCCCATCAGCTGGAGCTCCGTGAAGATGGTCCTACTCCGGCGTGGTTTTTTTAACCGAGGCACGGGCTGCTCTGCCTCTGACTCGCTGCTGGCAGGGGTCTCGCTGGCAGGCGTCTCTGAGCTTCCAGTCCGTGAGGTGGGCTGGGCTGGCAGCACATGGGAGCTGGTGGCTGCTGGGATGAGTTGAGGGACCACAGAGGGCTGCCTGGTGATGACGGAGATGAGAGGATATGCCCTCAGAGAAGAGGATCCTGGCAGGGAGGGAAGCAGAGGTGGATAAAGGTGAGTTCAGTGGCAATGTCGTTAACAACAGGAGCACTGGAGTAGAGAGGAACACCCCCCTGGCTCTGCCATTCACATGTGAAATGACCACAAGCAAGTCAGTTCCCCTCTCCGGACCTGTTCCTTCTCCTACATTGCACGTGTTTGGCTTTCCGTGGGCTGGGAGTCTCAATGGATGTTTCCCACAGGGAAAACAGGGCCTGCATTTCCTTTTTTTTTTTTTTAGGAGCTATTATAACACACAACATTGAAGTCATCTGTCTAATTGCCACAAGAGATTAAACTCAGCAAACAATGAAATCTGTCCCCGTTCACACAACTCGGCTTCTCTATGGGCAGTAGGACAGGGTTCACCTAATCTCCCTTTAAATCTCCCTTTACATACAACAGACAATGGAGTTCAATTCACAATTCATCTTATCCTCTGGTAGGCAACTGAAAGAGTCAGATGAATCACACTTACATCCTTCACTGTCTATACTGACCCCGTTGACTACACAGGCAGACGACGACGAACAGTTCGGAAGCAGAGTTCTTCGCCGACTCCTAACTCTACAGCTTACACCAACCAGTTGATACCAGCCCTAAAAAACAAACCAGCAGTTCTGCTCCAACCCCTTCAGGTCAGGGCCAGTCTGGGATGACAAATCTAAACATTCCCAAACACCAGAGGAAGTTCTGATTCACAACAGACCTTCTGAATTTACAACCATAGACAGATTTCTGCTCAGCCTTAGCCCCAGGAAATCAAATGTTCCTTTAAAATTCGGGCAGGGAAATACGGCCACGTATGGGAAACACACACTCGTTGCACGACAGCACTCCATACAACTTTGCACCCAACCTGCACAGTCTTGGGCACGACACTTTCTTGCTCTGTGCCTCGGTTTACCTCATTTGCAAAATGGAAACAATCCTCCTTCCCTGGTGGTAAAACATGGATTAAAGTTTAATGTACATAAAGTATTCTAAGATCTTTAGATAAATGGTACTGTGGAAAGGAACATGTTACACCAGCAGGCCTGATTGTGAAACACTTAATATGAATCACCACTAATGAAAATAACGATCTGTAGACCTCACTGAGTCCATCTCGGTGAGTAACTCGTCGCAGTGGGAGAAAGGAGTTGCCAGCCTGGCCCGCTGATGACCTGTATTCCTCACCCTCCTCCCTCGAGNGAAGAGCTGTGATCGCATAGCTCAGGTCGCAGGGAAGCTGCNGCNCACGGGGTACATCAAAGAATNGCACAGCTTGTTGATCNGTGCTGCCCTCCACAACCACTGCAGCTGCGCAAAACCCACCCGCTTCCCAAGCCGGCTTGGAAAACCATCACCACTACACTGTGAATCCCAGCAGACTGGGATTTAAGCAAGACTCTGGTGGTTCGGCAGACTGGGACTGAAGCCTTGCGTTCTCCTCCACAGCCCTGCAACACTAAAAATATAAACCAAGGAAGTACTTGAGAGATGAAATCAGAATTGCTGAGCCAACCTTTAGCTCATATCAAGCATATCTACCTTTTCTTTCTGTGGGTTTTTTTTCGGCTGATGACTCTGCTGATCTACGGCATCACCAAGCAACCTGGCAGAAATTCTGCCTTGATTTACAAGCTCAGTGGCTGTCCAGACCATAAATTAGGATAGAGCACACTGTCCTTTGCTTTACACTACTAATTTTGCCTTCGCTGATATTTGCACACCCACTGACACCAGCCAGCTGCACAGAAGGTAAAGCAGACCCTGCTCCCACAGTCTCAATCCTCCTCACCAGTACAGCTAGTTTCTGCCATCACGGGATAGGAAAAGCAATGCTGACCCACCACTGGAATCGACCACTTCCTCTGTTTCAGCCCAAATTGCTGAAATGATCAACTCTTTCTCCCCTTTTGAAGGGCACCTCCACTGTTAGAGTCCTATGCAGGAACCCTGAAGCCACCTTCACCATAAGAGATGTTCCTGCGTGAGCAATGAAAATTGTTAATGGTCTTCATCTGGCAGCAGTCCCGGGACTTGGCCCTTCTGCTTTACTGCCCTTGTTCACAGAGGCTCTAAGAGAAGAGACTTCACGGATCCCACTCCCCAGATGCTCCGAATAAGGAGACTGAAAAGTGATGCTGACACACCATAAAAGGAGGGCATCCAGCCTTATTAGATACCTTTATCCTGCTGTTAGGGGGTCTGGGTTCTCACAGATCCTCCTCCCATGCAGGTTCATCCTCTGAGCCTTATCTCACAGCCTGAAATCCCACTACTGTCCTTGCACATGGGTGGCTTTTGGCACCAGATCACTGGTTAATTGATACTTTTACCCTTGTACCCCTGTGTATTTCCAGCAGGGCTCTCCATAAACCACAAGATTACCAAGGATAATAAATCACCAGAGCTCAGAAACCCCTGCAAGGCTCCAAGTGACTGAAAGTTCTGGACAAAAGCAATTTTACAAGGGACTGTCTTCAAGGGAGGTCAGCAAAAGGTATTTGATATCGGAGCAATCAGGGATATTTGCTTTCCCATATGGCATTGTGTAGCAGCACGTGGGACTGCCTGGGGTGGGGGGAGGCTAGCTACCACGATCCCAGAGCTTAAGGTCTGCCTCCTTCAAACAGAGGAAAGTCTCTTCAGGCTATTTTTTAATAATCAGGTAGGATCAGGAATAAAAGCACTGCTTTCCTCCTTCCAGGATCAGCAGCGAGAACTTAGCTATTTTTGCAGGGTGAACCACTAAGTGGTTATTAGAGAAGGAGATGCCACTGGAATTGCTTGGGTCCAGGCTTTCAAGCGCTGAGCACCTGAATGAGGGGATACGTTTTCCCAACCGTTCAGCAGCCAGCAGCTGTGACCTGGCCAAATGCTCAGAAAAGCTCAGCACATGCTTATTTTTGGTGCTCGCGTCAGGACACTTCTTTACTTAGAGCACTTCTGAAACCGCTGTTCTACAGAAGTAGTGGTTCGCAACTGCTGAGCTGCTTCAAGCTCTAGGTGGTGAACACATTTGTGAGGCTGCTGACAAGTGTCTTAAATTTGTTTATCATTTCTGCTCGTGAGAGAACCCTTTGCTTCTGGTTTGACACCAACAGTTGCGACAGTGCTTTTAGAAACCATCGCAAATAATGAAAGCATCTGCTGATGTTCAGCCCAGCCACAGACAAGACTTCTCAGCTTTCTGCCCTCAGCCTGATGAGGACATAGGACTGTTAGGGCATAGAGCAAGGACAGCATTTAGAGAAAGCCATGGGGTTCAAGCCTGCAGATATTTGCTGGGAGGAAAGCTGCTGGCCAGAAAGGGAGCAATGCTTTAGCAGTCAACTCTCCTTGCAGAGGAACACCAGAAAAAGCCAACCTCTACATTGCACCAGGTAGCTTCCAGATCACAAAGAAAAAAAGCCTAAGTTCAGTGTCCTGTTCTGAATTTAGTTATCCCGAAGTTCCAAGGCAGCTGAAGTTGATCCAGTCCATTGTCTCTACGTATGCTATTAACATGACCCCCCTTAAACCATCCACCCAGTTCTGACCCTGATAAAGCCTTGGCTTCCAAACCCTACGAAATCTGAGGCTAGATTTAAATTTCACATCCCTCAGAGTTCAAAGGTATTTCTAGACTGACATGGTATTGTAAGAATGGAATAATTTCTTAATCTTCAACAAATTAAATGCTGGCAAGCGGCTCTTGTCTGCTCAGCACTGTTGTGACATGCTCTGTCTCCCAAAATGGGAAGGAATGGAAATGAAGCGCTCTTCCTTTCCGTACCTGCCTTTCAGAACAGCTTCAGCTGAACACATGCTTTCCTGCANCGCTGTCTGAGCACCTTTTCCAACCCCGACCCATTGGTCTTTTGCACTCAAAAACCAAAAACTAGCCCACGTAAGCCAGAAAATGCAGAATCAGTTTGCCACCCTAGCAACACACCTCAACCGTTTTATGGCTTCCATCTAAAACAATCCAGAGGCGGCACAGCCCAAGGGTGAAGCCAGCAGTGGCTGAGCGCTCAGGAGGTCTCAATGCTCTTCATAGGGACAGCAGTCTCTTACTACGTGGTTTTACACAGAAAAGTCCCAGTTTCATCTATTAGAACAGTCTTAATCATCCCAAAGTCTAGGGTAGTCTCGGGCTTGCTTTGCTGCTGAATACTTCTCAAATACTTGGGAAGTATTAGCATAATCCGTACTTCATACCATGAACAACTGAGGGAGTGGTGCTTCAGCAACAGAAGTTTTCCTGTAGTTATTTTTGAGGCATTTGAATAGTCTCAATTTCCAGCAGCGAGAAAGCTCTTATTTCTGTCCATCTCCATAAAGCTAACATCTGGCCACTCAGTTGCTAAAACTAACCAAGAGCTAAAAATAAAAAGGACATTGGATCTGCAGAGTGTTTTCTAAGGATCTGAAAACGTTTTGCTTTGCTATTTAAATCGGGCCACGCCGGCAGCCGCTGCACAGCGAGGAACAGGTCTGCCCCTTGCACAACGCACTGACCACACCACCTCGAAATGAGTTGGCTTACTCAAGCTGCACAGGTCTAGAAGAACCCAGGACTCCTGTTTCCTAATTACATGTAAAATATTTGTCCTAGAAATGTATCACGATCTGACACATCCAAAGATATTTTTATTTCTCACTTGTTTTGCTTTTTAGCAGCAACACCAAGAAGGGGGACAGAGAACTCATTCCGTTTTCTCCAGAAGCTTTTGGTCAGGGATGCCCATTTTTCCTGGCCAAAACAAGCCAATATCCCGGACGTAAATCTGCAGCGTGTCAGTCTTTTACTCCCTCTTACCCCAGATGTGAATGCAAGCCATAAAGCAGCAAAGACTCACCACACTGGCTCCAGCTACCCGAGCAGACACTGGGAACACTTGCTTTCCCCCAGACCAACCTGAAGCCATCTCTACTTCTCTGCTGCGACGTTTCTATTAGACTTCTTATGGCCACTAGGCATGATGCAGTGGGTACACCGCCACTCCACCAGATCACCTTGCAAAAAGTTTTTATGAAAAATAAATATCTCTGACAAATCTTTTCCCCTTCTTTCTCCCCCTCCCTTTTCTCCCTGGCTTACTTTCATCCCCAGCAGACACACACTAGAGGGAAGAGAAAAGGGAAAGCACTAATTAATTGCACTGTTTGACTGCCGGCAATGGCAGAACAGTTTTCCTCCTAGGCAAACTCAGCTAATTCTGTTTTGGAAAGAAAGAAAAAGGAAGGAAAGATTTATGGATCAGCTCCTCTTGGCAGGTCAGCCCTGCTTGGAGGCAGAATAAAATCTCACTCAGAATGGGCTGCAGTGAAAGGTAAATAACAAAAATAAAAAATGAACTTACGACTCAGGAAGGTCTATAAATCTGCCGTCTCCTGAGTGTCAAAACAAAAGGGAACCAAGAAGGAGTTGAGTTCATTTAGGAAAGAGCTTCATTTTGCCGAAGGAGCAGGCAGCCTACCGAAAGGAAGAAGCAAGCCCTGAGCAAAGCAAAGTCAAAAGAAGCAAGGAAATCTTGATAATAAGTTGAACCATACACCGTTTGTCTAGGTGGGAGGGTGTGATATCTACTTTTTCACCACAGATCCCCAAAAGCTGAGATTTGCCAGCCACGCCATTCCCACGGATCCTGGCTAAACTACCAGCAGCCTCCAGGGGAGCTGAGCACAGACCTGATCCAATCCAGAAACTCAACATGGCCCAGGAGCCAACTGGTTAAAGACAACAACAGTCCAATACCCACTCTGTAGCTCAGGACAGAGGATGTCCTCTCAGGTTGTCAGGTCGGTGTGGGCTCCTTTGCCTTCTAGTTGCTAGAGCGAGCCGAAGGCTGGTTAGGGACCGAGCGTCTTCCTCAGCCAGCACGCTCCACATTGCCCTGCAGCATCTCTCCTGCCCATCAGGAACCCCACTGAGGGTAGTAAAGCAACTGTTGCTCTCAGGTTAGGACTCACCCCAACTATTTTTGTTGACATTGGATTCAAGCCTACTCTGCTCCATCTTTAGCTGGCTCAGGCCCTGAGCAGTCCCCGGACACAGAGACCTCTTGCCTCCCCAGCACCCTGACCATTGGCAAGCACGGGATCAGCGTCTCCCCGGGCACTGCTGTCTGTCTTTCCTGGAAAGGCGACTTTCCCTCACCTGGCAGGGCTTGTCTCAGCCTACATCCAGCATTGCACCACTGCAATGTCGGCTCTCTTGCTGAGTGCACCTGTCATGAAAGCAATCACGCCGTCAGCTGAGGCAAGGCAGCATGCAAGAGGCGGTGGGACAAGGAACATTCCCTTGCCAGTGGAACGGTACCCTCGAGCTGACAAGCTCACCACCAGCTAAGGACCTCCCCACAGAGATTCCTTCTTGGAACCACCCTCCTCTACTCTTCATGTTCTCCTTAAGCTCTGCTTTATGATTATTAACTATTAGAAGGCAACTTGCATCAGGTTCTTCCCGAGATCAATGCTGCGCTCCACCAAGCACCCTGATAACGAACGACAGGCAAAAGGCAAGAGAAGAACAGCAACGGGCTGTGCACATACCAGGCAAATTCATTTCCCTTTAGGAACAAGCACTTAGGAGAGGGCTGGAGGGCAATAACCAGGTCTCCCAGCATCCTTGCAAACAGCATGAGATCCAGTCCCTTCCTAGATGCTCTGCTCGCTGGAGTGCTGTCAATAACACACGCTTGAATCCCAAGCTGAAAAACCAACCTGGGTGACGTTCACGCTATGCAGCACGGTGCTGCGCTCAGATCCCTCAGCTATCTCTGGAATGGGAAGCAGCACAGCCATGCCAGGGTATGATTGCACCTGAGCTAATTATGGCCTGAAGAGAGGTGGACTAATTAGGTTGTGAACAGTGTTGACAGCCTGACAGTTTCCAAGCCATGAGTCGGTGTATTTGCACGGTGCAGCCCTTGCAACACCTCGATGCAGATGGTCTTTCAGAGCTAGCTAGCCCTCTTGTGTCCTCTCCCAACGGGCTGGAAGTGGCCACAAAATCTTCCTGAAGCTGTCCCCTGCACAAGTCAACAGAGCCTCGAGCCCAGACGTGGTACCTAAGCATGGACTTAAATATTTTAAATTTAAACATTTAAAAAGTTTTTAAATGACTTAAAACCCTGTCAAACAAAGCTTGCCAGAGAGGTGGCGACAGACCATTTCTCAGGAATCCTTTGCACCAAGCTATTCAGACACTGATTCCCTTCCTATTCTTTCTAGTCTTACTCCAAGACAACCCTACAGATCCTACTCCTCTTTGAATACTGAAATAGCTGCAAAACCTGGATGCACTCCTCAGACCTTTAAAAGCGCCGTATCTCAGCTCTGTAATCAGATCTTTCTGTGGCTATAACACATTAAATGGTAATGCTGGAACTGGGGAAGCTTGACAAAGGTCTTTACTGTCATTCATCTCCTCCAGCATCCCAGCACCTAAAGCTCAGTCACTTAACTGAGAGCTAGCAGTGTTCTGGGAGGGGAGATTTGTCTTTGTTTTTGTTGGGGGTTTGTTTGGCTTTTTTTTTTCCCCTACTAGGTCTCTTTCTTTGGTTACATGTGGAAACCAGTTGTAGCTAAGCAAGAGCCAAAGTCTCTGCACATAAGCAGAAGTGAAGGGCATTTCTGGGACATTTTGAACACTTCCAAAAATAGTCCCAAGCTTCAGCCCAAATGCACAGAGCCAAAATTTCCATGGGAATCATGAGCGTCTCAGAGGCTACAGGAAAACAGAGCAGACAACCCTGAAAATTCACCCTAAGCGCAGAGCTGGAGCACAAAGATCACTGGTGGTACTCCAAAATAGCATTCAGCGAGGTTCCTTGGAGGAAAGTCTAACTGCTCCTCAGTCAACGGCTGCAGGGACAGTTCACACCATATTCTACTTCCACTTCAATTCAATGAATCCCATTAGCCTGACGAAGACCAGCAGTCTTGCAAAAATTAAATGCAACCCAGCTACACAGGAAAAAGTCTGCTTGCTAGAAAATGGCTTCTCTCCCTTATGGAAGAATCCAGACCCAACTGACGTCCATGGCACAAGGCCGATCAGCCTCCGTGGAGCCAGGATTTTGCATCCATGTGTCCACAGGAGGAAAACAAAAAAGAAATGAAAATTAGCAGAGCTAATTTTAGCACAGCTAAAACGATCCTTTGTAGGGTATTCTGACTGAAGGCCAATTCTTCAGGAGCCTATATCTTCTGTGATGAGCTAAGTCTAAGAGGGGGACAAAAAGTGGCAACTCATCAAGTGGTGATTTTTGACAACAGCTTCTTAGGTGGGGATAAATTATGGCTCAGCTCAGAGTCCTGTTTTACCCTCCCCTAGGCACATTAGAGAACCGTCACTTTTATGTTCAATCACTTTTTTTTGAGGGGGTGGGTTTTCAGCTAAGTCAGCTGCAAACAAAACCCCTGATGTCGCTATAAATTAACTTTTATAATAATGAATATAACGTAGTGCAGCTAAAAGGTGCTCTTCCTCAAAGCACCTCTCTCATCATGCGACTAGCGGAGCTGGACACCAGCTTCAGCTGCTGTTCCCCAAGCTGCGGGGCACTTGGATCTGTGGTTGTTTAGCCCAATTTCAAAGCCACAAGTGAAATTTCCTCAGCCCTTGGAGCTGCGAGTTCCAGATTTTCCGTTTCAAACTTGTCCCCATTAGCAATTTATCAACATAATGTTCCAGTGTAACTTCTACACAGTAACAGTAATTAATAAGTTTCAATGCATCTGCGGCATGCATGCCCGAGGCCTTCACAGAAACTAACCAGAAAGATAATTAATCCTTACTTAATAATGACATTTGATATTTATATCGTAATTTTTTTACACGTCTAAGGCACCGTACACACAGTAAGTAATTGGCCTTGAACGAATGACGAGCCCGAGAGCCTCCCTGAACGAGAACTTCTCTCACTCCCTGCTGCCACAGGCAGATGTGTAATAAATACCCTGCCTTAGACAGGGCTGGATTATCTGTCTCATAAACACAATTAAAAAATTCACCTACAGCACCAACGTCTCCAGGGATGCCAGAACCCTGAAGGATGGCACCAGGTTTCTACGGGCAGGGTTGGCGATACCCGTTGCGTCAGCTGGCTTTGTTTGAGGGCCATACTGGGGGGGGAGGAGACAGGAATGCAGGGTGAACCTGGAGTCAAAAGGACCTGGTTGTGCTGCTGTCCTGGGGCCAGTCGCTCCGCTGTGGTTTTCTGTTATCGCAGGGTAGCAATGGTTAGCTGCTGGGTTTCTTCTCAACTGCTGGAAAGATACAGGCAAGCACCACCCGGGTGCTATAGCTTGTTCTCCTCGCACACAGCGGCCGTTCTTCCAGGCTGTCTGTCAAACAGGGGAGCGTGCCAGGACCTTGTCAGATCCTCAGTGAAGAAGAAAATTTATATACAGAAGAAGATTATTTTTTCCAGAAGCATTTAAAGAATCTATTTGGCTGGCACTCGAGACATCCTTTGCAGCAAATGTAATAGCACTCTGGCTTAATTGGTGGAGAGGGAATCAGAAGAACATACACCACTTTGCTATTTTGAATGATTCCACCTCATGTATTCGAATGGCAACCTGCCTTTTGGAAGGGAGCCTCCTTTGACTCAAACCAGGCAAACTGAGCACGGCTCAGAGAGGTCCTGCTCTTTGTCTGAGGCTACAGAGAAGCGATTCTGTCTGGGATTCCTCACCTTTAGCAGATGATCCCTTTAAATCCCACTCAGTGGGAAAGGAGGTGCTCTGAACCCGAGCAGACCAGTCCTAGTTTCTCCTGTTAGGATACATGGGCCCAAGGCCATCACAAATGGAAACAGCTCTAAGTGGAGGGTGGGTTTGGACATGAACCTCCATTCCAGGCTCTCACTGTTCGGACTCCAAGGGAGCTTTAAGACCAGGCCACATTAGTCCCAGAGCAATAAACACAAACACATCTCCATAAACGACAGCGCTCTGACGGTGCAGGAAAGTTACTGGGATACAAGCCACCAGCTCATTTACTGTATCTGCATCGAGGGACACTTTGGCTCCATTAAGCTAACTTCAATTTGAGGCTCTTTCTTCTGAATTAAGTCATATTAAATATTTCAGCCAAGTGTTTCTTCCATTACCGAGGATAAGACTCAACTCTAGAGCTCATCACCCGTCAGACCCAGATTTAGCAAGCCAAGTTGCCAAAAGATTACAGAATCAAATAGCTAGAAGGAATGGATTCACATGCAGCCTCTGGGCTTGTCTATTGGGGGTGGAGGAGAAACACTGCACCAAGACGACACAACTCTCAGGGTGTCTAAGCTTAAGTTCCAACCAGTTTCTGTCTTTACTGACGACAGCCGGATGACCAGACATCTTGGGACACTGGGGAGAAACGCAGGAGGCCAAATCCAGGCCTTTGTCCAGATGGTGTCACTGGTCAAGGAGCAAGATTTGGACTTAGATGGAGAAACAGATCGTCAGAGCTGAGAGGATACAGTTTAATGGAAGGATAAGTCACGTTCTGTTCTTTATGCTGCTCCCTAAGTATCTCCTACTGGCTACCATCCAAGACACAAGTCTACATGGACTTTGGACTGACACATTATGACCATTCTTATATCCTTACACATTTGATAAATAAATCTGCTTTCTCTCAGGACTTCACAGCTTCTGTCCAAGTTCAAACACATAATGCCATGCATGCATAAATCAACTGGTCCTTTACTTCCTGCTCTGTTAATTATTATCACCACATCCATAAGCAAACACTGGCCTTGGACAGCTGACTAGCCGTGCACACAAAAGCACTCTTCAGGTTTCTCAAGCCCACCCCTGTGTGAGCTCCAGCAAAAAACCTGCCATGAATATCACTACCCCTTCCTGCTTCGAGCCTCTAAAACACTGGTGAGTGACACATGGGAAGAGAGAGTGTTCAACTGTTTCTAAACACCAGACTATAAATTTTGCCTGATGGATCTTTTAGAAAATGCTTTTTTCTTCTCGGGAGAATAGTAGATCAGTGTTTAAAATACACAGACACCCCCCTCTTTCCCTCCGCAAGGAAATGAAAGGGGGACTTCAGCAAGTACCAGTGCTAACCTGAAAGAGACCTGTCACATCTTGGCAAAGCCTCTGCCTCTCAGAGTTGTGGCTTATCATCTCAAGGATTGCTTTATTAATAATCTTGCCCTCATCAGGACACGTTTAGCAGAGAGGCTGGTCTCTCTGAGCTGCATATATGCTTCTTTGATCTTGCATCTGCCCGAACAGAGAGAAAACTCATCTCTGTTTCCTCTATGGACAAAAATAAACTCTGTGGACAATTTGGCTGAACAGCTGCACAAACAATGCAATTTAGAAGGATGCAAATAATACGCGAGCAGGTTTTGTTCACAGCCTGTCTGTCCTTTGTGTTTGCCAATTAGTTCAGCGATCTTAACCCAGCTCTTGGGGCTGGGGTAAAGAGGAGAGACATATACAGGAGATAAAGCTAACCGTGATGCACATCACGCTATTATTCCAGCAAGCTGAAACCTTATTATCAGCATTAGAGAGCCTTGGAATAAGGATTTCCTCCAAACCTGATTTTTTTGGTTGAGTAAGCTCACAAAGGCTATGACATAGCTTCCACCAGCACAGGGCATGGCTATTTTTATTCCCTCCACATCAAATAACAGCACACCCATGTCACCCCATGGATTGAAACTTAACCTAAACAGAATGAATCAAGGACAGCCAAGCTTTCACTTTTTTTTTTTGGGGGGTGGGGGTGGGGGAATGCAGTCATCCAGCTTCATCATTACCTGCAGCCACGACTAGCCAGTACAGACACGGCGAGGCGGGATGCTCACATCGGTCACACCCCTGGTCTCCAGGCAAACTGATATCCCACCCACTTCAACATCCGTACTTAATTGGCCTGCCCTGTGGCCCAGGAGTAAGGACAAGGAAAGCTGCATTCACCACGACAGGCATCATGGAAAGAGCACGTCAGACTGCAGCATTACACACGTATTTTCAGCGCAGAGTACAGCCGGTGGATGAAAACGTAAGCAGAACAGGCAAGGCAGCTATGGGGCTGGTCTGCAGCGGGGAAACAGAGGTAAACAAGGAGAACAGCCAACTGCTCAGTGGAGGAGGACCTAGAGGACTCCAAATAACAGCTCAGTCCACTATACACCAGGGTGTACTGTCTGCATCCGATCTTCAGCCTGTACAAACGTGCACAGCCCCCAACATCTAAACCAGGCTGATTTATAGTAGCTGAGAGCCAGCCCATTCATTTCAGGGCAGGTGGTGGTTGGTTGTTTTTCAGCTGGAGCACAAAACTCCTATTGAAATTCATCTCATCTCAGAAAGCAAGCTCAAAAATGTCTCAAGGACGGGCGGTCTCAAAACGGATGCACCCGCAGTGAGCAGCTCATGAGAAAAATGACAACCTTAGCGTTGCAAAGCACTTTGGAGGCATGCAACCACTTACACATCAGAAAAGCGATGACAAGGTTTTCTCAGCTACCAGGCTGCCTATACTAGAGCACTGGTAGAAGGATAAGCCAGAAATTCCAGTTGGTGAGCTCTAGCTGTCCCATTCTCCAAAGAATATGAGCTCTCGCTCATGTCAGACATCAGCGTGCTGGGTTTTTTTCTGTTCTGATAGGAAGCCAGTCACGCAGACACTGTTTTCACATCTCCAGACAAATACAGATTAGACTTAGGGTGGAGACAGGCCCTAATTAATTAATCATAAGGGTTTGAATTAGGTTTCTATAGTGCTCAAATTCTGCTAGCTTAAATTGTGAATTAATGCCACTGTGGGCAGAAATGTTAGGAGGACACCTGTTTCCGACAGCTCCAACCTAGAACTACAAAGATGCCCCTAGAAACGCTCCGATTTAGGGATCCAGACGGGAGACCCTCCCTCACCCTAAGGTTTGGAGGGCTTTGAGTCAAAGCTTCGGTTGTCACCCATCTCTGGTTTTCACCAGCACATCTATTTACCTCCGATTCTCCTACGGCGCCTGTCAGTGAGGAATGCAGCATGGCCGTGTTCCGCAGGTACGTCTCGTTTCATACCCACCACAGAAGTCAAAACGCACAAAACAATGCAGCCCTTTCTTCCCTCCACGCGTGTGTGGGTGCACAGTTCCCGCTAGCACTGGAAACTACTCCGGGCTGATGGGAATATGGTCTCATTCCCACCGACTTTATTTACTCTCACCTGCCCCATAAAGGGCCAAAAGAACCAAGTTCTGCTCACTCAGATGGAGATTTTGGGGAAAGGGGACATAGTGTTTCCAACCCTGCCACTGCCTTAATGTACAATCTCAGCCACATCCCCGAATTTCTCTGGACATCTCACGAGCATGGGGCCAACCTCTTTTCAGTAGTGCCCAGCGACAGGATAAGGGGCAATGGGCACAAACTGAAGCAGAGGAAGTTCCGTCTGAACATGAGGAAGAACTTCTGCCCTCTGAGGGTGACAGAGCCCTGGCCCAGGCTGCCCAGGGAGGTTGTGGAGTCTCCTTCTCTGGAGATATTCCAGACCCGCCTGGACAAGGTCCTCTACAGCTACTGTAGGTGACCCTGTTTCAGCAGAGGGTTGGACTGGGTGACCCACAGAGGTCCCTTCCAACCCCGACCATTCTGTGATTCTGTGACTTCTGTTTTCCCCACATGCAAAATGAGGGTGAGAATACCAGCCACACCAGGGTGTTGTATGGGCTGGAAAACACTCAAACGGAAGCCACGAGGAGAGGTGTTGTTATCTCACAGCTTGCTGAAGACATTTCCCATTGATAGATTGCATGAGCGCTGCACTGAGAACTCTCTTTTGTGTCATACAATTACAAAATTCCTTAATGTGCCATTAATATGTATGTTAATATTGAAGCAATGCATGGATCCTGCTATCGTGCAACTACCAACGTTTCCACAGGAGCTCTTCCAGTAACAGGCACATACACAGGGTGTGGTTTTTCAATCCAATATAACTTTTTTCAGCTTTTTTTTTTTTGGTTCGTTTGATCTAAAGTTCTTCTAAACCAACTTGAACATTCTGCCAAAGATCAGCCATGGCTCATCACATGATGGTGATCTAGAGAAATAACTCTGCAGGGAATACTTTTTTTATTTTTCTCAAATACCAGCACTACCAGACTCTTTTATGTGCCACTGCTGGAATGAAACTCATCTTAGATTTGGCATTTCCATGCTCTCCCTGCAGGCAGCACGACAGAGTCTCTACATTGCCGGTGTTTTCATTAAGCTTTAAAATGAGGGACATATCCCACCTGGAACGTTATTAGACTATCTGTCCAGAGAACTTTGGCAATTACTGGCATTTACTGCTAGCTGATGAAAAGCAACCAACACTATGGATCCATCAAGCTGAATCGGTTTGCTTTGCTCTCTCTGTCAAAGTCTCCATGCCATGCCTACAGCTGTCTCTGTTTCCATCCTGAAGGATCTGCTGGGAAGCCAGCTCCAAGGTCTTTCAGTTTATGTAGAGCTTTACAAAGACTCGCTTGGACACCCCAACCAATTTCACTGTCTTGACACACATTTTCTCCCACCAGTTCAAGAGTGCCACCACAAACACTTCACCTCCACCATCTCCTTTACACACACAGTATGACACAGCGGGGGAACAAAGTGCAACTGAAACTAAAGCAAAATCAGAAACTTATAATCAGATACAAGAATTGGCTCCAAATAACCGAAGATTCCAAATGACTGTAGTACTTTATAAGAAATAAATTAGTAAAACAAAGACAGACTGAGTTTAAGGCATTTGAATAGCCTGGCCCTTCCAAATTCATAATTCCTACTGATTTCTGAATCTCTAAGGAAAAAGAAAAATCCTGTATTAAAACAAAAATCCATGTCAGTCGTCTTTGCACACATTACAAAGAGGCAACAAAAAGAGGCATCATTTTAATTATTTTCTCCTCTTTGTAGGTCACCTTTCATTGAACTGTTGAGAATAAAACATACTCCCACCAAGACGTTAACATCTCATTTCCAGTACCGCTTGGGTGAGGAGACCAAATAAAAATAAATGGCTTCTACAATAAGACACATCATCCATCGTCAGCATGTAAAACGCAGTCATTAATCACAGAAGCAACCTACTTATTATGAGTATTCAAGCACTGGCAACACAAACGCTTATAAAACTGGGGCTCCTTTCATAATTCCCTGCCCTTGTCTCTCAATAGTTTAGAGGATTAACCCTTTTACAACGAGGGATGGGCAAACTGGTTTTGCCTAATTCCAAACCAACTTGACGTCATGGGTTCGAAAGTTCGACTTGAACTCAAACATTATCAGATGCAGTTTGTGCCGAGGGAAGCTAGCAAGAAAGAGCTCAAGGAGAGAAAAAGGAAGGAAGACAGCGAAAGAGCAAATTGAAAAACCTCGCAGGACACGGACAGGATGAAAAAAGTCCAATAAAGGGTCACAGGACGGATAAAAATTGCTAACGAACGAGTTCAAATCCCGACAAAGTAATAAACGCAGCTTTGTCTTGTCACCCATCTTAACATGATTTGTGGGGAAGTCTCTTTCCTCCTACAGACTTCTCTCTGGTAAGAAAAAATACAGATTTGATTTGTACTTCATTAATCCTCACAAAGAGCACATACACCATCTCCACTGACCATATTACTTCGGGCTTCTCTTGTGTTTTTTAGCAAAGGGTTTTACAATATTTTGCACGTGTGTAACAACCCAGGTTTTTCTTTAACTAAAGGGAAAGATGAGGCATGCAGCGGGCATGAAACTGGCATCACAGAGTGAGTCAAGGACAAAGCCAAGTAGAGATGGCCAAACCACCCAGCATCTGCTGCAAAGTTCTCTGCTGTTCCACAGGCTCTGCAAAATCACAAACCCCACTCAGTTATCCCTGCTCTCAACCGCCGCACGCCCCAAGCTGCCAGCTAAATGAACGCTCAGCAGAAAACCGTCATGTATTTGCAGTCTGATGCAATTCCTTCTCTTTTTCCACACACCCAAACCTTCTATTGACTTCAAGGAGTAAATAAGAAGTGGGGACAAGGGGGAAATCAAAAAGTAATGAGAAAAGCAAGATTTGGACATAATCTGCAGGATGCAAAGTGTTAGAGTTCAAAATACCTCATTATTTACTGACGGTTGGAAACAGTGAGACGTCTGAATGAAGAAAATGCTTGTGGAGAGAAACCAGATGAGGTGTGTGTTTGAATTTTCTCACAAAGTGCAAACTGGCCCCAGTTTAACCAGAAGCAGTAAGTTTTCAAACACTTAAATTAACTTTGTCATCAACTGGACAAACATTTCCAACGTTGCTATCAATTACTGGAGGCAAATGACCCATGACTGGCTTTGGGGAAAACAAATATTTTGAGAAGACGAATTAAAAGAGTCTACCACGTTTTAAGCCCCACTAAAGCTACGTGCCAGGTACTGGAAACGAACACTTCACGTGGGCTACGTCCTGGTAAATCGTCAGCAAGAAGTTCAAGTCATCGCAGAGGTACTCAGAAGTTTAGCACCAGCTCTGCTTCCTAAGAAATTTGAGGAGTTTTCCCGAGATATTTACCCTAAAGGAAATGTTTTTCTTCACCCAAAGTTGCCGTCAAGGCACCGTGATGACTGAAAGCATTTTGGGTATCCTTCAGTGTCCAAAAGGATTTTCGATCCCGTAATTTACTACAGCAAAGTACCACTGCTATTTCGCAGGCACACACTCCGAGAAATCCAATCAGCAGGGGAAAACTTTATTGCTGGTTTTGTTTTGTGAAAGGTAATACCAATATCACTGGTGACTTAATGAGTCAAACAAATCACGCCTAGGCTGCACTAAGCAGTCAATATCTGTGAACAGGTAACAGTAACGCTCCGTTTTTAAATAGCTGTCAACTGATTTTAATGCATTTTTACAAGTTGTAACATGACTAATCGTGCTAATATTATGAAGGAATAAATAAGGCATGTATGACAGAAACCTTTTTTTTTCAAACCTACTGAAGCCACTGATAGTCAACTGTAACTCTCAAGTTGTCTGCGCTGCTTGCGTGGTCGCGTCTTTGCTCGCTGATGAGAAGAAAACGGGCAGTATCGTTTCCTAAGGTGAGTCTGCGCCACAGCAGTCCTGTATCAACGTTTATCATGCTTCTGTCCCTTTTTCCTGATTAACACTGCTGGATGGGTGTCACTTTTACCCTTCTCTGAAGGACACAAATTTCTATATCCTAGTCACAAGCTCTTTAGAAAGTGTTAGTGGAAGCTATTAACTGATCCTGCTATTAATAGAGGCGCATGGAAAACAGAAAAGGATATAAAAAATGGCAAAACAGCCATGAAAACTGTGACGGCACGAAACAAAAGGAAATCACTTGCCGAACTGAGTTTGCCAGACTAAAACCCAAGTCCCTTCAGCCCGCGAAACAGCTCTGAAGACCCTCCAACACTCCTGTGCTAGCTGTGCGTGCCTTCAAATCGATCTTTTTATTTCCACCCACATCCCGTTTTCTGTCCTTTCACTGCTCCGCAAACACCCAGCACCTCCACCCACCGCGAAGACGCTGCACAGAGCCAGAGCCATGCCACGTCCTTCGTCAGAACAAGGATCAGGCCCTATCTTTCATTTTAAACACAGCTGCTTGCAGGACAGAAAACAAAACAAGACCAGTTTCAAACCCTGCAGAAGTCCTTTCAGCACTCGGCACTGACTGGGAGATCGTCTGTCTGCGGGGACGGATTTAGTTCACTCTGAGAGACGGGAATGACCCCGGCTAACAGCTATTCCCTGCTCTATACGCAGCTCGCCATGTCCCAGGCTTTTGACAGATCCTTACGGATGGCACTTTGGATGCGGTGCTAAAACCTCCCGAGACAGCCTGGCCCGTCAGACAAACGCAAGCGGGGAAACCCTATACCTGCCAACCTCGAGCTGCTCCGAAGAGCAGGAGATACCTTCGTCCTGCTGGAAAAGGGACCATGAGGAGAAATTCTGAGGACAGAACGAAAAAGATCCACCCTGAATTTATAAGAAAATACATAAATTGTGTTAAAGAAGGCTTATGAATCACAATTTAATCTCCCTGATTTCCTGAAAGCACCACCATATGTTGTTAAACTTTAATGCACTTATAAATCCATCTTTTTATCACGGAGATTATTTCTTTTTAAATAATATTTTGGACGCTGTACTTTGTTCAGCTGAGACAAAGATGAATATCCACAACCATTACAGTTTCGAGATCAGCTCGTGCAAAAGTTCCCGAGTAGCTGATGAGCGGATACTTCGGCAAGTTAGCTCTCTACATCCCGACCCTCAGATGAAACAGCACCAGGATTTCTACAACCTCGTTTCACTCCTCTTTGCTGTTCCTTCTCACGCGATCGCTAGCCAGCCAGCCTCTGGTGCCCAGAAATAAACCCACGGCATCCCTCGCTGTGCCACCCCTTCCCAACAGACAGGTGCCATCGGGGTGAGGCACCAGCCCGAGAGGTCTCTGCCTCCGGGCCGCAAGGAAAAGGGTTCTACAAATACAACACTACCAGTCTGGGATTTCGTAAACGCTTTTGTTTTAATGTAATTTAAGTGCTAAACCACCTTATAATAATGTGCTTTTAACTGTTTACAGTTAAGGCATAATTGAATTTGACTCATTTTGGCCCCGATCCAACTACGCTTTAATCGACTTCAGTGGGAGTTGGACTGGGCTCTAAGTAATTTTAACTAAAATAATCCATCAATTGTTCCTCACCCACTTCATCAATCTCCTTCCCATCATTTATGATTGCTCTGTAATTTATTGCAACGAGGTGAAACCAACCCTTCTGACGTCTGGCGTGGCTTCCTGTCCCTCGCTGGAGGATTTCACTACTATCCAGCAACCTAAACCAAATCTGCTTAAGGAAAGCAAAGAGCAGAAGGCACAGATCCAAACTGCCTAGTACCGACCTCTGCTGTCGCAGAAAACTTCAAATATCAGCTCCTCCACTGTTTAGTCACCGCAGGAACAAAGTGAACTGTTAGCAAAGCTGTCAAGAGGAGGTTTTGAACAAAACAGACAGAAGGGTGAAGCGAAATGTATTCGCAAACTCACGCAAATGTTTTGCGGCCAGAAAAATCCCCATTTGCTTCAGACTTTTTACCATTCTATTGTATCAATTATTACATTGCTCGTTTCTATTCCAGGGGGATTTTTTTCTGTATTTTTCCTCTTTGAGCCACACAAATAAAGGCCAGCCAGAGCGACAGGCTTTCCTAAAGACGCCCAGCGTTACGCAATTACACGTATGTGATAGGTACAGCCTGCAAGCAGATCCCTTCCACAAGACAGTACCACCACTGCTCATTTTGCTTCAAAGATGACAGGTTAATCTGTCACGGAATACCCTGTTTAAGTAACCACAAACACATCACACGCGTTTCTCTATCTTGTAAAAGAAAAGGAGATGCTTTTATTAAGGCTTCAACCCTCCTGTGCTTACACAACAGCGTTTTGTTTTTTCAGGTATCCACGTAGGCAGCTGTACACTAGATGTGGCAACAGGTACCGGTACACTCCAAGCTACAGGGACCTGTTCTTGCTTCAGCACTGGCTCTGAAGATGGCTATTAAAATTTAATGCAGATGAAATCCAACCTCTGTAAGGTGAAATCCCAATTAATAATAAAAAAAACTGCATCATCATCATTAGGAAAACCAGCCATTAACTATCCTGTAACATGCACGATAACCCAAACCATTCTATGACTGCGTGATTCTATAATCATTAGCAGAAATATGCAAAGCCAAATGCTGAGCCAAATGTTTAAAGATGACTTGATGACTACATTGCAAACTCTTCTTATTCTGAAGAAAATCCACAAAAAAGAAGCAAGATTATCTGAGTTACAGGGCACGTACAAAAGCTTCCAGTTCAAATCCTTCTCTGCATGAGTAGTCCTGCTGCAGCCAGCCAACTAACTACACGAATAAAAACCACTGGCATGTTGAAGAATTTACAAGATAAGACCTGAACGCGCACATCCAAACACATTTTAAGGTCATTGTAAGGTTGTCGCTCCGAATCTCACAGAAAAACAGAGCATAGGTATTTGCAAATTTTCTGTCATCACATTTTCAAAGGGAATCTTATTTTTGTTATATAGGAAGTTCTGGAAAACTGTTTTTCTCCTTCCTGAAACAAAAGCATGAGTGTGATTTTACACACGAAAATGAAAAACAAAGCAGGGATTTTTGTCTGGGACCTGCTGATTAAGGGTGGCCTTTTTTGAGGTTCTGTGTTTTCGAGAGAGCTCAAATATTTTGGAAATAAATACTGCCAAAAACATAGTTCTATCAAAATCTAGTGCAGGGAAAAGACTGTCTTTTCCCACTCATCGTATATGCCAGGATATTCTAGAAAACTTCTTGTTGTTTTCACTGAAAGTCATTTCTCCTTACTGAATTACATATATTTACGCTCTACAAGGGTGCCAGCTATGAAGACATATGCACAGACCAGTCAAAAAAAAGGAAATTAATTAGGATTGAGGTTTTTTTAAACTGAAGAGATGCTCGACTGCCTTTCCATGTGGCACACTTCAGAGAGAGAGATTTACACGGACAACGAACTGATGTTGACCCCAAGAACCCTACCACCCTCGTGAATTCTCATCAGGCAGCTAAGAGCAGGATCAAACCTTCAGCATCCCCACGGTGCACGTTGTACCAGCATCACCACTGGACTCGTCCCCTCTGGGGGATATGTTCAGAGGACATGTGAGAAGCAGCAAGTACTTCATTTGTAACCCTGGGATGTGGTAACCGCAGTCGGAAAAGATTTCAATACCAGTGTGGGGGCTGACGTTTGGGAGGATGGAGGATTCTTTTGCAAAAGGTTGCTCTTCACCCTTCCCTTCTGCTACTTAAAACGGGGTCTCAGTGATGAGTAGCTGAACACCTCGTCCAAAATATCTGCAACTGGTAACTTGGTGTTCTCCTGTGCTGGCCAAGAGAAATGCGGGAGAAGATGCCAAAAATCCATCAAAACATAAAGCTGCACGAGAGGAAAATGGAAAATATTAAGTATTTACTGTGTTAGCCAGATCCTCACACCAAATCTCTCTATTTTTTAAAGACATCATTAAAATATCGCTTGGGGAATTTCACATCACTCAACAAGGGCTAGAAGCTTCTTCTCAGCCAGATGCTCCCAGAGTGCTAGGAACACAAGAAATAACAGATAACCCCGAGGGGAGGGGGGGGATCCGCCTCCAATATTTCCCTGGATGGTAATATTCATATGACCTCACTCACAATTTATTTCCGCTAAGCCTCCTCCGAAACTCTCACATGCATCTCACCCATGCAGTCCAGGGTGGGAGTGATCAGACACACCATGGCACAGAAACTCTTTCTAGCAGAGCTCTGCTACCCGCCGAGTAGAAGTATCGGACATCTACTGCCCGGCCCCCGTCAGCTTGGTCCTGTGGTCCTCTTCCGTTACGGACTTTGCCTTGACTTACACAAATACAGCCGAGATCACAAACCAGGCCCTAAACCTTCCAAGAAACTGTTCTTTCCTAGCAAACGAAGCTTGCGTTAATGTGTTCTGGCTTCTGTGGTCCAGCTGGAGCAATTCTTCAACCGAACTGATTGAAAGTGTTCGGTTGTAACTTCCTTTCATCAAAAAAGAAAAAAAAATGACAGTGAATTTTGCAATACAGACAGTAACTTCACTGCTTTGCCAAATGTCTCATATAAAAAAATGGAAGTGTTAGAAAGTTTCATTTCAGCCTTCAGAAGATTTCAGTATTTATTTCAGACCAAGTATTTTCTCTGATCTGATTTCCACCTCCATCCCCCACTTTTTAAACCTGCCAAAATAAATCTAAACCTTTTTGCTTCACTCTGAACTGAAAAGGACAACTGGTTATTATTTCTTCCATCTACCAACAAACCAAAACATCCATTTTCCTGACTACTCCTAGTATTTTCACTTTGCACTGAGGGCACGGAAGCTATTTAAAAGTCAGAAAAGCGGAGATTTCTTTCAGTCATCTGAACCTGCTTACAACACTCCCATGGGCGTTAAATCCCTTCCGAAGGTGGATCAATGCTCCGATCAACACACCGCCACGATTATGATATAGTGAGCTGTCCTTCATCATACTCTCAGCTGGAAAATAAATGTAATGCTCAATGCAAGTAAACAGAAGGAAAAACAAAGTCTCCTTAGCCACTGCTCTGCTCTGCTGCCCGCAGCCGGGCGAGCTGACCGAGCGCTCCACACAACTTGGCTCAGAACAGTCTCGCTTCTTTTTCCCCAACATTCCCAGTGAAGATTCTTGCCCTTGCTCATACCCAGCTGGTACTGAAGGCAGAAGCGCTGGGGGGGATATTTATTCTGTCTTTTCCTGCATGTTACTGCAGCAAGTCGAATAAAAGTCATCAAAGTAATAATCACGACAACTTCAGAGCTGCACAGGCTCCAAACTGAGGTCAGCAGGCTCTTTACAAATCTACCGCATTTAAGCCTAAAACAGCGCGTAGATGGATTGAAACCGCAGTTCAGTGCAAGCCATGAGGCTTCAGAAAATAGGGTGTAGGTGTTAATTTTCCCAGCGGAATCCCACATTCATTACTACCCCCTATTACAGCATTCCTCCGCAATGCTTATTCATGCTTAACCACAACGCTGATTACTTTCCGCAGTTGGTTTTTTTTGCAATCACTGCGGTGTGATTTTCCGTTTCTCTCCACGCAGTTTGCCCTTCGTTATTTTATTCACTATTAACTGTACTGAGAGACGGACAGCAAAACTCAGCCGATTCCAAATTTTTTCAATATCTGGCACTGAAATTTCTTTAGAGACAGATTTGCCCGCTCAGCCTAAGCGAGACCTGTTTTCAAACTCCCACTCTGGCTTTGGCTCTGAAATCCCACCTCTAATATCGGATATAACCTGACAGAGAAAATCCAACAGAGTCTCCTCCGAGTACATAGTTACCACGAGCCAGGCCGTCGTTCTCCCTCACACGCCACTTGTTGGCATTTCTGAACTATGTTTTCTACCTCAGGCATCAAAACACGCAAAAACCAAGCGGGCATCCTGGAAAATGTCAAGCTCTTTACAATTAGATGTTGTGCCCAATCTTCAGCAGCTGCAGATGAACCCACTTTCAAAGTCCGTCGTGTTTGTTCAGTTTACCTTGGTTGACAAGCTGGTCTTCAAAAAGACCTTTTCTTGTAGGGCTAAAATGGACAGGGAGTTACTCAGCTGCCAGGTTTGAGAAAACTCAGACTTTCCTGAGGTTGCAGGTGAATAACTCGCACTACAGGAGCAGTGAGACACTCCCGACAGTAAATTCTGACTTTTCTAGGTTTTCAGAGGAGCTCCCTGAGATACCAGCGTAAATGTGACTGCACCTTCCATGATCTGTATGCACTAACGTCGTCTCCGACTTATCTTACGTTTATTAAGAATACTGGGTAGCTTCCCCAACGCTGGATTGGAGACACCTACAGAAGCAACATGTATTTTTCAGGAATAACAGTTTTCCCATGCCTCTTGCCTTTACTTTTTGCTATTGAACGACAGAATTATACTCATCTTCATAAGCTAAACTCGATAAACACAGGGAGTTTATAAAAGATTTTTCTTTTCTTCATATGTTTGCACAAATAAGCAGAAAAAATCCCAAACAGTATTGCAACAATGCAGGTTTCCACACAGAGACACTGAGCTTTGCCATTTTAGCTGGCACCTATCGCTCCCTGCTGCCGTATAAATAAGCGTATTCATTTTGGTCTGCTTCCTCAGCAAACACATTCTGGGACACAGGGCTTTAAGGGACCTCCCGAGCCATCGAGCCCCAGCTCCTGCCACCACAGGCACACATTTTAAGCCNTCTAGGTCNCCCNAGCACCCACTTCACACACCACAAGAGCAAAACTCTTTCCAACACNTTCTAACACTGACTGGGACGCCACGGCAAACCCTGACATCCGCAGCGTACGGGGGGATGGCAACTCAACCCCATGCTGGGCACACGCAGGTTCAGGTTAGCCTGGCAGAATGCATATTAGCTTTTTTTAGTAGGATTAATCCAGCTGTTGTGATTCAGATAACGTGCTTTGAACGGATGGCATCTCGTTTTTCCCCACGCTGGGACATACGCTACATGGATTCCCTTCTCCTTTCCCACAGTGCCCCGCTTTCCCCCAGGAACTCCGTAACAGTATCCCTTCAATTTAAAGGAAAAAGCTCCAGCAAGTAATCGAGCAAAAGAAATGGCTTCCACCCCAATTTTAACTAATGTCCCAGAGCAAATTCAGACCTTGCCCATATCGAGGCCTTTTTGAACAGAATCAGAAGGAATCTTGTTGTAAGGTCACAAGTAAGAACTGAGCTGTTTTAAGACGCCATAAATCTACTTTCTCACCATGGTTTCCTAAAAAGGCTGACGAGACTGACTGACGAGCAGGAATATCACAGCTCACACTTTATCGCCCAAGCAATGACTCCCCGCAGGCCCCAGTGGTTGCAGGTATGGCTTAGCTTACCCCAGAAAATATCAAACACACCAGGAAAGTGACAGCTCATAAAAACCTTTGGGATAAGCAGTTCCCAGTTTCAACCTAAGATAAAACAACGGAAGACAGACAAAAGCAGCGGAAAAGAAGAATTCAAGGTCTGAATACCTCTATAGCAGATATCTACCTACATTAAAACCCAACAGCACAAAGACTGAAAAGGTCTCATTCTCCTCCTTCAGAAACAACCAACTACAACGCAAAAATTCAGAAAAATTATTTCAAGGAAGCAAATCCTAATTATTAAGAGTTCTTTAAAGGCAACTTGTTCCACAGAGTAGCAAGCAGAGTAGTAAACTTTCAAAACCAAGGAAACAAGCTGCGAAAATTAAGGTTATGTCCACTTCCAGAAGTTGTGGCACTTTTAAATACACCTAGAGCAGTACAATCCCCTTTAACACAACTCCCCTTACGCAGGTGTAAATATTTGAAATCAAAGGGGCTAATTCCCTCAGAAGACAAGTAAAACCACACTAATATCAAGCATCTTTGTGCCTGTAAAACTCTGTTCATGCAAAGCGTTGTTCTAGTATCGCTACTGGAGCGGATAAAAGCGAAAGCAGCGCAGTCCTACTAGAGATACGTACCGGTAAAAAAAAATCTTGGTGTGGAATGGAAATAAAATTGCACTGATGCTCACTGGAATTTAATTTATAAATCACTACTACAATTTCAAATTTGAGGTATTCTAATGAGCTCCAGAAGGGGTCCGGGTAGAAATGAATACACAGCATAGACAATAAATAATTTGCACTGGGAACTTTGCTAAAATTAACTGAAAGCTCACAAAAAGTTTTCTCTTCAAAGAGGCAATGCAATTCTTCTTAATTCAGCCATCTTAATTTAATTGGGATTGTTTAGAAAGGACATGCAAGACCAATCTTATCCACTATCAATACACAATGTCTCAAATGCCACTACCACCAGGGATAGCACACAACTTCCCCCACCCTGGCGTTTATTTTTCAAGCGATTTTAGTTACTCTGATAAATATGAAACATTTCCAGTTCGACCTCCTAACATCACACACTGACAACGTCCTTTGATTGTTTATCATGCACAGAACTACCAATATGGCATTTGGATTTTGAATGTATTGCTAAACCAAGATTTTAAAAAATCCAGGGAACAAACCAGAGTTGGTATAGAGTCACCTACAAATAATATTAAATCTAAAATTGATATAAAGACAATCTGAAAAGTGATTCCTATAGGACTCTGCTCCGTCGAAAAGCAACCTTAAGGAATCACTGTAGCAAACCAAGCACAGTATATGTTAACACTGTAATCATTACTTACACTAATTAATTAGATATGACATAATACAAAAAGCCAATAAAAATATAAATATCATGAAACAAAATACTCTTTTCACTAAGTCATCGCAACCCAAAATGTCATAAATCAAACAGGTATTAACCACCATCTGAAAATATTTATGTTTAAATACCTTTTTTTTTTTAAATCATAAAGGCTCTGAACGTGGGCTAACATTTTGTTACCGATTCAGTATGAGCACAGCCTTGTTTATCTGGCTCAACAAATGCCACAATACAGGTTCATACACCAAATTATAAGCTAAAATTGCAGGGAATTGCATTTTTCTTTCCAAAGAAAAATTCTGGTTGGGGTTCAATCCAAGCTCTTCGCGACGGGAATCTCCCCCACGAGATCAGTGAGTTTCGCATTAGAGCCCCTGAACGTTCTTACAATTAAAATGTCAGTCTTCACCTTCACAATACCCAGGAAAAGTCCTGAACGCTCATTCCGTCCCCACTCCTCTCCACTTGACAATTTTATTTTGTCCCAATTCAGCTGCACACGCTTAAATATTTAGCATTTGACCACAGCCAGAAGAAAAAAAATCTTTTTCCATTTGGTTACCAACCTTTTTCAGACCTCTCCACTTAACAAGGGATGTTGTTAAACACACATGCTGCACAACTGCAACATCTTACATCTTTCAGCTCCAAATAAATTACAAAGCCATATCAGACTTCTCTGACTTCACCCAAGATGAAAGAATTATTAACTCTTTAGCCCATGCAAACGCCTCCGAAATTTCACTCCTGCCTCCAGAAAAAGCCATGCTGCTGCAGAGAAGTTCAGCTGCAGTAACTAATCACTCGTTGCTGCTTCAAACGCTCCCAAGTCCCAGCTGTGACTGTACCGGCAAGGTAAATTTCTGAGATTCAGATTAATTTCTTTTAAACTGCAAAGAGACTAAGTGTTCGGTCCCCGATTAACTCGAGAGACAAAGGAAATACAGGCAGTAAGTTAAATGCCATACTGCTGTATTTCTGCAGTCTTTAGGTTTTTTTAAACAGATTTATGTTGGGTATTTTTCAAATTCTTTCATATTTAGTTAACTTTTGTGGTATTGTCCATTTCTTAGACAACGACAGAATTTCTTCTCTTCTATACTGAAAAAATTCCCATTACCCAATACATATAGGACTTTAATCGTACCTACAAACCTTAGAAGGCTTACAATTCGGAAGCGTGGACTTTTGTAGCAGTTTCTTTTCTGGTTAGAATCCTGCAAGCAAATCTCTCTCCATACTTCACTTCTCAAGCACCGCAACTCCCTAAAGTTTATCCCATTGGAAGCAGACATTCACAATCTGCCCTGACACAGGGACAGGCCAGAGCTTGGGCTAGAAACACAGGCTTGAGGGGAAATTCATTAAAGAACCCAGGCACAAAGAGAAACCAGGCTTTAATTGAACAGTAACCACAAGAGTCATGCTAGCATCACTCAGAATCCGCTGCTGAATCACTTGAGGATTATTAGTCATTATTTAATGAATATATATTAGTCTTCCAAAGACAATGTTTGACACAGAAGTACATATTAAAAAAAAAAGAAGTCTCTCTTTTTCCCATAGGGGTGGTGAGAGTCAGTAGAGCTGCTGGGAAGCACCCCACCCACCAGAAATGCCCAGGGTCCCCGAGCCTCAGGCTGACACTCAAACCACAGGTTCTGATGCCACGTTAGTCGCACGCGCTGCTGGACGCTGGTAAATATTCAGGGTTAATGCTCCTTTCAGGAGGCTTTCTTTTCTACTGCTTCCTCTTTCGGTACAGATGGAGATGGGAATCTCTTTGCTCTTCCTGGCAGACCGAGGTCCGTGGCAGTCACGCCATCGACTCCGATGTGAGCAGAATCGGGCCCTCTCCGCAAGCTGCCACGCACTGAACCCATTTGGGACTTTCACGTCTATTTTGACCAAGCACTGAATTTCACTGTCTACGCAGTAGTGAGGGATCAACTCTGAAAAATTCCCTTGTCAGCAGTATCTTGATTAACAACCAGATCTTCTTGTAGAAAAATATGTCAGCAATTAGTTAGAGAAGGCAAGGAACGTCACGCACAAATCGACTGGAAGAAATAAATGTTGAATGAGGACTACTCTATTTGTGTAACTTCTTCCAAAAGCAGGTCATCATGAGTCTGTATTCTGATCCAGACTCCCAATCCCTTCTGGTTCTTTAATAATTAGTATTTACAAAATTAGTATTGAGGTTGGAGGAAGACTTATGCTTGAAGCAAGGGTTCACTCTACTTGTCAGACTCTCAGGATATCCTAACAGCAAGCTTTATGTTAGCACAGCTCCACTTAGCCCTTCTTATTTATATTCATCTGAGCAACAAAAAAACCAAAACAAAACAAGAAACCTAAGCCAAAGCACAGGCCTTGAATTTTTAAACATAACTTAATACAAACACAACATGAACATTCCCAGGAAACAGGAAAAACAGAATGTTATTACCTTGAAATATGTATTATCTTACTGGGAATTAGTCCTTTACTAATAGTTTTCTTTATAGTTCAGATTTTCTGAAGGTCGTATTTTTAAGTTTCAGTTTCATCATCTCATTCTCTTAAGAGATCAGGTGTCACCCCTGGAAGCGTGGCCTTGCGGGAAGAATAGAAATCTGGGAAACTGCCTACTTGGCCAGAAAAAGAGGAATTTTTTTTTCTTCTTTAAAATTCGGAATGTATTATAAGAATGGTATTTTTGCTTCTAACGTGGATTTTTAAAAGCTCGCATTAGACCAATCTGTGAAATTTAGTAACACCCATGGTCAAGACCATTTAGGGTCCCTCCCAACCCTTACCACTCTGTGATTTTGCGGCGATAAAATCAGTGGTATCTGCCCAGGACAGAGATCTATTTGTGTGTATTTCTTCGTGGTGTCTAC
>Ga0065711_1002925_pt1 | contig 40416 bp, 39 predicted proteins | sample Hoacrofraction12_FD_59098 | JGI IMG/M metagenome (GOLD analysis project Ga0065711, IMG submission 59098) | Hoatzin crop microbial communities from Cojedes, Venezuela - Epithelial fraction 12 v2 (version 2) | ecosystem: Host-associated > Birds > Digestive system > Esophagus > Crop | place... | reverse complement strand
CGGCGCGGCGGGCAGCGTCCCGCCGAGGGGCCGCCTCAGCCCGCGGGGCACGGCGCGGAGCCCGGCGGGCGCGCCGGCAGAGAGGTGCCTCGGGTTTCGTCACGGACTCATCTCTTCCCCTTTCTTCTCCATACTTCCACTTGATTTCCCTTTCTTTCCTTTCTTTCTCCTCCCTTCTCTTCTTTCCTCTTTTTTTCCATTTTTTTCTGTTTCTTCCCCTTTCATTTCCTTTCTGTCCCTTTTCTTTCCCTTTCCTTTTTTTTCCTTTTTCTGTCTTTCCTTTTTTAATTTCTTTTCCCCCTTTTTCAATTTCTTTCCATTTCTTTTCCACTTTCCCTCTCTTTCCCTTTCTTTCATTTTCTTTGTTTTTTTCCATTTCTTTCCCCTTTTTCTGTTTCTTTTCATTATCCCCTTTCTTTCCTCTTCCCCCTTTCATTCCCTTTTCCCCCTTTCTTTCTTTTCCCCCTCTTTCTTTCCCTTTTTCCTCTGCAATGCCAACAGCTCCTCACAGCTCACCTCCCTCCCTCTCCACCCTCTCCGGTTTTCCCCCAGCCACGGAGCCCCTTTCCAGGGCAGAGGGGCTGCTTCCCCAGGCAGGGCCGGGGATAGGCACAGAGCAGCCGGCAGCCAGGTGAGGCTGTGGGCAGCCCCGCTGTTGCGGGGATGGGCACCAGGCAAGGACCGCAGCGGCAGGTCCCTTCTGCTGCCCTCCGCCTGCCAGGGGCCAGGGTTTTTATATAAACCATGGGGCAGGAAAGCCCTCGACATATCATTTGCTGCAGGCAGCATGGATTTTTGCAGCCAGATCCTTGCTGCTGGGAGATGTCTACCTGTCCCAACCGTTCATCACTGCCAGCGCAATCCCTGTAAGGCCAGAGCAAGGTTCTCACCCCTGGCTGGCGAATGAGTGGCTTTCTACAGGTTTTTGACACACACAAGCAGTAAAAAGAATGAACATCATCCCTCTATGGCTGGAAAACAGCAATCAAGTGCCAACAGCATGGAGGAGTGTAAATGCGCTGATTTTACTTCCCACCTCAGTACCGAAGACATCGATATTGAAGGATTTTGGGGACCTTGAAATGCTTTGCTTGTCACCGACAGCCTTCTGCACACAGCAAAGCAGCCACTCGATGCTTCGCTGGCTGCTTGCACTCACACTCCCCTTTGGTCTTCTTTATTTATTTTGATAATGGCACAAGGAATCAGTGTCAGGGGTAGCTGGGGTGAACTTCTGGGCTTCACCGAGTGTGCTGCTGGCGTGTATGCATCCCCTATTAAAGCTACAGATTCCCATCTCTGATTGCCTCTTTGTGTCTGTACTTGTGTGCGATACCTGTGTCACGCTCCAGTAACTCCTGACGGGAACGGGGAGAAGCGTTATTCTGACCTGGAGGAAGCTTAAGAAGGGGCTTTGCCAGGATGGATCCTTTTAGGCTTCAAGGAAGTGGAAAAAAAAATCATAAGAGTACCTTGAGAAAGTTGAGGAGTGAAAGAATTTGTGGAGCTTTTCGAAGGATGCGCGCTGGTGCTATGCTAAAAGTGAGCTCAAGAAGGGCTTTGGAGAGAAGAACAAACTCTGACAGCAAACCTACCCCCAAAGTAGTGATTAAACCCTTTCCCATGCCATGGCTTTTCTAGCGTGCCCCACCTTGGAGCTCCTCCCCACTTCCTCCACACCACGTAACTCCTTGTACATGGCATGGATATTTCTATCCCTAGTGTCCCGTGGGAATGGATGGATGTGCAGCTGCATGAACCCATTTTCATCGTGAGAGTTTGCGGCGGCGTAGCTGCTTTGCTGCCCTGCAAGGGGCTGTGTATCACTCCGGACCTGATGGCCTGGGAGACGGAGGGCAGGGGACAAACGCAACAGCCCTTGGGGAGAGGCAGCGGGGCGGGGGGCAGAAAGTGAGGCTTGTTTCAGAAGGGCTTGCCAGGACTTTCTGTGACCCCTGGGTCCAATCTGAGACATCATTAGCAAACTAATAAAATAGCTGCAGATGTTGAGCTAACAGCAGAACGTGTTTCTCGGGGACATCCTGACAAACTCTTTGGTTTGGAAAGTCATCAGCTAGTCCCTGGTTTCCTCTTTGTTTCATCTCCTTTCCCACCCTTCTTCCCCATCGCTTCCCTCCTGTCTGGATTTTCAGGGGGATAAGCAGGAAAAAGACTGGAAAGGGCCTTTTGCATAAGGAATGGCAACTGATGCCTGACCTGGAGAAATGCCCATGTCTGACCTCACAGCATGGCTGCCAGAGTGAGGAGATGTGTAGAGACCCTCAAAGAAACAAAATCAGCAGGAGGCAGGTGCTTCCCTGCCTGTATGCCTGAGTGGGGCTGCTTTCCCCTGGCACCAGGATGCTAGAAGGAGGAATACATCAACCTGGGTGACAGGCTCTGCCACTGCAGAAACGGGGCTGGGGTTTCCGCAGAAATAAGAACAAACCGGTGCCCAGGAGGGGATTGTATCTGCTGAAGTGCCTCTTAACCTTTTCTGTATCCTGTTACTAAAGGGAAAAGAAAACACGTGAGGGGTTCCTGCCTCTTCACCTGACCATAAAGAAAAAAAAAAGAGAGGATGCTCTCCAGCTCTCCAAGATGTTGGGGTTCATGAAACCAGACAAGCTTTCTCATAGCAAAAAGCCAAGCGCCAGACAGGTCTTGGGAGAAGGAGAGGGGAGGAGAAGGGGTGGGCGGAGGGAGAAGTCACCCAAACTGCAGCGACAGGACGGGGCGCTTGCTCCAGGCTCTCGAGGCTCTGGGTTACAACATTGCAGGGACATTTTTTTTAGCTGATCTTAACACAGCAGCTGCTGGTTTCACTGTGGTTGCTGAGGCTGCTTGACCAAAATCAGTGCTTGAACAAAATCAGTACTTCCTGATGCATTTTTTCAAAATTGGGAGAATTTTCTTTGTGCTGCACTGTGTCCTCTGCTCCCACAACCCAGAAATATTACACTGCTTTGCACATTTAACCCAATTTAGGACAGCTGATCCCCCCAGCTGACAACAATACTTTTACTTCAGGTGAAACTGGGAATATTTTGGTTCAGGAATGGCTCCTGCTAGGGCGAGGCAAGGGTAAGCTGTAGCAGTGTGTAAGTGGCTGATGCAAAGGGATGCTATCTCCGCTTGCAGGCAAGGCCTTGAGGAACGAGCAAGGGGGCTGCGACACGGTGGGGTTTGAGGTGCAGAAGGGCTTCTGGTGCAGGAGGGCTTGGAATAGAGGAGGGTTTGGGATGTGGCAGAGTTTGGGATGCAGCAGGTTTTGGTATGCAGGAGGGTTTGGGATGTGGGAGACCTTGGGATGCTGGAGACCTTGGGATGCTGAAATACCCTGGGATTTCAGGGCTTCCTTCAGGGTGCAGGGGATCTGTCCCCACTCTGCCTGCTCCATCACCTTCCTTTTAATCTGCTGCACCCTGCAAAAGGCCCTGCAAGCACATCCGGGCTCTGCCCAGAGGTTCAGCCTGCAGCGAGGACACGCTGGGGCTCTGCCACCCAGGAGATGGAGAGGGATGGGAGATGGGTCCGTGCTACAGCAGGGAGCAAAGAAAGAGCCGGCATATTTTCCTCGAGTTACTTATTAACCACTGTTCATTTGACAGGATCAGTATTTCAAGCGAGGGAGTAAACACTTAAGAAGCACCACTCTACTTTGCTCTCTTTTCCTTTGCAAAATGATTTATTTTCTAAAATGCATCTGCCTGGAAAGGAAGTAGTGCCTGGAGCCCAGTGGCTTTTATCTGTGGGATATGCAAAGCACATTTATTTTGTCTTTTATCTCTCATATTGCATGTTGATCCCATACATATAGATTGATTTTGTTCAGGTAGATAATGAAAAGTCAAGTGGAAAATTTACACAAAGGCACTCAGGATCTCGACTTTCTATTGGTATATAAATTGGTTTATTATTTCATTCCCTTAAACAGGGACTTTCACACTGGGGAACACTTTAAAATATATCATGTTTAAACACAAAACCATTTACCTTTCATGTGTTTTTTTTCCATCAGTAATTTCCTCGGCACTTTTGTTAATTACCAAAGATATTTGTGTTTAAACAAGGGCTCGCTCCTTCTCGATCCCTCCAGCAATTCATCTTCCTTCTCTCATTGCCGTCGCCCGAAAAGTCCTAACGGGAGATTTCTGAGCCACTGTCCGTGCCCGCCGTGCCGACATGTTGAGCACTGGGGCTGACAACACCTCGGAAGCTTTCATTAATTCCCCATAAGCGGCTTTCATTTCACCACCCTCGCCCAGTGTCAGGCGCACCACCTTGGCGCTGAATAGAGGGCACTGTATGTGAGAGCACAGCTTGGAACAAAAAAAACCCACCCAAAACCTAGAGGAAACATTATTAATAAACATCTTCTGGACATTTGGCGGCTGGTATAGGCTGCTCCAGCTTAAAGCAATTAATTCAGGATACTGACATAAACTCTCCAGCTCTTTGACAGCTTGGAGCTGAAATAAAAATGCTAGTTCTCCAGGGAAAAGGAGAGGATAGTTGGCTCTTTTCTGGACTGTTTGCTTATAGGCCCAGAGAGCAATCTTCCTCGCAGAATGAAATGCAAGGACACAAACAATGTACCAGGGAGAGAATAGGAGATGGGAATGAACAGTTTGAACTATTTGCTCAGCAGAAGGGCAGCCACAATGCTCGGCCAATGGCTTTCCCATGCATCAACCCGGCTTCTTAGCCCCTTTTGTTGTTCAGCCTCTTCCTCTGGCCAGATAAGAGCACAGCTGCGGCGTTGCGGCTAAGTCAGGCCTTCTACTTATCCACCCAAATCTCGGGTTGCCTTTACTGTATTTCCCCCCGTGAAACACCGTCCCCCAGTGTATCAGATGCCGTGTTCGCCCCCAGGGCCACCCATCAGCCAAACCTCGGGGCAATCCATCCCCCACAGCTTGCTTTTGCTTCTCTGGAGATGGCAAGAAAACCCCTTGCGGGCACCCACCATTGTCACTACATCACCTCATCCCCTCCTTGGGTCTCTCTTCCTCCTACCGCTTCACACCGGGCTGCCCGTCTGGGAAAGAAACCAAGGCACCAGTTGTGTACCCTGGCACGCTTTTCCTTATGTGTGTGCCCCCATCCATCCCTGCACACACACATGCAATTGCGTCCTCGCCCAGAGCAAGCAGGCCTAGCTCCAGAAGCACCACGCTCCAAAATATAAAGGCCATTGCCAACATCGGCTGCAGATGCAGAGCTGCGAAACGCAGTATTTTAGATTTCTATAAGGCAAAACCAGTTTCGAGTGTTTTACTAGCAAAAGCTTGCATCGTCCTGGCAGCACAGTGGTGAGATCTCTCTTCAGTGACCTGGGTATAAGCGATGGCAAGTGCTGATGGCAGTATCCTGCCAAGGGCAGATCCTGCTGCATTCAGGCAGCCGCCTCCATTCCTCTTCCTTCCCTGTGCCCGGTGTCCCTGAAGATCACCTTTCCTCCTCTAATCTGCCCAGGCCACCACTTGTTTTGCTTTACCGATGTCATTGCTGATCAGGCAGGCAAATGCCTGTAATTAAAAATAAATATGTAGCAAGGTCGGATGCTAAGGCGCAGGCTGATCTTGCTGTCTGAGCTAAGCACTGATGCCGATGGGAAAGCTTTGCTATTTTTACTCTTTGTCCTACCCCAGGCTGTTGGTTTTCGGAGCCGTGCTGCACTGCGCGGTTCTGTTGTAGTAAGGTTTATTTAGCTTGAAAGGGTTTTACGAGGTGAAAAGGCAAAACGCTGCGGACTAAAGAAAATGCCTGGCTGGCTGAGATCACATTCAGCGTTTGTAGTCACAGAGCACACCTGCAGGAAACACCGAGTTTAAACACCGCTTCTGTCTCAAAAATCTGAGAAACCGACGGGGGTTTTTTTGTTGTTTTTTTTTTCCCTTTTCCCCCTTCTTCCCTGGTGGGTGGTCAGGAGGACAGCCTGAAAAGCAGGAGAGCTCCTATTGTCTCTGTGCTGCCTTAAGAGCTGACCCCACATGTCCCTGAAGTTGCAGAGCACCTGGCTGTGCCCTGCTCCTGGGGAAGCTGCAGCGTCCCGACGAGCCCCAGCACCGATGGGATGGGTGCTAGCAGCGGTGTCTGGCAATGCAATTCTGCAAGAAAAGAGTCTTTATGACTTCACAGTGACAGTATTTCTATGGCCAAGTGGTATCTTATCACCCCTCATCTTTGAGATACTCTATTTAATTGTATTCGTATTTCATAGAATAGCTCAAGTTGGAAGGTTCCCATAAGGATCATTGAGTCCAATTTGATTTCCATTTTGAAGGCAGAGCACTTCAGAAAAATCGATGCTGATGTTCATTTTAGGGTGCTCGGGCTCTGCCGTTTAGTTGACGGCTCGATCATCATACCTGACCACTATGGAGCAGCTCCCTCAAATGGGATAACCCTTCCCAAACCAAGCCCACCCCACCACCCAAAAGTGTGAGGAGTAAGCCCAAAGGTTCAGCCAGAGCAGCCTTACAGGCAGTCACGGCAGCGAAAGCCCAGTGGCTCGCAGCCAGGCAGCACCTCTGCCCCTGCCAGACCAGCATCTCACCCGCCTCGGGGCATCGAGCTGCTCCTGGCCCAGATGGGTTAATTAATGAGACATTAAAGAGGTGGAATGACACTTCCCACCACTCACTTATGGTGCTAATTTCCAAACCACTCCGCCATAGACAAAGAGAAAGTGCAGTCAGTGCAGAGTAATTTGCGCTGTGTTCCTGGCGAATGAATTTAGGGGAGCAAATATAGTTATGCAGAATTTAAATTAAAGTTGACACTAATGTAAATACAGCAATGCAACTGCATGTTTAAGAAATATGATGAGGCTACGGTTTTAATCAGGTCCTTTTAACTCAGGTGGCATTTTAAATCCTTGCCATTTAAATTGGATAAAATCCATAGCTGGGAGAAGGACCATCAGAGAGAAAGTCCACAGGCTCGGCTGTGGATCATGGACTGGCTCAGCCCCAGCTCCTTCCCAAGGGATGCCCTGTGTGCAGGAGGGGTTCCTGGACTCAAGACATGGTCATGCAGCTGCTTGGGGGAGAGATCCACCACAGGCCAGTGACGAGAATCCCTGTGCCTGAATCAGGAGACCTCCTCACCTGGAGATGGGTTGGGAAAGCACCCCCATGGTCCTGCTGGAGGCTTCCTGACCTGGCTAGAACCCTGCTCTGGAACTCAGCTGTTCTTTGACCCTCCTACATCCATTGCATTGACATTTCGTGGTCACACAGGCACTCCCCACCCCTGTCCACGTCATCCAAAATAAGAAATAAACCCAACAATCAAACCACAGAGCATCTTTAGCCAGAGCCAACACTACTTCTCTCCCCCTCGTGCCTGTGCAGCACAAATTCTGGGATGGTCTGTCAATGCCTGCCAAATTTCCCCACCACTTTTGAAGGCTCTGCTTCCAACCTAAATTATAGACCTGGGGCTTCAAGGGGGGAAAGAAAAAAAGAAAGGAAAAAAAGCAAAGCAAAGAGGAAAGAGCAGAGCCCGCCTCACCTACTTCAAAGCGGGGTGATCCTGAATGGGAGCATGGGTGCTCCACAATAACAATAGGCATTAACTGCAACATGGCATGAGCTACTTAACAGGAGCTTTGTAACCTGGCAAGACCCAGAGTCACTTCTGTTACAGTTACCGGAACAATATATTTGGCAATTGAATTCTTCTGTCTTTTTTTCAAAGTGACTATAATGCCTCTGGCAGGAGCACACTGCCAGCATGGCTCTGCTGCAGGTTTCTTTGCCACGGGATAAGGTGCCTTGGCGTAATACACCATCCACACCACTGCCCGAGCGGTGCCAGGGCTAGCTCGCCCGCCAGATTGGGGCAGCCACTTCCCAGGTGGCTGCTGGGACCTGTCCCCGTCCCCCCGGACCCCTTGCCTGGGGCTGGGGACCAGCTTCCCCAGCCCGGGGCAGAGCTGCGTTGGGGCACACTGCTTCTCCCCTTGGGTTGCCTTGCTCCTGGAGGGCTCGTCCCTGGGGCTCAGGCAGCACCTGAAAATGCAGTGCGGGGGAACTGGTGGGAGAAGCAAGCCATGATGAAGAGGACATACTGAAATAGCGTCAACTGTTCTTCACATCAGGCCATCCCATGCATCCTGTTTGCTGACGGTGCTGGGACAGGGCTAGAGCAAGCACAGATTGCTTCACCTCCACCCGTTTTCCCCAAGAAGCATGCCTGGGATGAGTAGTAGAGAAGACAGGGGAGAAATAACCCTTGTCAGATATTTGCCTTTATTTTTCCAAAGGTGTTGCTGTTAACTGAACTGAAGATGCTTCATGCAGCAATTACACAAGGCGAGCTAGCCAGCCGAGAAGGGTAGCCTGTGATGTGTGTCCATACGTGTGCACATAGTTCAGTTAAGCTTCATTCTCCTCTTTTTATTGAAGCCTACAGCTGAGAAAGGGAAGCGGCCCTTGTCACAGCTGAGCCGGGTCAGAGCTCCTCATCACCCAGCCCCTTGCACCCAAGGGCCACAGGTACCAGCCATTTCGGAGGAGTCAAACAAATCGCCCTGACGAAATGCAAACAAAGTCAAGTTTATGTCCATATTGAGGGAGTTCTGCTTCGATATCAAAATACTAATACTAATACTAATAATGCTCATGATAATAGGAGTAACAACAACAACAACAACTACTACAATAATAATAATATCAGCTAACCTTTGGGGAAAACAAAATCTTTTTCTTGGGATTTTTGGACAGCCTACATTTAGTTACTGGGTCCCGCCAAGCATCTGGGGTGCCTGAGTTGGAGGCACCGCTGGGCTTGTGTGAAGTTTAGGCACCCTGGATCTGGCCTGAGGCGCAGGGGGGGTGCAGAGGAAATACCTGGGGAGTCAGGATGGGTCACGCTTCTCCCCCATGCGTTACTGTGCAGCGCAGGAAATGCCCAGCACTGTGCGTGATTGGACTCGTGTTATCCCAGGTAGGTCCTGCCTGGCAGAGATTCCTCCCACAAGACACCTCTGGCTCCTGGCCTCGTCCCAGACTCCAGAAATCTGCCTGCCTGCCTGCCTGCTGCCTCTGGCAGAGCCCACTGGCCCGGCCCTGCAAAGGATTTCGTATTCCTGTAGCTGTCCTAATCCCCTGGTGTGACTCAGCATTGTTGAGATGCCTAAGAGAGTAATAAAAAGTGTTATAACATCATTAATTATTCCCTTTAGATATCCCGGCTGCCCTGCTACAGAAAAAAAGAGTTATTGCAAGTGTCCGATTTGGGGAAAAACACCAAGAAGGAATCAAGTGAGGGGGAAAATTCCCCCAGAAAGTGAGGAGAACAACCTAGGAGTGTCTCACGTGGCAGGGTGATGTGCTCCTGCTCTCCTGGGATGGAAGAGGGGTCCCGGGTGGGGGGATTTTACTGCACGGCCATCCCCCAGCCTTTTGCCTGCGCACTGATGCCTATGTCCACAAACCCCCCTGAGGACTTAATGAGCTTCCAGACAGCTATTGTCTTGACAAATCTGATTGAAACCAGCCGAGGAGTTCAAGGGTTAGGAGGGGAGGGACGCACAGACAGGGCGACACCAGAAACCCCGTCTGTGTGGAAATCGAAATAGATGGGACTCTTACATAGGTGCACTCCGCAAAGACCTTTAGAATGATGATAACTGATGCTGAAGAGCACCCGAGTGGCCCTGACACACCATTCTTTAGTGTTTTAATTTCTGGTGGGCTATGTGGGGAAGGAAGCAGCAGAGAAGTTGATGCGATCTGCCCTGACTTTGCTGTCCAAGCCTCCCCAGGTAGAGCCGGTAGAACTGATGGGGATATAAGAAAGAGGTTGCACGGTCATTTTGTTGCAAAGCCAATTTTGGTCTGACAGTTTTTTCCAGCTTTTAGGGAGAATTGCTTCCATGGGCTGGATGGGCCCCCGGGTAAAAGGCACAGCAGCTACCCAGGGAGGACAGAGAGCCCTTATCGAGAGGCTGGGGCAAAGTCCAAATTGCTCAACACATTTTGGGTGCTCCTTGGACCTTGCCTAATGCATTTGGATGGGGGAAGGCAAAATAGAAGGCAGTGCTGCCACCCCGACATTGCTTCTGCTCCGAAAGCTGGGCAGCCCCTTAGGGTGGCAGAACCCCCCTGCTCCTCTCCGACCAGCAACACTCGATGTTTTGGTTTTTTTAACATCTTGAGACCGTCAGGAATGTTTTCCATGTGCGAGTGTAGTGCATTCAAAATCCTGAAACTGCCTTCATCTCAGCAAGACCAACAAAGATAAGAAATAGCGTTGAAGTTGGCTGAAATTAGCAACTGCATCTGCTGCACAATGCCCCAGCTGCCATTAGCTGTGACCGGTGAATGGCATGAGCAAAGTATGCTGGCAATGTTTAACAAACCATCCGTCTTTTACCTGGTCCTACTCAACAGAAACCTTTGTTTGAACCACGGGCTTATTGAGTCAGGCTGCTGTCTGCTTATCAGGAAGATTAATCTCCTAGGTATCACTATATTAATTGTAAAACTGGCCTTTATTATTCCAAGTCCTGTACTGGGGTGGTGGGAGGGCGAAGGGGCAATTCTGTCACTGATGGGGAAGCCGGGCTCCGTGTTTGCCCACTGCCAGCGCGACTCATCCCTTTTACCTGCATCCATGCTAAAAACCGAACACAGTGCGGTGAATCCTGACTTCCTCCCACTCTGCGGATGCTCATGTTCTCGTCGGCTTTTTTGGGGGGAGGCAGCATGTCCCATGTCACCTCCTGCATTGCCCCAGCACAATGGCTCATGGCAGGGATGCTACGGCAGGAGCATCTCTGTGCATCCCCGCTGAGTATACGAAGAGCGAGGGGTCATGAGGCTGGCCCTGCTGCATGGAAGGGCACAGGGAGTGAGCCAGGCGAAGGTGGCTGTTGGGCAGGCAGCTGTGGCAGGGGGCCGGGTCCCAAATTCCTGGCGGAGTGCTGTGCACACACACCTTATCTCGCCTGGCTGTGTTTGTGCAGCAGGGAGCCAGCCGCCCTGGCGGGGAGGGAGGACGGCCAGCACCCACGGGAGTCCCCCAGCTCCAGCCCCTTCCATCCCTGCGTGCCGAGGGGAGTCCCTAAGCTATTTTGTGTGCTCCTGTAGGCTTTTTAACAAGATGTTGATGTCTTCTGGTGCTTAACCACCCGTGATGGACCTGCTCTCTGTGACTTGTCTCATTGCAAGCGTTACTCATACCTCTGACCGCAGCCATACCTTGTGGCACTGGGATCCACCCAAGCACCAAGCACTGTGTTATTTCAAAACCAGTACCCCACTATTTTATTTGCACTGCCCACTTCTCATGACAGAGAGGTGGCAAGTCACAAGCATCACCCGGAGATTCAGCATGCACACACTGTCTCCGCATCCTCTTGAGCCTATGAAACATCTTCTGCAAAAGGGGTCTGCCATGAAAATGTTGGTGCTACACATAAAGATGACTGACGTCTGCCTGGGTTCCACGAAAATGAGCCAAGCCCTTTCTTGCCAGACCCAGTGGGGTGAAGGTGAGGGGGCACACATTCCCATCCCAGCAGGTGGGTGGGAATCAACTCAGGGTGCTGCGGGGTGGAGGGGGCAGCTGTGACTGCTTGTCTCCCCCCGTTACTGAAGCCCTGATCTCAGTGATGTTGGGTACTTCCCCGTCCAGTGCAGAAAGAAGCTAAAAACCTTTATTTGAGCAAATCCAGGGCATTCCTGCAGCACGTCTGTGCCACTCACCCTTCCATCTTTCTTGGCTGTACTGAGTGCTGTGGGAAATGTCCAGCTCCTTATTAATAATACAAGATAGCAAAGCAAACATGTCTGGCCCTCTGACCCACTCAGATGTACCTGCTGGCCACCGATCTGAGTGCGTGGCTCCTTCTGGCCTGCCTCACCATTGAGGCAAAGGTTCTTTTCTTCCGCATTAACTGGGCTGGAGGGTGCCCGGGACTACCCGCACACACGATGGGCTGCAGTGGCCACTGCCCAGCCACCCCTGCCCTCTTGAAGCAGCCCCTGTAATTGCATATTTACCCATCGAGACTCTCATTATCTCATTATCACGAGAGGTTAACCGAGTGGCTCTGGGTCACCGAGAAGGTCACTAACAATGCTAGGAAAGGTTCAGAATAATTTGTTGGCTCAGCACCATTTTGGTGCTGAGGGACTGATCCTGAGGATGCTGTGGACACATACCTACCTGAGCCAGGCAGGATTCCCCCTCTCTCTTGTGTGCCCCTGGCTTGCTCTGGCAAGCTGGATACATGAATGGGCGAGCAGTGGGGCAAGCTGAACGTCCTCACATCCCTTCCCTTTGCACCCCAAACTCACATGAAATAACTATGCATTCACTGCAAACAGCCGGACGAGTGCAACTGAGCGCCCAGCTGCAGGAACTAGGGTTTTCCTTCCTCCAGTCAAAATGAAGCAGCTAATAGGAGTGACACGGCTTTTCCATGCAACACACCATCGCCAGGCAGCGGCTGCCTGCTCTGCCCGCAGCCTACTCCCTGGCTGTTTGCATTGCCTTCAGCTATTATACGTCCTCGCGAGGAAATGCCGGGACTAATAAATAGCCCGCCAGCACTGAGTGCGAGGTTTGAACTTGGAAAGAGCTCCTAGAAAGACAAGGATTTCCACCCCACAGCAGGAGAAGCGGCCCCTTCCCCTTCCCCTGCCTAAGCCAACTCTTCTGCTATGTCAAATAACAGGCAGGCAGAAACCCTGCCTACGCTGGCAAGGGACAGAGGCTTCCCTGTTTGGATTCGAGATGGGGATTTCTGTGGCTGAAAGTACCTTTGTTATTTTTCCAGGAAAGCTTCCTTTTTGGCTGGCTTCACCTCTGCATAGGATGCACACGGCAAATTGACTGCAGCGATGAAGAAGGAAAAATATTTAAACAAGCAATTATGAATGGGCTTTGGTTGCTAACTCGGAGAGCAGTTTCCTATGTCTGTGTTGAAATGTAAGTGATTTACCCTAGAAGTCCAATCGCAGCCTCAGGAGTTCATTAAGAACGCCTCTTAGATTAGAGCTTTGTGGCTGGAGAGGACCATAATTAGTCTGCTGTTCTCATTAATCACTTGTGCTACTAGAAAGCTGTGCTCTGCTTGCAGTTTGGGTATGCCTGGGAGCAGGTCCTGCCGACTGGTTCTCATTTATCTTCTCCCCATCAGATTAAAGAACCTTTTAGCACCCTGGATTTTCTCCCCAGGGGGCTGAACCTACACCGCAGTCAGCTCATTTCTCAATGTTTCTGAGAAGCTCGATGGCGAGCCCCCAGTCCCTGTCTGCAATGCACATTGGCTCCTTGTTCCAAACTTGCATTAACCTCATGGCTCTTTCCTGCAGCAGAGCCCAGCTCTTCATCCTCAGTTGGAAGACATAGCCAGCTCCACACTAAAGCCTACAGAAAGCAATTAAAATCTTTCCCTTAGCTCTCTGAAAGCTTTAACTCAGAGCAGAGCAAGCTGCAGCACCTCAATAACTGAGGAAAGCAAGAGCTTCACACCAAACACTACCGCCAGCTTTAGGCAGGAGGATGTAGGGAGCTACAGGCTGCCCAGGCAGAGGTTCAGAGGCCCCTTCCCAGCTCCACGGTGCTGGGATTTTGCAGAAGGGAGTGTAAACACTGGTCCAGGCCTTCCCACCCTCCTCTTGGCCAATCCTGGAGAGCCCCACCCTACAAAGAGGGCCCAGGCATCCTCACCCACTTGGGATGCAGCAGCTCCTGGTAGCTGCATGGTGGCTCCAAGGTGGGGAGATGGAACTGTAAGTAGCAGCAAGCGCCGCGTTCTGGTTTTGTACTCTGTGGCAGGGTTCTCCATCCCACCCTGTGTGGTGTAGTGCCTGGGTGCTTCCCATGACCTGACTTTAAAATCTTTGTGTTTCCTTGGCTGTTTTTAAAAATTTAAAAGTAAAGGAGTAAATAAGCGCAAATGAGCACAGAGACCAATCCTGACCTAGCTGAGGGTGCAGGAAGTGTGGCTTTGAGTGTGCTAAACTTCATCATGGTTGCCAACAAGCTCTTGGCTTTGATGTGAGCATGCAGGCATTTCTCAAGAACAGAAGAGCCCTCTGAGATCTGGCCTCATGAGTGTGTGCACAGGTGATTTTATTGCCTCCAAGGGATGCAAGCTGGCTCTTAGCTATTCAGGAGTATTTTAAGTTGCATTCTTTGTCATAGCTGTTCTGCTAGACGCTTGTTGCAAAATAGTTGTACCTATCTGGATGTTTCAAAAGGCAAGGTGGGGATCAAAGCTTTCAGTGGCCTTGGGGCTGCAATATTTACCTTTTTTTTAGGAAATCTGGCTGCAGACAGTGGTGCTGCCCTGGACTTGCTTTGAATTCAGGCCATGTTCCCATACATTTAACACAAACCATGGCATATGGGCCCTCACACCAGGGATACTTCCATCTGAAGTACGTGTTCAGGGTACTATAGGTACATGTGCACAGGTACATGTGTTTAGAAAGGGATTGGTTATATTTACAGGGGCTATTGCATACAAACGTCTCCCCTCTCTCAGCCATTGGCGTCTCTAGGTGTGAGGACAACTACCTGGGAAATACATCACTGCGTGTATCCTGTCCTTCTAATCTTCTCTAGATATCTACTATTTACTACTGAAAGTCCAGGTATGGAGTATTTGTTCCTCTGGTCTGACCAGACTGAATGATGCTTGTGTTCTTACATGGGCTCTTTCCTCGCCTGAGCCTATGAGCCCTGCTCTGAGCCCAGTGGTACATCCAACACCCACATCACCTGCAGGATTAATGGTGCAGGTGCCTCACCACATGAAGATTTTCATCACACGAGGCACTAGAGACCTAAGCCAGTGGTGGGGTGTTCTCTGAATACTGGTGACCTTGGCACCTTATCCAGACACAGCTCAGTCCCATAGGAAGCCAAGCTTCCAGTACCGAGGTTTCCAGGCTCCTTCAATGTCCTTGGGAACTTTATCTCCATGAGTCACCATTAGCTGGCCTTTACAAATCTATGACATTTAAGGGAGTTTCCTCTTTGATCTGGAAAAAAAAAAAAGCCTGGCACAAGGAGCTGATGGCCCAGCCCCACATTCCTCTGGTGGCTTTGGGGCGTGCCATGTTCACGAGGAACATGGTGACAGGGCTCCATGGGCCAAAACCTGCTTGAGTAGAAGCTTCTTGGCTGCCTTGCACCTCCTGAGCACAGCTTCTGTGGCTCCTCTTGCCAGAACGATGGTCTGCAAGTCCTGGTTGCCTTTTCAACAGTTCAGCTATGGGTATCCCCAGGTAAGCTGCACATAAATTCACGGAGCAAATGCAAGAACACACCACATTTTCCCAACGTGCTTCATTCAGCCTCCGTAGACAGCCCTCTGAGACGAGGGATGCAGGTAGCATGTCTCAGTGACAGGGGACCAAAAAGCTAAGGAATCATTTAATTGCTCATTAGGTCTGGCATTTAATACGCTTTCCATCTGCAGGGGTGCTAGAGGAAAACCTCACTCACACAAAGTCTTTAAAAGTACTTGGTTGTCTGAACCTGGAAGTAACTGCAGAGGGAAAAGGGGCACTTATCCATACTCTGGCTGAGCAAGGGCTTCTCCTACCTGCTGGGGTTTAAACGCTATGTCAGGGCTCTCTTACTTGCAGCTGCAGTTAACAGGAAGCACTTGTTCCTTAAATGTTGGTGTGGCTGTTGCATCGGTGGCATTGGGGGTGAAAGCTTTCCAACTGGGAGCACAGGGGCTTTCAGTTGGATTTCCATATCTGGGTGGTATAAATTGAGGGACAAAGCACGGAGAAGACCCTTGGCACGGTTCTCCCTCCATCACCATGTGGCTTTGGCAGGCTTTGCTTTCGGGGCGGATGAGCAAAGTGTACTGTCAGGTTTTGACAGAGTCAAGGGAAAAGTTCAAGCACCTTGAAGTTTGACTGTGATTCTCATTTAAGCTGGCACAAATCACCTCGGTGCAGCAGCTTTATGGGGACCTAGGGACCTACCTGTCCTTTACGCTGTGGAATGGGTGTTTCTGTTCAAAACTGGCACAAATGCATTTTATTTGCTAAGTCAGAGAAAGCAGAATCAACCATTGGTGCCTTTTTTTTGGTGTGCCTGAGAAGGGAGAACATTCACTCTCCTCTTAAATCCTGTCTTCGAGGTGAGGTCTTAAAACCCATGCCCTCCTACCCTCAGCACCTGGAAGAATCAGGCCCTGGGCAAACAAATTGGAAAAAGAAATGCAATGTAGAAAATATTCAAGCCCCTTGGTGACATTGGGGGGGAGGAGAGGAGCAGAGCAAGGCAGTCTGCATTCCTCCCCGTCCATACATTATTCGCAAGGGATTATTTGCTCAACCCCAAAGCGCGCGCACACACACAAATTGACAGCTGCGAAGAAATACAAAGCGCTGTATTCAGATGACCAATATGGAGTGTATGAGCTGTCTGCTTGGGGCTGGCTGACATCTTAAAAGTGTTAGCCCTGTATTTTATCCCAAAGGAAGGATGAAAGGGTCTGAGATTGGAGCAGAGGAAGCAGCATGCTTGCTGGTATAAAATCATGGGAGCACTTCTGCAGGGCCTTGGACCTGCTGGGAGTCCGACCCAGCTGGGAAAGAAGTTATATATACATGCAGGGATATATGCACACACATACGTATGTGCACCAGGAGTTGAGGGCAGGTGAAAGGAAATCGGCAGGCGGGCAATGAAACGGGTAGGCGTGAGCCAGGCTGTTCATTAGTACCTGGGTATGGCTGCCACTGACCTGATGGCAAATATGAAATATCAAAGCGCTTGTCAGCACTCCTGAATGGGACAAAGAAAAGGCGCATTAATGATTAACTCCGCTAAAAGCTCAGGCTTTTTTATTCCCATGGCGCTTGGACTATCTCGCTGCCATGTGACATGCTTGGGCCATTTTCTAGCAGATTGGGGAAAGCTAGTGAGCAAACACAGGTGCTTTCGAGTCAGCAGCGCTGTCAGGGACAACCACAAACAGCACCAGCTATGCCTGCCTAAATTAGCTCCTGTGTTTGCCTCCATTTTTCCTTCCTGGAGATTTTACTTTCTAAGTCCAGTGTCTTTCGCTCCTGTCTTCGACTATTCACACGCAGTGTTAAAAGAGAGAGAGACAGAGAAAAGAAAAGAGAAGAAAAGAGAAAACACACAGAAAGGCTCTTCTTTGAACCCACAATGCTGTGTGGGGACTGAATGCAAAAGACCCGAGTAAACTAATTAAAACTACTCAGGTCTTTAACTGCAAAAACAAAACGCGTTTATTGTGCTCAAGTGGAATTATTTTAGTGATCCTCGGCAAACACAAAGTCCTGCAAACATGTGCAGGGTGCTGCAATTGCGGTTTCTAATCAGCCTGGAGCAGGGTGTCGCTGGGAGGAGAAGGAAAGGGGTCTGGGGTGGCTGGGGGAATTTGCCATTTCTTGCTGGGAGTTACACCTCGGACTTATGTGCATGACCTCCCTGGGGCTGCCCTGCAGAGTGAAGGTCCCTCTAGTGGTATTATTTGTTTTAATTTATTCTTTCCATAGTGCAAATCAGACAGACTTTCTTTTCCTGTTCAAATATTTATATATGTGTGTTATTGCACTATGCTTAGACTCCTTGCAATCACACTGGGGCAATAAAGAACAGACTATCAGCGTGTGATGATAAAGGTACTTTGAGTAAACAGCAGAAAATGAAATAAAGTTATAAAAAAAGAAGACCTGCAATGGTATAAATGTCTACAAATAATCACTATATCAGCCTACCCAATATTCAAGCAATTAACAACAACAGGGGTGAAGTTGTACCCAAGCTGTGCTATTGAATTTAAATGTTGCCTCTCCTTCAGGCCCTTGAAGGAGGAGGAAAGCATCCAACCTTTCCAAAGGAGGGATCTGCAGACTTTCAGGGGCTGGGTAATCCGGGTGGCAGCCTCCAGTGCATCTGCCAGCTAATGGCAGGAGAGGGACTATGAAAATTCACACCGGTCTGGGCTCCCCTGGACCCCTATGGGCATCAGCTTTAGGAGGCTACCAAATGCAATGGGATGATAAGGGGTTGGCTGTGCAAGGCCAAGGCTGGTTGCGCAGCTGCAGGTCCCTCAGTTTTATTGCTGGGGAGAAAAGGTTGATTGCCCAAAAATGCGATGACTCCCTCAGAGAGGAGGATTCAAGTCTGCAGCGTCTAAGAGTTTTTGCTGGGCTTGCGTTGAGTCTTCGATGCAAACACACAGGGAGCCTGGCAAGGTCCCATGTGCCAGCCAAGTGTGGTAAACATCCATGAGACCCACTGCAGCCCATGGTAAGCATGGGATAACTTGATGGTGGTAGCATCCATTGCCTCAGACCAAGTGACTTAAGCATCGAGTGGATTAAAGCTGTATAAGCAAAAAGTTGCCGTGGTTCAGCTACTGGATAGCATTGTCAGGAGGCTCTGCCAGAGCGACCGTGTGTCTGCAAATCTGCCCTTGCAGTAGCATTGCAGGTCTAATGCCCGACAGCACCAAGCAAGAAGACAGTTCAGTCAGAAAGTGTATTTCTACAAGCAGTGAAACATGAAGGAGTTTGAAACCAGTGTCCAGATTTTGTACCAAGGACAATGATTGCAGATGCAGCACAGTTCACTTTGGGGGGAAATTAAAATCTGTGTATTTAGTGAGATTATGCTTGAACTGGTACCGATTTATTTTGCCAAATTGAGCTGCAGCCAATTTCTCTCCCATGCGATGACGGATAAATATCATTAAATAGGCAAAGATGAAGGCGATTGATGCCCTTGCATTAGCAGGAACTAACATTGTGTGCTTGAGAACAAAAGGACAAAATTGGAAGATTTGGATGCAAATCATCCGAATGAGAGATTAAGCAGGAGGGGCTGAAGGAGAATGGGATCCAGAAGGTGCGATGCTGGGAGGAGTGGGAAACTGCTCAGGCTGTATTTGCTGAGGAGTTAGAAATGGTGACCTAGAGACTGGGAAAACTTTGTCCTGTGTGCACAGGTGTTGGTCCCTTCAAGACATCCCAGATCTTGGGGTCTATTAAAGCCAGGGGTGCCAGGCACACATCCCACCACGGGACACTGGGAACTTTGGGGAGAACCAAGCCCAGTGCCATCCATGACAGGGTCTTTTGCCAACGGCTTCCCCCTGCAAGCCCATACCAATCTGGAAGTCAAGCTAGGGCTTCACGTGGCTGTTGAAGGAGAAGCCTAAAAGCAATTCTCTTCTTGAACCAAAGGTTTTGGTGTAGGAACTTTGTTTTCTAGCAAAATTTAAAGGAATCTACAGGAGTGGTTTGTCATACCTTCTGGATTTTGAGTTCCTGGCATTTTTTTTGAAGAGCTAAATATTCCTTAGTTTGGGAAATGTTGTTTCTAATGAGATCATGGATGCTTGCTTAATGAGAGCAAAGTCTGGCATTTTATGCATTGTAGTAGGTTTTTGGATTGATGATAGAATTCACAGAAATGTAGTAGTATCAGAATGAGTTAAAAAAACCCCAAACACTTCCTTTTATCCACTGCAGACTCACTTCCAGCCAGTGTCAGTGAATGCCCCTCTATTTCTGTGTTTGGAGAGACCAAAAATAAATCTCTGGTTTGCCATCTGTGACAGATGCACAGGTAGAGTTTAACCCTTCCTTTGTCCCCTCTCCAAGCTAAATAATTTCAGTCCCTGATTTTTTTTATTGTCTAGTTAGGAACTTTTTTCCTCCTCTCTATTCCAGTAGCAGTTAAACAGGTTTTGTTGACTAACTATTGAATAAATGCTCCCCCACCTTTCCTTGTGCAGCATAACACAAGCAACCTGCTTGCTGCAGACCTCATCTCACTGTTGCCTCCGCTGCAGCTCACCACTGATGTATGCTGCTGGTGCTGAACTTGGCAGCAACACATTCTTTAATCTTTCAGCACAGCAAGGTGGGTCCATCCCTTCACTTTCTTCATTTCTCTGCCAAGCAGTTTCTAATCCGTGATGCTATTCTAATACCATCACAACCTCGCTGGTGTGCACTTTTGAGAGCTGGGTGCCAGGTTCTCTTCCCTCTGTAAATCCTCTGCTTCATCGGATGGATTCTGAAAGTCTGTTGCCTAGATTTCCCTTTGACCCACCACTTCTGGTTTACAGGAAGGGAAAAGTCTCCTAGTGGAGCAAAGCTTGGGTCTGGGGCCTGTTGGGCTGCCCTATCATAGAATCATCACTTGGATCTTGTATAAAACCACTTCAGTGACTGCTTCCTAAGAAAGTTTGCAGCTTGATATTTCCCAGCATTGTGCAAAGATGAAGTAGCTCCAAATTTTCCTTCATGTAGAATGGTTGCTGATATAGTTTTAAATATCACCATGATCTTCTTGGGTTGACTGTGACTGTAGACCCTCTGATTGGGATTTTCTTGGCTTTGTCCCATGACAGTTTATGTGCTTGGGGGCATTAAGGGTGCTCGGTCCCTGTCCCAGTCAGAGTCTGTGAGGAGATTCCCAGGAGCTTTCTGGGTTTCAACCCATCTCTACCCAGCTTATCTGGGACAAGGGTGACTTTTGCAAAGCTGGTCCTTGAGAAGGCATGGAGAGATAATGCAAGCCATCCTCCGGCAAAACTGCACTTTGCCTCCAGTGCAGGCAGAGCTGGGGGAGCATGTGGTTGGCTTCCACTTCCCAATGCATGTGAAAGGACGAGCTTCTGTGTGTCGGTACCTGCACAAGCTGGGTGCAGCTCCCACAGCACCCACCTCTTTCAGGGTGAGATCTGGGAGGGTGAAGAGGGAGATGTCGAGATGTGGGGGGATGATGCTGCCCCATGTTCTGCCTTGTCCTGGGATCTGCATCCTGGGTATGGAGAAACTGGAGAGGGTCCAGAGGCAGGCAGGGATGGGCACAGCTTGCAAGGTGAGCACATAGAGCTCTGCAACCTGTGTGGTGTTGTCATGGTCTGGCTGAAGGACCTGGGGAAAGTCACCCTGGGTATTGCATCACCCCTGCCCTCCCTAGCCCTGTCAGCAGCCTTTTGGGAAATCACCATGACCGAGAATGTTCTCCCAGCCCCAGCTACTGAGCAGCATGGTAAAGCAGAGGCCTTTGGGTGTGCTTGCAGATGTATCAAGTTATTTTTTCACTGCTCTATAAAAAAAGGATGGGGAAGGGGGAGGTAAAAAAAGGAAGTGATACTGTTGCAATCAGCACTGTGCGAGATAAAGATTTATTACAGGTAGAAAGCAAATAAAGGTATGGTAGGAACTTCTTTATTACCCATATCATGATTGCTTATGTGATCAGTGACCTGGAATACATTCAAATTCATGTTAAATAAAAGCCTAATAGAATTTTTTTTCCCCTGCCTTATGGTGACATGTGGGCAGTAGAAAGAGCAGCCAATTGCCATGTTTACCTGCTTCCTGCTTTTCTGGAAAGTCAACAGTTTTTAAAGGCTTAGGCTGGCTCTGAATTAAGAAACTTGCATTGGTTTAACTAAGGTCATTGGTGGACAAATGGGCTGTAACTGTAGGGGTTTTTTTTATTAAGAAGTTACTGTGCCAGGGTCACCCCACCTTGTACCTCTGCTCCCACCATGTAGGCTGGTCCCCTGTCTTTCTCTGAGCTCTTTTCTTGCTGTTTTGAAAGGAAGATATCACCACAGGCAGCAGAGGACCAAAATGTTCCGAGGCACCCAAACGACTTGCAGAGACCATGTTCAGCACTGCCCCGAAGTGGTCACAAACCCATCCAGGTGCTTTTGTTTGCACGGCAGCGCAAGAGGTGCAGGTGGACCTGATGCCACCCATTCCTAGGTGGTAGTCACTAGGTGTACCAAGCCTTCTGCTTTGGGCTGAGACCTTGGAAACCCAGTGCTCTGCAGGCAAGTCCTGGTGGTTGAACCTCCAGGAGGTACTCATGGGCTCAGATAAGGCCTCTTATCTGCTCACCCGTTCAGACCTTTCTTCTTTTGGTGGTTCATCTATCACTAGTTAACCGGGTACCCTTGTAAGGCTGCCTTTCTTTGTGCGGTATCTTTAACCTCCTACAAGTAAATACCCTTTGTACACATGTATCTCACTCTCTGATAATGTATTGTATTCCTTCCACCACCAAAAACACTGGTGGCATGAGGAGAAACAGTCCATTTAGATAAAAAGCAATTAGCACCTCCCAGGCTGGCTTGGTATATATTGTTAAAGAAAAGGGCCCTTGTAGGAGGCTGGTGAAATTCCTCCTGGCTGAAAAGAACAAAAAAAAAAGGCTGAGGTTATTTCAAAGGAAACCTCTCCTACAGATTTGGAGATGCTGGTTTTTTTCTGAAAATCAGGCAACAAACCCGTATTTTCTTGTAGCTTTAGGCTAGGAGTTAGGTTTTGGTAAACAAGTTGTTGTGGTCTCTTGAGAATGGAAGGAAAGTTAATAAAAAGCTCATAAAAAAAACATCACATCTTTCGTTGGCTTCCCTGTCATGTGGCTCTGGTGCACGGTCCCAGGCAGGAGTTTTTTGGGTGTTGCAGTGTGAGGACGTGGCCCATCAAAATATTTTGATTTATTTTATAGCCCCCTCCCCTTGGTTATATCATTAGACATGATGGGTTTTAACAACACAGTGTGAAGCAGTTTCTGCAAGTCTCTAGGAAGAGTCATGTATCTTCATTTATATGTTAATTTGCATTAAATAAATGTCACTATAAACAACTTGTATCTCAGGAGAAGGTGGAAAACATATGGGCATTTGCCAACCAGGGGTTATTAATTTTACACTTTCCATCTGGAGCCCATAAAGGGTCCATTCTCAGAAACAATAAAGATCCAAGGTCGCTGGAGAGCACGGGGAAGGCCGCCGGCAGGGCTCTGCTGTGTGCGATGCGAGACCCATATAAAGCCTTTGTTCCACCTCCAAGGTGTACATGCTCATGTATGAGCCCTCGTTAAAGCCCATGCGCATGCTGCGGCATGCTCTCCTCTTCTTATGAACCATCCCACCCCTGTAAACCTGAGAAGCAGCTGGCGTCTGTGCCAGGAGGAGGCACAAAAAGGGACACCTTGCTGGCAGGGGCCCAGGGAGGAAGCATGAAGCTTCCCCCAGCAATGCCAGGAACATATCATGAGATGTGCTGCTGCAAAATCTCCACATCCATGGAGGGGAGAGGTAGATGTTCCACACCTTGGAGAGGTCCAGCCTGCATGACCATGGGTGGGAGGAGCAGGGAACCCGCTCATGTGGAGGACATGGGTGGTGAGAATTAAGTTAATATTTCATGCAAAAAAGTAATAAGATTGTCCCTAAAATATCACTTCTTTCCATTTGTGTGTCAGATTTCATATGAGCTGCTGCAGAAGAGAAGTAAAAAGTCCCAGGGAAGTTGAATGGGCCCATTCCCAGCATCCTGGGGCCGGGGACACAGGTATGCACCCTGCTGCGTCCCCAGGGCTGGGGCCACAGGTCTGCGCTGGCCACCCCAGAGGTCAGCAGAGCTAATGGTGGTGTAGTCACACGTGCTAAAAACAGACTCATGGTGACAAAAGTGTCAGCAAACGCTTTTAAATGCCGTGATGCTGTTGCCACGTATGGACTTCTACTTTTCAGATGCTCGTGCAAGCAGCCCCGTGCCCCTTGTCCGCCTCTCTGGCTCCTCCTAACCTGTCATCCTCTTGCATTTCGTGGTTCTTGTTCCCTTTCTCCTCCTTTTGTTGCAGCCCTTGTTTGCTTTTCTCACCGCCTGCCCCTCTCCCTTCTCACCCCCACGTTTATTGGATTTCTCTTCTTTCTTGTTTCTCCTCAGTTCCTTCCTTCAGCCGCTTTCCTGAGCAGGAAACAAAACTCGATGGTGTTGGCATTGGTTGTATGAACTTTTGACCCTCCTGCGTGATGTTTGAGTGAATCTGAGACATGGTTGCATAAATGCACCTCTACCCCTAGCACCTGGATCCCAAACATCCTCCTCCCAGGTGGCCCCTGATGCTGGGGCTCCACACTGGGCTTGGCAATTGCATCCCAGCAGGGTCTGAGCTGCAGAGAGGAGAGCAAGGATCGATGCCAAAATTGCCTGCAGATACCTGTGCAAGGCCCAGAAATGTGTTAGCAGTGAGTTTGTCAGTCGCAAAGGCAACCCAAAACCAAGCAGATGAAGCTGTACTGAAGCACCTGACTGGAAACAGGCTGCTATTTTTAAATTTTTTTTTTTTAATTCCCTCCCAGTCTCCCGGCTTTTCCAAACATCCCAGTGTTTCAGCCAGGACACATTTTTCCCTAAACAAAAAGGCTGCATGTTGTTTTTTTTTAAAAAAAAGCAAAAATCAAATCCCTACAAACCCAAAAATCTCCCCAAAAAACCAAACCAACCCCCCCCCTTAATTTTGTTATCACAGGAGAATATTTCAAAATAAGATACCCAGATTCCTCTGGGCACCCAAGTTTTATTCTAAAAAGTGAGTGAGGGGCCAGATTTTTAAAGGGTGTCTCGAGTTTTAGTGGGGTCTGCAGCAGTGCCAGGGTATTCTGGAAATGCTCCTTGGATACTGGCCATCTCGGCATGTAAATATCTTTTAAAATTTGTTCCCTAGGAGCCTTGAAACTCACCAGGACTTATGCTCCTAAGTCATTTCGGCGAGCTGAAAATGCCAACCCTGACCTCAAAGTAGAGCTCCATTTGTTTGGGTGGGTGTTTTTTTTTTGATTGAAAGTTGATTTACTTGCTATTTGGGGAAGGAAAAACTAGTTTAGTGGTGTTTCAAAGAACATTTTGAGGGGAACAGTCACTGGGTGGTTATTTCTCAAGAAAGCTGTCTTGAAGCTGGCCCTGTGCAATCATTTTCTAGCCTCCCCAGCCTGTAAAAGGAGAAACATGTAAATAATTATTCTTCTGTAGCTGCAATCAATCCAGCCTTGAAATGAATGAGATGGTGGGATATGAAGGGTGCCGAGGGTGGTGTTTTGTGCTGAGCCGGCTGCCCCAGGCTGCCACATGTTGCTTTGCCCTGTGGTAGGGTTTGTGTGCCAAGAGCTGGTGTGCCCTGGCTCACAGGTATCCCATACCTGCCTCCCCACCTGCCACGATAAAAAACCTTCCCAGGGGACTTTCTCCCTCCCAATTAAATGTAACCATGCTGACTCCCTGGAAGCCTCTGATTTCCAAACACATGTTTTTTTCAGAACTATGAGTCTAGCCAGCCTCTTGCTGGGTATTTCCATACTGCTTCTGCCTCCGTCCTGCCCTGTTCCCAGTCCGAGCTGTCCCGTAACAAATCTATTCAGGGAGGCCTCTGAAAAGGGAGAAAGAAATGCCATCCATTCAGCAGCCCCTGCTCCTTCTGACACCCTCTGTCTCCCCATCCAGTTCATAAAGGACTTTCTGTTGGTTCGCAGCAACCAGGGAGCAGGAATGCCGCCGGCCGATCGTGGTTTATGTTGTCTACAAAACGCCAACAGTATGGGGATCAGATGACCCTGGACGTGTTTATTGTAGTAGGGGAAATTAGCAATAAATAAAGGCAAGTGGGCAGAAGAAAACTGGGACCCTCTGGGACTCTTGTGTCTATAGGGTCAGAATCAAAAGAAGGCTTGATTTGCTCCTATAATTTAACCCAGCCCCTGGGCTCCTTTATCAGAGCAAGGACAAGGACATGCTAATCTGAGTGCCCATAATTTAACGGAGATATACTGTACTTACACTGTGCATTTGGAGGTGGCTGGATGGTCTCGCAGGGCCCCTGGTCCTGGCCAAGCCGGTGTTCCGTGTGAAGTGGGCTGCGGCAGGCTTGTCGGGCTGTCAGAAAGCAGTGGATTTCAGTGCTTTGAGACTATTTGATGCCTGTGCAGGATTTCTGGCCAGGGCTGTTTGAGCACAGGTTTTTCGGGCATGTTTTCTCATAACGATGCTGATTTTTCCCCAATCCTATCCCTGCAGTGCAGAGAATCAGGGGAGGCAGGCATTGCTGCCTCATCTCCAGGGGCTGGGTCCCCTCATCCCACTCCACCATGGGACGGAGTTCAGCCATGTAGGCATTGGGGGGAAGTTATGAGCTCTCTCTTCTCTCGGACCCCCAGCAATCACCCCACCCTGTCACGGTGGAGGGGAGGCATCCCCGCAAAGGCCAGTCCTGCTCCATCCCCCTAAACAGACAGAGTCTGGTCTCCTTCCCCTCTGGGCTCTTATTTAGGAGGTTAATGGGATTACCTACCGGCTAAGTGGTATGTCCATGGGTAAATGCAGTGCTGGATGAAGTCCCGAAGGCCCTACGCTCCTGGGAAGGATGGGGAAAATACCTCTATGCAAAGTGTCACCCTCAAGTCCCCTCTCCTGGGGCTGCTGGTAACTTTGTGCAGGGCTGGGGGACCTGGTTTTTGATTTGCATCAGCCTAGGAGAGGTGTTTTTTCATCCTTCCAAAGCTACCCGCTTGCCTTGTTCCTAAGATACTTTCCCATTCACCAAGGATTGCTCTTCCCCTGGAAAAAAAAAAAAATGCCAAGGTTTTCAATAATCTGGGATGGCAGAACAGGCCAATAAATTCTCTGCTTGAAAGATGAAAGACTACAGTTAAAGAAGCAAAACCCCTAACAAAACCCTCAGCCTCGGCGTGCTGTACCACAGGTGTCTGTGGCGCCTAACCAAACAGCCCTCTGCCTGTGAAAGACAGGGGCTAACAAAGCGTTTTCTTTTGCTTGTAAAACTCACCTTCAATGACTGAAAATATTTCAGCCTGCTTTTTTGTTGTGCGTGTGTGTGCACAGATGCTTTTATCTGTTCCTGCTCTGTAACCGCCACAGAGGGCGGGATCAAGGCACTTGCAGTTTTTGGCTCCAACAGCCTGTCGGTGCACAGGGGCAGATGCAGGGACTGGGGCGAGACCTGGTGGGTTCCCATCAGCTTCCACATCAGCACTCATCAGCTTCCAAGGGGCTGCTGGCCAAAAACCTGGACATGGCCAGCAGTCCCCTTGCTGCGGTGACCCACGTGGAAGGACAGTCTGCGTCTGCAATGCCAGCACCACCAGCACCACAGCATCCTGCTGCCCAGGGAGTGATGGAGCTGCCAGGCAAATGCCTTCCTGGGTGCCTGCTCCCACACCTCCCTTGCCGAGGGGGTGGCAGGGAGGAATTAGGGACCCCAATGAGGGGTAAAAGCCTCGTTATGTAAAATAAAATGTTAAACCAGGTGATCATGGAGGAAATTAATAATGCCCAGAAGATGTTAAAGGTAAATATAATTGTAATGTAAACATAATGGCTTTAAATATTGGCTTTTATGTGACAGCTGCTCTCTAAGCACCTGCTTTAGGCTCTTATTCACAACAGTAATTTACAGACAGCAGCTTTTGTTGCATGGCACAAAACCCCTGAAATATTCCTGTATTACTATTGTCTCGGATTTTTTCCGTTCCATTTCCTTGCATGGGAGGTGTTATTGACTGCAATTCATCCCTGACCCAGGGAGACACGTTAATGCTGTCACAATCCTGATGCTGGAACACAGACTGCAAAGGGACGCACAAAAATAAGGCCCCCACCGTTTCCTCAGGAGCAGCTGGTATTTACTTTCTGGGTATCCAGGTTTTTCGGAGCCAAGAAGCGCGTGGGGCTGGGGGCAGCGGCTTGGGGGTTGCAGGATCTACAGGTCCCATGGCTTGTGGGGACAGACCCTGCAACACTGCCGATCTCTCAGCTTGAGATATTCCTGCCTAGGCATCATTTGGCTGGCTAAATATGGGCTGGCAGTGGTGAGGAGGAGGGATGGAAACAGCTTTGAGTTAAGCACTCTGAGCTAAAAGAGCTATCTTTATTTTTTTTTCTGCTTTCACGCAAAAAAATGTGTTTTCTTTTTGGAATATGGAATTGCATATTTGGGAACTGCACTGTCTCCATTCCCCCCCCCAAAAGAAGATGTTTACATGCACATGGTGGGCAGGAGATGCTGGAATTTGCCTGGTACCGGGGCCGGTGGCACCACCTGTGCCGGGCATGTTTATGGCCCTGGGTGCCAGATGCTGGTGTTAGATGGGGCTCTGGCACCAGCGAGTCCATAGTACAGTCGGTAGCCGTGCTTGCCCTCGCCGCCTTACCCTGCTGCGTCCTTTCCCTGGGGCTTCCACGCTCCGCTCTTTTTTTGCAATAGGTCTTTTCTGCCCCACAATGAAAGAAGGTACAAATCTGGTGTCAGTTTTACTTTGGGCCCCCACAGTGTTCACCTCAGCAATACAGTGCAAGAGTTGCAGGAGCGCCCATGACTACAGGAATTATGGCAGTTCTCAGTTTTTTGCATACCTATGTTAAAATGTTGGTTTCCAGAGTTGTGTCATTCTGCAATGAGCCCCTCGCATTCGCCTGAAGAAAAGGGAGCTTTATCCCCCGCCTTTATTTTTACAGCCTCAAAACCCAGGAGGGAAGTAAAAATTACACCCATCCAGGATTTTTTTAATTATGTCCTTTTAAAGGTCATTCCATCACTGGGTATTAGTTTCATGGAGTCCTTTCTGAATGCTGGTTGTTAGCAGCAAAGCATTTCCAAAGCAAATTGAACTCTCAAGAGCGGGACGGGGCGGAGGGTGCCTAGCAGAAAGGTCTTCCCGCACCCTGGCAGCTTTTTCACAGCAATTAGAAGCTTTGCCTCCATGTGGGGCTGTGATTCCTAGATTTGCAGAGCCAAGGACTTGCATCGCACTGGGTTTGAGGGCTGGAATATTCCCCCACCCATAGTGATATTGGGGGGCACAGTAAACTTCTACCTTAAAAGAGCTGTGGGGTTGGATAAGAGATGTGCCCGAGCTTTGTATTTACTTTAAGATTAGGGAAGAATTGGCTAGAACAGCGTGTTTTCTGTTGACTGTGAAAACAAGCGTGGCCCTGGCCTGGGCTGAACCCGGCGGGGGGATGAGCCCCACGCCAGCAGCGTGTGGGCAGGGTCCCTGGCTGCAGCTGGGTGCAGGTTAAACTCGGCAGGAGCCCTGCTTTCAGGGTGGGATGGTAAAGGCTGCGGCAGTGGTGGCTAACACAAGCCAAACCTGTGCTGGGGGGTTGGCCGAGAGACTGCTCAGCCCTTACTGCTCCAGGACATTTTACAAAGGTAATGAACATACAAACATGGGAGGGAAAGAGCACTCGGGTAGCGTGGCTTAGGCTCATGATAGAAAATTCAAACAATATTAGATTCAAAAAGTCAACATTAGACACACTTCTACTAAGGACCTACAAACAAACAGAGTTCCTCTGTACACACATTAACAAACACAGCGTGGATGATGATGGCTGCTTTCACCTTTTCACTGCCTCCATCTTCTTCCTGGGCATTGTGGTGGTTATCGGTGGTTCCCAGCACCGGGGAGGTTGAGTTGCAGAGGGCTTTTGCTGCTAGCACTCCTCCACTCAGCCCCCTCCCATCTACCTGTTGCACCTCTTCAGGGAGCACAGCCCTGGGGCAGCATGTCCTTGGAGGTTTTGTCCCTCCAGGTCCAGAAAAGTCAAAAAGAGTTTGTGCGGGGCAAGCTGCAGAGCTGGCAGCATTTACACGAACCCCGCGGCAGAACACGGAGTGGTGCAGGCTCCCCTCCCTGCTTGCTCGGCAGGTTTTGGACCTCGCTGTCAGGCAGGTGCTGCTGCTGCTTCTAGAGTTTACTTTCAGATACGGACATGGAGCATGAACTGCAGTGGCTGGGCAGAGAATTCCCTGGCCTGTGCTACACCATTGGCTGCAGAGCAGCTGGGTGGGTTGCAGACAGATGCTCATGGTGACAATGGAGGGCTAGACCCACAGGCAGATGGACAGACAGCTAACCCTGGCTATGCCTGCATCCAGCATCATTGCACTTTGGTGGAAGCCACAATTGCTGCTAACATACGAAATGCCTCCAGCACAGCTTGAGGTCTGATTTTCTGTGGCTTAGCAGCTGTCCTTGGGGCTGGGTGTTTCTAATACCTGGACGGAGGTCCAGCCTCTCCTTCCTGAAGATGAAATGCTCATCTTCTCCCAGGCCCCACTGTTTAAGGAATGAAGTGGGAGATGATCTCCTTTGAAAATCTGCCCTTAAATATTGAACTGAATAAGGAGGCCTTCATTTGGGGAAAAGCAAGAGCAAAGGGAGTTCTTGGGCTCTGCTGCTGCTGTTGCCTCTTCCATGTTTCACCTGAAGATCGGCAGAGCAAAGGGAAAGCCTCCCTCCTAAAGAGCATCCTAATTGTCATTGCCTCCGCGCGAGACAGTCGATCGCACCCAGCAGCCACATGCAGGGTGGCTGCCGCTCCGACGAGTCCCCAGTAATGCAATGCTCTTCCCCAGGATCAAGGTATTAAGGTTTAGGTTATTTGTATTGATTTTATGTGCTGCCATGCTGTGTCAGTCATGCTCATATTTGTGGTTCACAAATTCCTCCTTTAAATGTCACAGCCATTTCATCTCCCTCTGCCATCAATACTTCCAGCCGCAGGGGCTGTTTATTAACCCCCAGCGCTGGTGTCGGCTCCTTGCACACGCACCACGCTTCTCCTTTCCAGACCCCTTTTTATCAGAAAAAAAGGAAAAAAAAAAGAGTTACTTCCCCACAGACGGCAAAGACCTCCGGAAAGTGCGGCTCCCGGCCGCGGGCGAGATGCTCTGTACAATTTTTGGGCCCTCTAGTGGTTAATGCTATTTTTGGATGAAATTTCGGCATTTTCCCGGTGCTGCGGCAGCGTGCGCGGCTGCGGCTTCCTCCTGGCAAAGCCAGGACTCTGTTTGGATGATGTGATTGCTGAGCAAGCGAGTAGCAAGAAAACGGCAGAGACGGCTTCATCGGGAGCCTGCCTTGCACAGGGATTCTCCTGGAAGAGCGGGAGCAGGTCTGGCTGGCACAGCGCCCCGAGCTATCCAGACGCACTGCCCTCTCTGTTAAGTAACCGGGAAGCNNNACGNACGAAGCTCCGAAGAGATAGGGATAATGACTGTATTTATTAGTTGCCGTCCTATTTTCTTTGCGATCCTTTAACAAACAGGCAGCCGAAATAAAAACAGCAAACATGTTTTCCCCTATTCCTCTACAAGCGCTTACTTAAGCTTTTATTATATTTGGCCATGGGACATTTGGTAAACTTACTGATGATATCAGGGAATGATTTTACAAACAGTAAAAGTTACACTATTGACACCTCCAAATTCGGGAGTATTTACATTGTGTTAGGTGCACACTTGCTCAGCGAGATTAACAAACATTACTCGAAAGGCTATAGCCAAATCCACCGTGGTTGTTTATAAAACCTTTACAACTCATCAGCTTCCACTAACACACTGGCACTGTTCAATTACCATCACTTTTAGAGAGCCTTAGCAAAACACCCAGTGCCCATGTAAATAGACAAATCTGAAAACTAGCTGGTCTGTTGGCTTACATACTGTAGGTAATGTTTTCTTTTGCTCAAATTTGTTCTAGAAACTAATCACGCTCTGATAAAGCCATCTGCAAATATGAGAAAGATTGACATCCACATGTCAAAGTTTACACAGCCTGACCAAGTGTACATACAGTGTGGGCGATGCGAGGGCCCCGCTGCGCCGAGTTTCGCAGGGCCGTGCCGGCAGGGATGCTGCTTTGGGGACCGAGCCCTGCGCCAGGGTGCTGCTCACTGCAGCCCGAAACGCGACACGTTCCCAGGGAGGGGGGTTAAAGCCAAATTATTCCAATGTAAACAGCAGATCTTGGCTGAGCCCAGTCGGGATGGAGATGCTCTGCCGCATCCCTGGCTTCACTGAGGCGTCAGGGACCCAGCCTAGGGATGCTCTTGCACCGAAGCTCCAGGAACCACCTGAACTTCTCTTCCATATCCCAGTTAGAGCAACTTTACCACATTCCCCTTCTGCAGGAGGGAAATAAAGCTGTCTAGTCCCAGGGTTTTGCCCCAGGTGCACGCAGGAGACTGCATGGAGCTGGTCCGTTGGCAGGGTGCCTCGAGGCATAAGGGAAAGGGGCATCGGCAGGACGCCGAGCCAGTAATGCCATGGCTGGGGGCAAGAGGTTGTGCCTGTGTCGCCGGCTGCTGTGCAATGCCTTCTGCATGGCAACGGCCAAAAAAAAAAGTTGGAAAAAGCTTCGAGGTAAAGCTTAGCAAGGGGTTTTGACACAAGACTTGTTATCCTGCTGAGGAGTGATCATTAGACTTGGTCCAAAGTACAGATTTCCGTTTGGCTTTCGGTTGCTAAACATGGCTTTTGTTGACTCCTAAACAAGGCCAGCGCTCAAGATTTGGAGCCGACCCCAGCGGCTGGCACCCGGGCCCTGAAAACCGAAATACAGAAGGAGAAAATAAATCACTAATGTTTCACTTAATCGTATTGCTAAAGAAAGGATTTAATGGACTTCCCGTCCTTCTTTTAATCAAATAAAATATCCTGCCCGCATGGGGCTGAGCCTGGACATTTGCCTTGCCAGTGTGGCGAGGGAGCCAACTTGGAGTGTGTGCGGGGGAAACCGGATAAAACCCCAGGCCAGCCGCCCTGGGCTCAAATCCTCCTTCTTCAGGCCCCACGGGCCTGGGGCAGGACCCCGATCTGAGACGCTGGGGACCACAGCTGGAGTGCTTGGGAGCTGCTGCCGCGATGCCTGTCCCACCCATGTCCTCTACTGATGCTGCTCGGGGAGCCATGCTGCCCTCAGGAGATGGGGTTTGCTATGGCTTGCCTTGCTGCCACGGGCGTTGTTTGCATGTTGTTACGGAGCCAGTCTGGGATGGAGAAACAGGTTTTTTTGGAGCTGAGGGGGAAAACACCACACGATGCTCCAAGCAAAGCTCCTCTCCTGCACTCTCCCCGGCACTTTTTTGCGGATTTGCAGAGCAGGAAGGCCAAAGGTAACATCACTCTTAGGGTCTCCTTGGTGCTGAGCTGAGAAGTTGGAGTCCTGGATGCTCCTTTTGTGCTAAGCGGCTGTAATGGCTGTTGTCAGCTTTTTCCACCAATCTGTGTTTCACCTCTGTATTTCTGAGTTTTCTGTTTTCTCAGCCTCTCAGGTAGACAGATAGATAGACAGATAGATATTAAAGCCAAATTCATGCCCCTTCTCTCTCACCCTGCTCCCGCCGCGGCTGCAGGGTTCCCAGGGCTGCACTCCAGTGGGAAGGGGCAGCTATGCCGTCCCGCCTTTCCTCATATTCTTGTGGCAAGCCAGGCCTGATTGCCTGGGCTTCGTTACGCTGGTGGAACGGTCTAACAGGGAGTGCTGGGGTAAAACCCAGCTGCTCCAGGGCTGCTCATACTGGGAGGCTGCTGTGAAGGGACCTTGTCCGAGGGGAAAAGTCAGCCTCCAGAAGGACCTTTAACAGAATAAATAAATAAATGGATAAATCTAGGCTCGCGTTTAATAGGGGCTCGAGCTGCAAGTCCATACGTGCTAGCATTAGGTGTTTAAGGCGACTTGTTTGAAAGCACATCAGCATCAATCATTGTCTGCTGCTACTTGAAAAACAAGGCTGATAGACTAGCGGGGAGCAAAGCTTTCTGCCTGCCTCCGCAGCATGCTGCAATTCAATTAGTCATGGTCAGAGGGTGGCATTATTATTCATACATTACTGATTGTTCCCAAAGTAAACAGCGCAAGGATGGGGTCTGTGATCCTCTCCGTGCCCTTAGCCAGGACACAAAGGGAAATGTGATGCAGACCCTGGGGTGGGACGTTGTTTGCAAACTTCACAGTCAGATTGCGCTGGTTTTCATCCTCCTCGCAGATAAGTGTCGGTGTATGCATACAAAAAAGCCCCAAGATATTTTACCCCAGTCAATTCCGTGATGGTTTCTTTTAGCACCGATAACTTTTTTTTTAAAAAAAGCCACATACTAATTTTAGATAGGATGGATCACTTAAACTATGCAAATACAAACCCTGTCACCACAGAATATAATAATGATCGACAGCTTAGCAATTAGCAGTAAATAACTGTGCTATGCAACACAGCAGTATCATTTGCATGCTCGCAAAATAGTCACCGAAAGCGGTAATGGCCTTTGAAGCCATCTGTTTATCGGCAGTGCGGCAGGGAAAGCCAAAACACGCACGACATGAAGACTGACCGAAGCGCTGGGGACCAACTTCTGTCCTTGCTCACTCTGGGGACTGCGGCAGCCAGAGAAACCATCCCCTGGAACAAACATAAGGAAGAGGGCTCCTGACAAGATTGCTAATTGCTTTACACCTTTCCGTCTGTCCCTCTCTTGCCCCCCTGCTCAGTTTATCACCTCTGCTAATGGTGCAAATTACCACCCAGGCTGATTTCCTCACCCACGATTTCATAAGTGAATGCAAAGCTGTGGGGAAGGGGGTGAGCGTTGCCTGCAAAGCAATGACAAGCTTGCGAGAGGTCACAGCGCTGGCGAAGGTGAAACTCCTGCCTTCTTGGGTCACCATCCACTCTCCTAGTGATGCTGCAGAGCAAAATATATGTAAATATATGGAATGATGATGGGCAGATGTGGAATAATCAGTTGCTCTGGGAGAGTCTTGTACTAAAGCAGAGGTTTAGGTGTAGGTTTGTGCCCTGGTCCGGCACAGCACATGGGCATGTGCCAGTCTCACGTGTATGATAAAGTGTTTAAGGGTATGAGTACCCTCCAAGTGAAACCACATCACAATGAATACAACGAAAATACATACAGTCACAATTAATGTCAACATCACCTATGCAGGTACTTATATATGATACATATGATATATGTATCAGAAAATCTGTTTTCAAACTTTCAAGCTTAACTTGATTAAAGGCTAAACGGATTTCCAGTGCTGAAAAATACAGCACTTCCCATGCTAGGTGAATGCAGAAGTGTTTTCTATGCCCTTGTATATTTAACAAATATGTAAACTCCTCCTTAATCTTCGTGCTTCAGAAGCATTAATGAAATATTCTGCCCAAATAGTCTTTTTTGCAGGGCATGGGGCTTGAAATGAAAATGGTGTTTCTTCTTGTCACACCCAAAAATAAAAACAAATTGTAAGAATGTATACAAAACTAATCTTCTCCCTGGAACCAGCTCCTGGCTCCTCCTGCAATGGGAATGCTCTCCCCCAGTGCAGCTTCTCCACCGCTCCCCAGCAAACCCCTCCTCCAGCCCGCTAATGTATTTGCACAAAACTTGAAGGAGTGCGATCTGCGTGAGAGCCCTACTGCCTCCAGAGTTATTACAGGCACCGATGGGCAGCCGCCCTGTGAATCAGCGTGTGCGCTCCCTTTCTCTGGGGAAGCTGGCTGGCTACAATAAAACCATAATTTTTCATAACTGCTGACCCCACATGCTTGACGAAATTCAGGCACGAGGGAGAAAGATTGCTTTGGGCAGGGTGAGGATGAAGGTGAGCTTCCTACTGCAGCTGTCCAATGAGTGTAGATTGAGCGAAGAAGTTGTGGTTGGCGGTAAACATCTTCCGGGCTCAACAGCAGAATCACTGCTGTAGCTTCACCACTTCTGGGAGGACACACAGCCCATAGCTTATGCACAACAAATCCTACCTGAGGGAAAATAACCACCTGATACTCCAACAAACTCCAATTTTCCTTTTTTTTTAAAAAAAAAAGAAGGCATCTTCACTGTCTCATTGATATTCTTCCCCTGCCTTACTCCTCTTCCAAAGGACCAACCCAAACGTAGCAAGGGAGCAGCCGCAAACCTCCTGAAATGACAGATGCAATGCCTGGTGTCAGTCAGTGGCATTATTTTGCATAGCAGTACTGTTCTGGTCCCCTGACAGCTTGATTTAAGGCCGCCCTTGCTTGTCGTGTTGACATGACAACTGTGGGATATGTCGTAAATATCCCAGGAGTGGACAGGAATTGTGGGGCTGGATTGTACGGGCGGTATTGTACGGCATGTGGCTGAGCCCTCAGCTGTCCCGGAGGCCGAGCAGGCTTGCTGGGGTTTTGTTTGGAAAAGAAAGAAAGAAAAAAAAAATTTAAAAGAGTCAACTTTATTTTTGGTTGATTTTGTAACTCTTTGCGGTTGTGGGATCACTCACGGCCATCAAGGACCCAGCCGGCTGAAAGCCATCGATCAACCAGTGGTTTTCTTAAACTCAGAGATATCTATTTGCCCTCCCCAAGGCTGAGCTGCTGCAGAAGTGAAGCCAAGGCTTTTCAAGACTTAGAATGGAGGACAGGCTTTTAAATCTGGGCAGGCAGGATGGTGAGAGGGAGCGTTATCAGAATGAAGCCTTGACCTAAAGCTCATCAAAACCAGGGTAGGGTTTTACTGAGCACCGTTCAGGGTCCTGCTGGTTACAAGAGCCTTTGGAGCCAGGTTTTCGGGCATGGTGGACCACATGGTTTCCCCCAGAAATCCCAAATCCCATTGACGTTATTGGCTTTTTTCTGGCCTCGGGGACTGTGGAGCATCAGCAGAGGGGCTCCCACCACAGCCACCCCATTGAGCACGCTGGAGCAGCCGCGTCCCAGCAGACTGTGATCAGGAGATGGAGACGAGGAGGTCCCAGAGGCACAGACACCAGTGCCTAATGCTGCTAGTTGCATGGCATCTGCAGCTCGTTGGTACCTGGAAACAAAGATTATAAATAAAATCGTACAATGGGTACAAAATGCAGTTTTCCAAAGAGACAGTATTTGAACAGTGAGTTGCACCAAAGCAACAGGATTTCATGATTTGCTGGACTTCTGACACCATTCTGGGGTAAAACAGAGCAATCTGTGCTTGCAGAAACACCTCGGTCATCGTCTTCAAACCCATACACTCAGATCGAACTAGTTTAAAGCTCTTTTCTCAAGCTAGCATGCATGGAGGGTGACATTTCCATTCTGTTATTTTCTCTTAGATTTGGAGTTTATAAAGCAGCACACACGCATACTGAGTTTTGTTTCAAATTGAAATGAGACATTACTGAAACAAAGGAAAAGTTTCCTCTCCTCTCCCCCCCGTTCTTCTCCGCTATTATATGCAGTAAGACAAATGATGGGGAAAAGCTCCTTCCCACTTTTTCCTTTTCTTTTTTTCCCTTTGTAATTTTGAAAAAAGACCCCAACTTGAAAGGAAGATGAGCCAGAGCAGCGAGGGAACAAAAACCATCAGCAACTCCATCGCTGGGATTTTAAAACGTTTAAATGCAGCAGGGTTACAAGGGAACAATCTCTGTCATTTCTAAAGTTTCCCTGAGCTCGAGGAACTGCAGAAAGGAAAAGAGGCTAAGTGAAAAAAAAGGAAGAGATAATGACAATTCCTAAATATGAAGCATCAAATGCAAAAAAGTGAACTTAGACTTCAGATTGATTTTTAGGACAATTCATTCAGAGGACAGTGTGTGCTGCCTTGGTCTCTGCAGCTGCTCCCCTGGAGATGAGCCGACCCTGAGTCACTCTCACAGGGCACTGGGGGCCCGTGTCCCCCAGTCCCTCAGCCCAGTTATTCATGGTCTTGACCTGGAACAGAGCCCGACAACTGAGTAACCTTGATCTGATCCGAGATGGGCATGACTTTACTGGGAGATTTTCAAGGGCTTTATTGCTACCCTTCCTTCCCTATCAATAGCCCCAAAGAGCTCGAAGTCGTCAAAACACCCAGGCACCTAAAATCCTCCCCCATATCAGTTCCCTTCCCTGCAGCGCAGGGGCAGAGACCTGCTGGGTACCACGAACATCACACCTAAGGTCCCTCCCAGATGCCCCACCTGCAACAGCGACCTGAGGCAGATGGTCCAGGGACAGCAGTCAGAAGGATATAAGCACATGAGTTTCCCTCCCCAAATATTCCTTGAGCCTTCAGAAAGGACCTCTCAGGCCAGAAGTGGTTTGTAAATATTTAGTAACACTCAGGGAAGTTTTCCATGAAGCCTCCCCTTGCAGTGCTGATTTATTCTAACCTCTTGTAAAGTTTCTGCTGCTGCTGCAGGCTGGTCCTTTTGAAGCAACCCCTGATACTGTGAGTGCCAGAGCTCCCATCCTGTTTTTGCATGACCTGTCCTTCACGTGGTGCATCACCTCTGAGCATGGCTGTCGGCAGAGTGCCTGCTGCCTGGAAATTTCAGCATGGAGAAGTGTTTGCATGGGTGGATGGGTTTGATACACGCTGCCTCACCCTCCTGGGTCATTTCATAAGTCGTAGCTGAATATGTTTACTAATGAGCAAACTGGAAATGTGATGGGGAAGAGCATCTGATCCCACCGCCAGCTGCGCAGGGCTGCACTGTGGAGCATGGAGCTGCTGAAGGAAAGGTCCATGAGGAATCCCAGAAAGGACCTTTAGTACTGGCCAGGGTGACCAGCCCCATACCACCGCCTGGTGAGTGGTTTGGCAGTACTTACAAGCGGAAATCATAAATGCAACACTAGTCCTTCCTTTCCTTCCTGGATGCTGGGAGAAATGTCTTGATTAGTTTTTGTTTGCCTGTTTGCTTGGGCTTGTTTGTTTGTTGATGTCTGTTGTGTATTTGTACGTGTGTGTAGGCTTTATTGACCGAGCACAAAGTTGACGCGTAAGTGGGGTTATAGGGAGGCATCAAGGAGCAGAAGCAAGCTAGCTGGATTGATAGATATGGCATTTACATTCTCCATTCAATCTGCATCAGCAAGGAGGGTCACTGCAATACTAGTTTTGGCTGAGACGTACTTTGTGGAGCTCTGAGGGATCCACAGGCACTGGGGTTGGCAGAGGGAAACCCTTCAGCTTTCCCCCAGACCCCCCAAACCTGGCCAGAACCACCACCAGATTGACCTGACAATGTTTGTCCTGTAGGCTGGTGGAAGAAGAAGGGGAATGTTGTGGGTGACGGGATTGTAGGGGAACTTCTGCTGCTGGGAGCAGCCGTGGGGATCACCAAGACAGTCCTTGCCATTGCCATTGCTGTAGGAGTACCAGGAGATCTGGGGCAGCTCGACAGGTACATCACCTCTGCTCCAAGTGACAAGTGCTGTGCTCTACCTCCCTGCCCGGCTGCCCACACCCCTGCAGCGGCGGAGGGGGCTCCAAGCTATGCTTCAAGAGCACTTATCAAGTTTCAGGACCCAGAAGATAAATAAAAAGCAGATTTTTTTAAGATTTCATACTTACCAAACCAGTCTGGGTTTTTTTTCTTTGAGGTTTTTAACCACTGGCATAGGGAAAAGAAGGTGAGGCAAGACAGGGAAAAGATAACTTTGTCACCTGCACCCTGTCCCCAGTGGGACAGCCAGGAGGGAGGAATGCATCGAGGCAGGGTGCTCCCCAGCCCTGGCTTTCCCTGGGCAAATGGCTCCTTTCCCTCTCTGTCCACAATACATAAAACCAAGATATTGCTGCACAGTTTGTGATTTGGCTACTTCCACTGTTGGCTATCTTAATCCAAGACTGGCAGCAGGGGTCTGGCTCCCAAACAGCTCCAAAACGGTGCCCATCACCAAAAATCAAACCCACAAACAAAAATAACAGTGAAAGACTGAAAGATAAAAACAGGACAAGTCAACATAAATTCATCCCGCTTGCACTGCCTCCCTCCTGATTTACGCCAGCTCAGCGCTTGAGCAATGAATATAAAATAAATATCCTCCGTGTACAACTATCTATTATACAGGTGCGTGCGTGGGTGAGCGTAGGGCTCGCAGCCTCTGCACAAATGGGCAACATCTGCAGCTGCCCCAGACAGACAGACAGATAGTCCGATGTGAATTATTTAACACAAAGTGCCGTGACCTCTATTAACAAAGGGAGATGCTTCTAGACCTGCGGGCAGCACCATGGGAAGCAGCTGGATCCAAATCAATCTAATTGAAGACGGGCCTGAATTTATTATAGAAGCTGGTGGCAAGAATCCTGTTGAGGATGCTGGGGGGGAATAGATGCCAGTACAGTATCCTCCTTTTAGCTCAGCTGGAAAGATCACAGCCATAAATTGTGCTTAAGCAAAAGCTCAGCAGCTGAGCGTGCCCAGACGTGCAAGCACATGCGCTGAGTGGGGGGATTGCTTTGTGCTGGGGCGCTTTGGAAAAATAAAATTATCTTGAAATTTCCTGATTTTTTTTTCCTTTTTCTTTCCCCTTCCCCTTCCTCTGCAATCAAAAGAAAGAACTGAAAGAAACGTGCACTTCAAGGCTTTAAATCTGAAACTTCCTAATCCCCTGAAGTCCACACTAGACTTCTTGCCTCCATGGAAACCCCAAAGCATTCATCCAAGTGATTGGCCTCCAATGAATTTTAGATAAGACAGAATGGAACGGAATTGATGTGATTTTAATGCAGAAGAAAGCGGTGGAAGGGAGGTCCACTTGGTTCATATTTGAATAAAGCAAACATGACAGACAAAAGGCTGACAGCTGTAAATGACATTGTCAGTACAAAAATTATCAGCCAGTTTACAATCTGTTTGCTTATGTTGAACAAACAGAATGTGTGTGGCATCCCTTGGCTTCATGAATGGCAGAAATACTTGCAGGCTCCGGAGAGAGGCAGATATCTGTTCCCTCCCAGCCCTCCCACTATAAGATATCCATTTGACAGCCGCTCTGAAAAGGAAAATTCTCTCCTCTTTCCCCCCCCCCCCCC
>Ga0065711_1004041_pt1 | contig 40421 bp, 20 predicted proteins | sample Hoacrofraction12_FD_59098 | JGI IMG/M metagenome (GOLD analysis project Ga0065711, IMG submission 59098) | Hoatzin crop microbial communities from Cojedes, Venezuela - Epithelial fraction 12 v2 (version 2) | ecosystem: Host-associated > Birds > Digestive system > Esophagus > Crop | place... | reverse complement strand
AGAGGTCCCTTCCAACCCCTACTATTCTGTGATTCTGTGATTCTGTAAAAAAAAAAAAAAAACCAAAACAAATTAAGTCTGTTGTTCTGAACATTTCTAAGGTTGTAGCTTTTGGAAGTAGAAAAGTAACTGCCTATGGACCATTCTTGAAGGAGAATGAATGGAACTATAATATAATCTTTCCTTCTGTACCAAAACTTTCAAAATCACAGGAACAGCAGTTTGTGGCTGGTAGAGTTGATATTAATGAAAAATATCTTTCAGCTCTAAAAAGGATATTTCTAAATGGAGGCAGGGAGGAGAAGTGTATTTTAATCTACGTGAAATATTTAGCTTAATCCAAGACGTAACATTTTGTTGCAATTTTTGTTTTGATTAATTTAATTTTTTTTTCCCTTTTCTTCCTTTATTTTTTAACTTCAGTTGACTTCTAAAGTGGAAACAGTCATTCCAGAATGAAATACTAATGTTTTATTCCAAGAATAAATTAAATGAAACATTTACATTTTGTATTTTTCTCCCCATCTTTAAAACAGCTGACAAATTTTCTTCAAATTCTCCTTACAAAATGTTTAAAAGCAGCTGTCTTTAGATAGTACTACATGCTACAGAGCCTAGTTACCCATCCGATACCATAAGGAAACAGGAAACTGACCACTACAAATAAAATCCCATTTCAGATTTAAATACATTTAATTCTGTTCTAAAGATTTAATTCTTTTTTCAGTTACATAAAGTCTAGTTATTAAGTAATACCTGATATCTATCAGTAATTGACTAGACGTATTTAAGGAAGTTTGCTTTTTAATTTTCCCCTCAAGAAACCATTTATAAACTTGATGGAAAGTGGTTCCAGCTATCTTCATCATTTGTCATCAGCCACGTAAGGGATGGAGCTGATTAGTATTTGGTAACACCCACTTTTACAAAAAGGATCTAGAATATTCAATAATCGAGGAAGGTTTTAGCTGTTTCCTTCTACCCTGATAAACTATCACAGGTTTCATTTCAGATGATACCCACATAACTTGTCTGTCAAGTAGACTGAGACATGCTGAAAGAGAAAGCAGAAATACATCTTTGATTTATACTCATATTGTGGAAAAAGTAGAAAGAATACTTCTGAAAGTCTTGCAGATCACTTTTCATTAGTTCTAATCCCACAAAATCAATGGATCAAATGTTTTCCACAAACTTCTGTTTCTTGCTGAATACTACTATTCTGCAAGCTCAGACTTGCATTCGTATGTGTATCTGATATTTCAGCTACAACGAGAAAAGGTATGCTGTCAATCTAGACAAGTTTTCCTAAGTCAATACATGCTTTTTAAATACTTTCTGCAACTCAGAAGGAAGTAACACGCTGGGAAAAAAAAAAAAAAACAAACACACCACAACTTTGTCTTTGAATAGGTTTTTGTTTTTACACTATAAAAATATGAAAAGTTTCACCCTGGCATTGATCACCAGAAAGACAATTTCAATATCTCCTCGTTTCAACAGATTAAGAAAAAAATCCCATTACTAGATATATTTTTCCATGACATATTTTCTCACTTTTAGGCTTAGATGTACCCCTACTTCTGATCTGTGCCTAACCACACAGTTTCTCCCTGCCTGCCTTGCCTTTTTACCTCCTGAGCCATTATTTGCTTCCTCTCTCCTCTTCAGATGAGTTTCAGCAACAGACTCCCCAACAAGCCAGAGTAAGTCTCTCCATTTCACATAGAGATACCAACAACATTGACATTCCATGACCGAGTTGGGTAGAATGTCTTCATTGATGTAATAAGCATCAATAATGGAAAGCATCACTTTGCACCAAGTAACCCTTTAGTTTCTTGATTTGTGTACTCTTCCAAAATGTAAATGTCTGGTCCTGGGTGTGCTGTGAAAAGGTTAACAGAAGTTCACCTCTTTCTACTTCTGTTACACACAGAATTTTATGAGGGACTCTCCCAAATGTTATTACCACTGATACACATCTATTTATGTAGAGGGCACATTACACCTTAGAAGATCATTATCTTAGCGGAAAATTTCCAGTCAAGCATTAAGTATTTAGCATTTCCCCATAACTATACTCAGCCAGTCGATCCATTACAAAAGTCCAAGTGCATAAAAGTCTCCCAACTTGGGCTTGGAATTGATCAAGGAACAACACACCCTTCCCTTTTCTTATTTATTTATTTTTGAAGCACTAAACACCCCACCCTCTAATTCCCAGAAAAACGATTTGACAATAGACTTTCAAACACTGCAGAAGCTTTACAGATATATAGAGCCAACTGTGTGCATTTATAATTACCTATAATTTCTCAATTTGTTTATGGATAAAGTTAGTTAACACCCTAGTGGGGACTGAGCTGCTTAATTCAAGCATCACAATAGCCAGAGAAAGCTGCCAAGTTCCAGTATAATATTCCAGAGCCAAGATTATTTTAAAATTATTTTCTACTACAGTGAAAGTTAGATATTATACTAACTATATCCAATTTCAATGTCAAAACTGATACAGCATTTTCTGAAACCAAAGTTTTAAAATTATGTGATGGTTTGAATCAAGTCAATATATACAGAAGTATCCTTTTTTTGCCATTATCATTCAATAGCCTCTTTAATTAATGGCAGGTTTTGCCTATTAAATAATTTCTGGATCTTAAATAGTCACCTGTGTTTACAAAATTTTCTGAAACAACACACCAAACCTCAGCATTACATTATTATCAAGGAGAAAAATCTAGCAGAATAGAATAGGTAGTGCTCAATTTACTTTTCTTACTTAGCCATTAGGACGTGCATAAGAATAGCAAGGAGAAATTTTTCAATAACAAAGTATTCTAAGGCAGTAGCTTTCTTGCTTTTGTTACTCAGAATTACTTTTATTGCCTCTGATTAGATGTTTCATAAACAATAAGAGAACATTATTAGTACTTTTTCATCAAGTCTTAAGAAAGGACAAGAAACTCTAAACACAAAAGTGTATAAAAAACAAGCTTGTATTTCTGACTTTTGGAGTTTTGCATTCACACTGTTGATACTGAGATGTGTACGTGTGTGTGTGTGTGTTTAAGATACGGCGAGGAAGAAAACCAACCCTTCAGCTTTGGTCTGACAGGCCATCAAACCCTGAGAGACATCCAAGCAAAAACTCTTTTATCAGTAGATCTGGAAGTGAGCAGGAAGTACCAGCCCATTGGACCTCCACCTATTACTTGTTTGACAGCTGTGAGTTAATGTAGGAGCAAGCAGACAATGGGCAAACATGATCGGGTCATCCTTAATGCAGACAAATGAAATCTGATAAAACACAGGATTTTACCAGGCTGCTAATGAAGGCACTCGGGAATTAATGGAAGGAAGACACGCACTACACAGGGTTTCTTCCCATTTTCAAATGTCTTGCAACCAGACTTAATATTTTAGACCACACAATTTGCAGATGAACTGCCTTCAAGTCTTGAGGACAAGAGGATGCAACATCCAGTTTCCTCACACAAGTCAAACCCACAGCTCAGTTCCTGAGGGTAGAGGTCTACAGGAATACAAAGGAAATGAAATAAGATCTCCGCCAATTTAGTTGCTAAGCCTTATTTTTCCTAATAATTACACTTAGTACAGTCAGTTAACCAGTGCTGTATCCTTTGGAACTGTCTCATTCAGAAACAGAGACTTTAAAAAGCCAACCAACCAAAAAAAAAACCCCTACAAAACTCTTATTGTTTCACTCTTTCAGGTGCCATAAAGCGACCAGAGTAGCTTGTCCATCTGCAGTGAAAGTGACTGACTTTGAGAAGCTTCTCCAATACTGCCCAGTGGGAAAAAGGACAAAAATCTTCTGGAGAAATTTTTATCCTTCAATAAATAGCTTATCAAAGCCCAAGAAATCAATGAAGGGCATTCAGTTATCTGCACACATACTAATCAAAGAATGTTTTCTAAGGCTGGCGTGGGAGTTAGACTGCTATGTACTTCAAGAAAAGGCCCTAAGCCAGTGAAGTGTAATTGATGGTTTCCAATGATACAAAAATATTCTACAGAAACAGTGATTATTAAAATATTTTGGGTTTTTTCCAGTGATGAGAAGAGTCTATAAAACATAAACCAAAATAACAAAACAAGACTAAGAATTTTTATATCCAACAAGTTGCATACATCAGCATAGAGTTTATCTATATCTGAGATGAGACAAAACAAATATTGTAGAATATATAGAATACATATATATTTATTAAATTACATATATTAGTATATACTATACACACTTTTATTCTATGTTTGTATTTAAAATAATCAACATTCATTGAGTATGTATAATAGAATATCTGTCTTGCTTTTCACTTTTGTAAAACCAGAGAAACTGGAGAAATCACACATTATCATCAGCTACTTTAGTCCATTGATGCTGTTAAGGTGAAAGATCCTAATGAAATAAAAATCACCTAGGTGAAGCTGAACTGAAATTAAAATTAGTTACTGTAGTTTACTTCTGTTTATTAGTCACTATATATCCCATGAAAATCTACAAGATATGGAAATACTAACAGAAAAAGTAGAAATTTATTGGTTGTAAGATTATATAGAATATGCATTCAAGTATACAAAATTATATGTATTGTATATATAATATATTGTATATAGCGTATATATAATAACAATTTCAGAAAGCGTGCACAAAATAGAGAGAAAGCATGGATAAGGGCACACTAAGTAGTAAAAAGCCCTACTTTTTTAGAGTTTCTAATAATACTGTTATGAAGACTTTCAGAATACATCCAAATACAACAATCTGAATTCATTCACTTGTTCAACAGAAATGAAGTTGTAAGTGAATTCTAAATAAACACTAAATCAACGTTGCATATTGGTATTTCTGTCATATGTAATTTCCAGCTGATTTATTTTTTAATTCATCTCCTTCCCCGTGATCTGCCATTTCAGAACTGTTTTATTGATATGCTTTGCTTTCCATTTAATTTATATACAATTCACCACTGTTCTTTATTCACCTGGAAAGCAACTAACTATGTGCCATTTTGGAGCTGTAACTAATTAAATGCTATTTTTCTCTGGAATAATCTTGAAATCTGAGGTTTCTTGTAATCTGACATTTACTTGCAAACAGGCATGCATTCTAAAATACTTCAATTTTTCTATACATTCATATTTGATCATAGTCAAGTTTTAGCTTTTATCTATTAGTCTCTGGCTGATCAGGCGTTAGAAGACACATCTGTTTTTGATTAAATATTTTAAAAATAAACCTGATTTATACTGAATCTCTATAGAAACTTATTGTTTTTGTATTTTTATGTAATAAATTCAGCCTTGATAAATGCCAACTCACAGCTGGTTGTAAAACAGGATCATCCAGTCAGAAAATATTTATGTTTTACAGGGGGAGTGGGAGGGTGAAGGAGGATGTTTTTCTTTTAAATAAATGTGTAAAGTATCTGTGAATGTGATTAGTTTTTGTTAACAAATATTGTTCTGGAAAAAAAAATAAATCTCAATTTCTATAAATATAAGCCTGAATGAAAAAAGTTATAAAGTTTAAATTATTTTTATATGGTTAATATATGAAAACATATGCAACGATATGACATTCAAACATAATTTTTTTCTGCTGAGCCAGCCCGATGTTTCTGCTGCTTCTTGACCAAAAGGAAGTGACCAAACGAGAAAGGCGCTCTCCTACAGAAATCTACAAGATCAGCTCACAGTTACTGGCCCTGCCAGCTGAGAAGTACTTGTGTTCTGCTCAAATAAAGTGAGGTTTCTATATTAAAAAGATAAGTCACAAAATTATTCAAGCCATTGCTGTAACCTTTCTAGAACAGTGTTATGGACATTGCCTGTTCTTCATCCCAGCTGCTCCACCCATTACTTTGCTGCCAATGGCATGACAGCTACTAAAACTCTGGGCACTTTTAAGAGATAATTCTTTAGTGATTTCCACTTTACTCATAACTTCAGCAACCATACTAGAGGTGAGCTGGAGAAAGAAACAACATGGAAAAAAGTAACCAAAATAAATGAATAGTAGAAAAAAAATGATTCCATGAAGAAGGACTGCAGTCTGCAAAGGGGAACGTGAAGGGACACCACTGGCAATGCATCAAGATAAAACATTTCCAGAAAATAACTCTAAGGCCAGGTCCTTTCACAAATTCAGTTACGTGTCTTTTATCAGTTTCATACTATTCTTCTTAAGCACAGGTAAGGTTCTCAGTACTGAGGCCAAATAAAATAAAAGCTAGATATCTAAATAGATAGCTAAGGTACCAAATAAGCATAATTTGATTGCTGTTATAGATGACAATTATTTGTCAGATACATATGAAGAATTTGCATGCAAATTTTGAGTTTAAAATTGTCTTCACAATTTTGCCCTAAAAGGTGCACCTGACAAATGTTTTTACTTCAATGCTTTTGTAAAGACAATTTTTTTCTGCATTCTGAGAATGCATTGTATTAACAGTGCACCTTTTCAGGGCTACTCAGACTTTCCCTGAGTTTAGCTAAGCTAATTTAGCTGATTAGCTCAGCTAATTTATCTTCTTACTTTGAAAGGCCACCAAGCCAAGTGAGTAAATTGTATTTTTACTGTTCATTCATTCTGCTATCACCACCATTATTTTTTTTGTCCAGTTTTGAAACTTCCACCTCATCTCCCCAAAATTTATTGGTTCTGGGGCTCCTGCATTCAATTCAGCCCCATCTTTGTACGTGAGAAATTCTCTGCTCTGGCCCACTCATGATTTAGGCTGGTGTCTCCAAATGTGTGTGCTAGATTCAGCTGGGCAACAGAAGACACCACCAATCAATGCAATACCATCTCTCAGATATTACTAATCTCTGCATAAAGTATAGCTGGAGCGGCAAATAATTAAAGTACTCGTGCAGGCCGGCATCAGCCTCTATTGGGGCAGGTCTCTGCTTTATGGCTGAGGCACTGCCCAAGCATGTGTTCTCCATGAAACAGGGCAAAGACCCTCAGAGTGATGCTCTGTGCTAATCTAGAGAGGCGAGATCTTAATAAACTACATAGCTATTTCTGAGCATTTTGCCATTCTATGCGCTTTACAAGTGAGAGGAAGATCCAGTTAATTTCAGACAGCTTTGTCTTCTGTGACCACAGAAATGTAGGAGGACTTCAAGAGCTTGTATCCCACAAATAAGAGTTTAATGTCATGGGCAGTCAGCAAGCATGCTGGAAGTCTACTGGAGTCGAGGTCAGAAAAGCAGTAGTATAACTGTAACGTATGTTTCAGAACAGATAACCAAGCCTTCCAGATTTCTGTATGCAGATAAGACTAATTAGATCAGGACTTGGAGAAAAACAGAAAAAGCCTTTTTCATTTCATCATAGCTCAAATGAATAAATTTAGGAAAGCTGTCTGTACACACAAATTCTGATACTCCCCTTCAAGCTAGCTCAGCCTTTGCAACACATGCAAAGATAACAGTGTTAGCAGTAATCACTACGGGATTTTAGACTGCTTAAAGAGTCCTATCAATTTAGCAGGGTGTGTGCACAAGGGAAAAGTGCAGACAAAATGCTGATTAGGGCTTATAATTATAGGGGAAAAATTTATGATGTCTAGGATATCCTGCCTCCACCCTACCACGTAAGTCTGCCTGCCTACCTAAACAAATAAAGTGTTGTGTGATTTACAGTCCTTAATGTTAATTAACCTTCTTTTCATGTTTCCTTTCAAACTCAAATAAGTGTTTTAAAACATTTAAAAATGTTCATTTTTGGTTTGCTTTTTTAGAAACGCAAAGTGAAACGTCTCCTTGTAAAGTAAATCATGACATTAGGAAAATACATCAAGGAATTTAAATGCTATAGCAGCCAGAGAATTGTCGAATATTCAAATAGTGTTTCAAGGGTATGGACTAATCCTTTATATAAACTATGCTGCAATATCCACAACTGACATCTTGTCCAATAAATACAATGAAAAGCATGTGTATGGGTGTGTGTGAGAAAGAGATAGAGAGTTAGTTATAAAAAATGCCGTTCTTAAATAAAATACATTTTAATTGATGGGAATTTGGCAATACTTAACATGCTTATGTCACTCTAAAAATTATTAAGTGGTCTGATTTAAGATCAGAGATTCCCATACTGCCTGGGTTGTGAAGAGTCCACTTAGAGAAGGAAAATGATTACTTTCAGATGAAACTTTGGGTATGAGTGCTGATAAAGGCGTTTCCTTGCATTATATTAGTTGTGTTTCTGGCTTCATTAGCAACTGCCTCAAAAGCCAGAAAATACATGGCAATTTTAAGAATCAGTCTGAAAAGCCTGGTTCTTTGCAACATGACATTATGCTTCAGAAGTTTCCCAAAATTGTTTCCTTGGTAACTATTGACAACATGGGCGTGGGACATGTGTCCATCAAAATATCACACACCTTCTTAATGATGAGTTGGTAGTCACTTCTTTGTAAAATAGTGGTTAGTTGCTCCCCAGCATGAAGATACCACCTATTACTATAAAATAGAGAAACTCCTCAGAAATCTTGTGAAATTTCCATTTTAACAAACAGATTTGTGTCTCTTATAAAAAGTAATAATTGGAAAAGGTCAGGAGAAAAATAAATGAATTGAAACAATCTAACCCTGGTTAGAGATTTTACTGTTCTTTTCACACTTATTTTGGTGATGTTACACCAGCTGTCAGGGGGTAGAGAAGACTTAGCTGGTTCAACCCTCCCCACCATCAAATTTAGGCTTTACAGTATCATGGTTTCCCAACTACTGTTTGGATGTAAAAGAAAGGAAGGTATTTTCAGCACCTACTCAAGTGCAACATATTAACACATTTTACTACTAGGCAGGTGATTACATGATACTCATCAAGAGTATCCTGCTGTCCTGACAAAAAGATTGTCTTTCATCCGGCACTTCTTAGCCTGAACAACAGCTTATTTTATTAAGCATTTCAAATAGAAGTGATGGTAGTTCTTAGTTACAGCAGATAAAGATTTATATCTAGTTCAATTTCAGGCTGTCAAAAACCACCCAGCTGTAACCGTTGTAATGATTTCACATTACATTATTCTTGAATTTCAGTAAGAAACTCTAACTAGCCTACAAATTGTTGTTTCAGGAACAGAGAAAGCTCCGCTGAACCCAAACATTTTTAATCCAGCAACAGGGTGGCTTCATTTTTATACTGTGAGCCAGTTTAAGTTGCTGTTCAGAGGCACCTAAATTTAGATCCAGTTTCTGAAGTTAAAATTTCAAATTAAAATTTTATCACCTAATAGAAGCTGTACTTTGGACATTCCAGTCTTTGTTCTCATTTGAAAAAAATCAAGTTGTTCTACAAATCCATTCAGCATCATCAGTGCAAAGTGAGAGAAGATGAATCGTTCTATGTCTCACTTGTCTTTGTTATATTTCAGAACAAGACAGCAGTGACTTTTTGGGCATGATGTAAGAATCAATCTTCTTATACGTCCCATGCAGTATCTCTAACATTGTTACATATTTTTGTGAAATGACCAAAGAGAAATATAGCATCACATAAAGTATTCTTTACTGTTACACTAATAAGTTTTTGGTTTGCTATCTAACTGAGAAAGAGATAACTAGCTGAATATCAAAACATAGCTACTACGTACCCTGCAAAGATGGTTGATTACAATCATCTTATGCACATACCAAAGATAATTACTGGATTGAACGTTTAAGGAAACAACTACTGTACTGTGTTCAAATAGAAATAAGCCTTAGCTGTTCCTGTGTTTTGATCTTTATTGGTATCCAAGTCGTTATTTAATCAGAACACTGCCAAACCATTACTACTGCCAGTACAGCCTAACCAAAGGTATAGTGTGAAGAAAACATTAGAAGAGATTGAAATTAATTAATCAGTGAAATTAAAGCTTCTTTCCAATAGAGGAATGTAGTTGTTTAAGGTCTGGTGATGTGATTATCTTGATTGTTTTTCTGGCCTCATTTCAACAATTTATTATCTCAGTTTCAGATAAAATAAATCTGAAGGGGAATAGGCATCCGCTTTAACTTAGTTTGTTTTGGCACAGCATTCAGTAAAAGACTTTCATTTATGTACCATATGATTTGATAAACCAGGTTGCAATTACTGCACAAAATATGCCATCATTCTCACTCATTACATCCAGACAATTTTTGCTTTTCATAAATCCACAGATTCTTTTCCTCCCCTGTGAATTTGCTTCCTAATCATTCATTCATTAATGAAAATACAATTACTACAGAAATCACAGTTTCTGAAAACCTCTAACAGCACATATTAGGCGTTTTATTTTACAAAAAGTAGGAAGAGGATTTTAACTCAGACTGTTTTTAAAGGTTAAAAAGAAAATTACTTACAGCACAACTGCATTTTACAGGACTATAATATAGTCAGTTGATCATTCAAAAAAAATACTGGTATCAAATAACAGTGAAAAAACCATTTAATTTAGACATAATCTCAGAGATCTAGTCGAGTAAATGTTGTTTTAAGATCAAGGTGCTGAACATTCACAAAAGCAAGTACCTGAGTGGCATTGTTTTCTGAAACTTTACTCATAAGACAACTGCAAAATGAAATTGTGGAAAGTCTTAGTCGAGAGTACACAAGAAATACCTTTTCATCTACTTGTCTGTTGATGCAAGAGGAGAAGCCAGGGAAAAGAATGCTTTGTTTCTATTATTCTATCCAAACAATGAATTTTCACCATTTTCCATCTGTGGAAACCAGATTCTTAGCTAAGAATGCTCAGACCATTGAAGGATATCATCCTTAAGGAAAGCGGCCTGACAGACAGTATGTTTTCTGTTTTCCCAATTGCATAACAATCCTTATTGCTTACATCCAGAGGCATTATTCTGGCTGAAGCCCTACCAGTCTTAACCAGCACTACTATCATGGCTAGCTAAATAACGTAATGTCAGGACACAGCAAACCACTTTTCTATTTCCAGCGCTGCTGATTTCAATAAGCATTTGTTTGAAAAAATTAGATTACTTCTAGACTCTCTGCATTAATTAGTATTTTTCAAATATTTCACTTGTGTTGAACAACAAACAGCAACAACAAATCTTTGTAGGTTTTACAGAGGCATCATTTTAGCCTGTGTTCCGCTCACTAGCGGCAAGAAAAATCAGGTGAAAACACTGTGAACTAAGACTGAAATAACTGAAACTAGTGGAAACAAGCTGCAAGAAGCAGCCCTGTTTAGCCAATATAATACTCTTCAAATATATAAAAGCAACTGCCTGTGAGTTGTCTTATAAAATTTGCATGATCCTAGGATGAACAAATAAACTGTAATATCACTTCATAGAAGGGTGTCAAGAAGAAATCAGTCAACAAGACTTTAGTATCACAAAGATGGTTTATGGAAGTAAGAATAGCAAAACACTGGCATAAATTGTCTAGGGATGCTGGAATTCTGTGCCCAGCTGGATCTTAAATATTTATTAGGGAAGACAAATATATAAATGATATTGCTTTGGGGTAAGGGAATAAACTAGACAGACTGCTGACATGCTTTGAAGGCCTGCTTTCCATGTCTTCCTGTGATTTTTGTTATAAAATAAATTCCTTAAAAAAAGAAAAAATAAAAAGTATTTCTGACTCAGCTGCAAGAAGCAGAAAAACACAAGGTGTACTGTTCACCAAAGCAATGAATTAACTTTATTTCTGTAAAGGTAATTTGGGGTCACCTCTGGCCGTCCATTTCTCAGATTCTTTTTCTGGTTTTGAGTATCACATGTCCGTTTGCACCATTTCTAACACGTAAATTCCAAAGAGCAATCCAGTTTCCTGAGAGGAGCTCTAAGTCTCTGGCAATATTTAGATATATCTTCTATTACATTCTAGAGAATATTATAATTAAAAAAAGGTATCGGAGTGTCTGCCCTCTATATAGACTCCTGTTGCTAACAGATGACCTACCCTCAGTGATCAACCAAGGTTTGAGACATTACACTTATTCTACATCCATTTACTTCATTTAACTCAATCAAATAAATTTTCACTGACTAAAATGGCAAAATTAAAACCAAATATTTTATTTTACTTCTCCTAATTGCTGACTGCAAAATTAAACAGTATTAAAACCAATACAACAAAACGCCCTATTATTTCAATATTTCGACATAGATTCTTTTCTGGAGGAATGTTAAGTTTTACAGCATGCATCAGCAAGGAGAAAAAACATTATATGGATGTGAAATTACTTCAAAATCTAATATTACAACTCAAGAAAATTCAAAGTAAAATGACTAAAATGACTTCTGGATCATAATCACACAGCTATTCTATATTGCACTTACATTACAGTGTTCTTTAAGTTCATTTTCTATTTTCTATAGGTATTTTTTTCTTTTTATTTTACTTTGTTCAAGTGAAAGATCCCAGTGTCCCTACATTTAACAGAATATATCATAAACCAATTTAACATAGTCAAAAATAAATTGAAAACAGCCTTGGAATTGTATACAAATCTATATCCAATAGTAGTGCTAATAAAACTTAATAAAACCATATGTTGTTGAAAGTCCCTTCATATTCCAGATAAGAACCAGAGGTATGCACAAGCTTATTAACCTGCCAATGGGAGAACACAGAAAACCTCAAAACAAAACTATGAATGGAGTTGCTTATATCTAGTTTATTTTCTTGTAAAATTTACATAAGGCAAACGATTTTGATTATGATTATCCTATATCTTTTATAATAATTACATCAGTTAAGCATCTTCATTATAAGTCATTAAGGTTAATCTAACTGAAAAGATGATGTGTAAAAACTGTCCAAGTATCTCCACAAGTTTATATGGGATCAGAATTCCAGATTGAAAAAATCATTGTCATCTACAAGAGTAAGCTTCTGTGTTGACTCCTATTTGCCATATCATTCAATATTCTGTTTCGTAAGAAAAAATTAGTATTAAAAACATAATAAGTACTGAGATTAAGAAATGTTACATCTCTGAATTTTCTTTAAACTACCATAAACTAAGTGTGGGTTTGGATACACTGACTGGAGACTCAAGTTTTCATTCAAGGCTTATTAAACCCAGTGGCAAACTGTTCTTGGATCACCAATATAGATGTCAGGATTAGTTCCAAGATTCTCTTCCAAGATTTAAAAAGGCAGCTTTAATTTTTCTGTCACTATCAACAGCCTTTACGACACCACAGATGGCTTTAAAGTATCACTTACAAGACGAAACATGGAACATCTGTTGAAACCACGTCAGGGACATGAAAGAAAACAATCTTTTCAAGTTTTTTGTTTTTAATCTAGAACAGGTTAGTTTAAAAAAACTGGGATATTCATAGGACCAAACTATACATTTTTCCCCATGTTCAATACATGTTTTTTCCATTAAATCTGTGTTTGGTATTGTAATTTGTCTTTAAACTGTGCTTACAGAGATAACATTAAAAGTTGTCGTGTAACAAATGAGATTTCCTCTTATTGTGAAGAAGAAAACACTCCCTCTTAGTCACAGTTAGTGGAGAAGAGGGGGTAACACAGTTACAAGGCTGTTTCTTTATTTAGTTATGGTTGCCAAACTGGACCACATTCATCAAGTGTTTCAAGCAAGATCCTTTTTTAAATTGTTTCAAGTGTTTCCATTTTTTGAGTACAGTTTAATTACAAGAGAGGTAGATTAACGCTGAAAGTTAATTCCAGCATGGAGTTGAAAGCTCTGCTTTAACAGAATACTAACTTTTTGAAAATTAACACTGCTCTTTTACTAGGTAAATTAAAATACACAATAATCTGACAGTATGAAATTACATTAATTTAGAAATAAACTTTTAAGACTACGTATAGTCCTAAAACTTCACCTAGAAAAGATACCATTTTAATAACTTAACACTATATTTAGATATTCCAAACAGAAGGCCCCACCATAGTCTATGTTACAAAAAACAGCAGTGGAATGTTTCACTGGTTGAAGACAATTTAGAACGTAATACCAGTTTAACTCATGCAACTTCTTCTCCGTTCTTTTCACCTTACGAGTCCAGGTTTTCATCAGGACAAAAGAAGAACCCAAAGCTTATAGGACAAAGGACACTTAGGTATAACCACGCACTTAAAAATACAGCATTTGACAGAATTATGCTATCAAGATTTTTGGGAAAAACAAAGTTCAGTGTTGTCTTTTACACTTGCTGAAATACCTAATATCAAGTTCAATTCTAATTCAAATAAGAAATATTGATGTCTCAGTTCTGAGTATTCTTATTACCATAAACAGTCACCAGGGATTGTATAGGAAAAAATACAGAATCTCCAGTACAAATGTCCTCATATATCATCTCTCATTGTTTCCTCACTTACCTAAGCATTAAACTACCTGCACTTGATTTCAGAGGTAAATGACCTGTGCCGTCTTCCTCTTAAGAAGATTTACACATACTCAATACTATTTTCTCTCAGCTTCTCTGCCTGACCACCATAACTAGCCTCAGAGCAACTGCTCCCAGCCTGCTCTTAAACTGAAATTAGCACACTTGTCTTAGATTCTGCATAAAGAGTTTTGTGCCAAAAAATGGGGAGGGAAAAAAATGGTAATTTTTATCAGTTGCACTCATAAAAGCAGCTTCTCTAATCTCCTATAACTCACATGGCTATGAAATTTTACAATTCAATCATATCCCTTTCTAAGAGTCTACCAACATTTTCTCAGGATGTTTCAGAAGGGAAGAACTTTTGGTTTGGTTTCTCTTGACATTCCTGTGACCAATTTACTTTTTGGCTTTCATTTGGAAGTTGTTTATCCTGCGTATTTTGGCCAGTAAGGGGCTGAAAAACAGTACATAAATATACAATGGGCTACCAAAAGATGCAATAATCACTTGTCTGATGGTCCAGCAGAGAAAGAAAAACGTGCACCTTATATTTAACTCTGAGATAAAGCCAATGCTTTCAAAGCTTCTCTGTCCCTGACTCCTGCCAGGACTGCACTTTGAAGGGTCAGCTTTGACTTCTGGAGTGCCATTAAGGAAAAGCCAAGCCCTGGGTAAAGGCAAGGAGGGCTACAAACCTTATAGGGTGCAGGCCCCTTTGGGAAGCAGCCACTTTTGGTCATATTGTACCACCAGGACACCAGATATCAAACAAGCAAATGTCACTGAGTCATTTTCACCTTTCCTCTTCACTGTTCTATAATTTCCGCCAGAGTAACAACGGCAGCACAGAGGGGTCCAGATATCAAATAGAATAAAGCAGGAGTATGTTCTTATGCCCATACAACTCCTACCTAGCTATAAGCTTAACCTAAAACCTCCTTAATTTTATTAAAATAATTTTATTTACTTTCCTGTAAGCCCCACGACTGGAATTACAGAACCAATGCCAATTCTTTGAGGCTGATTTTTAAAGTGAATAAAATACACATACAGAAGAAACAAATAGTTCAAAGTGCAAGAGCCTCACAGCATTAATAAAATTATTGTTAGTATGCTCATTAGTAAATGCCAACTTATTTGCACATTTCTAAGTAACATGCAACACTGATATCTCATTTGGCACCGGTGGACCACTTTTGAGTTTTCCCAACATGCTTTCTCATTGTGACCTCTCCCAGAGCCTACAGAATACTATGAACTCTTCTTGTGAATAGTTAAACCTGAATGCATTCCAGACTAAAAATAATGTTTTTTCCTCTTATAGAAAAGCCAGAATGCTGCTAATACCTCCAACAGTCAGAGTCAAGCCAGCCTGTTTAAATAATTTCATAACAAATGATTATAGCTAATTAAAATGGAATCCTTTCCAAATGGCAGCATCTCCCACATTGGTCAAATGATTATATGATATGCACTGAACAACATGAAACCACAGAACTTTTCAGAATGTGCTTGGGCACCAGAATCTCATATTACACTATCACTTTGACAGCTACATTGTGTTCAGCTTCTCATTTGGAAGTGGTTGTTTGTTCTTGTATGACATAATCAAGATTATTCCTCAAGCGCAAGATCCCAAAATAAGCTGATTGGTGACAGACAACATGGCTTCACTAAGCACAAATCATGCCTGACAAATTTCGTGGCCTTCTGCAATAGGGTTACTGTGTCGGTGGATCAGGGAAGAACAACTGATGTCATCTACCTGGACTTGAGCAAAGCATTTGACACTGTCCCGCATGACATCCTTGTCTCTAAACTGGAGATATGTGGATTTGATAGACAGACCACCCAGTGGATAAGGAATTGGTTGGATGTTCCCACTCAAAGAGTTATGGTCAATGGTTCCATGCCCACGTGGAGACCAGTGACGTGTAGTGTTCCTCAGGGGGTGGTATTGGGACTGGTGCTGTTTAACATATTTGTTGGAAACACAGACAGTAGGATTGAATGCACCTTCAGCAAGTTAGCAGACGACACCAAGCTGAGTTGTGCAGTTGACACGCAGGAAGGAAGGGATGCCATATAGAGCAACCTTGACATGCTTGAGAGGTGGGCCTATGCAATAGTCACAAAGTTCAACAAGACCAAGTGCAAGGTCCTGCACATGGGTTGGGGCAATCACAAGCACAAACGTGGACTGGGTGGATGAAGGGATTGAGAGCAGCCCTGCCGAGAAGGACTTGGGGATGTTGGTGGATAAGAGAAGCTCATCATGACCCGGAAATGCACACTTGCAGTCCAGAAGGCCAACCATATCCTGGGCTGCATCAAGAGAAGCATGGCCAGTAGATTGAGGGAGGAGATTCTGCCCCTCTGCTCAGCTCTGGTGATACCCCACCTGGAGTCCTGCGTCCTGCTTTGGAGCCCTCAGCACAGGAAAGACATGGACCTGTTGGAGCGGGTCCAGAGGAGGCCACAAAGATGATCAGAGGCATGGAACACCTCTCCTGTGAGGAAAGGCTGGGAAAGTTGAGGCTGTTCAGCTTGGAGAAGAGAAGGCTCTGGGGAGACCTTGTGGAAGCCTTCCAGTACCTGAAGGGGGCCTACAAGAAAGCTGGAGAGGGATTTTTTACAAGGGTATGTAGTGATAGGACAAGTGGTATTGTTTTTAAAGTAAAAGAGGGTAGATTTAGATTAGAGAATAGAAAGAAATTCTTTTCTGTGAGGGTTGTGAGGCACTGGAACAGATTGCCCAGAGAAGCTGTCGCTGCCCCCTCCCCGGAAGTGTTGAATGCCAGGCGGGATGAGGCTTTGAGCAACCTGGTCTAGTGGAAGGTGTCCCTGCCCATGTCAGAGGGGGTGGAACCAGGTGATCTTTAAGTTCCCTTCCAAACCAAACCTTTCCATTATTCTAAGCTTTCCCAACGATATCATGAATAGAAGTGACTGAGCAGACAAGTAAACATGTCATGTGAAGACTGAAAATATCTGAAGCAAAGTTTCTAATTCACCCATACTTCTTGTCACCATCTGTACCTAAACAACAAATTTGATCTAAGAAGTCCAGCTGTTAAAGGTTAATGCACTGGATACAAAGCTCTGAAATATGAAAACTTTCTTCAGTTTTTAAAGAGATGCAGATAAACTGCATTTCTGCAAGTGCAACAGTACAAGTTTCAGTGATGTTTCTGTGATATGTTTGCTTTAGTTCACTGTAGAACAACAAGATTACATCTAATCTAAATTTGTCATTTCTAAACCAGCTAAAGGAAATGTTTTTCTTAGAGGATGCTGATAAAATTTTGTGAATGAGACTCAATGATGCTAAGGTAAAACTTTACAGAGTTTAAAAAGTGTGTATTTTTGTGGGTATGAACATTCAGTTCATTAGACATCATGGTTTTCCAACTTTTGTAGTGTTTTGCCCTGCTTATTTCACTTGTTTGAGAGAATTCAACTATGTGTTGAGATAATTGTCCCAAACATACACACCACAGCACTTTTCAGCATGAGGTAAAGAAACTGATCATCTTTAAATGAGTTTGTCTGGCTATCAGAAATGGTCACAATAGCAGATACTAGAAGTTGCATGGGATTCATGAGAGTTTAAACCTTTCTTTACTAATCTTTCCTTAATGCCCCTTCAGTCCACCAATGCTGCCAACTTCTTTAGTTCCTGCTTTACTTTCTCATGCTCTTGTGTTCATTCTTTTTTCCATGCACAGGACTGAGTCCAAGAATGCCCCAAAATAAAGACTTCAGGATCAAAAGGTCAATCTAATGGATCTAATGTAATTCCCGTTAGAGAAGCTGCAACTTCTAACCCACATGTTGATGGCACAAATAGGCCGTACATGCAACATGCCCCTACTTGTATGACAAACAAAACCCCACAAAGACAGCTTTCATGGCTATTTCCTTCAAACAGGTCTGAAAAATACATTCCATCTCAAGTATCGTATTGTAAAGTTGTTTTTCATAAGATTAATTGTAATATTGTTAGAGACATTTTTTCTAATGAAATCATGAGATCATATTAAGCTATTGCATGTGTTCCACTCAATATGTAAGCTACACTGAACACAGCAGTGTGTACATTTTTATGTGCCTGAGTTTTCCAGTCACCTATTATTTCTAACAACCAGAAAGAACCCCTCCAAGCTTTCATCGATTGGAAAGTCTGTTGTTTTCTTTGGAATCACATTCAAAAGACATCACTTGGCTCATAGCCCATGACAAGCACTGGCTAATCCGTCAACGTGACAACACAAATGAAATTGAAACCCTAGTGTCCTCACTATTGCACTATGAAACCTGCAGGTTAGAACCAGATGATGTTCTATTATGCTTTCTGTTTATTCAGTTAAATACAATTAGAGGCTGCATCTGACAAAGATGAAAAAGGTGGGTGGGAATCAAAGCACATTTCTACACCTTGGGAAGTAACAATTTTCTTTTATATAGATCACAGGGTTGTACGGACACACCGTAATAAATTTTTACATGGTCAAGCTTTCCATTACTCAGAGCAAACCTTATTCTACTAGGGTCCAATAGAAAAAAAATACAAAGGAGATGTCTGGCATTAAATCACATATGACTGCCAGGGAACCTTGTTGTGAAATTTGTGGAAGTGATTTACATTATGTCACTTAAAAATATTCTTCATAATATAGATTTCTGCACACTTCTAAGTTCTGGTATAGGAAGATCTAAGGAAAAAGACTGTAATTGGGGAAAATTCAGCTATTTTTTTAATCTGGAAATCAAGTTAATATAAAGAAAACAACCCACATGGAAAAAAAGGAACAATAAAATCATCAAAAAATAAATCAGTGTACAAACAGAACAGATGCGTAATTTTTCAGATTTTAATTAATTTTACGCACTCCCTCAAGTGTCACTCCTACATTACTTGTCTTTCCACCAGCTGAAAACTAAAAGGCAATTTTTTTCTAGATTACACAAATTCACCAGCTGTGCCTAGTGTTCCAGTTGTTAAACTGTAAAATTCCCTGTGTTCCAAAATGTGTGCCCTAAATTGAAAAAAAACACCAGGATGGAGACCTTTTTCTATAACATAAAAATCCATTTTACTGTAAACCAGATCATCATATTTTAATATCCATTTATATAGCAACATTGAATACATTCAGATATTTTTGCCTGCGTACAAATAACTGTGAATAATGCAGAAAGAACAGATAACTTTTTTTAACCAAATACCATTAGGTTGGGTCTTCTAGCACATTATAGGTTCTATATCTATAATGCATATATACATGTGCACTTACGTAACATATGAAAGAACGCACTTGTTCTGTTAGTACCTCAAACCTGTAAAATTTGGCAAATCTGAAGACTATTTCAAAAACTGTTGTGAGATTTTCTAATTCCTTGAGCTATATCATAGCAAAGTGCCTCTTTTCTTCTTTAAGCATATAAAAATCTGCCACATCAATGTTTTTCTGAGCATGCCTATTTATAAGCAGTGTGGGTTTCCCTGTCGTCTGCCTTCGACTTCATTAAATACATTTTCTTTACAGTCATTTTCTCAGATTGTATTGCTGTCTAGTGCTGATGGCTAAACAAGCTTTTCAGTGGTGAGGCATCTGGTTAAGTTATCAGACTTGACAAGTTCTCACCCATTCACTTCTATCCTGCCAATTTTCAGCTTTACCAGCAGAACTATTTGCGCGACTGCTCTCTAACACATAAACTTTAAGTGATCTGGTTAAGATCTACAATAAAGCAAGTAGGGGAAGGACACAGCCAAGAACAAGCAAAGATGGGCAGAAAAGCTGAGACTGGAGACAACCTACGCAAACTTATCCTCTGGTGGGAAAACCAATTAAATCTCAGAATTACTAAGGATTATAAAAAAAAAATTCTAAATCAGATAATCACTATTAAATATCGAAACTGCAAACATTATATTATCACAATAATCAAAGCAATGCACAAGAAAATTGTCTGCTGGGGGAAGATATAAGCATTTGCACTCATATAGCTTTCTTTCACATTTATTGTTTAAGAAAAATCTTAAATATACTTCAAGACAATAATTCATAACATTTTGCTTAAAGAAGTGACCAAAATAATGCTGTAAAGAAACAGGAACCAAACCGCAGTCTCAGACAACAGCTGACATTTCTCAGATTACCATAAGAATTATCCACATTAGAAACAGACAAAACAGAAGAGAACAGAAGCAGCATATTGGTATACTTATTAAACCAGTGAAATTCAAATACCATGTATCCTTATGCTTAACATTTTCTAATTTTTGCCAAACTACAGAACCCTCTTTCTATCATATGAGAGTTACAGCTGTAGATCACAGCAGAGAAGAAAACAATAAAGTATACATTTTTTAGTAGATACCCTGTAGCTGTTTGGTCTTTAGGAGAATGCTACTCATTTTAAAGCAAAAAAGAGAACTACCTGGAAACTGTATCCTTCCAGTCACTGTAAAGGAAAGGTATTTCATAACTCATTCAGGTGTCTGATCCCAGCTGAATAGAGTGTGTCTGCAGACAAGTTTGCACAATAAATAACCTGAAGTGTACCAGCTAAATGCACCACCTGGTGATCTGAAAAGCCTGAGTACAGCTTTGTCTGATGCACATTGGTCACAGGTGAAACTATTCCATTGATGAAATCAATTTTTTTTTTGTAAACAGTAGAAGTTTGTTAGAGAGGGGATAAGTATATCACCTCTGTCTCAGTTTTTGGTTCGTTGTCGTTATAACAGATATTATTCATCTTTCATTGTTACAAGTTCACTTTCTAAGAAACCCTGTAAGTTAGAAATCTGGCCTAAGCCCCACTAATTAGTTTTAGGTTTCTGTAATGGTTTTTGTTTGTTTTTAGTGGCTCTCATTCTCACAGATCTATTTGCCATTTAATTTGCCCAGCAGTCTTTATTGAACATAATTTGTAAGCTCATTTTCCCATTCAGGAGTTGACAAAAATCTTCCAGTAGTAGTAGTAGCTACGTTTGCAACAACAACCAGCATTAGTAGCTGACATTTTTAACACTGTACCTTGCCACTTTTTACTTCAATACATTTGAATGATGTACATACCACAGATGAAAGGTCTTGCTCTAACCGGAATTATGTGGAGGTTCCCCTAAAGTTACTACTTCTGCTTTCCTCTACAATGGCCCATAATTCTTATTAAATTACATTTTCCTCTGAGCCCTACAGCAGAGACATCAGGAACCAAGAATTAATTTGGATTAGTATTTCAAACATCTCTCGTTTCAGATTACATTGTTTTAAAGTTTGAAAGTGTTTGGCTGACTTAATATAGTGTGAAAGCACAGGCACAATGACTAGTCTCTGTGCCCGTGTTTGTTTTACACTAAATCCAAACTGACTAGTGGAATTAATCTTGGCTTATGTACATGTATATCCATTAATGAAGAAATACAGTGTACCAAGATTCTAGCAACCTTACAAAAATGAAATGCATAAGCTTTTAATTGGCATATAATACTGTGGTGGGTTGACCCCAGCTAAACTCCCACCCTATTGCTTGTTTAATCCTTTCCCAGTGAGATGGGGGGGATGGGGCCAAAGGCGAGAAAAACTTGTGGGTCAAGATACAGACAGTTTAAGAAGTGAAGAAAACACCCCCTAAAAAGCAAAAAAAAACCCAAGTGATGCAAAGGCATTCACTCACCACTTCCCACCAGCAGACTGCTGCCCAAACAATCCTCAAGCAAAGGCCACCTTGGAAAAACTCTCCGCTGCCAGTTTTATTGCCAAGTGGGACATTATATGGCATGGAACATCCCTTTGGTCAGTTCGGGTCAGCTGTCCCAGTGCTATCCCCTCTCAACCTCTTGCCCACCCCTAAGCTACTCCCTGAGGGCACAGAGAGGGAAACAGAGAAGGCATTGACGCAGTGCAAGTGATAAGCAATAGCAAAACCATCGGTGTTACCAACACTGTTTTGGTCACAAATCTAAAACAGAACACCATATGGGCTGCCATGAAGAAAATTAATTCTATCCCTTGAGACCCACTAGTACAGATGCTCAGAATGAAATAAAGGTATGTTTAACTGCAACAAGAAATAACAAAGTATGAATTTAGAAAATAGACTGACAGTATATTCATCTTAATATTGTTCAAAATTAAGTTACAAGTCTCTTCAAAATGTATTTCACTATTAATAAACCTACAAGAATAAGGTTACGTATACAGCTATTTAAGAAATACAGCCCTTCTAAAGTTAACATGTTTCGTAGGCTCACCTCAGGCCTTTTCTACAGGCTAGCCTCGGAGCTATCATTTGGATTTTGTTAACAGGAAAAGTCAGTTAAAATGGCAGTTACAGCTGGGATACAAATGAATCAAGTTCTAACATAAAGCTAACCCAAGGCAATGTTTAATTTAAATCAGTCATAGAATTAGTTCACTTTGTTTCAAAGGACTTTTGTATACTTCATGAAAGGAAGCGCTTATAATGTACAATCATTTTTATTTTAATGTTTAATGCCTATAAAAAGGTAAATGACTGGCAGCAGGAAAAGAGGACACAATACAAACCTCCTGTCCCACCAGTGACCTCTATCATGAGTTACAGCTACTGCCTTCTGCAGATGTCAGAAAGAGTTTATTATTCATGCGCCTTCATCCCAAAGCAGTGTTCAAACTCAGAATGAAGGGAGAAAACGTGAGTGGCAGTAGTGCAGGCACTGAAGTCCGTAAAACCCTGAGACAGCTGAAACCTGCTACAATCCCATTCTGTTAAAATCTAAGCTATTCCTCGCTTCAACTTAAAACAAAGCTGGGGCAAGAACCTTGCCTTTGCCAAAGCAAGCAAACCATAGCTGCGTCACAATCTATAAAAATTAAAACAATATTTTCTTGAAGGACAACAAAAGAAATTTGCCCATATAACTCTCATTTTCTCAGGGGGGGAAAAAAAATCTTGAAAATGAACTGATTTTGGCTACTAATGTCCTTGAGGTTACAAGCAAGCATTTCTGATCGGCAGTGGGTCAGGTTTCTTCCTGTTTCCTGAATATAACAGAGAACATGTGCAAGCACAGCTGGCTCCTGACAGAAAAACCGAGCGGGTTGCACATCAAACTGGGAAGGTAGACACCGTCCAGAAGGACAGAGTAACCTAGCCAAAGCTAGCAAAAAGGACTGATGTACCTGCCACCACTGACCGTGTCAGTGCTATCACCACAACCAGAGAATCTTGTGCAGAAATCTCAAATCCATGACAGCTAGAGAAACGCTACAACAGTATGATTTGTTTGCTGTTTTTTCTTAGTGTTGAAAACTTTTAGAAAGCAAATAACTTTATATCAGCCTTGAAAATTCCAAGTAATGAACACAGAATTGTGTAATATCTAGATGCTGATGCTGTTCCTTTAAGCAGACCTGCCATCTTCCTCCATGAGAAGGTTTTGAATTAGACACATTTGATACATCTAAAGATGTCAAATAAAACTGTAAATTTGAAAGGTGGTACAACATGATGCAAGCCTCAAAAAAATGAGATGTCCTTCAGTGGCCAATTGGTTGACCTGAGAATAAAAATAACCTTGAAATTAAAATTGTATGCAATCCAACCAAGCTGTTTTAACACTTTATCCTTGCTAGAAATGTTAACCACTGAAGCACACACTGGAACAAACTTGCAAGTATTTCTCTTCAAGCTTCTGACAATGAAGAGCTGCAACAATTGAAATACTGAGCCGGAGGTGCAAACAGGCCTCCTTTCCCAGTTCAGCACAAAGGCTTTAACTGTCCTTCAGCTTTTTCTGTCCTTACGCTACTGCAGCTAGCTCCAGCGCCTCTCACATTATTCACAGATATCAAAAATATCAAGTTATGCAAGCCTTTGTGCTAACCAGCTTCAGAGGGTGCAACCCACAGGAAGCGGGAGCGAGACTCCACTGAGGTCAGTAGCAGGACCCCAGTGAGCTGAAACAAAACCAGAATTCCATCGTTTCATCCTTTTTTTGTTCCAGGAGTCAGGCATGAGAATGGCATTCATTGCCTTCCTGTATTTTTTTCATACATTTATCAAGAAGCAAATAAATGAGAGTTTTTTACATTATTCAATAATTTCCTATATTTTTTTCACATACTCATTTAGGAGATTAGACTGTAGCATCCTTGTTTAGGACTAGAAACCTCAGCTTACTTAAATCATACAAATGGACACTTTTTCACGGAGTGTGTTGCAGTAGATCATAAAAAATAGACTGTTTGTAGTGTAAGAAAATGCCAAAGTATAATAACAATTTTTCCATTCTATGTAAAACTAGTGAACAAAACAGTAGTTTAACTACTGTTAATCATTCAAATATTTTAGTTAATCATTCCTCTAGTTAGGAAAAAAAAAAAAGGTCAATCTTGGCATATTTACCTAAAGCTCAATCCATAGTTAGAAAAGAATCAATTTTTCTTTCTATGAGCGGGAATTGAGATGACAGAATTACATCCAGATAGGAATCAATAATATTAGGGACAGAGATAGGTATACTGTATAAACAATGCATTTTCTTTTCGAAGTGGACTGCTTATTAAACTTGGACAGGAAAATCTAAATCTAAACAGTTCTTATGGCACACTTATGGAGGCCTTGAAGTAAACAAAACAAAGATATTGTGGCAGCAGAACGCGTGTTTCGTTCATCTTCAGCCAGAGGTGGCTGAACCTCCTCTCCCTCTACATTCTCTTCTTGCAAGAATGGAGGAAGTGAACATCTCAGCCTCCTATTCCTTTACGTTGGCTGTATTCCATGGTTCCTTCACCTGGATATACTTAATTATCACTTAACCTCTTATCAGAAACAGCTCAGTCATTCCTATGCAAGGACTGATTATTTGGCATTTCTCTGTATAGGTATCTTCAGTCTTGATCATGTGAGTCCTGTCCAGTTCATATCATATATTTTGCTTTTTAAAGAAAAATTTCACCCAACAGTTAAAAAAAAAGATACAATGAAAAAGCACACATTCATAGATATTCAGAACAAATATCTTTGGGAAAGAATTTTAGAATACCATTACTGTAACATAACTGGTGTAGTAGGTTTTTATTTCATGCTTCCAAAAGGTCTAGTAGTTTGGGCCCTTGTCTTACCCATATTCCACAATTGCTTGCAAACTACCTTACCTGCCTGCTTTCAGAAGGCAGACACTTGCACTTCATGCCATGCCATTCAAACACTTAATTATGCAAATGATAACTTCCTGTAGTTATCAGGGTCAATATGGAGCACATAAACGAATGGTCTTAGTATTGCTACCTCTTTGAAACGTATCAGGTACGTGACGGATTCCTCAATAGGCAGGCATCTTCAGAAAGAGGCTATTATCAGACAGGAATAACAGCTATGAAGCACAATAGCTGATAATTTTCACATAATAATAATTCTGCCCCCAGCATGTCTTGGCTGGCATCTATGGAAAAAGGAAAATATTCTTTAGCACCAGGATATCGCTGTGCAACACGGTAATACAAAACACCGTTGTTCCGAACACATCTGGCGCCAAAAAGTGAAAAGGCTTTCAAAGGGCTGTGAAAAACCATAGTAGATTATTTGTTAGAATGGGGAAATAAACTGTTCTGACTTTCTGTAGAAATTAGTTCTAATTTTGATTGGTTTTTCACTTTTTTCAGTGGCACTGTGGTCAAGTAACCCCACAGCACTGTTCCCATTCTCCAGAAGAAAAAAAAAAAAAAAAAAAATTAAAAAGGGTTTTGTGGGAAAAAGATAAGCAGAAAAAAGACAGACATCTTTACTCCAAAAAGGTGAGAAACAGTCTATGCTAGCTGACATCCAGCTGCTCTAATTTTGAATTACGTGTCACTCCCAGCTCTGATTTATTAATGCTATATTTGTTGCAAGCAACTATTCAAGACTGTGCTATATTTTCCCCTTACTTCAAATACAGCCCCAAACATTTACAAGAACACACAGTCTATACCAATGTTTATTCATCCGCTTCTTACAACATGCCATAATGAAAGTGTTCTGTTGCAGTTTCCAGAGTCATAACATTTTCTGTTGGACTTGCAAAAGCAGACAAATTCAGATTGTAGCCTACGAAACCAGAACAACTATTTCTTGTTGATTTACATGACTTTTCTGTCCAGGTTCTTGAGACAAAAGGGCACAGACTCAGACCAAAACATCATCTGGACAGGCACCCTCTTTTTCTGAATAAACAAAATGACTGGGAAGAGTAAATAAATAAAGCAAGCATACAGTGATATTTCCCCTGAATACTCTCCCAGTCTCCAGCTAACTTGCAATTTAGTGGCTTCCTGAACCAGAGGTGTCATCTTGGCCTTTGACAGATTTTTCTTGAGTGAACTTAGTCAGTCTCCCCTTCAGCCTATATAGATTTTTATGATTTTAAAAAGTTTGCGGATAGCTCAAAAGATGGGGCATAATCAATTGCAATTTCCTACTGTTTATTTTTTGAGTTTTTTTCCTAGACCCTGATGCAGACACGAGATTTACTATTTTTAGATCGCACAAGTTACTTGTTATTACACAAATGTAATTTAATAAAAACCTCATAGTAGAGCAGTTGTAGATATATTATCATTTAAAAAAAATACTGGAATAAAGATGTTGGGTTTATTTCAGTACCTTTGACTCTTGCTCATCAAGCTACCTTTGGTAGGAGTTCTTATATGTCTTACTTTAATCCTCTGCAAAACTTTCAGATGGAAACCCCTCTAATTTGAGGTAACGTAATAACCCAAATAATTCAGCAGCAAAATGCAGGCACGTGCACACCGCACACACTGCACACATACACTAGAGTTTTGATACAGGACACAACACACCATTAAACATTTTATTCTTTTTTTCTGTATTGTTTATTTTCTAAAAATTATTGACTGGCATATACAAGTTGAAGTATGTTCAGTGCATAGAAAACACCACTAATAAGCGCCAAGCATATAGTTTTAAAGTGTGCCGTAGTGCACAAGTGAAAGAGGCTGCATGAGCTGAAATTTATAGGCTTGTGTATAGGGCTTTTATCAGTCAGAAGGCAAAAGCACTTCTGTGGATGAAAAAGCCATCCCTTTGAATGCCTTCCCCTTTCCAGCCCCTCATTCTCCCCAGCAGAGGAGAGCTACAACAAGACACCATTCCACCACCTCCAGCGATGGAGGAGCTTTTGAAGACAGAACTATTGGCGTCACCAAACCAGGCCTCACAGCGAGTCTCTGGAAAAAAAAAAAAAAATTCTTATTCTGTAAACTGGACAACATTTATTTCGAAGAACAAAGCACACTCATTGTGAGTAAGAGAAAGAAAGGGGTTGCTTTCACAGTCAAAACTTCTGAGAGGAAAACACAGCTGCACCTGCAAGCTTGCTTCACTGCAGCACCAGCATTGCTCTGGCTTTTGCTAGGGACTGCCCAGAAGCCAAAGGTGCAAAAACAAGCTGATACCTTGTGCATGAGGAGGTGCAATGCTGTCAGCACTCTGAGTACACGTTATTTTGCCTGGGGTTTTTTTTTTTTTTTTTTCAGTTGTTTTGGGGTTTTGGTTTGGTTTTTTTTTTTTAAAGGACAAAACTGATGTAGAAAATTCTGGGTGCTGTTGCTATCCCAACTTGTTTTGGTTCCAGCCAGGCAAAAAAAATGCAGGCCATTTACAAAACGCATAGGCAACAGCAAAGGATGCAGATTAAAGTGGGTAGTTTAGAAATGGTTATAACGAAGGTCCTATTGCAGGAGAGTAAGAGGCTGAGTACAATACAGGTGTGCCTGCCACTGCTTATGTTATAGTCATGCCCCCTCCAGCATGTGGCTAAATGCTCTGGTTTGCCTGAAAGTTTCTTGGCAAACCATTTGAGTTGGTTTAGATCACTGTGGTCTCTGCAGCCACAAAGGCGTAGTGATCAAAAGGGCTCAAAACTCTGCCTAGAGAAGGGAAGAACTTTAAAAAATGTCAAACTAGAAGAAAAAAAAAAAAAATCACACCATAAGTTGCCAGCATCTGTGTAAAAGTATCTGGAGGTCCATGTTCAAGAAGCAAGTAAATTCAAAAAGTACCCAATATATTCGTAAATGCTTCCTGGGCAATCCAAGCTATAATGAAATTCCATTCTTTCCTGGCGGAATCCTTAAGAAAAGATGTAATGCAGCTACCACCTGCCCTCCTGAAATGCAGCAGGATCATACAAGTCTGAGCTCCCCTACATCAGCAAAGATTAACCAACTCCAATAAATGCCATGTGTTCTAGATCAACGTATGTAAACGCAGCTGACAGGATGCATTTGAAGTCTGGAGATCATTAAGTTTATACCTGCACTTGAGGCTGGTTAATACTTTTTGCTGCAGCTGCTTTGTAGGATGCTGCATTTCAAAGGCAGCCAGAATTTTAAGAAAAGGTTAGGCTCACTTGTCCTCCCCATGGGTGGTCTTCAGGCTGACACACAGAGCTCACATTCAGTAGGTTGTGCGATTTCATTCTCCCTCCTCTCCCCCTCCCTGGACTGTTTCTTTTTTTCCTTCTCCTCCTTCATTTCCCTCCATTCTCTCCTGCCCCCAAATCAGCTGTATCCGGCTATAAACATTAATTCTTACAAACAGTGTACACTGGGTTGTAAGCTCTCTATGTTCTTATTGGCTGCTACTCCAAATGCTAGCCAAATAGCTTAATTTAAGAATTACAACATCTGCATTTGTATACTGAAGGACTTTCTAAAAAGATAAAGCAGGAGGCCAAATGCTGATCTCACTTATGTCACTGAATACTTTCACTGATGCTAAAAAGAGTTGCTACAGACTTTCCTCCAGGACCTCCAAGATCAGGATTTGACCATTTGCTTTAGTTATGTGCTGATATTTGCTTCAAACAGATCATGAGAAAAGGAAAACAATTGATGTTGGCATTCCAAATATTTGCTCCTTGTGAATGCTCAGAGTGTGAATTCCATCTATAGTGTTTCTTAATTTCTACAAAAAAAATGCATTTTATTGTTTCTCCATTCTCAAATCTACATCTTTAATAGATGGGAAATTGCATGAATATCTCCCTACACTGGCCTTTTCAATTTACAAGAATAGTATTTACAATTCAAAAGAATAACAGGAAATGTCTAATAGACTTAGCACTTGGTCTCTAGGAAACGAGAAATACCATGCTAATCACTGAAGGCTGCACCTTAGCTATACTAAAAGTGTTTAAGCAAGCATGAGAAAGTTTGTACTTTTCTGCAGGCAGGCAGGCAGTAGTACCCTGAACAGACAAAATACAGATACTAAAAGAAAAATAGATCTGAAATCATTAACCTTATCAGTTGCAAACATATGAGCAAATTGTATTCTTCTGCCATGGACTTAAAAAGTAAGATCAGTAAGCTTAATTTGCACAAAAATACTGAAAATTGTCTTGGACATCTTGAAGATGTTTATGGTCTTTTTTTAAATAAAAAAAGTTTTCCATATCAAATATGTAGTTTACAGGTAAAATACGAAAAAATTGTAAAGTTTAGCCCTGCAAATCCTAGTAAAATGAACCTTATGCATTACAAATATTCAGACAAATTGTACTCCACTGCTGTGTTTTTATTTTTTTAAAAAAAGCAGTAACCTTCATTTGCAGCACAAAGATTCTGAAAATTGTTTTACAAATCCTAAAACTAAGATCTTTTTTCAAAAGCTTTTCATAATAAATACATAGTTTAGAAGCAAACCAGCAAAGAACATTAAACTTCATCCCCACAAATCGAAGTAAAAACTAAAAGCCAGATCAGATGCTGTGGTTTTCAAGCACTTTCACCAATCCTAACGTGTGTTTGACCCACTTCATCACGGAAACGTACCTCGGCAGTCTAATTTTCTTCTGCTTGCCCTTAATGGCCCATACATTAGAATTCCACAGATGTAATGGATTAGCATAAACAGAAAATATAATCCTAGTCTGAATGAGAATTAAAATCATTCTTCATTTACTTGCTTTGGCAAGCAAGAATAAAAAAAAAATATTGTTTTACCAAGAAATTCACTGTTGAACACATGCATAGAGAAGACCCACCTAACAACACAGACACACCATCAAGCTACTTGATCAGCAACTTTCCAGATAAAATTATCCACAGAATTGGAAAATAATGCAAAATTACACAGATAACATTATAAAACGTGTAACACTAAAGATAACAAAATGGACAACTACAATCATCATTTAGCTCTTTTGAAAGTTTTCCAGAAAAAAAGTTCCAAAGCATGGGCAATGCGTTTCATACTCATATCACAGACACTGATAACTCAGCTATCACCAGTAGATTTAATGGCTCTGCAGACCAAAACTACATTTTCCACCCTACGCAGACTCATGGCTGCATGAACTCAAATGTGTGGAAGAAGAGTACTTCAGAGTACTTTCACAAGAGTCTGATGATGTTGATATGTTCACACAACCTCTTTAAGTCTCCAAGAGTGAAATGCAGACCACATTATTTCCTGTATCAGTCTCTGGCTGATGTTATAGGAAGTTTCAAGCTTCTTCATAGCCCTCCTTTAAAGTGTGCTATGTATGAAAGGGAAAACATTGATGGACTTGGCGGTTTCAAGCAACAGCCCCTAGGTAAGGAGGGCAGTGCTGCCCCTGAGCAGCCATCTCCCCTTGCTCTGATTGCGAGTCACTGTTAGGAAGCCCTTCAGGTTTTCTAACAGCTTGACCGATTCTCTTCATTTCCAACAGATGCGCAAAAGGTTAAAAAAAATTTTTGTGGGATAAATTTTTGTTTAGTTTTAGCATTGCCATATCATCCTCCATCCTTTATGGTGAGTCACTACAACTCACTGGCATAACGCAGCAACCTGTGGAAGCAGCAAAGAGGGAAGGGATTTCTAATCAGAACATATAGGACTGATGCGGGCTACAAAAGAGCCAAATAAGTGGAAGAACAGCTCTCTTGCACACAGTTCACATCACAAGTCCTCCCCCATCTCTTCAGGGGTGACAAAGTGGCAGGTGTCATATGGAAAGAGATGGAGTAAGACTGTGGGATAGACATAGTCACTAATGAAATCGCTAAACCCAACTTGAAATTAAAATTCACAATGTGTACTCCAACACGAGCAGGAAATGGACATCTCTAGGAGTAACTACAATTTTCACTTCAGCTACAAGAACCTGAGGAGTCTGTATCCATTATAATAAAATCTTAAAGATTTAGAGTATTGCAGTCCAAACTAAAGACAGCGAAGCCATTCAGGGAGAGAAGGTATTGTGCATGTAACCACTATTACAGTATTTTTAACTTAAACAGCAACTTTTAGTTTTAGTTTCAAGCAAATCAGCCAAAATACGAACAAGCTGGAACCGCATAATTTTGTAATGGGAACTATCAGCTGAGCCGTAAGGCCTGTTTAATAGTTCACAGAATCATGTTAAATAGCAACTTTGGTGTATACAGCTAACATATTTACGACTTGGCAATATCTTGCAGCCTGAAGATCATCTTTTAAAAGACATTTGTGAAGAATGGCCACTTAAAATAAGCCAATGACACGTAGAAGCAGCTACAAGGAGTGCCACCAAAGCTGTGGAGCCACCCTGAAAGCACCAGAACACGAGCAAGCTGAACAAGACCTTTGCTTGGGCCCCGAGCACTTCACTCTGGCTGCTGACGCGGGGTGGACCACCAAGCATAGCCATAGTTTCTACTACTACTTTCTGGTAGTTTTAACGATGCAGGTATTCTTTACAGATGTTTTACCATTTATAGAAAACTTTAAAAATCAAAGTACCTCAACAGCAACACACTCTTTTTGCCTCCTTTCTAGTAAGTGCATGGACTACTGTATATGGACAGTTGGACTTGATGATCTTGAAGGTCTTGTCCAACCTTAATGATCCTATGATTCTATTTTTAAAGCAAAGTCAGTGCATTTCTGGACTTAATAGGTGTATTTAAGAAAAGTCTTTTCATGGCTACAGTACATAACTAAATACTCCTAATTCCTTACTACACTGTAAGCTACATACTCTTCAAGGTCTTATTCCGTTAGTAAATGAGATTCAAGTTTGCACTCAGATTAGTCCCGATTAATACATGTTACAGTAATTATGCAAACATATTTACATGTTAGAGTAATTATAAAAACAATGATTTCTTAAATTAATCCGCAAATCCCAAACTGGTTATCTGCTTTATTTCTAGCTGCCTCAAAAAAGAAGGAAACGGAATCAGGCACCAAACCTTTCCTTCAAAAAATAATGCATTACAGCACTACTAGATTTTGTAAAATTCTGCCAGCAATATTACATGCATTCTGGAAAGAAATTAATTCACACTAGACCACAACTGAAACAGCCTTTTAAATTACATCATTTACCATTTTAACTCTTGGTAGAAAGTTGTAGTTAAGCTACATCTTTAGGATTATTTCATTACAAAAAGAAAGGTCTGAGCAATTACTTGTAACAAAAATCTGAGATTTCTGGGGTTTTCATCTTGTTTATGCTCTGCAATGAGAGTTTGAAGCTAATAGAAGTTACACAAACTGCATTGTATTTCCTTATATGATAGTAGTAACAAGCAACACTACTATTTTGTTCTTATACATCATTTTTCACCAAGGGATCGCAAAATCATTAAAAAAGGAAGGAAATGTCATCAACCCATTTTACAGGTAGATAAATTTCACAGATTTCAGTTTTTCTCTACCTATTTCACATCCTCCTATGCAAGGAGCAACAATGGATACTATATTTAGCAGCAGCTTCCAAACTGTGGTCTGTGGGAATTCAGTAATTCTCAGAACCATATTCAAGAGTGCTTTTAGGGTGCCCTGTAAAAAAATACATATTGGTCCAGAAGTTCTGAAATTTGTTAGCTGCTAATTAGGCGCCAAAATTTTGCAAGCCACTGTCCACTTATATGTGTTCCCGTATTCTGTAAAGTGTCACGATATAGCAGATGAGATCCCTGATTCCAATACTCTAATATTTTAGGCCTACCTATGAATAATTGTTACCCAATTTATACTAAAGTTAAGCTGAATTTTTTCTGTCTGGGGAAATATTTCCCATCTCTGAAAGTGCTTTCCTTTTACAAATTAAAGACAAAAATCAAAGCCATAAAAATTCATTGAAAGTAGTTCATTGAAATAAACCTGACAAATCTGCATTTTTGCACTGGGTAGGGAGGAGATAAATTTTATGAGTAAAAAAATCTTTAGAACTCCCTAGTACAGTAATGCTGAGTGTCTCCATTTTTTGATGATGGACACTCAGTATTCACAATTGCAAAGAATGGGCTGGGTTTCATATTCACAAAACCCAGTCACAGAGTCTAATATGTCTTCTTAGCTGTCTGCAGGCTATATGAAGTTCCATAGTTTTAGCAAGAATTTCAGCAACAAAAGTAAATAACTATGTATACAATCCCAAATTTCATTCAAGTTCCCAAACTATCTTAAATGTAGGACTAGACAGCTAACTTTAGAAAGCTTAGAAAAGAAAAGGTGAAAAAAAAAAAAGTATCTTAAATTTGTGGTTGTCTTTTTTCCTCACCTCCATCCATCCATTTGTCATGGTAAATAACAACAGCAGCAAATCATATCAACTTCAGATTCTGGCCACTTCTGTCTTCTCTAATCATCAGAACAGGTGACTGATAGTTATGGCATGTTTGTGTAACAAGTTTCATATCTAAAAGCTCAGTGCTGTGTCAAAGGAAGTCTTTGTACACCCAACCATCTCCTAAACACTTCCTGGCAATAGTTGAGCAGGTTCCCACCAAAAGAATGAGGTCACCTCAGGAAACAAAGTGGAATTAAAAGTTTCCTCATTAAGATTTGGAGAGTTTAGCTGGTCATACAGATGGTTTTCATGACTATTTCAAAAGCCTATAACGCACATCTTCCATAGGGAAGTAACAGAATAAGTATCCTCCCTGCACTGCAGTCACCCTCTCTGCGTACAACTTCATACACTGAAGCAATGAAGTTGTTCACCTGTATCAATCTACCTAAATCCACAGAGACGGAATTCTGTTCCCAGCGTGCTACGGGGTTTTGTTCCCTCAAGCTGTATAGCAGAGAGGAAAACCATGCCCCACAGGTGGGGGTCTGGAGAGCTGAACATTGTCCGTTGTGCTGCAAATGCCTCTGGACACAGCTCACTTCTTACAGCACAAACCCAAGAAGGAGAAGTTCTTCGATTCACAAACAGCTTACGGTTTCCACTGTCTCTACCCATGAAGTCACTATAATTCAGTCGTAAATTTTCTTGCTGGGTGACTGTGGATGTTCCCAGTCACCGTCCCTGCACCCCTGCACAGCCAGCTGTGCCTAGGTCTGCCCTGCCGGGCTCGTTGGGCGAGGCAAGAGGTAGCAGGAGCGCGGTCAAGAGGTGGAAGCGGGAGAGCATAGTACTACAAGCCCTCCGACCAGCAGTGCAACTCTGAAGGTTCCCAGCAGCAGTTTTAGACTGTGTCACACCTGGAATAACGAAACCTGTTGTCCCTCACCATTAGGGCAATTCAGTTTTCAGTTTTACAGCTTTATTTTTGATACAAATATTGGATAACAAACATTGAAATTCTAGTTTATGAAATTCTCTGCTCAACTGCAAATATTTCAGGAGTAAATCTAACAGATAAATTTGATTTATTCTGAAATACAGCCTTTTTAAGTGATGAAGCTGAAGAGCTACAAAAGAGATTAGGGAATTCAGCCACACAATTTGTAACAAAAACATAGCTGCTAGGTTAAATCCCAAGCTACAACTGGAAAAAAGAAAAAAGATATCACAGGAAACATATAACAGGAAACAAGTAATCATGCAAGTACCAGCCAGTAGTCTGTTCATCTACGTCAATTTTAAATATTAATACTTTTATTCAGAGGCTATCTGCACAGATGGAACCAGGGCCAGAAGAAAGACAATTTTGCTTTGTGCAAATCTTTGATACAATCTTTTCAAGATGAAAAGGTCTTCAGGGGTCCCTCAGCACTGAAAAACAACCTGCCTTAGAATTCTAAAGAGAAAAGGAAGAACAGAAAAAAAATCCCTCTTCCACCACTCTGAGAAAAGCTTTGGGCCATGAAGATGCTGCTGTACAATTCCTGACATAAGGGTTACTTCTGTAACCATAGTTTGCATTTTAAATCTAAACTTTGGCTCTTATATCAAAGACAGAATTATTTCTTCTATAATAAGCACGTAGAAGGTGACTGCATATATTTTTATCCCGAGATGTAATACAAGGCAAAAATTAAAACAGAGTTTAACTGTTTCATCCACTATGATTTTTATTATTCTGTACAGAAGTGAACCTCAGCACATCCAATACAGAAGTGGTGTGTGGTCAATGTGAATAATAAAAAAATAAGTCCTAACCACTTACTTCCTGTAAATCCTACCACATACAAAACCCAACGCCAAATATTTTAGGTATGGAAGCCTTTAAAAGTACTTTCTAGTGATTAAGAAAAGGAGGTATTTTACTACCGCTCTCACACGCTCCAATACTGAATGCTGCTACTTCGCACTGCTGCAGAGCTTTTCAGGGCTCAGCTTGTAAGTCAGGAGCAGAGAAGGAGCTTGCAGGAAGTAAATCTATGTCCTACTGACCTAACCTGCTTAGTGACAAAACCAAATACAAAAGAATGTCTGTTATTTCTTTGGAGATATAAGTATTCAACATACCAAGCAATTGACTTCAAATCCAGACGATTTTATCTGTAGGCTCTCACTCAACTGAATGAATTTAAAAAAAAAAAAAAAGAGAACTTCAAAAATATTTAACTGCCCACAGATCTGAGACAAATCCCAGACAACGACATGCAAACTGTGTTTCACGTGCAGTTGCTTGACCTGAAACAGGAGAAGGGTGCTCATTTCTGATTACTATCATAAAACATATTTGGCTGCACAGATTTTTAAAAGAATGCCTTCACGTGGAAGAACTAGAAGTTATTTTAAAGTCACAAAATCCTCTTTCAAATTTTAACGAAGCGAGTGAATCACAACTCAGATTCCTTAGCGCACATCCACTCCCTGGGAAGGCAGCTGGAAGGACGAGGAGCATCCACCACCCCAAGGGCCAAATCCCTCCCCAGAGCATCCCAGCAAGCAGACGTGGGGGGGAGAGCACATGGGGCAGCAGGGACGCACATCCCCTGACCCGCCACATCCCCTGCTGACACCAGGAGCGGCAGAGGGTGACGGGAAGGTGGCCCTTGTGCCCTGCCAAGGGGAGACTCGGGGCAAGACCTAGCATCTGGAGTGCAGAAGTGGTCAGCAGAAGTGGCTTTCTGCGGCTTCATCCAGCGGCCGGCTGCCCTTTGCCATAAGGACGAGCGATGCTCGTACCTGGAGGAAGGAGAGGGGCAATACTGTTGTGAAAAAGAAAGGAGGTCATGAGTGCAAGCAAGCAGCATTTTAGGAAAGATTTCGTGTTACAGAGAGAAAGAGCGATCAAGCCATCTCAGGAGTCAAACAGCAGACACTGAATTTCAGAAGTAAGGCATTTTGACTCCAGGATTATGTGTTACAAACTGATCGGTAGGCTAGAGCTTGAGAAAAGACAAACAAGAAGGCACAGATGGTAGTTTTTCATTAGATCCTCTAGCAAAAAGAAATAATCAAATTTTGCATGTTTTCCACCAATCTGAAGGTGACACACACATCCTAACACCTATGGGAGAGATGAGTTTTAGGTGGTAGAGCATGCACTTACGTGAAACATCTGTAGCCACATATTTTGCCAGTTTCCTGGGGTTTTTTTTGTTTTATTGACTTGTTAAATTCTTAATTCATTACACAAATAAACATAAATAAAAAGATGAGTAAGTACATAGATGGCAAAGCATAAAAGCAACATTATCTGAGACCAAGGGTCCATATAGGCAAGCACTTTGATCCCCAGCTGTGGAAAAAGCAAGAACTGGGCAAGTATATGTGAGCTTGTGCAAGTAAGAACCCCCTCAATTATTTAATCTCAAAGGTTATCCCAAGGCTGATAATTTTTTTGTTTAGCAACCATGCATAGATGTCTCTTTCAAGCACTTAGCCCCTCCTGAACTCAAGAAAATATTTTTCATGTCATTGATGAACGTAGTCCTTGTTCTGCAAATAGTTCTGGAAGCAGCTTCCAGTTGAAACATCTCTAAAGCATCATTGACTCTGAACGTACACACAGAGAATTCATCACTGCATAAGCAAAGGAAAAGTGACAGAATTATTTCTAAAAGAATATTAGGAGAAGATATATTTATGATATGCTTAGAAAAAGGCTAAAAGAATAACACCAGCATACACAGACAAATAAAGCTAAAATTTGCTCTTAGAGAGGACTAATTATGAATGTCTCACAGTTACATTTGTCTCTGAACCTGAAGATTTTTCTTTATTTCAAATATGCATGTTGTCACTACAGACTCTTCTGGTTTTTTTCAGAGTAAATCGCAGTTAATATCTGAAGTCTCTTCCATACAGAATTGGCAGCCAGAAACTTGTCATTTAAAAATTGTGTAAAATTGGGTGGCATACAAAAACATTGCCAGTAGAAAGCTTAGGATATTATTTTCCACATTGTTTTTTTGTAAATCATGGTTTGTATGTTTTTTACCTGTTTTTCTTGCTACTGCTATCAAGCATATACAAACGCATTCAAAATACTTCAGAAGTGAAAAAACACATTTTTTCAGGTCCCGAGTGACAGAGCTGTCCCTGAGGCACAATTCTGCTCTCTCATTTTGGAAGTGATGCTACGACCTTAAAACCCACAGGGAAAGAAGGGTTGTGGAGGATGGGACCTTATGTCATATTACCTAGGCAATTGGGTTAAAGATTACAGAAGAACAAGAGAACATTTGTTTTTAGCTTTTATACAAAAAGCTGAAACAGTCTTGGTTGCAAGAATTTGCAACGCTAATTCACATTTTTCTCATGTCTGGAAGAACCTAAGGGCTGCTTAAACTAAATGGCAGAATTAAATTAAAACATTACCCTTTGTATACAAACATGTTGGCAGCTTTTAGCTCGTTCCTAACACAACTGCTGCATTAAGTAATATTTATGGGACAACCAAGTATCTGATCTGTTACATCAGCAAATTTATCTTATTTATCCTAAATCAGCTTCACTTTGATACCACAATTTAATCACTACTGTATGTATCAATTTATTGCTTACTGTGAGAACTGATTTTTCCATATATAGATATATTTAATTTCTTGAGGCAAGTTTTGTCAATTTACTGGCAAAATTACACCTGTTTAGTTAAAAAAATAGCTTTCTAGCATTGCTAACTTGTTTGTAGCAGGACAAATATCCACCAGTGGTTATTTTCTTGTTTATAGCCTGAAGTCCTGTTTGCAGAAAGAAAAAACCCATCCCTTACCAAAAATGCAGAAAGGCTTACTTTATTTCAGGTCTTGTGCAACTTTGTACATTTTGAGATACAATATGTGTTCATTATGTGCTAAGCAAAGACAATTTTAATACAGTAGCCTCAAAGCTTTTTGGTAATCTCTGACAAGCCAGGAGCAGGCTTTTGTGAGGCATGAACAGAACTTTGACATCCTACCTGCAAAAACTGCATTTCCAAGTGCCAGGTAAACACTGCCCAGTTTGCTAACATGACACAGCTTGTATTTTCATTTACACAGGCAGTGAAACAGGCCTTATCTAGCCCTTTTCGTGATTTGCTGTTCACTTTCGCCAGGAAGTGATGCTTTTTTTTCATTCTGTTACCTTCATCTCCCCACTGTTCACCTTCTTTCTACCGTCCCTGGTAGTTATCCCCTCCCTGCAAGCAGATTCCATGTTTTTCCTACAAAACCTGAATCATAAATTTCCTGAAAAGCCCAGTTCTTTAAAAGTTTAAAAAGTCATTTGGACACAGGACCACCTTCCTACAGTGATCACAAGTCTAGGTACCTGTTTTGTTTAGTTAGTTAGGTTTTCGGGAACACTCATGAAGGACATCATGAACCAGGTTCCGGGGCGGAAAAAATGTATATAAATATAAATATCTGAGGCAGGCACAGGGAAAAAAAAAGAGAGGACATCTTGAAGCCAGCCTTAGGATCCCTGCTGAAGAAGTGGAGACAGCTGTCTGGGCAGGGATCAACGTAACTGAGCTGCTAGGTCTTGGCCACTGGAAATTTGTGTGTGTATGCTGGTCTGCTTCAGCTGTCATGAATTGCTTTGAAAATAAACTAATGAACCATTAAAACTTCCAGTGAGGTAAATAACTATCATCCTTCTTTCATGAGTAAATAAAGATAGTAAACAAATAGCTGGTCTGAAGCCACAGAGAGAATTCAGTAGTTCCAGCAGCAGAACGACAGTTTCCATGTTTATATATCCCCTTTTAAGAGCTTCTATCCCACTCTACTTTTTGGTTGAGATTACAGATCAGCCTGTTACTGCTTCCAGCTAACACACTTAGCTCAGATTCACAGAAAAACCTCACAAGGGAACAGAATAAAGTATATATTTTACAGTGTAACACAGGATAGAGATCCCTGAGCTGGATCCAGAACAAGCAGCAGGACAAGCACATCAGCACAAAGTAACTTATTAGTAGAGGGGAGACTCAAAAAATTGTTCCTGCAGATGTGAGTTTTTAGGCTATGACAACATCAACCATCTCATTTGCAACCCAAGCATCTTCCCCGCTACGCTCTACTACCTGCTGCAGGCAAGAAGTAACTTGCTTCATTAGGAGCTTGGCACCTAGGTCTATAATGGAACTCCAGCCCAAGTTATTCAAACTATAGCAGTACATTGCCCAATAGACCAGCTTGCATGCTGCTTAATTACACCCACACGAACCAGAAGTTCAGCCCAGGCTTCAGATCAACTACTGACTAATCTTTCTGTAAAGAAAAGCACCTAAAGTCCTACACCTGGGTCGGGGTAATCCCCAGTATCAATACAGGCTGGGGGATGAAAGGATTGAGAGCAGCTCTGCTGAGAGGGACTTGGGGGTACTGACAGACGAAAGGCTGGACATGAGCCGGCAATGTGCACTGGCAGCCCAGAGGGTCAACCGTGTCCTGGGCTGCATCAAGAGAAG
>Ga0065711_1001701_pt1 | contig 40422 bp, 15 predicted proteins | sample Hoacrofraction12_FD_59098 | JGI IMG/M metagenome (GOLD analysis project Ga0065711, IMG submission 59098) | Hoatzin crop microbial communities from Cojedes, Venezuela - Epithelial fraction 12 v2 (version 2) | ecosystem: Host-associated > Birds > Digestive system > Esophagus > Crop | place... | reverse complement strand
AAAAAAAAAAAAAAAAAAAAAAAAAACAAAAAAACCCCAACCCCGAAAAAAACCTGATCCTTGTCTTTACATCAGTGAGGTTGGAGTTCTTGCTAATAAAGGAGCTTTTCCCATGATGCAGTGTGATAAGGATTGGCCTACATGTAGCCCAGCAAGCCAGTGCTGATGTTTCCTTGATTAGGTGTCTTATCTTCCATTGAGCTGCGTCTGATGAAGGTTGCCGACAGCGTAATGGCAGGGAGAGCGTCGGACAGCTCCATAAAATGGCAGCTATGCTATGACATGTCAGCCAGGACCTGGTGGATGGTAAGTTGGTGTGATAACTCTTTTTTTTTTTTCCTTCCCCTCTCTGGAAGCTCTTTTTTTTTTTCCCTTCCCCTCCCTGGAAGCTCTTTTTTTTTTTTGCCTTTCTGAACTCCTCCTTCACTGTTGCGATGCACGTGCTGCAAAGTTCAGAGTGTGCAAAGTTTTCAGCTCCAGCTCAGGGACTCACAGAGCTCACGAACATCACAGTCAGATAGATAGGGTATCTCTGCTGTTGTATGGCATGGGCCTTCTTTTTAAAACAGCGGCGAGGACAGCATGGGATTTTTCTTTCTCCTTTTTCTTCTTCTTCCCATCTCTCTCCTTTTTCTTCCCCCCCCCCTTCCCCATGAAATGCAAATTTTGCAGTGCTTGCCAAGCTAGTTGGTGTGAGAATGTGGAGGTGGAAGCAGTTGCAGGAGAAAAGAAAGCAGCCTTGTCATCGTGCTCTTGGCTAATTGTTCCTGCGTTGGTCTTAAAAACAGAGAAATCTGCCTCTTTATTCTGTTTCCTCTGAATAATTATTTAGAAAGTGTATTGTATCATGTTGTGAGCAGCCTTCTAATCAGTATGCCATTGTCCCCCACGCTTCCCCTTAATTTGGAGTCCTCCTCCCTTCCAATGAATGCAGTAACTGGAGCAACTACTGATTAATATGCTGCTTGTCATAATTAAATTTGGTTAATGAGGATATGCATATTCGGTCCATTTTTTCTTTGTTTGGACGAGCATGGCTTTTTTGTTCATATTTATACAGCTGCAAATGAAAGCAGGGAGGTGGAAAAAAAAAAAGCCTTACAGAGCTCAGGGAAGGGTGGACTCTCAGAGACAACTTTTTTAATGTTGCTGGGCAAAGGAGCCCAAAACTTTATTTAATCAAAACGGTGGGGCTGGGAGCAAGTGTTTTGGGAACGAAAAGCTTTTCTCCTCGGCAGAGCTACATGAATTTTCTCCATATACTGATTTTCTTGTGTGTGGACAATGGTCTCTTGTATGCAATAGCCATGCCATGAAAGGGACCTTCTGCTGGCTAGCATTGCATTATGAATATTAATTTCACTCTTGGGTTGCTTTGTCTGGTCGTGTATTTTTACTCTTTTCATTCCTTCATTGATTGCCTTTGCTTGTTTGTCTGGATAATTGTTATGCTTACTGCATGGGCTGCTTTTTCACAATTAGTACAGTGCTGAGACAATAGGCACTTTATTCTTGGGCGGTGGGTCTGGGGAGCACCGGTGGATAGCACGTCCCAGTGCCTGGACAGAAGGCAGCGTTCTGATTATAACTGCCTTCCTACGCTGCTTCGCCAGGACTTCATTATCTTTCCAAAGGTGGATGTTGATATGTGCCTTCAGTGAGGGTATCACACCTGAAGGGAGTATTTAATTTAAATTACATTTGCTACTTGTGATTGCTTCTGTGCTTGATGAATACAGGGAAGGAGACGTTTTCTGTCTGTGCTACTTGTTGAACTACTGCAGTATGGACATTCATGTTACTTTAAAAAGAACAGAGGAGGAAAGTAAATGATGAAAAGCTGTTTTGTGAACCTACTTTTTCACTGGGACTTATATAGCCTTACGTAGAGATTCATGTTTGGATCCTTAATCAGGCTTTTTTAATGTAAGTGTCTACATTATTTTAAAGAGCTGTTAAAGTGGCTGACAGATGTTTAGACATAGGCACTGTGGAATGTTTGCGTAGCATATTTCTTTAATATTGCATGTACAATGGCTTGGGTTTTTTAAGGAGCGTGTCTTAAGTTTAATACAAGTTTCTCTAAGGATAGCTTTCAGTAAGCTGGCATTGCTTCCAAAGGGAAAAGAAAATCAATACTTTCACTGCGTGCAATATTTTATCCTGAACGGTAATCTGTAAAATACAGGTAATGTAAATGTTCACTGTCACAAGTGCGTATTTCATGCATACTTTAGAAACGGAGTTTAAAAATGCTTGACTGTTAAGTATGGGTGAAAATTGAATGATATTTTAGCCAGGCATTCTATTTTGCATCATATTTCTGATTTATAAAGTTGCAGCTGTAGAATCTAAGGTAAACCCATGTACAATGTGAATTGTTTTCTCTTGAAGCAGGAGAAGTAACCTATGCTTCAGTGCCATAGTGTAAAAAACATTACCACAGAGTTTATTGTATAATTATTTATAGTAAATTTGTATCAGGAGTATGCAGTATAAGTAAAACCTGAGGACTTCTGATTGAAAAATGAAGAAAGGCAGACTTCTTTAGATTTCTGCTTCTGCTTTTCCTGAATGATTGTAAACATTGAATTGCAAGTGCCTTGTAGGGAGCAGGAAACAGTGAATTAAGATGGTTACTCATAGTTATAAAAAAGTTTATGAACAAATGCTATCATGACAGATATCATTATAAAACTTGGTGTTTTTTCATTATAGATAAGGTTTCTACTTTGTAATTATTTTACAGCACAGATATTTAACACCAAATTTAGTTTGAATATTCCTAAAATAATGAATTTTTTTTTTAAGTAATTGCATTAAAACTATTATCTGGAAAACAAAATTCTGTCTTTCTCTGTAAATTAAGTGGAATGAGTGTTTAATAAGTAAAGTCTGTGTTTTCCACCTATGGTATTGTAGTACTGCTCTATTGTTTCCTATCTTACAGTTTATTTCATTCAGATTCTTTTATTTAGCTACAATAAGAACAAAATTTATTTGATAGGGAAAAACCAAACAAACAGAAATTACACACTCTCCATCTGAGTTCTCTTCAATACAGACATATTTGCTAAAATACAAGAGGGTAGAAGTGAGGATGCAATAAACAACCAAGTGCAAACAAAAGTAAACTTCTAATATATTAAATAACAGGAAATATGTGGAGAAATGTTAACTTACTGTCTCAGTCTTTAGATGGCTGTAATGTGACCAACTTAGCTGTGCATTTTTTTACTGTTTTTGCATTTAACTTTTGTGGTGAGGGAAAAAACATATTCAGTGAAGAGACAGAACCTATATATCATGTACTGTTCAGTACAGCTGGCAAATAGTGTAGAATTTTTTTTTATTGAAAAGATCTCCATTTCTAAAGTGAGGAGGAATGATGATGAGGGAGATTGAAAGGATGATACCCACAGAAACTATTAATAGGTATTTTTTACTGTCTCTTCATTAATGGCAAAGGGCTAGTTTGGAATTACGGTCATACAGTGTTTTGTATTTGACTTTGCAGATTTAAAAACTGGTTACTTTACAGGTTTAAAACCTCAAATCTAAGTTGCTAATTACAAAACTTTGTGTCATTGTTATTAGGCTGCTGGATTTTTCTTGTGGGACAGGTTTCCAAATATTTACTTCTCAGGCACCTATTGAAAGCTATTTTGTCAAATCTGTGCCGAAGTCTGAATGTCTGTTTCTGGTTGTCAGAATGTTTGCATGCATATCTATAGAGTGTAAATATATATTCTGAAAAATCTCTTCTTCCTAATCTCAAAACCCTATTTTTGTACACATATATACGTGTGTGTGTGCAGTAGAGATAGAGCATGAAAAATAGGCTATTCCAAACTGCTGGAAAAAAGTATTGAAATCACAGGTTTGTTTTAAGAACAATCGAGATGCAACAAGGAAGTTCTGATTTGTTGCAAATACTGCACATTTCCTTTTGCTTAGTGGCTTGATCTTATGATCAAAAACATCATAACAAAATCTTGGAACAAAATGTTTGTCAATAAAAAGTTTATCACTTTTCTATTCTACTCTGTATTTTTGCTTTCAGAAAGAAATATTTTTAAACGGAGAGATTTCCCATAGTATTAAGGCTGTATTAATAGGGCATATAATCCTAAATGGAAGTAAAAATAATAACAATTTAGATGCTATATTTCAGCATTAAAAGAATTATTCCAATCCTACATTTATTAATAAAGCCGGGTTTTAATGTACTTTTAGGTTTATCACAAATGTTAATCACATTCCAAGGGAGTTGCAGTATGTCAATATTTTGCAGCTGCACATCTGTGCAGTTTTCTAATTTGGATTAAAATGATATTCATAACACAACAACTCCATCAGTTGTTCAGATGTACAGCTTGTTAATGAATCCTTTGTTCTCCATAATGACTTTTAATTAAATGATTTAGAAACAAATGTCAGTATAACTGTGGACATATTGAACATGCTGTGCTTGTTCATGCACCTAGAACACAATATCTTAATTCTATAAATTTCAGGGGGAGGAGTGGGTGGAAGGAAGTGTTAGCTCAAGGTTACATTCATAAGCTGTTGTTCAGTTTTCCTTACTTACACAAAATTGCAAACAGTGCACACAACTTACTACAAGATAGTTTATTAACTATGTAGCGATTATTCTGAATGGTTAGACAAAAGACATGCTTATGAGACACTGTAAGTATTTCGGGTTTGGTTTTTGTTCAGAACAGTTACATTTCAGTCTATAATAAATACCCGGCTCAGGTACTATATATACTTAGTATGTCTCAGAATTAGATTGTTTAAAATCAGAAAGATGTGTCTCGAGAACTGTAAAACTCAAATGCACATTTGTTCCTAGTGTTTAGTGCTTTTTAGTATGGAGCAGGGGAATAATCTTCCTTCATCAAGGAAAAACCTAGAACTAGCAGGGAATTTAAATGCTAACAGTATACACTAGTGTAGAATGAAGGTGCTGTTGTTCACATTTAATACTTCTTCATTGCCCATTTTTAAAAAATGTGTCCTTTTTATCAAGAAAAATATATTTGTGCTTATTCATAAGCATATATTTTTCTAATTCCTCTATGTCTTTTCCCTTGCAGTCCCTTGCATGTTAGCTGTGTACTTCCAGTTAGATTTGCGACTCTGAGGTGTTTAGCAGTTGCAGCACCTTCTGAGTGAAACAACTTGTGCTTCACACTTGCATCCAGCAAGAGCTCCACACTGGGAGTTTGACAGTGCCTCCTTTTTTCTGCTCATTCTGGCAATGTCAACGGTTTTCTTATGAAGAAAGCCGTGCATCAACAATACCATAAACATATATTTGTGTGTATGTGTGCATGTGACTGCATGTTAAATATGTGTGCGCTGTGTTGGCTTAAGGCATGATCCAAAGCTCACTGAAATTAGGAGAAAGTGATTATTTGATTCTAAAGCATGCTTCTATGGCATGTAAGATGCAGATGTACTTTATAGAATATGTCTGTAATTTATACAATTGTAGTATTCTAGATGTAATTAACATTGGTGTTTCATGTACCTGTTCAATAGCAGTTTTCCTTTGTAACTTACCTGAACGCGTGCTATGATTGTGGAAGTTCATGTACCAAGAAAGCTGTGTTACCTTGCTGTAGCTGAATCTTCTGTAAGACCTAGAGAAATGTTATGCAACTCATAATAAAGTTGTTTTTTCTGTTCTGAAGTAATCAGCCTGTTCTTTCACTTTCCTGTTTTTTCCAGATACCTGTTTTCTTTGCACCAAAGTTCTTTGTTTTTATTATGCAATAAAGGAAGTTTTCTAGCTGGAATTTACGATAATTGGTCTCTGATATTATTTGATCATTGTTGAGTCAAAATTATGATGAAATAGAGCTGGGTTTTCTACATTATGATACTGATAGATTGAAAATACTATCAAAACTGGAAACATACTTACTCTTTAAGATATATTTTCAGACTCCTAGTATACGACATTAGATTTACAATCTTGTATAAAGCAACTTCAGTAAGGAAACTGAAGACCTAAAATAAGGACAGGTAGGTGAAGGTTTCTGCAATTTCTTTTCGCAATTTAAATTACAGATAAAAGTTACTAATGAAAAAGCAAGTGATAAGGTCACTTGCTTAGTACTCGCTAGAAATAAGAGACGGCTAGGGATTAGCCACACTTGACATAGTGTGTCTCAGATTATAGCATCATGGCAAAGACAGTTTAAAGAAGTAAAAACTGCACTGATAACAAGCAAAATCAGCTCTTTCAAACCTGCAAACATAACAAGATTCGGAAGCAACTATTTTCTTCTATATCAACAGCTACTATCAACTTCACCACTCTGTGCAGTTATACAGTGATACCACTGTGTTAAAAATTTTACTACAGCTATTCAGAATTCTAAACAAAAGCACAATCAAATATTTTAACAGATCTTGTACCTTGCAATGTCATGTAAGCATTTAAGTTCCTCTGTCCTTACACTAGCATGCATGTGCAATGATCTGTTTTGTTAGACGAGGGTTCAATGTCAGATGTCAGATCTCAGACTGTCACTGGGAAACATCAGTCTCTCAAAGATATTAAATAATGATGGGGTAGATTTTCTGTCTATCATCCTTTGAAATGGTGACTCGCTTCTTAGGGAATCTCAAAGAATATTACCTTCCAATGGAAGTGAACAGAATTCTTTGTAAGTCAAGGAAAGGCTGTACACAGAGAGATTAGACTAGATGTAAATTTTCACTGTGGTCAAGAAAAAGTGACATAATGGTTTTGATTTCTTCCATGCAATAAATTTGATCCAATAAAGTTATGTCATCTTCCATTTAGGGCAAACAATCTGTAAAAGGAAGCTGTTACCAAAACCTTCTGGTCTTGAGAATTGTGGATACAGTACAGCATACGTGTTCCTCTTCAAAATAAATAGAGGATCAAAGTGAATCCTTTAATACCAGGCGTTTAAACTAACCCAGTTTAATATCTGAAATGCTTCACCTTCATATTGTGGCACTGCCAAGTTGTCCTATTTAACCAGTCACGCTCCATTTGCTCTGGCAGACTCGTGTTTGTTTGTTCTACCAAGCTTTTGAAGAGCTCTGATTTTATGACACCTTTTAAATTACCCGTTAGTTAACCACAAAAGGATATTCCAGAAGAGTGTTTCACTGGAAATAACTATGTGATTCCATATATGAAGGCCTCACTGTTCTACCTCAAAGTAAAAGTTAACATAGTTTCAGAAACCAGTGAGATTTATTGCACCACCCTGGAAGTCTGGTGAGTTTTCTATCTGTCAGAATCTCTCTGCAGACATGCTGATGTTTCTTGAGCATAGCTTACTGCCTCAGCTTCCCAGCCACAATAATGTTCCTGCACGTGTGTTTGAAAATCAAGGATTTCTCAGTTTCATCTTTGAGGATACTGGGGGGATGGTGGTGGTGTTTGTTTGTCTGCTGCCCACAGTACCACTAGGGTTTCTTATTTCATCATCCATTGCTCTCACAGAACAGTCTTCTCCCTGGCTTTAACAGCCGTCTAGGGCCCTGTCATGCTAAGAAAGGAGCATACAGCCTACGTAAGTCTGCATAAACATATTGTCCGGCTATTTGGCCTGCCAATCAAATTCATTTTTGAGTGCATTTTCATAAGCCCAACATTAGAAGAAGGTATTGAATGCATCTGACCTGAAGGCTGACATCTATCCACCCAGCACCCATGGCAGATGCAGCAGCAGCAGCACTGGCTTCCACCTTACACCTGGGCTTGAACTCTAGGTCTACAGGGGTATAACAGAGTCCTAAGGCCCATAAATTTTCTGTCGTTAGCAAGTTCGAGTGGCAGGTGAGGACTCAGGAGGCAGAGTTGGACTAGATGATCCACAGAGATCCCTTCCAACCCTTAACTTTCCGTGATTCTGTGATTCTGTGATTCTGTGATTTGCTTCATTTGAATTATTATTAAAGTCTTCAGCAGCCATTTCGGTTGATTCTCACCAGCAGCACTGTGATGCCAGTGTGCTTTGCACTTTAATCCTATCAGTGATGTGTCTCACTCCAATTGCATGTTGTGACTTGTCATAAGAATCTGTTCATTTCAACCAAGCTAGTTATGAACCTAGAAATTATTCCAAAGGGGAAAATATTATGAGTTTCATCTAAGGCTGAGACTGCCTTAGATAAGGTGTATGCGTTAGCAAGAGAAGGGAGAAATTATTTTTTTACTCTTGTTCAGGTAAATTACATTATGGTTAACACTGCTGCCTAAATAATTGGTGCAAAAACTGGCATTAGAACAAAGTTAATGTGCTAATAGCAATGACACCTCAGTTCTGAATGACTAAAAACTCTTAACCAAAGTTAATGTAGTACAGTGATCTTCAGACCACTTTGCCCAGATGTGTGCTACTAGAATTATCTCAAGGTATCTCACTGACAAGTGATAGAGCAGAATATAAGTAGTTGTTACTGTTCTTACACAAATCAGTAAGCAAACTGATGTATCATTAACTGACAGAATGTCTATGATGAGTAGCCTTATAACCATTCAGATTTTCAGTCCATCCAATTGCCTTATCGATGTCTCTTACCACAGCAGAAATAGCGGGGGGGTTTAAACTCTGAAATATCTTATTTATTCTTGGAGTGAATAATTTCATTTACATGGTACAATGCCTGGTATTTTTGATAGAGTATTTGTAAATCTCTGTATCTCAAATTATACTGATATGTAATTACAAGTTTCCTGATATCTGATGTGAAGATTATTCCCTCCTTGACTAATTTTAGTGACTATTTTAATTTTCTGTATATATTGTCAACAGAAAATAAAGTCCATACGGAAGTACCAAATGTGACAAGCATGGAGGGGAAAACACTCATCTGTATTAGCTCTTAGGGAGCTTTTGAAGTAAAAGGTCTAATTTCATCTTTCTCCAATTTAAACTGTTGCATTTAATAAGACTTAGTGAAGACAGAACTGCAACTCACCTGTTTCAAACAAATATATCCTAATAAATATTTTTTCCAAAGCATTTTGGAAGTCACTCAGGCTTTTCCTTGACCTCTCAAATGAGTTTTATTACAGGATAGCCTTAGTAACATTTGTTGCAGACTTCATATGCAGATATTCCTGGATTTGTTTAATTTTGTCAGCATATAAAATCTGATTTAGAGTGATGTCTTTCTGCAGTAGTTTGCAGTAAGAAACTTGGAAGTACAGAAGAAAATCTGGAACATGCGTTATTGACTGAAAATAGAAAAGGTGTATGTCAGGTTTGTTTTTTTTTTTCTTTACTTCATATGTTGCTGCTAAAATTAGTTAAAACTATTTAAATTGATCATTTGATGGAAGTGAAAGAGAGGTTGTGTTCTGGAGGATATTCATGTAGGGTTTCTTAATAAATTCCACAACAGTGGCAGTGCCCTTCGGTGTTTGTGTACACCTGATGCTCTGGACGGAACAAGAGGGAGCGCTAATATCAGAGAGGGTTTGACACCAGGAAAGAACTTGTCCAAAATTGTTTTGCTGCCCCTTGCGGTTGTCATTCAAGACACGGATGGTGATTCGTCCGCCCTTTACTGTCCTGTAGTCTACGGATTGATCCACAATTAACTTGTTACTTGTATCTTGTAATCAGGAGGTCTTGATACAGGATGATGAATGTATCAGAGCCTTTCTTTTCCTATCAGCGTCTTACATTTTTGCCAACAATAATGAGCTGTCACAGTGTGAGTTCTGGAGACGAGATTAGTGCATGGAAGAATGAATAAACCTGTACAGTAGGAGCATAATTAAATCAAGCAGAACATAATAACAAGCACGTTACAGCAGTTTGACAAGGAACAGGGACAAACTCGAACATGCTGCGAAGTTGTGTAGGTACACAAAACTGCGCTTTACAGATTTGCGGTCTTGGTGGTACCATGTTCATTACAGCCCGACTTTGCACGGCTCAGTTTCCCTGCGTGCAGCGTTAACTCGGAGTGTGAAGCATACGCCTGACGCTCTGCTTTCCACACACAGTGCTTTTTGGTGGCACGCTGTTTACATCAGAGCAGCGGGAATTGCCACAGCACAGTTTTGGAAACTGGCTTGAAGTGTAGCGGTGAGCAGGTATGGCTCTAAGGTACGTACTCTCCTTCTGTAGGAGGAGAGGAGATGCTCGGTGATTGATACCTCTCTAAAAAAGGTGCTCAGGTTTCTCCCACATTCCAGGCACGGTGGAAGAGAGAAACTCGAGGTTAGCAGCAGGGCCTGGAGTGATGATTGCTTCGTAATGGAAAAAATTCAATTACTTGAAATATTACACCCGTCTTTTTGCCTTAGCTCTCCTCAATCTATTTAGGGATAGTCAGGAAAAAAAAAATGAAACTTCTCAACAGATGCCTGGCTGCCTGGGTACAGAGAGGAAAACCATAATTTGTCTGTAATCCCTAATGCAAACAGTTGTTCATTAAGAAACAAAACTAATGTAATCTTGATGATTTGCTTGGATTTCTACTCTATCATGGTGTTTTGTACAGCTGGCAGGCTAATGTAATTTTACTTAGAAACCCAAAGCAATCTGGTACTCAGACAACACCATGTAGATTTAGGTAAATTTGGGCCTCAGATTAGCATAATACTAACTAATCATGAATATCATTTGCATTAATTAGAGTATTGGGGAAAGATTGTTTTTAAATGGAAGAAAATTGAAAGAAAGATTAAGGGCAAGGGCTTACAAACCTAGTTTTGATTTATGCAAGAATATAACAGATGATTTCTGCTATAATGCCTAATATTTTAATGTGTAAGTATTAATTAGAGTATCAGCAAAAGATTGTTTCTAATTGGAAGAAAACTGAAAGAGAGATTAAGGGCAGAGTTTATGAATCTGCTTTTGCTTGATGCCAGTATGTAGCAGATGATTTCTCCTATAATTCCAAAGAGCTTAATTTGTAAAGGATAGGGTGACTAATACACTACACAGTAGAGACGCTACAAGGAGTTTTCTCTAAATTAGGTTTGTTTCATGCTAAAAGAAAACTAGATGTTGTATGAATAAGTCCATGATATTGCTAACAAATTAAAATAATCGGGCAGAAAAAAATTACCTTTGAAGACATATGCTGTGGTCTAAAATGTGATTGACCCTCAGTGTTTTAGCATTTGATATATCTGGTTTCTTAACATTGACAGTATTTCTAGATTATCTGAGTGCTTTATTTAAAAAAATGAAGGTTGAATATCTGTGCTTTAGACTACGTAACAAATATACCCTAAGGTGCTCTCTATTTTAAAGCTATGATCCAGATATGCAACACCTGTCTTCCCTACATTGCTCTGGTCACTCAAGGCTTTGGGAGCAGATTTTATGGCTATTTGAAATATCAGATTAGGATAATATTTACCAGGTTTGCTTTAGCCTACAAACATTTTCAAGACTTCCCTGTGTGCTAATTATTACTATTCATTACTGCAGTACAGTACCATAGTAAGTACTACTATGGTACACAATTTCTTCAGTAGCACTGAAGACTTCTTGGTTAGACAGCGCAATTTCAAAGTAATTCCTTGTTAGTCACTGAAATTAAAGTAAAACTGATTTTACTGTTTGTAGTAGCAGGTCTAATTTGGAAGAGTGTAGGGATATTATATAGTGAGGCAATGTTTTATGTATCCCTCACACGCATTACCTGTTCTTATAGGACTGATAATTATGACATCTATTCTTTTCGAGGCATAATCAAAAACTTAAATCAATCTTGTCTCTGGCTAGACTCTTGAACTTCTGTTTCTTTTGGGTCCTTTTATATCATCAGGCATAGAAAAAAATTTGTTGATACACTATCACACTTCTGTCTCCTAGGGGAAAGTGCGTTTGCACACACACTGTGAGTGCGAAGTGGGAAGGATGAAAAACAGGGAAAAGACATTATGTGGTGGAGGTAGGATGGAAATCATTCTGATCTTTCTTAAAGCAGCCCGTGAGGCTTTTCAGTGTTTTTACAATAGGGGCTGAAAAGACTTTGTGGTTCTGTCAGTGATTTGAACTTCTGCATAGATGTGTCCTGTGAGATAAAAATGTGAGGTCAACAACAGCAGCCCGACAGCTTGAGAGATCTTTTAGCCTTCTCAGGTGTCAGGCCATGATACAGCATCAGAGCAGAACAACCTTCAGTGGGATGTGACTACTTTATGAAAAGGAGTGAAATTCGTTAAGTAAGGTCTCATGTTGCTGAGGAAGTGTTCAGGCTACATTCTGAATACATTTTGATTTTCTCAAGGCTGCTGCTTCTCAAGCTTAAATAGAGTGCACTCCTGTAGAGTAATTTTGCCTTCCAGACTCCTCATGAGAAATCCACCACATCAGCCTACCCAATAATTTTTGGATGTGTTTGTAAGTAGTGCAGAGTGCTCAGACATTTAGCGGCTCAAGACCTTTTTTCTTCCTTTTCACATGAAGCCTGTCCTGATATTGCCAGCATTTAGCTTTAAACAAATCTTCCTTTCCATAATGATCTACCATATTAGACAAATTGGATGATGTCTGTTGAAATTCCATACATGAATATTTCTCCAAAGCGTAGCTGAATGAAGAAAGGATAGGCGTGTTTAGTAATGTCACATAGCAGTAGGGCTTGTATTTGACAATCTCCCTGTTCCTGCACACAGCCCAAACATACTGATTTTCAAAGTGCTTTAGTGATGAAGGCAAATATCGAAGGAAATATCCTTTTCAACAGGAAGAAGGATAAGAGACTCTCATTTAAGGGAAGGAATGCTTGAGTGCCTCTTCAAAGTTCTTTGACTGAAAAAAGAAAATATAATTCTTTCACCAGAGAAAACAGCACAGGAATCCACAGTTTTAAGTACACCTATAGAATATTGCCCTAAGTAGTCATTACAGGAATATCCACAATATGCACAGCAACATAGTCTAAAAGGCTTTAAACATAATCAAGCTGTCTCTGAATAAGAAGCAGGTTAACTTAGCATGTGATGATCTCTATCTCCCGTATTCATGTTTCTTAGACTAACTACTGTGCAGTGTATCCCTCTGCCCAGTGTTGCAGTGTGTGGTGCAGATGCACTCCATGGCTGAAGCACAAGCACATGCCCTCTAGCCAAGAAATGTGGGCACTATTGCTGAATGTAAATTCATTAGCAGTCCTACTCTGTGCTGAATCCTCCTGTCAGGCAGGAAAAATGGAAAAATGTCATAAAACATGTTTCCTTAACTGCTAAATAAAAGCACACAGAACAGAAATTATGAAAGCTCCCCCACCTAACAACAACGACAACAAAATATATATATAAAGCAGCTGAGGAAGGAGAGGCACAGGAGCTCTGAGTTTGTGAAGTACCCCAAAAAACAACAACATGGGAAATATGATTTAAGCAAACTTTAATGTCAATGTTCTGTGGATGAAACTGCACAGTAAGAAGCACTGGACCCCTTATGCCAGCCCTTACCCTGAATAGAAAGGTCATTTGTTCTAAAAAAGGAAAGCTTCAAAAGCACTCCAGGGTCATGGTCTTATTAGACCTGCATCCCTACCTTTGGTTTTGGCTGTGCTGAGTAAGCAGGAGACCAACACTGGAAAATATAGTGGTTAACAATCATGAAATGAAATGCTTACTTTACAAAATGTATTAGTATATAGGTTTTGCAAGTATTTTTACACAGGTTGTGGACTGTAAATTGGCCGTCCTATCTAATCTTCCTGTCCCAAGATTCAAGTATTTTCTACTTCACATCAGTGAAAAATCAACATTTTTCTGTTTTTGTTTATTTCTTCCTTAGGACAGGAGGGGGGGAGGGGGAAAGATCAGAGAGGCAGAGAGAAGATAGTTCACAGATGGGCAGACAGTAACTTGTATGTGAGGATCATAGCCAGGAAAACATATGATAAAGATTAAATTCCCTACTCTGCCATTTGCTGTACCTGAAATAAACAAACATTTTTTTCTGCACATGTGCAAGAGTTTTAAGTGGGATCAGGGACTCACTCCAAGTTGTTTACCAACTGGAACAAAAAATGAAATGTAGGAGATCAACCTTTCGTCTAAGTGAAAGAGAACAAAGACTGGGAATTGGGTTTCCCACACTGATGATGTGCTCTAGCCATCAAGCTACCACTGCTCCTTTCTTCCTCGTCCCCTTTGCCTCTTTTCTCATTTCATAAAAAGTTACATTCTGGCTCTATTTCTGGTTAAAGTTGTATTTAGGATGTTAATTTTCTATTGAAAGTTTTGATTCTGATTAATTGGACTTTTTGAGAAAAATGCTGCTTCAGCAAGAATTCCCAGCCAGCTCAAATCCATGACTGGATGAGAAGCGTGTGAAGTCTTTTGTCATTAAACACAAATATTAAAACTATTTACAGTATTAAGTTGAACAGAGTTCTTACCTTTAAAAATGTCTCAGCTGGTCACAGTCAGATCTGAAAAAGCTAGTGAACGCATGGCACATTTTTTAAGAAGTTGAATTCTTCCTGTCCTATTGTCTAAGAACAGGGGATGAAAAGCAGTAAGAGATGTGGTCAGACAACCACAAGCAACTTTCTAAAAGCATTTTAGGAAGTTACAGCTCCTCACCTGGAAGCTCTGTCCTTGGTTTTGATTCAGTAAGGGTTTCGATGTGTGTGAGCATTTTGGCAATGCAGTACATCTTGTTGCTTTACTCCAAGCCACGGTTGGAATGAAACTGGAGTTCGTGTATCCTGACACATAGTGTTTTGAACGAGGACTTCATTCAGTGCACATAATGCACTGGTATACTCAGTCCTCTTTTGAATGCGAGTGGTTTTGGCTCTCTCCAAATGTAAGTTTAATACAACAACTACTTGAAAAAAATAATAAATCTTGTTTGAAACAAATGAGGTGAAGGAACATTTTGGGAAGGGGTGAGTATTTATGACTTTATTTTCTAGGCGCTCTCAGGTTTGCTCGTTTCATTCTCGAGGTACAACTGAGCATAATCCGTGCCTATACATCAACATGTCAGGTGAATCCCGTGGCGATATTCTGATAATAGCAGTCACTGCAGCTCCTACAACTTCACCTGGTGATTTTTCTTGGAGACAGGCCAGACACAAAGCTGTGCCAAAGCATTGCTTTGACTTGCACGCAGCAACGCACAGGGTGGGATTTATCTGGTGGAAGAAGCTTCCTAAGGTGTAGATGTCCACATCCAAGCAAGTGGCCGTAGGATCCCTGTATGGTTAACAGCGACTTGGTCAGTGGAGTTTAGGGAAGAATTTCTCTCTTTAGCAGAGATCTGAAGCAGCCTAGCTGAACAGATGTTGCCTGACCTGCAGTTTAACTGGTTAAAAGGTTGTCCTTCTGCTCTGTCAAGCTACCATTATTCTAAGCATCATTTCATACCTATCTGGAAAGAAATTGCACGGTAACTTCAGTGAAATTTCCTCAGAAATCTCTGAGTCTCTTTAACGTAATTTTTCTTCTGGCTAGTAATATATTCTTAAGAAATTGACTTACTGAGCTGTCTGCTGAGTAATTTATATGGGCACTGCACTAAGGAATGTTTTGTGGAAGGTAAATGATTTTGTCTTTAGGAATGTTTGTGTAAGGCAACAAAGTAGTCTTTGTCTGCATTACTTTCATAAAAGATTCAGTAATAGCCGTATTTCTACGCATCTATAAATCTGAATGATGCCTTTTAGCCACGTCCTATGTCTGCCTGCAGCTTTTCACTGCCTAGCTGCGTTGTATGTTCTTACAACATCCAGTGTTGTACAAAGTTGAGCTAAGAGTGAAAAGTGTGAGAAAGAGTACTTTAAAACTATATTCGTACATTACACAACAGACTTCAGGAATTCAGTTTTGCAAGAAACTTGAGACCCTAATGCAATAAAACAATAAAACACTCTGAATTGCCTGCAAGTCAGTGTGCCCTCACCAAACAGTGAGTGAAAGGCTTCCTGTAGGGAAGACTATTTTTGAGGAATACTTCAGGAACTTCTCTAATTAATCTGAAACTTGAACTAACATCCAGGTGAGTAGCAGCATATGTTTCAAAGGCAAAGGCAGTTTGCTCTACATTTCCAGGTCGTGCACGTCATCAGGAATAATGAAAAGTAAGAGGTTTTCCTTAATTACAATTAAGCGCTTAGAATATATAAAAAAGATATTATTTTGCAAACCTTGCTTTTTTTAAAATGGTACTTAATGCTACAGAGTTTTTTATTCTTTTGTCTGTGACTGTCATGTGACACAGTTGGTCCCTTGCAGGTAAGATGCATTGAAATTAAAAAAAGGTTTATACTGAGTGAAATTCTAGGATCAGAGCTTCAGTGGCCAAGACAGAGTATGAGCAAATTAGGATTTAATGTCCTCTCAAAAGATTCTACACTTTTCAGGGAAAGGCATACAAGGCCAATTTAAATCACAGCTTAGAGAATAAAGATTAACAGATAAGGGAGTAAATATGCCAAAGGTTTCTTAAGGATAGCTAAATGATGAAGAACAGGTGGAGAATATGCACACAGAGCCCCAAATAAAGCAGAACAAAACACAATGTGCAGTAGGTAAGGAGAACCTGAACCCTTTAGAAGATTTTTCTGTTTCACTATGGCTGACCCAGGCTGGAGGGAAGTGCTAAGGCATAGGGTCCATGTTTCAGCTTCTTTGAAATGTCTTAAACAAAAGAATAATGAAGTTCACATTAAACACAAAATCCTATGGGCATCTCAACAGGAAAATTTCTGAGGGCAATTGTTAAATATTCAAGTAAGCAGAGTCTCTGGACAGCAGGAGGGTGGCATATGAGAAATTATTTCTGTAACGTTAGAGATACTAACCAGCCTAGCATAAGTCTTCTGAAGCTTGACTTCCTTCAGCAAGTGGTGGCAAAAAATTTCAAGTCCAAACTGGTGACTTTTCAATACAGAAGTGACAAAAGAATTTGAACTGAAAATGAGAGGCTGAGGAAACTTGTTACCATATGGTGGTTACTAGATACCTAGATTTGATAACTAGATTTGCTGGTGATGTTGCCTGCTTAGGCAAGACTATAACCATAAAATTTCAAGAAGTGCTGGCTTCCTACTGTATAGTAGTATAGTGACTTTAAGGTAAATAAATACTTTCAGGTGCTCAGTGGAAACAGACACATCTGTATGGTTTTCAAAGACATTGCGACAGCAATCTATGCTACCTAGTAGGGAAAAGTCACAATCTGCCTTGTCACCCAATACAGCCTCTGCCTGAAAGTGAGATGTGTTATTATCTGTATAAACAGTAAATGGTATAATAATAATGATTGCTTAAGTGCTGAAAAACTAATTGAAATGTGATACTAATTTGATTTGCTCTATCTCCTGCCATTATTGGCCTGAACTCTTCTGCCTTTTGGCATAGTCATATAATATCCCCTCACTTTTAAAGGAGGTTGTTTGCACCTCTCCCAGAGCACAAACTGTCTTCAAGTATTTCTTCGAAAAAAAACGAGATGCAAGTGTGGCCAGTGTGCTCTCTTATTGCTTGAGAAGCTTCCTAGTTCTGCAGTGACCAAAACTAGCATGGTACACATTGTTTATACAACTGCTTTTTAAAAACATGATAAAATGATTTGGCTGATCTTCATTATCACTTACTGAAACTGGGTCCAGCAAAAATAAAATTCCTAGTCCACCAAGTTACTAATCATAATAACCAAGCTTTATCCCTGCTTTAAAAACTTGGTAGTGAAGCCTATTTTCTTATTTGTGCTTAGAACAATATTAGAAGCTCTCCTTCTTTTGACTACTTACAAAGGATCCTGCTGAGGATGGGCAGTTGAACACACACAATCACACATGCTATTCCAGATAGGTGGTAGTTTTCTGAGAAACTCTTTCAAGTTTGCAACTTTTCATGCCTATTTTAAATTATTTTTGAGTGAAAACTGGTGCTCTGGTGTTCTGTGCACCAAAAGTCTGTATCAGTCCTTTTGGTATTATCTCTGGTTATTCTTAGCACTCACTCGCAGCCAGAGCTGTTCATAATCATCTCACGACTGCCGCTAAGGAGGATTTCCATTTTTCCGCTCCTTAACCCTCTAAGTCTCTAAGTCTGCAGGGAGGAAAGCATGAGTTGCTCTGGTCAGACAAGCACTGGCTGCTGCTCTCCCCCTGTACCCATAGCGCAAATTATACAGCCACAGGAGAGCAGGTCAGTTAAAAGAGAAGATTAAAAGGTCTTTCATTAGTTAGGTTGGCAGGTGGAGGAGTGGAGACTATATAACAGAAATACAAAGTTACAAATTGTAAAGAAGGCAAATGACTTATACTCACTGGCAGTTGGACTAGATGATCGTTGTCTGTCCCTTCCAACAGAACCGTTCTGCTCTGTTCTACTATACGGAACCCACGTGGCACTCAGTGTGATGGGGAACATTCGTGAGAGATGCACAAAAACAGTGTTTGAAATGCTATGTTATTAACCGATGGAATTCATTGTTAAAGGATATTATTTGACAAATATTCATACATCACTGAACTTGCTGGGTTTAGTAGTGAGATGAGCAGTAGGATTAAGAATGAGCAGCAAGCCTTCAGTTCAGAGAAGTTTCTTTATATTATTACCATACAGTTTAGGCACATAATTCACATAATCCTGTAAAACTATGTTTCTAGGCAGAGAGGAGTTCATCTTGCAGATGGGTATTATACTCATCACTTTATTTGTCCGATCCACTCTTACAATTCTTACTTTCTAAATTTGCTTTGTAGTTAACAAGTGGCCGTGTCCCACTCTTCTTCCTAACTCTTTTGCTAGCTAGATTTACACTAACAGTTCTCTCATCTTGCAAGTACGTGCAGCTTTCTTTGCTGTGCATATAGCCTGTGCAACTTCAGATGGAATGGCAGATATTTCTTCCCAGCAAAAATTGATACAGACAGTATGTTTCCGTCTCCGTACCACAAGGGGTGTGTGCGAGGTACTATTTGAGAACGCTGCCCTGGATCTGGCAACAGAATTAGGCTGTGGTGCGGTACCCCACCAGATGCTCACTGTGTGAGGCATCCGCACTGATGTGCTCTGGCAGTTCAGCAGCAGGACTGGTCACATTTGCTGCCAGAGTTCTTCTGCATTTCATCTGCAGTATACTTGTCTAGAGTTCTCCTGTCTAAACAATTGCTCCCTCTTTGATAATTGTTCATGGACAGATTTAATAAAATTGAGTTTTGGGTTACACTGTGACATGCCACAGTCCTAGCCCCTTATGTAGGGAAAGAGAAGGGCATTTTTGTCTTAAATCATGTTTCTTTGTTCTCTGGCTTTTTACGACCGCTGTGCAACTTCTTGGCTAACCCAGATAATTAATAAAGGCTCTATGATTCTAATACCTACTTGCCTGTGAAAAAGGGAAGTATTATTATGCTCCTCTTAAAGAAGAGGCTAGATATTCACAGAGAAATTCCACCTTTATAACGTCTGACCTTTCCTCAAGAGTGAAAATTATAAAGGAATTCCTTTATTAAATACAAACAAAGAAATTTCAGAGAGTTCAACTCCTATAGCCATCATTACCCCTCTAGAGAAAAGGCTTCTATTCATACAGGTAGCAAAAAGAAAGCTCAAAGCAACAAAGACAGTATTGTCTGAGTTGTATCAAGTATCCCCAGTTCAGGTGACCGATGGCTTACTCCAGCGCCCTTCTGATTTTATCACAGATGTTATCTTATTTTTTGGACTAACATTTTTTATCAGCATGCTAGACAGGATGTAATTATCTTGTCCTTTTTCTCTGCACAGCAGCACCAGCGTATTGTTATTGCGTACATACATGTGAATGAATTGCACATAGTTTCCTTAAATACTAGGAATGACTCCGCGTGTGTCTTTTTTGCTCAGCAAATGGACAACGTAAAGCATTCACAGATAAACAAAAACCATGACTGGTTTCAGATGTTCATTTTATTAAATAATGCAGAGGGCATAGCAAAATTTTTGGAACACAACTGACTGTGAAAGAAAATAGACTCTTGTAGAATATCGGCAGCAATTCCTTTGATTAAGGAAAAATGTATGTTTGCACGGCTGACGTGTGTAGCTTTTTTGTCTATAGAAGAGATATTAGTTATGTAACAGTAATGGGAGCTTCAACGTGGCAGTTTGTCAAAATTTCTCAACTTTAATTTCTCAGAGCTCCTGCTGATTCAGAGAGGTTAATCTCACCATTCATTCCTTTACAGTAGAGCTGCCAACCAATGTCAGATGTAGTACCGTTAGACTTGTAGTGTGCCTGCAAAGTCTACTCTAAACAAGCAAGAGCCATCAGTGATGGAAGCTTACAATTGCTTCCTCGTCGTTTTGAACATCTTTGTGCATCTGGGCACTGAAGTGGTTTGTCTCAACTTTACCATGCCTCTGAAGCCATCATGACTAGGAGCATTAATGGTCAGAGAACATATGTGAAAGCCACTTGCCTCTGCTGCACATCGAGAAAGTTGTCAGAGCTCCTATGGGCAGAGGAAGTAATTCTTCCAAGGCAAAGTCAGAGAAGATCCTGCTGTAATGCCTATGGCAATATAAGCAGAACAAGTATGGCTTGAGGATGAAGGAGGATCCATAACAGGAGAACGTCAAGTACAATGACCCAGGAAGTTTCTCTCAGTCCTGTTTTCCTAGTTACCTTTCCACAGCTAACCCCCTTTTTAACCCAAATGAATGATGTTTAAATAGTATTGCCCAGAATTTCAGGGAAACAGCCGTTTGCTCCTCACTCATCTTCCTGTTTGTTTCTCTGCTGATGAGATTATACTCAATAATCTACCCTGGGCCAAGGAGGGGATCAATATACTCTGTTTAACAGTAAGCTTGTTTGTTTGCTGTAGGTGAAATACAGCAAAGTCCTCATCTAGTAGCAAGAACTAAGTGATGCTATGTAGCTACTAGTTCTAGTTGGCAAACAACAAAAGAATGTCATTCTCTGTTAATCTCTGTGACATAACAAATCATTGCCCTTGTGTTTCGAAGCAGAGGAGTACAGAACTGGGCGCTTCCAAACACTCTGTCTTCAGACTGGAGACCAAGTTAGAAGAATTTCTTTGTGTTGAAGCAACCCCATTTTGGCATTGATAATCTGTGGTCTTTGGTGGGATGACTTGTACTTAGGGCTAATAAAATACCACTAAGCTACAAATGCTGTATTTTTTTTTTTGTATTTTCTGCCCCAAAGGGACAAGGGAGGCAGGAATTGCTCCCAATCTGCTAAAAGTCTTCACTACCAAATCTCCCAGGATGTGACTGACACAAGATCTTTGAGTGAAGTTAATTCGAGTAGTTACAGAGTTGCTAATCCTATGAATTTTAGATAGCAATTCTTTCAAGTTTAAGGCAGTAGCAACTTCAAGAAACATTGCAGGTTTCAAGATTTGTAGTTAATATTGGCAAAGTTGACAGCACAGTAAGCAAGCACTTGCACCTCGCAGACCTAGGAAGTGCAGCCCTCAGCCGTTGCCCTAGCATGCCAAATTGTGCCACTGGTTGAGAAAAGTGTTAACTAAGGTAGCAACTTCCACAGTTGACTCAAAGGCATAGAAATATCATCTAAAATTACAAGCTGCTGACTGGCTGGCGTACTGTCCTTCATGAGCTGCTTCCTAATTAATTTCTGTGAAAGGCAAGCCAGGAACTGTGTATTGTAATTAGGAGTTAGAGTCAGTCATGACAGTGTACACAGAGACAGTATCTTCTCTCAGCACAGCTGAGTTACGTAATTGCCTGACAGACTCTCTAGCCTCAGGGCCTATGATAAACTTGTGGTATTGACTTCTGAAAAATTACAAGAAAGCCACCAAAAAGCCACAATATGAGAGGTTTTCTTAAAGTGTGCTGCTTGTTTAACTGTGTTTAATGCACCTACAAAACTGTAGCTCCATTGTTTGGACCATATTCTATATCATGTTTCCCACTTCATGCCTGCTTCCATGATATGAAGCAGACCTTGACCTCACCCTCCATCTGTGTCCAATGTGAATTTATACCTGGCTGTTTCTTTCCATCCCCCGTACATATCATTTCAGTGCTGCTGGGGACATTTCACTGCAGCTTCTCAGTCTGCCTCCTGCTGCCAAGATTTCTCCCATTTCTTGTCTCCATCCTTCTTGTCCACCTCCTACACTGATCTCCTCATGCTCTCTCTTCTAGGTCCTGGTTTCCTGGCCTGCTGTGGCCAGGGTCCTTCCTCACATCTTTGCCTGCTGTAAGCTGTCATACTGAACCCAGGCTCCCCCCAAGAAAGCTGTACACCAAATGGCTGTCTTAGCACAATTTTACTTCAGCCATATCAAAACCAACAGAAAATAGCGGCAATCCTTCTATGCAGCTAAGTTGCTGCTTAGATGTATAGCTGATAATATGAAGCTGAGGCTATACATAACCTGCACAAAGCTTCACGTTTGAAAGTATAAAGCTGAAATTCATAAGAAGCATTGAGCACCTTTGTGCAATTACAATAAAAGTGCAAGCTGGCAGGTACATTGTATCTGCTAAATGATGAGGAATCAGTGAAGTGTTCTTGGTGGGCTACATGGGACTGATTCAAGACAGGATCAAGACATTAAGGAATGTCCAGGGCCCAAAAGCCTCTAGAAAATCTGGAAAAAAAAAGTTTGGCCAGGAAATCAGAGAAAACATTTGTGCAGAGTAAAAGAAATAAGCTTGACAGGGAAGGAGAATGGGACGAATAGATCTCTTGGCTATTTTGCTGTGAAAGCTCATAAGTCGAGGTTACAAACACAGTTTTGTTTTTGTCTGCTCATAGTCTTTGTACCCCAGATGTGGTAGCTGAATTGCTAATTTATTTTTCCGCTGAGGGGGAATCAGAAGTAAAAGTTTCATCTCTCTCTCTGTAAGGACAAACGCCTGTTTTTTGGCTGACACAGAGAGCAAGATACTGAACTAAGCTCCTTCCAACTTAATCAAACACAGAAAGAACATAATTTGCCTGCTGTGAAACAAAAGAAAATAAATAACACCATAGATTCTATCTGGAGATATCGTCTCGCTATACCCCTCTGCTATTTGCTTTGGTTTCCAATTATCCTGTTTCTCAGAGGAATGCTTTGCAGCAATGGTTATATCCAGCCTTCCTGTGCTAGTTACAGAACAGTCCCTATTTCCAACCACAGTTGTCAGGCATTTATAATACAGCTGCAAAAACTCTCTTGCAGTTGAACTGTAGGAAAGAAGGTATCTAAGGAGGGCAAAAATATTTCAATTTTAAATAGAAAAGGCTTCTGTTCGTGGTATAGTCAGTTATGTCTAGATCTTAAAAATTTCATGCTATTACCCAAAAATGAAAGGATTCTTTTTTTATATGTCACATAACTGCTCAAGTCACCAGCTTAGTCTCTTTTAGTGGCCCTATGTGTATAAAGTCTTCTGTAAAATGCCAAGATGGCTGCAAAATCTGGGCTGATTCTGAAAATTGCATTTTAGTGCTCATTTGTGAATAATCTTTGTTTATCTGAATAGTCATGATCTGTGTCTTGCCTGAAAGGCCAAAGGGATAGCAACAGTAGAATGCTATGGGATCTGTCAGAGTAAAAGACTCAGCGTGACTTTCCTATTAGTAGACTACATCTTTCATAGTGCATTTTAACAAAATTACCTTTGAAAAATCCAGACAAGCAGGTTTTTTACAAGAAATGAAATAGAAATATTGTTTTAGTGTTGTCATGGTTATCTTGGTCATCTGCTTCTCTAATATTTACTTCTAGAAACTGATCTGAATTTAGGAGTGCAAAGAAATACTTCTGTTCCAAAACAAGCCTCTTTGTATTTCATATCAAAAAACCCCAACCCCACAACTAGTGAATAAAGTAGTAACCACCATTAAATACAAACGGTGCTTGTGAATATTGGATGAATGAGTCACTGAGTCATCTTGATACAGTTCTTTGAAGTAAATGGCATAGCCTTGATACAAGGTGGTGGCATCTCTAAAAACTGCAATGACTTGACTTTTTCTGATACTGCAGCACTTATGCTGTGTCACACCATTTTTTTGCAGTAGCAATAAAGCCTTTGACTCTTTCATGGTGGTCATTTGTTATCTGCACATAGTCAAATCTGAAGCTGCAGGCGTTTGAACACGACTGTGTATGAAGCTGGAAACAAGTAAAGCTTTGCACTTAATCTGCTTTTTATTTTTTTCCTTCTGCTCAGTGGACAGCTGTCTTTGACTAGAAATCACTTTGTTATTTCAGGTTCCTAGCAACTATTTTGGACCTTTCTGAAATCACTCTGCAGACAATTCTTTTTGACCAGCTCATTGGTATAATCTTGGTATATCAATAGATTAAACTAATAATCCCCATCTTTCATATAATCAGTGTGATAAACTGCTAGATTAAAACACTGCCAAGGCTCAGACTTTATTTCTGGGTTTGTGGCTGTAGCAGATTGTTGTTCCCCGGGCTGCTGCACAACTGAGGGCACTGCAGGGGATGGACAGGCTGTCAGGAGGGGGAGAGGCACACATGCCTGTGGATGCAACAGGTCCTGCTTCGTTTCACAACGCGATGCTCACCAGGGCTTGTATCCCTTCAGATTGTGGGCTTATGCATCCTTCTAAATTCAGCTAAGGCTGTTCTAAGCTGGCCAAAGCTATACGCGTATGTGTGCACACAAACACACAGAAATGAGCACAAACACATATAAGCGGGCTAATAACCAGATGAACTGGCTAACAACCAGGAATATGGAAAAAAATAAAAAAAAAGAGAATGAAAAAGAAGATGCCTGTGTGTAATTGTATGTAAAATTATATCAAAAAGCTAGGGGACTAGGGAACTTTCTCCATCCTTCTGGGGTAGGACTGCTGAGTACCAGGTACATTTCTCTACAAGAAGACATCAACTTAAGGAGTTTTGAGACCTAGCACAGGTTTCAATTTGCCTGGTTTATTTACAACGAAATGTTAACTAAGTTCAAAGGGAACAGTGGCTTCGCTTGCAAGTCTTCATAGCACCTTACGGTCTTAAACTATAACAAAATACCCTTCAGTCATCTCAGAACGGAAAGATGCCAGAATGGATTTAAGACACTCTGGTCAAAGGGTAATCGACCACCAACTAGCTGGTGGTTATGTCTCTAATTTCACATGTGGCAGGCTTAAGGCTGCTCTACTGTATATCAGTTATTTTTAGTACCCCTTGTCCTGCCTGATGGGTAGTGGCATAAGCTAGCCTCAGCCATACCCTCTTTGTGCACATAGCACACAGACGGTGGAATGCAGGGGAGAAAAAGGCATTAGCAGTTCGTATCTCGTCTGCATCACATGGTGGTACCTCTGTGATAAAAAAAAATGTAGAAAAACAGTGTTCTCTAAGTAATTAAGTTACTACACTTGCAAGGCAAGCCTCTTCACATTTGTGATTTTCAGTTACTCCATCTCTGAAACAGTTACATTGTTAGTGACCTATGTACATGCCTTGTGAACATGCTCAGTTAGAAAGTGCACAGCAGTTGTGTTAATGGCTTAACTCGCTACTGGAGGATTCAGAAAAATCCCCCTGTGAGTCAGGGCAGGTGTGTCAACACCTATCATACAATTCTTTCCCAATGCCCAGCAATGAGGGGTTTTCTGAAGGTGTTTATGGCAGATGAGCATTTCTCCGCCCTGCAACTCTGACCAGCAAACTTGTCCTGTGAAGCCATAGGCACCTGAGTACTCAGGAATAACTCAAATCAGTAGAAATTCATTTTCACCCTCCTGAGGCTCAGCAGCTATTTTATGTGGATCTGAGCTGAGGTCCAGACTGAGTGTTTGAACATCTGGATCATCTGAGAGCTGCCTTTACAGAGATATTATATATCCCCTTCTGGAATGTGTGTTTGTGTCTGTGCATTTATATAGGTTTATGTATATATACAAATACATATATATATAGCTATATGTACACACATGTAAGTATACATGTATGTATACGTATGTGTATAGGTGTGGTGGCAGAGCTGAAGGAGCAAGTGGAGAGGCTGAGGAGCATCAGGGAGTGTGAGAGCGAGATCGACTGGTGGAGCCGCTCCCTGCCCTCCCTGAGGACGAGGCAGCAGGAGGCGGCTCCACAAGAAGTGGAGAAACCCCTACCCTCTTGCCACCGAGCAGAAAGAGGGGACCTAAGAGGCAGAGGGGAATGGAAATGGGTCCCTGCTCGGGGTGGCAAGCGAATCCCCTCCCGGCCTCTCTCACCTCCGCAGTTGCCCTTAAGCAACAGATACGGGGCTCTGGAATGTGAGGCCCAGGCAAATGAAGATGTGGGTGAAGCTCCATCCACGGGGTTGCCTAGGATGTGTCAGACAGCCCCACGTATTACGACTGCCTCAGCTAAGAAAAACAGGAGGGTAATTGTCGTAGGCGATTTCCTTCTGAGGGGAACAGAGGGCCCGATCCATCCCACAGGGAAGTCTGCTGCCTCCCTGGGGCCCAGGTTAGGGATGTTGCTGGGAAGCTCCCTGGTCTGGTGTGGCCTTCTGATTATTACCTGCGGTTGGTAATGCAGGTTGGCGGGGACGAGATAGCAGAGAGAAGTCCCAAGGCCATCAGAAGGGACTTCAGGGCACTGGGGCAATTGTTTGAAGGATCAGGGGCACAGATGATGTTTTCCTCAGTCCTATCAGTGACAGGGAAGAACACTGAAAGGAATAGGAAAACACACCTGGCTGGTGGGGCTCTTTGAGAGGGCTTTAAACTAGGTTCGAAGGAGCAAGGGGATATAAACAGGCTCACTAGAGATGAGCTCAGGCATGGCATGCCGGGGTTGGGGGTGAGATCGATGGCCTGGCTCAAGTGCACCTACAACTATGCATGTAGCATGGGCAATAAACACGAGGAGCTGGAAGCCGCTGGACAGCAGGACAGCTATGACTTGATCGCCACCACAGAAACGTGGTGGGATGCCTCTCATGACTGGAGTGCTGCAGTGGACGGCTACAAGCTCTTCAGAAAGGCTAGGTGAGGAAAGAGATGGTGGGGTGGCTGTGTACATTAGGGACTGCTTCAATTGTATAGAGCTTGATGATTGTGATGACCAGGTTGAATACTTATGGGTAAAGATGAGGTGGAAAGCCAACAAGGCAGACATCTTGCTGAAAGTCTGTTATGGACCACTCAACCAGGATGAAGAGGTAGATGAATTTTTCTACAAGAGGCTGGCAGAAGTCTCACAATCTGTAGCCCTTGTTCTTGTGGGGGACTTTAACTTACTGGACATCTGCTGGAAATACAACACAGCAGAGAGGAAACAGTCTAGGAGATTCGTGGAGTGTGTGAAAGATAACTTCGTGATGCAGCTGATAAGTGAGCCTACCAGGGGAGGTGCCTTGCTAGACCTGCTGTTTACTAACAGAGGAGGACTGGTGGGAGGTGTGGTGGTAGGAGGCCATCTTGAGTTTAGCGACTGTGAAATGTCAGAGTTCTTAGTTCGTGATGAAGTTAAGAGGGGGGGCAGCAGCAAAACCACCACCATGGACTTTTGGAGGGCAGACTTTGGCCTGTTCAGGGCGCTGGTTGAGAGAGTCCCCTGGGAGAGAGTCCTGAAGGGCAAAGCAGTCCAGGAAGGCTGGGCATTCTTCAAGGAGGAAGTCTTATGGGCACAGGAGCAGGCTGTCCCCATGTGCTGCAAGACAAACCTGCGGGGAAGACGACCAGCCTGGCTGAATAGGGAGCTCTTGCTGGGACTCAGGAAAGAAAGGAGTGTCTACTACCTGTGGAAGAAAGGGCAGGTGACTCGAGAGGAGTACAGGGGTCACGTTAGGTTGTGCAGAGAGGAAACTCAAAAGGCAAAGGCCCAGATAGAACTCAGGTTGGCCATTGTTGTAAGGGATGACAAAAAATGTTTTTACAAGTACATGAACAACAAAAAGACGGCCAAGGAGAGTCTCCATCCCTTACTGGATGCAAGGGGGAATATTGCCAACAAGGATGAGGAAAAGGCTGAGGTACTTAATGACTTCTTTGCCTCAGTCCTTAGTAGTCAGACTGGTTATCCCCAGGGTGGTCAGCCCCCAGTGCTGGAAGATATGGAAGGAGAGCAGAATAAACCTCCCATAATCCAGAAGGAGGCAGTTAATGACCTGCTATGCCACCTCCACGCTTACAAGTCTATGGGGCCAGATGGGATCCACCCAAGAATGCTGAGGGAACCGACAGAGGAGCTGACCAAACCTCTCTCCATCATCTATCAGCAGTCCTGGCTAACAGGGGAGGTCCCAGGTGACAGGAGGATAGCCAACGTAACACCCATCTACAAGAAGGGCCAGAAGGAGGATCTTGGGAACTACAGGCCTGTCAGCCTGACCTCGGTGCTGGGCAAGATTATGGAGCAGTTCATACTGAGTGCGCTCACCGGGCGTGTGAAGGACAACCAGGTGATCAGGCCCAGCCAGCATGGGTTCATGAAAGACAGGTCCTGCTTGACCAACCTGATCTCCTTGTATGACCAGGTGACCCACGTAGTGGATGAGGGAAAGGCTGTGGATGTTGTCTACCTGGACTTTAGTAAGGCCTTTGGCACTGTTCCCCACAGCATCCTCCTGGAGAAACTAGCTGCTCATGGTTTGGATGGGTGTACTCTCTACTGGATAAAGAACTGGCTAAATGGCTGAGTGCAGAGAGTGGTGGTGAATGGAGTTAAATCCAGCTGGTGGGCGGTCACGAGTGGTGTCCCCCAGAGCTCAGTTTTGGGTCCAGTCTTGTTTAACATCTTTATTAATGATCTGGATGAGGGGATTGAGTGCTCCCTCAGTAAGTTTGCAGATGACACCAAGCTGGGTGGGAGTGTCGATCTGCTCCAGGGTAGGAAGGCTCTGCAGAGAGATCTGGATGGGCTGGATTGATGGACCGAGGCCAGCTGAATGAGTTTCAACAAGGCCAAGTGCCGGGTCATGCACTTGGGTCACAACAACCACATGCAATGCTACAGGCTTGGGGAGGAGTGGCTGGAAAGCTGCCTCGCAGAAAAGGACTTGGGGTGCTGGTCGACAGCTGGCTGAACATGATCCAGCAGTGTGCCCAGGTGGCCAAGAAGGCCAACAACACCCTGGCTTGTATCAGCAATAGTGTGGCCAGCAGGAGTAGGGAGGTGATCATGCCCCTGTACTCAGCACTGGTGAGGCCGCACTTCTAGCACTGTGTTCATTTTTGGGCCCCTCACTGCAAGAAAGACATTGAGTTGCTGGAGCATGTCCAGAGAAGAGCAAAACAGCTGGTGAGGGGTCTAGAGAACAAGACTTACAAGGAGCTGCTGAGGGAACTGGGGTTGTTTAGTCTGGAGAAGAAGAGGCTGAGGGAAGACCTTATTGCTCTCTACAACTACCTAAAAGGAGGTTGTAGTGAGGCAGGTGTTGGTCTCTTCTCCCAGCAAGCTAGCGATAGGATGAGAGGCAATGGCCTCAAGTTGCGTCAGGGAAGGTTTAGGTTAGATGTTAGGAAAAATTTCTGTACTGAAAGAGTGATCAGACATTGGAACAGTCTGCCCAGGGAGGTGGTGAAGTCACCTTCCCTGGAGATGTTCAAAAAATGTGTAGATGTGGCACTTCAGGACGTGGTTTAGTAGGCATGGTGGTGTTGGGTTGACAGTCGGACTTGATGATCTTAGAGGTCTTTTCCAACCTATGATTCCGTGATTCTGTGATTCTGTACGTGGATGTGTATGTGTATATATGAGTGTCTACAGATGGGAGAGAGGAAGAGCTTAGGTTCTAAAGTCATATATTGGTGACCAAATATAAAATGCCTGTGCTGATCCTTGAAGTTACTTTCATAAAAATGTACATCCCAGCGTGAATGAAGAAACAGAGCTTGCCTTTGTGCATTATGCTGTGTTTTGAGAAACACTTCTGTGTCTATTGCTTGTTGTAGTCAGCTGCTCAAAGTATTTCACATGCCATAAATTGGAGATTTCTGATCCTTGCTGCACAACTTGTGAAAGCTATGTTCGTGAAGTGAGATCTTTGGGAGGATGATAATCAAGTATTCTTCTATGTTTGCTGCCGAGTTTAATTACTGCACATTTGCTTAAATGAGTCCAGGTGATTTGTTTCTTGCCATCTAAGTCTCATTAAGAAAAGAACAACTAATTAGAACCTCCTGTTTTTTTCATTCAGTTTTTCTTCCCAGTACTTGTGTAAAGGGACAAGAGGGAGTGAAGGAACCTGGAACTCGGAGAGAGCAAGGTACCCCACCTGTGTTTTCCAGTAGTAAATCACAGAATGGCAGGCTGAGGGAGGCTGGAAGGGTCCCTCAAGACAGGCTCGGTCACGGGCTCAGACTGGGCTGCTCAGGTTTCACCGAGCCAGGGCGTGAAACCCTGCAATGCAGGAGACAGCCCAATCTCCTCGGGCCGCAGCCCACTGCTGCACTGCCCTCATGGGGAAAAGGCATCTCCTGATCTCCAAGCCTGAGTTTCTCATGTTTCAGCTTGTGCCACTGCCTCTCAGCCTCCTGCCATGCACCCTGTGAAGAGCTCTGCTGTGTGTCCTCCATCCCTGCTATCAGTGCTGGGAATGCTGTTGGGTGCCCTTGAAGGCACCCCTCCTTCTGGCTGAACCACCCACCATCCCGCAGCCTGTCCTCACAGGACAAGGGCTCCAACCCCACTGTATTGGTGGGCTCCCCAAACCTCCAGCCAGTTTGTGGGTGTCCTTCCTTTATGGTGCAGATAAAACCAGACAGACACCATCTACTGAAACCAAGACCTCATCTTCATTCAGTTTAACTCCTCCCACATGCTTTAAACAAAACGTTTAACATGCAAAAGCATGTTGTGTTGTTCCCTTTTCTCTATTATCTTTGTTTCATCTGTATATGTTTGTTAACATTTCTTCAAATCCTGTCTGTCTAAAAGCACCAAAGAATTCACGTGCAGCAATCAGTTAGGCAGAAGTTTTGCAGGACTTAATGCACAAAATTTAGTTTTGTAGTGTAATGAATCTGGAATCTTTAGGCAGATTCAGGGGTCTCTGAAGATTGATATAGATCTTTTCTCTTTTGATTCCATCTGCCATTTCCTAGATATTTCCCTCCTTCATCTTTTTTTTTATTTTTCCGGGAGATTGTTCCTTTGAATATTTCATTCCAAGCACCCGTTCTCTCTCTTTGATTGCCCTGGGAGCAGTTTGTCCATACTGTAAGTCCCATGCTCCAAGCAAGGTCTTGTGGGTGATCAAAGTGTGACCTTGAGAGCAAAGGATGAAATGAAAAAAGAAAGGAAGATCATGAATGAGCCAGTGACTGAAGACAAACAGAGGGTTTTTTCATAATGCCTGTATATATGTATGCACAAATTTCATATGTTTGGGAGGGCAGGGAGAAGCCAGAACGTCAAGGAAATGATAGGCTGTTTAGATTCTGGTGTAACCAAGAACTGTTTGATCATGTAATTATAGTCCAACTGCGTGATATTTTCCACCAGAGGAACAGGAAAAAAGAAGTAATACACTAGCATTCTGCAAGTAAAATTAACAGGACAGATTGTGTTTTAGGAAGGATGTTAACTGTGGTGAGAAAACAGGCTTTACACTGATCTTTCAGTAGAAAGAGCAAAATAAATCTGACACAGTCTTTCTAACCTGGAAAAAAGTAATCTGGTTGATGTAGCTCCCCCATGTTGTACTTCCCATGTCTAGCAGTTCAGCAAATGGGAACTGTCAGCAAGCTTCTGTAGTCATCTGTGTGGAAGCCGAGAAAGGTTGAAGGAAAACAAACCAACACCCTCTCTGTGAAGGGGCCTTAAAGCCCTCTGTTTTCATGGTCTTCACTTAGAGAGCTGTGCAACTGTATCATCAGTGAAAATTAATGGGAACTGCAGATGCTTCAGTGACTGGTAAACTGGTGGAAGTAAACTGGAAGAAAGGTAAGGAGATGCCGTTTAGCAGTAATGTTCTTCAGAACTTTCTGATAGATAAAATGGAATATTTAAAGGAGACATAATCCTCAAAGTAAAGATTTTCAAGGACAAATAAATCTAGAATTTTGCAGCAAAATTTTGTCAGAAGAAAGTGAGATTTTAAACTAAACTGTATGTGAACTTTAATAGAATTCTCTGGATCAGATCATTTTCAAGCAAGGAGGAGATAATATGTGGTCCTGTGGATATTAAAGTTATCTCCCTAAATGCTGGTCATTGCTGGAGAGGTGATAATTTCCATTGATGAGGCAGGCTATGAAGAGCATTTCATAAGATGGAAGACTTTGTGAAAAACACTGAGAATAGAAGCATACTTCTGTTTTCTATAAAACATGAAAAGACTAGAAGGACTCTCAACTTCTCCAGCAAAATGCCAACATCATTGAAGTTGTTTTCATTTATTTGAGAGCACAGTATTACTCTGTGGATACAATCCACAGGCTTCTCAGAGTAACACTTGACCTAGAAATAAGGGAGTTGTCTGTCCCGGAATGAATACAAAAATGGAAAATGTGATGTTTCCTGTCCAGCAGAGGAAATGGTGAAGTGAAATTAGATTCCTCAAAGAGTGAATGTGGGACTGAATTTTTTTTTATTATCACAGAACAAAGTAATAGCCTACTCCTGCAAAAGATTGACTGTGAGACATTCAGCATTCCTTATCAAGCCACAAAATAATCAGCAAAAAAGTAACAGTAGTGAGGTTAAATGTCTGAATAGTCAAATGACAAGGTTAAAACAGCGCTCATGAGAAGTGGGCTAAACAGATCACATAGATGGTGCAGACTCATTGCCAACTCTTTATTGGCTGAACAAGAAAGGTAGATGGAACAAAACAAGTAAATAATTAAACACTAATGTCACAAACACATCTGATTATGATTCTCCTGTACTTTAGCATTCTGTTGCAACTACAGATCTGCCAGCACTTGAAAGAGTGTGTGTCCACACAGCATCTGCAGGGCTTTGTTTACAGTGTTCACTAGATATTTACCCCAAGTAGATATCCCAAGAGAATATATGATAAATATTTATGTTTGTGTCAAATTTTAGCAATTTTTCATTGTGTCTCCTCATTAAAATACACACACGCATAAACCCATGCGTGCATGCATGTGCGGGATGGCACTTCCCTTTCCCAGTGGGTGGGTATCAGCTTTGCTTAAACAGATCTAGTCTGACAGACCAGTTTCAGCTATTGCTGATTTCTAATATAATTTTCTGGTCTTAATGGCACAATATCTGCCGTTTTAGTACCTGGAAATATAAAAGAACACTGACCACAGCATAATAAGCTAACCTGTTGGCAAGCGCTATCTACACTGCAATGGATTTCCAAACACCTCTCAGTTTTTGGGGTTACAGACAATATATAGGACACATCCTTTTTAAAAATCTTTTTTTCCTTATGACTAGGAAGTTTAGATCTCTTGGGATTAGGAAATAAAACAATCCTTCTGTTTTTTGGGTACTTCTTTTCTACAGACAATGTCACTAACACAGAAGTGTTTGTATTACGTAGTATACCCGTGCCAGCTAAGCATAGTCTCCTGGTGCGTCGCGCTGTATTTGAGTAACAGCTTCTGCACTGGAAAGACTGTAAGTACACAATGTAGACAAAGGGTTGGGGAGCACAGAGACTCTACATAGACAGTATGCAGCACGTTTCTCTATTTTTTTCTCACTGTTATATGAGAAAGCAAAAGGTTCAGCTCTCTGTGCCTGCATTAGTTCTCTGCTACCATGCCTATGCAATGAGGGAACAGCTTAGTAATAGAAAAAATTGAAAAACCCAGTTTTTATGAAGTGTCATGAGGGCCTTTTCTCTGGACCACTCATACTGCTGCAAAATGACTGAGACTTGCAAATCCTTCCGTTTGTTTATGTGATAACTTATGTGCATACTTGTATATAAGCTTATTTCAGCAAGATAATGATGTAGGTTTGTGCTGGTGATTGTTCTTTTCCATTTTCCATTCGGTTTGGCTTATTCAATTTGACTCCACTTTCAAATCCTTTGGCTGCATCTTACTCCTCAACTAAACAATTTCAACTTAAAAGGCTTTTTACTTCGGTCAGGATTTGGAAGAAAAGTTTTGCATCCGTCTTCATAGGAAAAACAGTATGTTCTTTTCCTGAAGTCAGCTAATCTACTTTACATCCTGGAAAAAATAAGACACTTTTTTTCTTTTCCATCTAAACTAGCCGGTCAGATTAAAAGCCATGGAGAGCTGTCAGCCAGATGATGATGGGTGAGCACTAGACGTTGCCTTTTCTTGCTAGTACCTGACTTCCAGTTAGAAAACTCGAACTAAGGACATATCTTTTTAAAGACAAAATCTGTTGTCTGAACACATGCTTGGAAGCAAAGAGCATTTCCTTGCCATGTAATACAATGTAGTGCAGCAATTCTTCAGCTTTCATTGAACCGGGAAGCAGAGTTACCTCATCAGTATGGCATTGTGCCTGGCTAATATGGCTGTTCCACTTCTGAAACCAAAGGTAGTGTTCCTACATGACCTTGGAGTTGTAATTACTCATCTATTGTCTATATTTGTACTCTGAAAAAAGAGTTCATCTGCTGACAGCTTGCCAGTGTCAAAATTCCTCCGTCTGATTTGAGGGCACACCAAGTAGGAAAATTGTAACTTTTCCGAAGTTCTGTCTCACGCTCCAGCTGGAAGTAGTACTTCAGCACCTCCATATATAATCATATTTGATCCTAAATCAGCAAAAACTCTCTGTAAAATTGTCCCCTCTTGTTGGTGATAACAGATATTTGCTCTTATTTCTGTTGCTGTCCATGGCAGTACTGTGCTTAGAACAAAAGAAATCTGTGCGTTAGAGGCATACCGTGCAGGTAACAAACCAGCAGAATGAAAGTTTCCTCTGCCTAAAGAGGGCAGAAAACCGGTGATTTTTATCAGTGTGAATATTTTTATTTAAAAAATTAGTTTCCATTTTGTGAATTTTTTGCTCTGTTACCACCTTCTAGTTACACCTTCACACAATAAAAACAGATGGTTTTAATTTGCTGCAGTAAAATCTTCCATAGATGTTATAAGCATTTCTTTCTGATAACAAGGACACAGATATTTTCCGAAAAGTTTTCTTTTTAACATAAGCAATAGGACTAATGTGAGTGTAGAGCTGCTTTGCGGTTAGAAGACAAAGAGTCTTAGAGTCCCTCAAGTGGTGACGCATGAGAATGGCAGAAAAATATGAAATGTCGCTTGCAGCTCAGAAACGCATACAAGCTTTTGCACGGAACAAAAAGTTTTCAATGTAAGGACTGACCAGAAAACCAGACGATCTGAAATCATGTCTGGTGGCTACGGCATGTGTTTTCTGTTCTTTTAAACACTGTCATAGTCAGGCTTTCACTGTGTGAAGATATGCGTTCCTACTTTGGAGACTCTGATCTCAGATTCTGATCTCAGAAGTAAGGGTCTGCTTTTATTTATTAGTGGTAGCATATTATGCCTCAAAATATTAAACAGAAGTACCCACACTTACCTTTACAATTTAGTTGTGTTACAGAACAAATTGCACATGCTTCTCTTTTGTTAAAACTAACAACTAACTTGTATGCATTTTCACACAGGGTTCACGCTTATGACAAGTTAATTTTATAAGACGTTGTGGTGTTTGTCTCGGTGAATCATATGCTAATAAAAGAATTTTTTTAAATTTAAATGCCCCCGACAGTTGTCCTTTTGTATTTTTACTGTCGCCTGATTCCTCTTAAGGATAGTACACTGTATTATTGTCCTACATAAAAGCTACCAGATAGGCCTTGGTGGAAAACTGGTCTGAGGGTCAGTGCTTTTTTGTTTTGCTGTGCTTTCAGTTTGTCAGTGTTGGCTTAGTACCACCCTGCACCATTACCTTGTTTACAGCTGAAAGCTGATGCCTGGCATGTGTGCTTCCGACCAACTGCAGCTATGTGCAAGTGAACAAAAGACTGCCTGGTGATGCTGAAACCATGCCTTTTGGTCACGTGCCTTTCCACACCAGGGAGAGTTTCAGATGAAGTTCTGGATATTTAAGCACTTGTGCAATTACCATCTGGTAGATTTCTTCACCACAGCTGCTATTCATCCCCTCAAGTCTGTTCTTTTCCTCCTCTGTATTTTAGCATTAATCTTTCCCATAACCCCTCAAATAATTAGTACACAAAAATTAGACTGTGAAATAATCCAAGTTCCTCTTCACAGAGAGATTCAGATACATGGATTTCTCTTGTATGCTTACAAATGCCTTTCCTTCATTTGTACGTCACATGTTATGCATCTTCCATGCATGAATTCAGTAACAGCATGCAGCTGGATCAGAATTGATACAACTATGCTGTTCATATTTCTTTCATTCACTAAAAATTTTGTTTCTGGTCCTTGGAAGAAAAAAATTCCAAAAATGACTGATACAATTTGTCACCTGGGAAGAAATAACTCATAATGTCAGCTGTCTCCATGGTTTGTTTTAATATTTCAGGCACGCTAGGCACAGTACACCTCAGTGTTGTGACCAACCTATACAAGACAGAGATCAAGATAAAAAATCAGCTCTTCTGGCTGAAACTGCTCAGAATTCCCCAAGTTCTTTCTGGAGGAGAGATTCAGGAAAACAAGCTGCCCCTCCTCTCGCTGTGTGCTGCATCCCTTGGCCCTCTCCTGGCTGATGAATCGGCTTTGCCGAGTTGGCACACGCCAAAGGCCGGAATTCTCTCTGGGATGTGTGTCTGTGTGCTGCTTGCACTGAACGCAAACTGCGAACGGGACCTGGCACTGTGGTCTGGCTCACACAGCATCTGATTGCAGCCAGGCCCACGCTGTGACCCCAGTGAGACTTTGCTGACAGCTCATGATCCACCTTAAACAGATGCTTTGGAAATGATAAAAAGTAATCCCAATCAAAACTCTTAAGCCAAAACAAAACCAGAACTGTGTGTGCACAGGGAGAAATGCAAAGGGAGTTTTTCAGGAGGGCATTACTAATCTGTGCTGCAGTACAATGTGGACTGTTCTTAAAGTCACTTTCATAAAGGCTGCATTTGCACAACGACAAGAACCTTTCTGCTTTGCACCACTTGTTGATAGGAAAGTCTGCTCCGTAGAGCTTTTGGGAGTTAATGTGATTTTTGAACTGTTTTTTTCTGCTTCTCAGTTAGTAACACAGATTCCAACATCAAAAATGAGCTCTGTAGCTATTAGCAAAATAGCATAGTTTTATGTGATATTTAGCAAAAAGTAAAATGAATTTTAAGCAATTCTTTCCATGTCAACAAGCTTTTATAGGAATTTCTCTATAATGAGAAAGACGGGAGGTCTCTTAAACTTGCAAAGTCGAGAAGTCTTCTAGAAAAAAAAATCTGATGCATGATTGGGATAGTCAGTTCCCATGGTTCTTCTATACAGTCTGTTGGGAGGAAGGAAAACCATATCCAGTACTTCGCAGGACTGGAGTGGCTGACATTCCTGTTGGAACCGCACTGCACCTTTTTACCTCCGTAACCATATTCTCCGGGTCTTTACTGTGGTGGTACCGAGGAGGCAGTTCTGCCTTTTGGACAGTATGTGCCTTTGAAGTGGGAAAGCACTTGGACTGTAATGACAGCCCATGTTACAGCTTTACTGAGCCAAGAGTAGGAGGGCATTTACAGGATAGGTAGCAATTACTGCAGAGAGACAATCGCTGTCTGCTGAAGCCCGTAGTAATGCATGGCTTAAAAAGATAATGCAACCTGATTGTCTGACCGTATCATCCTTACAACAGTAAAAAGAAGCTGTTCACAGTATTATAACAAACCCTTGTATTTTATGTCAGCCACACAATTAAATTTAAACACTTCTTTGCAACAATAACCTTACATGGTCATAAAGATTTTAAAACTGATGGGTTGAATTTATTGTCTTCAAAACTATCTACATGAAAACACTGCGTTAGAAAATGTACTTTTGGGTTCACTTTGTATTGCCTCTTTTGGTTGTCATCCAGAAACAAAAAATCTGGAAGGATGTGCACTTCATTTTTTTCTTACTCATATTGCAGGAGAAGACTCTGGCATATTTTTCTCAGCAGCACATTGAGACTAGAGAGAGTGGAACAGCTTCAGAACAAAAGGAAGCCTCTGCTCTTAAATTTGTCTTTGATGGACAGTGTTATATATGGCCATAGATTTGTCATATACAGCTTCTTAAAATTATTTGTCAGAGAATGAGATTTGAATGATTCAGGGCAAGGAAATGTATAGAAATGTATAGAGCTCACAGCAAATGTTAGAAGACTTGACATTACTGCTGATAACGTAGAATTTTAATCACTGTGTTAGAGTTGTTGCACTGCATGTTTTGTTTGTTTCTTTCGGTTTCAAAAGGAGATTTTACAGATGAGCATAGAGCCATAAAGTATGCATGGGGGAGATTTAATCAGTGCACACGGGAATGCACTATACCACCAGATTGCAATTATTAGAACATTTCCACTTTCTTAAGAAGATCTTACTCTCAATTATTTGCTAGCAAATAAATGAGTAAACTAATAATAATGCTGGGGTCTTAGTCTTGCTTCCGTAATAGATGGCTCAGAAGAGATCCTTTGTAATTCAGTCTCAATACCATATGTCTCTGTTGACATTAAAGTGCTTAGTTCCAAATGAGTTGGCTTCATTCAAGCATCTTAATTCAAGAGTGGATGATTAGATCTTAAGCTAAAAACCTATTAGGATGTAAGCACTTATGTTGCTGAAAGGTATTAAAGGAACAGCATAGTGTGGTTGCAGATAAATCCTCTATATCTAGTACTGATTGGTTAAACCTTGTTTGATCTTCAAACAACATTAAAAACTAGCTGAAATGTTCAAAGTTGAATGTTGCATAAGTAAACCTCCAGGATACATCATGTGAAATAAAATGTTGCTGGTTTTTTGAGAGATGGAGAAGCTCAGATAGGAGAACCTGACATTCTCAGAACAGAAAAAATACAACGTATTTTAAAGAGCACACAGACAGTTCATGTTTTAGAACTAAAATAGTGGGTTTTACTTTAGTCAGTAAAGCATGGCAAGAATGATAAGCAACTCCAAATAACTTTATTCAGTTATGGTAAATAGCATTTTTATTAATCCTGCAATCTGTGTATTTTATTTTATTTTTTCATCTGCAAAGCAGTGCAAACTATGTAGTTGCAAAAAACACCAGTCCTTGTATTAAGTGAAAAGAATTATTGTCTGATTCCTTACTGAATAAAACTCAAATACTGAAAGTAAAAATTGCTATTTTAGGGGACTGATTTATGGCACAGTTTAATTCTGTATGTGACCCAGGCCACTATAAATTTATTTTCCAAATCATGTCTTTGGCCTCCAGCTCTATAACAGAAAAAGGAGAGGAAAATGTGTAGATGAATAGCCTTGAAATCTTACTTAAATACTATTTCATAAAGTATTTAATGCAAAAAAAAAAAAAAAAAACAACTGAATTTCAGAACCAGTCCTGTGATTCATGGGATATAATTTAGTGACTTTTTTGACTGCCTGGTTTTGGCTAGGTTTCCAAGAAGGTTTGCAGGATAAGATTTTCAAGAAGTAAGTGCTCCATAATGGTCTGGATAACTATGTGGGTGCTCACACTTTGCTTGTGGTCACATTCCCTGCAGTCATTCATTATACGTTTAAAAAACTGATGAGTGTGTTTTGTAGCCATCTGAAATGAAATTAAAATCCTTTGTGATGGATTAGCTCTGCATAAAGATAGGAATCTTTTAGGGAATATAACTTGTCAAATGTAAAAAAATAATAGTGAAATATAAAAAAATAGGAATGAAAAATCTGATTAAAAGTGCAATGACTTGCTTTGGGTTTGTCTTGATGGTGCTCACCTACTGATGGTTCTTTGGCACTTTCCATGATGCTGACTAGTCCTCATTCCTTGCTACAAAAATGGCACCTAGAACCCTGGAGAGGACCATGAACTCACCGCTATCACACACACAGTTGTAACGGATAGTGGGAAACAGGAAATACCTTTGCAAGCTATAGTAAAAAGAAAGGAATTTAGGACACATCTACATGTGAAAAAGACATCAACGTAGTAAACACTTTTAGAAATGAACTCTGCTGGAGAGGCACAGTCTTCCTGGTGAATGAACGGTGTGCTTTCTTCCTCCCTTCTCTGAAGTTCTCATTTATTAGGCATAAGTCAGTAAGGCAGCTCTGCTGTAGTTGAAAACACAACTTACCTGTTTCATAGAATCATAGAAAGTTTTGGGTTGGAAGGGACCCCTAGAGGTCATCTAGTCCAACCCCCCCTGCAGCAAGCAGGGACACCACTAACTAGATCAGGTTGCTCAGAGCCCTGTCCAATTTGGTCTTGAAAGTTTCCAGGGATGGGGCCTCCACTGCCTCTCTGGGCAACCCGTTCCAGTGTTTCACCACCCTCATTGTAAAGAATTTCTTCCTTATATCCAGCCTAAACCTACCCTCTTTTAGTTTAAAACCATTACCCCTCGTCCTCTCACTGCTGT
>Ga0065711_1028574_pt1 | contig 40425 bp, 18 predicted proteins | sample Hoacrofraction12_FD_59098 | JGI IMG/M metagenome (GOLD analysis project Ga0065711, IMG submission 59098) | Hoatzin crop microbial communities from Cojedes, Venezuela - Epithelial fraction 12 v2 (version 2) | ecosystem: Host-associated > Birds > Digestive system > Esophagus > Crop | place... | reverse complement strand
TCTCAGCCTGTCCTCATAGGAGAGGTGCTCCAGCCCTCGGATCATTTTTGTAGCCCTCCTCTGGACCCGCTCCAACAGTTCCATGTCGTTCTTGTGCTGAGGGCTCCAGAGCTGGATGCAGTACTCCAGGTGAGGTCTCACCAGAGCAGAGTAGAGGGGCAGAATCACCTCGCTCGACCTGCTGGCCACGCTTCTCTTGATGCACTTTCTTCACATCTTCAGAAAGACACATTTCAAATTACTTTGCCCATAGTTGCAAAGGAAGCTATGACGAACCTCATGACTGTTTCCCTGCTACTGCTTCATGAGGTGTCTCCTTGCCAATGGGGCCAACCTTCACCAGCCCCATGCAGGTATCTCAGTACATCTGGGGGCAATCAACCCTCATACGTACAGGATCCGCTTGTCTCAGTTTCTGCACTGTTTTTAGTGTTCACCATCCCTTCCGGAGCTGCCATCTCCCTGACTAATTAATAAGTGAATCATCTTCTCCTCTGGCCTCAAAAGGCATTCAAACTGTCAGTGGACCATTTATTTATTTATTTTGTTGTGGTTAAAGGCCTACTCTTCTAAACAATGAAAGGATAAATAAAATCAACTCAGACAAGGTTATTTCACATTCCTAATTTCCAACACCTTTTTTTTGCTAAAGCCCCACTATATTTGTTCGTATTCTCCCCCCCTTCCCTCTCCCACCAGCTAACAAAAAACAAAATACATTTTCAAATCAAGATAAAGCCATCAAAGAACTAACTAAACATGATTAGAAAGGACCTCTCCTTAATGGGAAAAAAATCATGATTTAGACCTGGCTGCTTTCCAAATATCCCTGTGCAATCAACCAAAGAAACACGTTTTAGAAAACAGAATTGTAAAAGTAACTTTGAAGAATCGGTTGCCATGGAAACAGATCTGTAAATACTTAACTGCAAACATTAAGTGACACAGTGATATTCCAGAGCCCAGGATGCCTTAAAAGGATGGCAAATTTCACTCAGCTCTTTAAATAATCAACTCGGTTGTGCTTTGATTTTTCTTCTTTTTTTTCCCCCCTTTCCATTTTTTCACACTATTCAGTGCGATCGCATCCCTGTTCTCAGGCATGTGTGATAATAGAAATGCCAGAACTATTTTATAAAGGAGAGTCGTGATCTTTTATAACATGGAGGCAGAGAGGGAGGAGGGGGCAACAAATACAGAGTCAGAGAAACCTGTGGAGTCTGAAAATATAGCCCAGAGTCATTCTGTTTCCCTGTGACTGCAGGGTCAGAAAAAAGTGTGATTGATTGTGGCTTTTCACTGCAAGAAAAAACCGCAAACGACCAGCAATTTCTTGTCATCTGCCAGGGAAGAATAAGATGCAAGGAAATAAAAGGGTTATGGGTAATTTTAATTTAAGCAAGTGGGTGCATTTATGTTGGGCCCTAGCCTTAAATCTTTGCTCGGAATTAACTCGCTCCTGTGTTGCCCAGTATATTCCAGGATCCAGCTCCTGCTACCTTCAGTGGATTAAGAGTGCCCTGCTCCCCTGGGGAGTTGGGGTCCCTTTCCTTGCTCCTTGTGAAGCATCCGTGCCCCACGGGGTTTATCTCATCCAGTCAAGAGGGTGACTTCATCTGAAGCCCTCAGATGTTTGAGGGGCAGAACTTCTCCCCCCATGCTAAGATCAGAAAAGTCAACAGCACTGGTGTTTCCTCCTGGGAGAACAGTGAGGGGTGGCTGCTGATAGACCTTTCCCCAGCTGCAGGCACTGGCTGCAGAAGACTTTTGCAAGCCTGCTTTTCCAAGATTTTGAATGTGTTGAATTTTCAGACATACTTCAAAAGGTCTACATGTTCTCTCCAACCCAAAGGGAGGTGAGATGGGTCATCGGTATTGTAGTGTGAAGGATGACTTCAGGCATGGCCATGACCCAGTGTGTGAGAACACAGCAGACTGTGGTTAAATATCTAGTCACATCAGATACCTTTTAATAGCCTTGTTCACCTGTTTGAAGTTTTGGCAATATAGGTGTTGCTGCAGTTTTAAACCAAACATGGGCAGAAGCTGGCTGCAGGTCATTGTAACTTGTAGAAGTCTTTTGGGCAATCTGATTCCTCTTTGGCTTCTGACAGATTACACTCAGAACCTATGAGCATCCCTGCACTGCTGAAATAGCATATGGCTTTTCCAGAGTAAGGGGCTACAAGAGAGGAGAGGATTTTTTCTCACTACAGCCCTGCTGTTGGCAAGGTCTTGGATTTGAACCAGAGATCCTGAGCAACAGCCTGAGTATCTGCAAACACAAGTTTAGCTGTCGCTTTAGGAGGACCTTTAGTAACCTGCTTGTTTTCATCTTTCTGGTTGGTTTTGAGGTTTTCTCTTCCCTGGGGGCTGGCTATGTTATCCTACTGAAAGCTGAGCAGTATTATCCTTTAAGCTGATTTTTCTGCCCAGCTTAGGAAAAGAAGGGATGGGGAGAGGAAGGAAAACAACGCAGAGGACAAGGATACAAGAAAAAAAAGGAGGGGACTGAGAAATGCAGTTTGAAAGGAGCCCTGATCTCTAGCGTGATCACCTTTTGTTTGCACATTTTATTTGCTGCAAAACTGTACAGCCGTAAGAGATTCATCTCTCCTCTGTCTAGTCTTGCGAGTTACTGAAATGAACAGCAAAACACAGATAGAGGGATAAACCTAGATATAGATAAGTTAGCAACTGATTTATATAGATAGATATATAATTTTTTTTAAGAAACATCTTTATCTCAGACAGCTGAGATGTTCCCACTTGGATCTCTCCTCTTCCCACCCTGCCTATCTCTGTCTCTCACATACATGCCATCTGTCTGTGAACCTCTGAGAGAAACCTGTGTGAGCTTTGTGGAGGGAAAGTGAGGAAAAGCACATTTTCCTTTGCCTTCCTCCACTCTCTCCTGCCCCCTCCTGTGGGTGCTCGTGTCAAGGAGATGTGTGTGTGGCAGACAGAGTCCGGCACAGGGCAGGAAGAGGAGAGGAGTCTCTCATTTGCAAAATCCACGGTGTTTTCATCCTTGGCATTGTGGTGATGGGGTGCAGGAGAGGAAGGGGGTATGGCATGTCACTTCGCTTTATCACTGCCTGGGCTCTCGCCTTGTCATTCGGCACTTGCCATGAATCTAAAGAGAGTTTGGCCTTAATAACTTCACACAAGTACTGCATTGCCAGTGACTTTAGAGACGGGTGACAGCAAGCAAGGAATTATAATGAATTGCTGCAAATGCCTTCTTCACACAAATTACAGTTATTTTCCTCTGAGCCTGCATGCCTTCCAACATCAGGATTTCAGTTCAGAAGATAAGGTTGGGTGTGTATGTGTCTAGGAAAAGAGACATACATTTTACCGTAACACTTGGACCTCTTCTCCCCTTTATTTCACCACTGCCTCCCTAGGGGTTATTTATTTGTGTTTGCTTCAGAATTTTTTTTTTCTCATATGCAGTCATAAAACTGATTGTCCTACTGAAAGCAACACATTGCTCACAAGCCATCCTGTGCTTCAACAGGGAATGTAAAGAAGTTTGGCCTTTGTTGTGACTGTAACAATTTAATTTGGGGTTAACATCTTCCTCTGTCACCGTTGTTACCCCGATTGGGCTGTGAAGGTGCCCTTTTCCACCAAGGAAGGACTATGCCACATGGCTGTTTAGCCATGCTGATAGGTGTGTCCTGGTGAAGGTGCTTGCAAACATCATGCCTGCCTTCATCAGACCAGCTGTTTTGCTCTCAGTAGGGTGGGCAACTGTTCCTGCAAGCATAGCTTGCCTGCTCAGCACCCGGAGTGCCTGTGACTGGGACCCCAGAAAAGAAGGTTCAGGTCAACTGTCACTGTTGCCTGCAGGTAGAGTTAGCTTAGTCAGTCTGTGGTGCACTTGAGTTCTAGTTATTGCAGAAAAGAGGGTAAAGGTCTCCCATATACAGAATGACTTCCTTTAGACTGGTGCTCATAGCCAGTATATGTCCAGTACATGGCTCATGGCCATTTCTCACTTTTCCATTACAGGCTCTATGTTTTTCTTTAACAGATATTTTGAGAGGCAGTGAAGCTAAGTAGTTCTTGGCATTTCTAAGAAGGAATTGTCCGAAGTCTCCACAGATAGGTAAATTGCCCTAAAATCTCCTTGGTGCTAATACATAGCCAAACTCTCCATCTTCCTGCTCATCCTGAATGAGAAGAGATCTCTTTGATAGGGTTCAGCGCATAGCTATCCTTGGGTTGAGAGCAGGAGAGTGCCTTGTTTTGTCACTCCCCGTAGGGAACAGAAGACTGGAGGTAGCACTCCCTCAGTGTCTTCTTCTCTGTGCATGGGTTCAGGTGATTTCACTGGCGGTCTGCAGAGAGTGGAGAATACATGCCACACAAAATTGAGAATTACCTTCAGTGAGGTGTGAAAGGAGAACTGTTAGGCAGTTACTTTGTACAGTCCTGCAAAGGTCACTTGTGTTCTTGCTGCGCATCTTCCAAAGCACTGGAGTAAATGGGAAGATTTATTCTGATTGCCCTGGTTTTCATTGCAATTTGGGAACACAAGCTAGTTTCTTCACATGGGTCAGAATTATAAATCTAGATGCACAATAACCTTATCAGCTTCAGGTATTTAAAATAATCACTGAAGAGTTTTGATAGAGACCACAGGTCAGCTGAGCTTTTGAACAGTTGAGGCAGCTACTAGCTGATTCACTCTGCCTCAGTGTAATCATCCGTACAAAGAGACCTTGCTTCAACTGTTCAGTTCCTAGATTGGATTTAAAAGACATTATTTGTATTGTTGCCCGTGATACTTGTTTAGTTAGCAGCTGTCTTATGTCAGGATCAAGTAAGCGATGACAATGCATGGCAGAATTATTTAAATTATGCATGGGGTTATTCTTAAGCAGTTGAAAAAAAGGATGTGTCTGTCATTCAAACCCATGTTATCCCGGAGGTGTACACCTGCTGCTGCTGGGACTCAGGTGCATTCAGTACAGTCATTTGATCTCTTCCTGCTTTCATCCCTCAACACAGAGATGGGTTATCTGTTGTGAGGGCTGTTGTGAGACCAGACAAAGTCCAGTTACAAAGTGCCCTGAGAAACTGGGGACTGAAGAGGAATATTATTAAAGAGTGAGCTATTTCAGTAACGGTACTGAAAGCAGCATGCTTGCATTTGCAGTAATCCAGTGTGTCTTTGAATCACCAACCACTTGGTTACTGGCAGGGAGAATCTGTTGCTGCTGCCGGCTCTGCAGTGTCAATGCAGTTAAAGGGACATTGCCAACACACACTACCTCCTCAGGAACAAAATGTGAATTACAAGTAGTTTCAGGTGTTATGTTTGCCCTTGAGTATCCCTTGCTGATTTCTGTCGTCTCACAAACATGTTTTGATATGCCTTTTCCTCCCTTGCTGCAATGTGAAAGCCCAATGACTGACTGTCCGTCACCAAATGAGTGTTGCAAAGTCCATCTCCGGTAGAAGGGTGATGGTTTCAGTTCAGCGGTGTCCCTGTAAGAAAGTTCGTCATGATGGTATTCTGCATCATTCACCTTGTCAACAAATTTATCAATTAAGTTTCAAGGCCAGGAAGTCGTCCTCAGGCAGTATGAATACCTGCTCTTAGTGCTTTCCCGCACATCCACTGCTTGCCTTCAGCAGAGGTCGGATGTGCTATCTTGGATCTGCAGTCTGTCCGTGTGCAGCCATTTGCAGGTTATGAAGTATGGCATCTTTATTTCTTTACAGTTATGTCAAAAGCCAAGCCAGGTACTTTAGTGTTCATATCACAATTGGATTGGGCAGGGTTAGCTGTTAAGAAAATCTATATTTAACTTGGAAGTGACTAAACATTATTGTTGCCATCTCACAGGTATATGATATTGTAGTTACTGTTGTCCATGGCTCTAAAATCAGGAATGAACCTCAGTTTTCATCTGCCACAGGCTTGCACTAGTGTAATCACAATGAAGTGTGGCCACTTGTGTTAAAGTTATCGAGCCACCAATGTTTATAGCTGCCATTCACCTTTTGGGCTTCTCATGGGTTTTTTTGCATGCAGGGGTGGCAGAGATAAGGACACTTATTTGATCTGTTATATGAGGTCAGCTGACAGAGAGTAATTGATTACCTCTGGTATGGCACCAAAATCTCTAATATTCTCTAAACTCTCTGCAGTGTTAATTTAGCTGTATCAGATGTGAGCACACAATCACCTTTACATCAGTGAGTTACAAACCTGAAGTTTCAACATTGGTTTTATGTAGAAGAATAGAGAATGTATTTTCTACAACTGGACATTATTCCAGATTCTGTGTGAACTTTATGTTCATTCTGAAACTTTTTGAAACACTGTTAAAGCATCAAAAACATTAAAGGCATTTGAATGAGCAGTATATAAGATTAGCACTTTGCTTCATGTGCTCTGCGCTTTAGTAATCCTTTAGCAGGAGCTGTTTACCTGGAATACTGTACTATTTAACCAGGGCCTTACTTAACCTAGTAAAGCCAAGCACTATTATTCCTTTAAGAAGGCAACTGATTCCACCTTATTTACAACCTTTCCTTAATGATCCAAGCAGAAGTAGAAACACCCTCAGAGTCTTCTGCCTTAGTCTAAGAAAATGAACCGAAATAGGACAGCTGACTTCAGCAATTACAGTTTTGTCAACATTTGGTTTTGTCCTGAACTGGAATGAAAAGGCAGAATATCAAAACCCATCTTGGCACAAGGAGCTTCAGAAATGCTGAAACTTTTTAGCCTGACATCTTTGATTGAAGAAGAACATTTAGACTTTTCTCAAATTGAAATTCAATTTCCAGGCAGCCAGACCTGAGCTGCCGCAGTGCCTCAGGCAAATGCTGTGGATGGGGGGCACCATGGGATTTGTAGCCTGGCAGGGGAGCCCAGCCTTGTGAAGGATGGGGATGTGAGACAGCTAAACTATTGCTCTCAGAAGAAATGGCTCTCAGCACTATTGTTTGAATTGTGGGAAGATTCCACTTTCATCAGAATTCCTCCAATTATCTTTTTTCAAACAACAGAAAATTATCCCCATTTAAAGGAGAAAATGATCTGTGGGTTTAGCGGGGAAAAGGGGACGTTTGACCTAAAACACATTCTTGAAAGGTATAATTAAGTGTTTTGTATGTAATTTTGAAGGAAATAAATACCAAAACCAAAATATCCATCATCTATATTTGATGTGGTATTTCTCTTTTCAGTCAGTTTGACCAGCGCTCCCTGGTAAAGTGTCTTGTCTACTACATTTTGAGACATTAAGGGCAGTGAATACAACTTGTTTTCTTTTGCATAATTTATGATGATGTGTTATTACTAATTAAATGCAATAATAATAATGAATGCAGTCCTCAGGCTTGAGCAAACTCAGTGACTTAAGCCATTCACGCTCATTAGTTTAGAATCCCCATATAAGTCTTTGTCTTCAAAAAAAATACAAAAGCAAAAAAAATCTGGTGTTTCACAGATTTTTTGTTCCAAAGTCTTTTGAGTTATATCTCACCAGTAAGGTGTGCAGGAGTAGTCCAGGAAAGGGAAATTATTACTATTCTTTACCAAGTAAGGAGCTTCACAGTTGTAGATGTACATCATAAATTATTACAGGTCCTGAAGGCATCTGGTCAGAAGAGGGGAAGGAGATATTTTTCATGTCTGGGAGGTTCTTGAATCTAGCAAAAGAGCTATAATTGCAACTGAATTACACCAGCTGCCTAGCTAAACACTTATCTTCTTTACAGGGGAACATATCTCTATGTCTCCTTTTAATTCCTTCTCTAGTTCTTTTTCATTTGTTATTTATAAGATCAGGAGGAAGTGGTAAAAACCAGGAAGCCCTGCACCTGTGGTGATGATATTGGGATGAGCATAGTCCTCTTGTACATTCTCCATGCTGGCCCAGACTAGCTTTTAACACGAAGCAGCTAGACTGGTGATGATGGTGGTGCTTGCGGTGGTGGTATACACAGCAAGAAGGAAAAAAGATAATTAAACATATAACGTGGTGAACTCAGTCTCATTCCTCTAGTCCCTTAGCGCAAATGAGGGGAAAAAAAGACTGCAGGAAGCGTTCTTAGGGAAATGGGAAAGGAAAGAAGGAAAAGGGGTGGACGGATTGGAAAACATTTTTAGGAGGTATGCAAAACCAGATTTGCAAAAGAAACTGAGAAGTGTGTTGTGTGATGCCATGAGGATTTTCAAGAGAGAGACAGATGTATATGATCACCTTCCCCTCCATCTTCTCTTCCCACTGTTTTGCTGAAGTCCCACTGTCAGTGAGGAACGAAGAAAGGTGAGCCTGTTGTTGGGAAGGCAGAGCAGAGACCCTCAGTCCTAGATGTAAACGAGGCAGAGGTAATGCACGGTCAGCTTAGCTTTGAAAGAGAAAGAAAGAAGCCAAGAGGCAGAGAGACATAAGAGGAGAAAGAGAATCTTGGATGCTTTCTTAATTTAGAAGTGCAGTAGAACAGCAGAACCTGTACTTGATGTCATAGCTATGAATTTCAAGCCTTTCCTTCTCAGAGAGCAACAGGGAAGGAAACAAGAGAGGCAGAGGTGACATTTAACCTTTCCCTCCCTAAAGAGCAGAAGGAAAGGGTTGTCAGACTCAAGGAGGTCAAAGGAGCTCTGACCGTTACCACCCACCACTAGGAGAAAGGCTCATTCCTGCTTGTGGTTTGAACAAGAGGAAGAGATCTTCATGGAAAGAAAACCCATTACATATCTTGCTGTAATGGATTTTAAAAGCCTTTATTTACCAGCAGTGGCAATAACTTCCTGTTGGTAACAAGGCATCACCAGCTAAAGATAAAGGAATCTTTCATCTGACAGTGCGTGGGGTCAGGAAATAATTCTCCTGCCCTCTGTATCTAGCTTTGCATGACTGACCCTGTGAATTACAGGGGTGAAATCAAGAGATCACCCTCTTCTCTGGCAGCAAGCATCAGCTGGGCAAAAGACAAGGACCAACACAGTACAGCTCCGTGCCACAAATTCTGTTGTCTCTTTTAATATCCACAATATTTCACCTGCAGAGGCATCAACCAAAATACAAAATGCTTAATGCTAATGTAGATAAGCCAGCTGTTCTTTGCCAGGCTTTATCTCATCCGTGGCTAAGCTAAAATCTGATCAGTAGTGTAAATCTATGCTCCCTGTCTTGAAAATGCTATCTGACAAATTGGAGATGAAATTAACTCTATCAAATAAGTTTTATTTCTACCCACCTTTACAGGCTGAAATTCTATGAAATATACCTAACTTGGCCAGTCCCTGACTGGCCCCCCCCCTCCCCGCTTAGTTTCTAAAGATAGTTCAACAAGGTTCAGTTTATCACTGAATAGCTGGGGTTGGAAACAATCTCTGGATATTGTCTACTTCAGCACCAGGAGGGGCTGAAGCAATTTTTGATTTGTAAGATAAACTGCTAGAACTAAGCAGATGTGAGCCAGCTACACTTTGCTGCTTTTGTTTGTGGTTAGTGAAGAGTAGGTTTCCTTGTCACATATCCCATACTTTGTTTAGAAAGGAAAAATGCTGGCTGTACCAAAATAAAATTTCTGCCTTCCTATTCCTTTTAAATATGAGATCCTAAAATTCCATGGCAGATGGTAGTGGAATGATTGCTTTGGATACCGAAGTAGATACTTTTTCAAGCGAAGGGTAGGAGATTCAGTGAGAAAGATTTAGTGTGGACTGCAGGAGCTCATCTCTGCATGATTTTGCTTCACTTAAGCCAAGTATTGACTGAGATGCAACAAGATGCACATCCTGGCAGTCAGAGAAACCTGATCCCAAGATGATGACCCCAGCTTCCCAAAACCTTTCGTACTTTAAGGAATGCAATTAGGTTCCTTACCTGAGATAGCTCTCCTCACAACTGTGTCTGCTGTACCTGAGTGACCTTTCCCAAGTTCACATGTGGGGCACAGAGAGCCTAAACTGCTTTTGTCTTCCTTGGCAGTCTGGGGAGGAGGGTGACCTCTGAACTTCCTCACATTAAGCTTTTATCTTTAACTCCCCTGGGATCCTGGAAAGTCTCTGCAACAAGTTTTGTGCTCCACAGCTGGTGTTTTTTTCACTGGGCATGTGAATTCACTAGTTATTGTGCAATTGACAATAGGAAATGACCCAAATCCAGGCATGTTACAAGAAAAATCTTCAAAACCTTTCACGGTTCCACAACTGTGCCAACCCGCAGATATTCAAAAGTGAGGAATAAGACCTACTCAAAAACATAACACTGGTCTGCTTAATCTCTTTTTTTTCTTTTTCAGTGGTTAAATTTGTGGCTTCCTTTCATTTCTCTTGTGGTTTTCAAGTCTACAGGGCTCAACACTTGGTTCACATTCTGAAGCTTTTGTTGTTCACAGCAATTCATGTCTAGAAAGGTATTTATTTTTTAACTGGAAGCTGTGATTTGCACACATAACAGCAGAACTCTGGTAGGAGTCATGGATCAACACAAAATATCCTGACACTCAAAGATATTGTTGGATGTCATAATATGGGTTCATTACTGCTGTTCAGGTGGCTGCTTTGAAACCAGTAAGTATATTTTTAAGGATATTAGAAATTCAAACAGAAAAAAAAAAATCTTGATAAAGGAAGCCAGTAGCAAATAACTGGTCTGTTATGACAAAGATGATTCCTAAACTATGTAAGGGTTTATAAGAAATTATTTTTCTTGAGGTACATGCTGGCTGTCTCTTTGTTGCTTGCATCCCTGAGGAGGATAAGTACATCCTCTAAAGTGTTCCTGGAGATATTCACTGTGAACTCATGCAAGAATTCACAAAGTTAAGCATCAATTTTCATTACCTCTAAGCAACCTCTCAGATGTATTTAACTTGCATTATAAGTGTAAAAGGCAGTGACCACTCAATGAAGCTGGAGGGTGGGGGCTTGGATTATTTTTTTCCCCTTTTTTGCCACTGCTAAAGAGAAAGGCTTCCTCACGTAAAATGGTGAAAAAACAGGTGAAGAAGAAAAAACAAATCCTGTAGGACATGCCGCAGAGTCCTTTGAGAGGACCCAGTTGGTTAAGAAAGACCCTTTGAATGATCAGTTCCCTTATGTTGTTCATTGATTTTCTCCTGGTTTTCCCTTATCTTTCCTCTCCTGTTGATATCTCTTTAATTGATTCCTGATTACAGATTACACCAGTTACAAACTGTTATTTGTCAGACAATGGAGCGGGCTTCTCTCTGCGTCTTGGGGAAATGCATGCAGCTCTTGATAATTTCAGGAGTTTCAGACTGAACAATCTGTAGAGAACATAAAATGATCTGGTGGCAATTGGTAAAGAAGTCTGTACAGACTCTTCTTCAAGCAACTACCTTGTTTACATTCCTCGGCCTTTATACTTCTAGGAAATCCTGTATCCTGCAAGAATTACAATGCAGTAGAATCTGCACCTGAGTTCAAAACACTCGTCTTGGACTCATTATCAACTCCAGCTCTGTTTGCAATGCTTAGCATATAAATTATTTAAATTAACCTAACTACATAAATTATTCAAGTTTTTTCCCTCTCTTATCTTTAGCAGACACTGCAGAAAGTTCAGTACCAGTGGTGTTACACTTCACTGCCAATCAGATAGGAGTGCTAAAGGTGTCTCACAACATTGGCAGTGCTCAAATGACCATAAGACTCTTAGGAGGAAGCTACCAAATGCTGAATGATAGTGACTCTGGAACAGCTTATCACCAGTGAAGGGCTGGATTCTGCTCATCAGTGTAAATCAGGAGGGAGTTACAGAGGGAATTACAGGACGGATGGTTGTTCTGCAATTGATACAAACTAATCCTGTTCAACAGTTTCTGTGTTGACTTTGGATGAGTCCAGGGCTTGTTGGTCCTGCTATGGGGAACCTGAGGTGGTCAGCAATCATGCTGTGAGCACACATAGTGCAGAGTCAAGGGAGTCTCACCTTATGAGGCATAATCCAGACCTGGGTCTCTTCTCCCCTGGTGAAGCATTTACAAGGACAAACAGAAATGTGGTCTTGATCTCTTCTGTCTTCTCCTTCCTTTCATCTTGTGTATCAGTTTCATACCCAAAGTCCACAGTGACTAGAATCAAACTCTGACCTGAAGTCATGTGCAAGCAGACTCTTGCTTTAGGACCTCAGCCAGACATCTGTTTTGGGTACCTGGAGTAGACAGGTATGGCTCCCAGCTCCAAGAGAGCAATAAAACAGGGACCTTGCTTTAGAGGGAGTGCTGTCAAAGGCTGGTTCCTAGGCAGGCGTTAGAGAGTGGCAGCAATGAACCATAATTACAATAGGAAACCTGAACAGAGACCTTAACATCAGTGGAACCTATCTGAATTATGCTTTATACATAGAACTTTTCTTTCATGTTTTATTCTTGCTATTCTCTTAATTTCACATTTCAAATATGATTTAAGAAAGCAGCCTCCACCAGGTCTCCTGATTTTGCTGATTGATTTGTAAATCTGTGAGGACAGGGTTGAGTTAGATTTCTGACTACACCCAGACATTGTGATACATCACAGCTGTGGGTCTTGGGGACCATATTTCAGCTGTAGAGAAACAAATACATTCTTTTTTTTTTCTCACAGTCCCCATGCACCATCCTTGTAATGGTTCAATACTGGTCTAAACAATACAAGACAATATCCAAGATATCGATGACTACCTGTTTAGCCTTGAGTTAGTGTAGCTAGCGAGGACTGGTATCAACCCGGGGTACAGGGGAGTAAAATAGAGAAATATATAATGAATACATTAATTCATTTGAAGAATATATGGATGGCCATGGCATGATCCTTCTTGAAGTGAGAGGGGAGTACAGATCATATGGCAGGAGGACATAATGTTAAGAGAGACCTGCAGAGCCATGTTGTAAAGTATCAGAGCAGCATCACCTGCATTGCATGGCTTGAAGCATCCTGCAGACCAGCCAGTGGTACCACAGGGGAAGAGGTAAGGCCTGTTTTTGCCACTTCAGTGAATCCGAATCTGCTAGAAAGGCAGGCCCAACACTTGAATTATCTAAGTGTGATGGAGGGAGAAGACTGCCACCTTTGTGATTTCATAGTGAGTCTCCTGATACTTCGTGTTTTCTAATTGCCCAAAGCCACAGCCTTTACAAGCATTTGTGCATGTAGCACCCTGTTTCTCTTTCATTTAAAAAGAATAAAAGATTACATATTGATCACAGAATTGTGGAGAATGGCTGGCAGACCTGAACCCTTAAAGCACAGAAGAGCACAAAGAAAACAAAATTACCCAAAGTAATCCTTAAAAAACAAAGCAGAACAAAAAATATTTTAATCCATTCTGATGATTCAGGGCAAACAGAGAGAATAGACTCTCCTATCTCATTTTTTGGCAGTTTGAGGTAGCTGAAATACAAGCGGCTGAGAGATATGTTGTATTCATTAAAGATGAATGCGGCATGCTTCTTGCTTTTTAGGCCACCAAGAGATGACTTTCTGTGTGTGGTGATAACTAAGAGGATAAGACTGTGTTTCTATTGGTTTCATGATGGCCTGTATTGGACTAGATAGACGTAATCACCCTGGAGATACTGTATTTACTTCTCCTTCCTTATTTACTTTGTTTCTTTTATTTCACTTTAGGGGACTAGGCTGGAATTGACATTTCTTTCTCTTCAGCAGCCGCCTCCTCTCTCAGTGCTGGGTCTCTGGGCACTGAGTTAAGCCAGACAGTGGAATGGACCTGCTGTAAATAGTGTTGATAAATTGGGTAGATAACACAGCATGGCCTGGTTTACCCCAGTGCACAGAGTAATAAAAAGGAGCTTCCGCCTCTGAAAGGTCATCGTATCGACAAGGGGAACGACTGTAGGAATGGCAGTTGTAAGACACTTGTCACTAAAGCCACTTTTCCACAGGAGATGCTGAAGGGATTATGCCTAGGCCTGTTCCTTCCTACCCTTGCCCCTGAGGTCATCTGATTTAATGGTGCTGACTGTGACCACAGAGCTTAGGATCCCTGGTGTGAAACACATCTGAATAGCAGAGCTCCCAAAAACTTTCACGAACTAGCTGTGCTCAAAATGGTCAACTTCTTGGGAGCTTTTCCTATGTGATCAAGTTGAGTAGACCCCTCAGAACTACCCCAGCAGTCCTTAAATGCTTTTTCACCTCATCCTGTGTAGCCAGGAGGCCTTAGTGATAGGGATAGGGCTACCAGGAAGACACAGTTCTCCCTGATAGTTCCATAGTTGAAGGTGGTAATTAAAAAGTGGTTCCTTTTTATTCTGTTTCCATGATCATAATTCAGGCAGGAGGCACGTGAGGGAAGTGTGGTAGCCAACGGACAATAAACTCGATAAACCTCACAGAAACATCATTCTGGAGGTGCTTGAACACCCGTGGGCCACAAACGTTGAGAAGAACTTATATCACCTGCATCCACCACACAGCTGGAACAATGGAGATCAGCAAAAGGAATAGCTCTAATGGGTATTCAGAAGTGTCAGACAGCTTTGAGGAAACCTACATGCAAAAAGATGGTCCTGAAAAGCCATAACTTTCCCTTTGAGAAGTCAGAGTAAACGTGCGTTCAAAAGCACTCAATCACAGGCAGTAGAACAGAGAGTACAGTGAGCTTGACATGTGTCTGTAAATAACAGCAAATGGAATAGTATCTGAGGCCTTGACTAGGCTTGCAATCCTCTTCATGTCACGACACTTTTAAACAACTTTCCAATTAATATAGCTGATATAAAGACTGGAAATTCAAGCCTAATATGTTTTCATTGAAAAGCAAGGCATACAACCTACTAAATCAATGCAATAGATCATACTTATTGACACCATGATGTGATATAATCATACAATAACTGCCATTCTGTGTCATATCAAAGGTCTATGTAGTCCAATAACCTTCCCTGACACCGGCCAGTAGACTACGCTTAGGAAAAACTATCAGAACAAAGTGCTTGTACAATGATTTTTGTCCCAGTTGTTGTTCCAGCCTCCAGGGCTCCAGAGCTTGTGGGATTCCTAAACCAAACTTGTACATGAAGCACTTTGTACATCAGTCAGAAAGTATCCATAAAGCATCGGCATTTCTACTTGGTGGGGAAAAAAATTTGTTATCCCCAAAGAAGCTAAACAAATATGACAAAATATTGATTCTATCATTTATTTCAAGAGTGATGCCCATGATGTGTTATGAAAGGGATCATTTCTACATCAGAGTGAGTTTCATAGGTCTATAATGTATTGTACTGCACTAAGGATATTTTACCAGAGGTGGTTTTCTGCATGGAGGGAGTGATGGCTTTTGCCACATTCTCTGTCTTTTGCCTGTTTACTTGGCTACAATATTGGCTTAATAGTAGATTCCAGCAGCACTCATGGCCTGCTCCCAGTTAAATGTTGAACTCTCTGTTGAGTTTTTTATAAATGAGAATGAGATTTTGGGGACATTCCTGTTTTGTATTGAGAATTGGCCCATACAGAAGACTGGAGTTTGATACATCACCAATTTTTGTCATTTATTGCCATTGCAAATGCAAAGTGACATGAATTTGGAAACCTCAGCTAGATGGGGAACCGTGGGGAAAGGGCAGAGTTTGGCCAGAGTGGGAAAGTGTAACACCTTGGGAGGATGACAGAAAACTGGCTCAGGGGATTTCTAAGCAAGACCCAAAGCACGGCCTTTAAAAAGGCAGTCTAATGATTTAATACCCCTGTTCCTCGACAGCGGTGTCAAGAAGCTCAAAATGCCAATCCTTGCTTTGGCCACACAGCACAGTCTTCCAAGGAGCCAAGACCAGCTCATTAAATGGCAAGATCTGCGCTCCTTGCAAGAAGCTGGTCCCCTTCCAGTTCTGACGGTCTCAGCCAGCCTTTGCCATCTGGCTGGGACAGCTCCCCAGACACACAGCAAAACCTTTCTCAGAGCCACAGCCACATGGAAGGAATATTTCGGAGGGCCGGAAATGGTGGTCACTGTAAAATGTAGTAGCTTTTGACTCCAGTGGCCACTTTGTCACAGATGTTGCTGATGTCCAATGTGATTTCCAGGCACCTCTGGAAAGCACAGAAGGATTCAGAAACCACAAAATAAGACCAGAAGTAGAAAACTAGAACTGATAACCAGCCCCCTAATGATAATTGTTCTCCCCCTCACCTGCCTCTAAATGCACAACACTCCCTTATAGCGGCAGGGTGACCTGGACCTGAATTCCTCTGAAGTGAAGTAAGTTTGGTTCAGTCTTTCAGGAGGCTCTGAGCTCTGGCTGATGATGGGAAGCAAGATAATAGGGCCCTCAGCAACTGACCCTCACCTTAGCCTCATCCACTGGGCAGGTGTGGGCTAATGCATTCAGCTCCTGTTGCTAAGCAAGTCAGGGTTATAAACATGATTTTCATAATTGGGTTTTAACATACATAGAAACTACCCAGCAGCGATAATAGTTTTGCACCAGAAGAGCCTTAAGACAGAGGAGAACAGCCTCCTTGAAGTGTTAAGAATCCCAGCACATTTGTCTTAATAAGTTTTATTACAGCCTGCCAGTTTAAACTTAATGACTAATTTATCGTATAAAATACCAGCAATATATTTTTTGATTTTGCTAATTAATTATCTCAAACAAAGGTGATATTTATAAAACTGTCCAGAAATGGTATGTGCATTAAAATTGCCTTGCAGCAGGAGATGAAATTATTACTAATATGGGATCAAATTATTACTGTATTGACTTAGTTACTTTATTACCTCATAATGGATTTCTTCATTATTTTCCCCGGGATTGTAGCATTCATGATTGCATTAAAGTCTGTTAATCTATGCAAATATCATTAGGAGCTACTAATAACCACGGCAACTTTCTTCAATTTCAAGGAATGTGGTAAGTACTCTCAACACATTGTTATGTTCTATTAGTGTGACAGGATTAACTCAGCCACTGAGTCCTTGGGACAGTGGGTGGGCAGCAGATCCCTCTGAGCCTTTTCTTATTTAAGGACAGATGAGGTGGAAGGTGGGAATTTATTCTGCTTAGGAGGCAGGACGAGGGGCACCATTCTCAGCTCTACCTCTCTAACCCTGTCTGATGTCAACCAGGCACCCACTAGTTTACAAAAGGGCCATGTCATATACCTTCCGTCCATTTCTCCAACCCTGCTGTTTATCCTCAAAAGCAAGAGCCCACACATGAGTCTGTGTGTGTTCACACTACACTGGGAACCAGCAGTTTTCTAAAGGTCAGGTGAAGGGGTGGTAGCTTTTCTACATGCAGGACAAGGCAGAAGCAAATAGAGTAAGTGAATTTTCAAAATTGGGCACAAATTTTGACTATCCCATGTGTGATCTAATGCCTTTACACTGACGTTTCAGAGGTGTTCAGGGAACTATTTTCAAGAGGTCTGAGCTTGCTACAGAGGTGTGAGTGTGTGTATGTCTGTGTTTCTATTGACCACCTAAAAAGAAAATGCAGACAAATATTAAGCCTTGAATGTTTCCCTTTCCAACAACACTAAAAATTGAAATACACATGCATAAGTAGAAGAATAGGTAAGGGGAGCTAGGTGTGTAGTAATAGGTATACATCCATTGAATGGTAGAACTATCTGTTATGATTAATCCAATTTCACATTTCCCATGCTTCAATAATGAGGTTATAGACACCTTTGTGGTAAGGCACACAAAACTGAATAGAAGAAAATCAGCTTAAATTGGATCGCTGAGAGATAAGGACAGAATTTCACTTCCTTACGCATATCTGTCTGTCTGTTTGTCTAAATGATCTAGATCCACATCTTATGTGCAAGCAACACAATCCCGACAGCAACTTTCCAGCAATGATTTCCAACTAATGACTACTATATTATTCCTGCAATATTAGGGCTTACACCGGGCTCTCCTGTCATTTCTGAATGGCACCTGGAGCCTCCTCTTCAAGTTGACCTTAGACTGAAATCAGTTTATGCCCGATTATAAGAGCTACTGAACTCTGGGTGCCCTTGTTTTGCTCCATCAGCATGTGCACCACAGCTGAGGGGAAGACAGGCTTTGAAAATGTTAGAGGCTTCAGTTTTTGACACAAAAGCTGCATTCTGATATACAAACAAGCAAAACAAGTTTGAGATGGTGGTGAGCAATCCCACGGCCCCAGGGGTGCCTAAGATTCCTCTCTTCTAGGTAACAATAGTCTCCCTCCCAACATCTCTGTGTTGTTATTTTTCAAAAAAAAGAGAACACTCCACAACACTGCCGTGGTGTCAGAACAAACCGGTGTTGAATCAGGCATTTGCACCTCTGTAAATGGATTAACAAAATGTGATTGTTTGGTGTTTGGCTGTCAGTCTGCATTTGGCTCTGAGGGGATAATATTAGGTCAGAATGTGTTAAAAAGTAATTCCGTAGATGGAAGAAGTCTTGGACCCCATGAAACTTTCAGCTTTTGTGGTGATGAGCTGACCTTGTTTTGTTAAATAAAAGAGTCTGAGGAAGTGTTCAGGAAGGGCAAAATCAGGGTGAATTCAGAAAAAAACACATTATTTCTTGTGCATTCTTTCCTCTTTTTTTTTCTTTTTTTTTTTTAGAGATGAGTGGCAATCCTTCATGATGAGGGGAAAAAATAAAGGGGAAAGCAAGCCCAGGAGAAATGCAGGCAGTAAATTAGATGGATTGGTTGAAGCTGTTATGCATTAATTGCATTTCAGGATCACCTGGGCCCCCTCTCCACCAGGCAGCAGAGCTTCTGTCTGCTGGGCACTGTACAAGTGCTGAACAAAAGGCGGTAACAAAGCAACATTAATGGTTGTATCGAGGGTCTCTCTGACTGGTTTCCTTTCCCAGCCCGTTGCAGAATGCAAGCTCATTAATTCTCTGAATTTCGACAGGTTCTGTCAGTCAGGACTCTTTCACAAAACTGCTGGGTGAACCTCCCAACTCAAACTGGTTGGGAGTTCTGAGACTAGAAACAAAAGGCATTTGTTTGTTCATTTTTTCACCGGACAAGGGTCTTAACTCAGCAAAAATCTTAGGTCACTCCTGCTAAGGGATTACAGTAGATTCACCAGTTGCTACCTGATGCATTAATTTGGAAGGATATGGGTCCCACCACACAGTAGTTTGGCTCTTCTGTGCTCAATTCCCTTTTTATGCCAGGCAGAGAAAGCAGCAGTTTAACTCAAAATGGGATGTAAAAATATCTCCCTTGAACTGATAGGCAAGTGGGAGACAAGGTTTTCTCCTGATTTCTTGCATCAAGTTTGTTTGAAGTGGCTAACATTGGTTTTGAATAGCTTGATACTTGCTAAAAAAAGTATTGTTTGAGATTCTAGCTCTTAGTCTAACTGGATGGCTGTAATGTAATTTGGAACTTAGGAAAAGTCTGTATTCTAGTGATGATCCCAGTGCTATCATCATGAGCCCACCTCGAATAGCAGAAGAGGGACATAATTATCCGGTGTAAACCAGAGAGGTTCCATTGATGTGCTGATTTACCCCATCTGAGGATCTGAATTAGCTGTGTTATGGCAGTCTAACTTCCCTGAAACTCTTGCATGGATTGTACACATCAGTTAACTTCAGGCAAGACTTTCTTACATTTTATGAATGTTAATTGCACTTCTGTGCAGCAGCTTATACTAAAATTAATATATAATTCCAAAAAAATAAAGATAATTGAACTGACCCAAAACATAACCCCTTTCCATATTTCTTAAGCACTTGAGTTTTAGCACAAATCTCTTTTACTGCAGGGGCTTATGTTGTGCCATCAGCAAATGGAAAGAGCAATTAAACATTTAACATGATCACAAGGAGAAGCGAAAAGCTGCTGTTTAAATGCACCAAGAAAAATAAAATAAAGCCCAGGAAAAAAGCCCATTGGCTCTAATGTAAGACTAAGAAAAATTTGCACTACAGTCAGTTCAATTCAACTGCTTTTTTGTTGGGAATGTAGTATTTTTAAAAGAAAATACCTACTTTGCTGAGCTCCTTAGAAGAAATTGCAAACAATCCTGATGCCACAGAGATGCCAGGTAGAGGCAAATGCTTTCTAGAGAGTAAGCATTATGATTTTCATCTTCTCCTTTGTTGTCCTTATGTGGATGGGGAGGTTACCTGGTGCTTGGAGAATATCTGCTTCTGGAAAGGACTGCACTGCACTTCCTCAAAAGGAAAAAAGAAGCAACAACTTCAAAACTCTGCATCCCTACTGACATTCTTCTTTTTTCTGTTTCACAAATTTTCCTGCTCTGCCGGAAGCGCATAATCCAACCTATGAGTCATCTTGGTCAATGTTGCTGCCTATACTCAAAGTATTAATAAGAGGAATTAGTACTGTTTGTCAGTCTGTCTGTGAATGAGACACGCAGGATTAAGTCACTAGATGATATTTGTTTTCCATAGCTTACAGAGAATGTTTATTCAGTTGCCATTAGGACATCGGGGTCATGCAGCCCAGTAGACAGCTTGAGCAGACAACCGCATTATACAGTCCCAGTCATGGGGGCATTGAGTCCCTATCACAAAAAGGGATCCTGTTTTGACATTCTGCTTGTCCTAGGGGCCTGCCTTAAAAACACCTTTGGAGTCTGTTTCACCAGCATAAAGGCATGAATAGCAACACAGGCCCAAAGAGGTATCGCTCCCTGATAAGGCGTAGATGGGGAGAATAGGTCAGTGATGGGACTCCAGGGCTGGTGTCAATCTGACAAAGACTTAACAAAGATACAGAGGAATTTTAGGGGCCTTAACATAACAGGATTTTTCAGATCCTTTCATGGAACACTGCTGTTTTCTATCAAGCTTTCATCTGGACAGTCTTCTCAGTTCTGATGGAAGGTAGAGAAAGTGGGCTTATGCCAGAAAAACAGATAAACAGACAGTCAGGTCACTCATCCACATTGTGAAGTATCGGGATACAAGCTGCTCAGATGATCTTTTTGATAGTGTCTGACACAGAAGAGAGCTGCAACAGAGTGCTGGTCACCAGGGAGGCCACCAGCTCCCTAAACCAGGCATTCCCCAGGACAGGCATTCCCCAGGATGTGAAACTGTGGGAGAGCAATGATCTGAACTCAGATCCCTACATTTTAGGAGGGCATCTGAATGCCAGAAAATGGACTCTATTTCCCCCTGTTCTGAGATTCTTGAGGGCTTGGGATTTAGAGCGCTGCAATTTTTCATAGATTAATGGAAACAACTTGAAAAGATCCTAGGTTGAACTCAGAGAAAGTGGGAAAACTGCTAAAATATCAATTGCTTTCTGCTTGCAAAAGCATTTTTTTCTCAGCTCTTGCATTAACACCTAGACACAGGCGCGCCTGTGACACACAGAAGCTCTCTGTTAGCCATGTCAATTTTTTCTTTGATTGAAATATCAGATACAAAGCAACATTTTCTCTAGTAGATTGTGACGCTAATACGAGTCTAATATATTAATGAATAAGGATCTGTAATATGTTAATATTTCTGCCTCACATTAATATTCTATTAGACTAATGCATTATTATACTAATAAGTTTATTTTAAATGCAAAATATAATTATATGTTCTGTATGGCTCCACTGTTGAAATGTGATTCCTGCCCTAGACACATTTGTGTGTGTATTTCTAGAAATTGTATTACCTGCTGTGAGAAGTTAACTTGATTTCTACACCTGATGTATTTCATCACACACACCAAGCAGCCCAGGCAGGATTTCCGTACCTCGGATACCATTATCACATGCAGTATTTAGTGCTTCAACAGGTTTGCGTTTTAGCTGTGGGAGAGACAGGCTTACAGCCACGCTTTACACACACCTCTTTCTCTCTTGCTTTAGATCTTGGTATTTACCTTTCCTTTCACAGAAATTTTGAAAGCTGGCCCACCTCTAGGTGGGCGTGTTGTGGAAGAAGGGTCTCAGGCACCTAAATCCCAGCAAGCCAATATCCTAACAAAAGGCAGTATCAGAGACCTGTTGAGGGATGGGGTTTAGGAGATCCCTTTCTCTGTAGCGTTTCATTATGGCAAGTTTAGGCAGCTCCTTATTCAGTGTTCTGTTTATAGTTTCTTCTTTAGTGCCTGGTTTCCCCTGACACCAACGAAAGAGCCTAAGCCATAGGCACAGCTGGCTGTGACTTCCCCAGGACAGCTTACCCATGACTCTGGGGGACTACGATGCCCCACAGTCCCAGCCCTGGGTATCCTCCTCTTCCTCTGTCACTGTTGAGAGAGAATTTGCAGAGTACCTCCCACTCTCCATAAAGATATTCACACTTCTGTGCACTCCTGAATAATGGCATTTGGAGGAGAGGTCTCCTGCAGTTCTTTCTACCACAGCTAAATGTTCACTTGATTGCTTTTAGATGGGCCAATTAAGAATGAAAAGGGAAAGTGAACAGCATGGTTTTGTTTTGTTTTAAAAATGTCAGGTTTGCCAAGTTTATTAAGTGGGAGCTCAAAATGAATATTGAATTTTTGAAGATTGGCTCTGATAAAGTTTAGGAAAAGAAAGTGGAAGGACATGTCCTTCCTCTTGTTCCCACCAGGATAACTTGCTGCCCTGTATCAATGTCTGCATCTCGTGCCACCAGTCATTTAACGGATGTTATAGTGGACATCTGTAATGACAGAACCAAGGTTTCCATTGTTTGTGTGGAGATCTATGCACTTACATACTGGTGCTGGAAGGAGGCAGGAAATTGAATGGAGAAAGGTTCTGACTAAAGGAAATGCTTTCTAACAATGAGGAAGGAAAAGATGTGGAACTGGTTGTCAAGAGAAGCTGAGGTTCTCCATCACTAGAAGCAGATTAAAAATTAGAGAAATGAGATTGTCAGTAACAGCATAATCAAAGCTGGTCCTGCACTGTGCTAGTTGAACTTGACAGCTTCTCCAGTGTTCTGCAGACCCTTTACTATGGTTCTGGCCCTCCTTTCATAGGCAATGGACCCAAGGCTTTGTGAAGAGTTTCTTAAACTTAGGGTTTGTTTGGTATCTAAACAGCAAAAAGATCAGGATGGCATGAAATAGTCCTTAAAGGAAGTGAAGGATAGGAGGAAGGTTTACAAGTGCTTCCTAAGACAGGGAACTCTGCTCGGTTTCACAAGATTTAAGACTGACAGAATCATCTACATGCTTCATGAAACCCATTTGTATCACATTGCCTTGTGTGTGAGTAATCTTGTCCTGTGGTGACTGTCCGTCCTTCGCGGTAAAGATCCTGCCATCATTAACAGTGACTGGATTTCCAGTAAGGCAAAGGGAAGAGATCCAGGTCTGGGGAAGTGAAAATCCAACCATTTCAGCATTCTTTTCTATGGGTATTCGGTGTAATATATATGCATGAGTGATACTTTACATAGGTGACTTCACCACTTGAATTTTTCATAGCTGACACGGTGAATGAGTCTGAGACTCGACTGCACAAAATCTGAAATAGTTTTGTTTTTACTGTATCGTCTAACTCATCTTACTTCCAAATTTCACTATTTTTGAAACAGCAGTGGAGTGATTATTTACTCAGTGAAGACACACAAAATATTGAATTTCCAAGTCTGGTGTACAGAACAGGAAGCCCATATTCAATGCTTGTACTGTCCATATTTTCAGCTTGCTCTTGGTGTTCCAGCAGCCGCATAACAAATTCCATTTATGTCATTGTCATTATTACCATTAGTATTTTAATACATAACCTGTGCGTCAACATCTCCTGTGGATTCTCCATGATTAACATCAGAGAGTTTCAAGCTGCTTCATCAACTTGAGGTTCAGTGGGGCTACACTGATTTACATCAGCTGAGAATTTAGCCCAAAGTCCCTATTGAAAGTGACAGAATCTTTTTGCTGGGCTGTCTCTCCTTTGGAAAGATAATGCTTTTCACAGGAAAGCTGTTGTTTGGTATGTTCCTTTATGTAACAGTACTGTTAGCAAAGCAGAGAGACCAAAAACAATGAGGACGCTAATACACATGGAAAGGTTCAGAGTGCTGAAGTGAGCAAACTCTCCTCAGCATGATGTTGTGATGCTGTTGAACAAGTTCACACGAATAATGAGGATTTAGGGAAATCTGTTCTTTAGTTTCTGCAGAAATCTTCAGCCTAAATCTGTGTGGAACAAAGGTTTAAATGTAAATTACGACTCCAGCCTTAGACTATGTCTGTGTTGATCTACTTAGCAAAAATCTCCCTGTCCTGCCTCCACCCACATTTCTGTTTCAATAAGTATCTGAAATATTCCTTTCTCTTCTCTAATCACAATCAGACTAGCAGTCAAGTTGATTGTCTTCCTGTTAAGGTGGCATGCTGGATATTTTATACCTTTCCAAGACCTCTAGTTGGTCCATCCACAAACTGGCATTTGGATTTTTCCCATATTTCAGAAAGCTGCTCCACTGGCATGTGCGTGACCGGAAATCCAGAGCTCAGCTTACTCTTGGAGATTAAGGTGTAAGAAATCTAGTTGTAATTGTGTTTCACATCCTCAGCAATCCTGAGAACTCCTGTCTAGACAGTTCAATGAAGACAGTGGCTCCCATTTTTCTAGGCTCTATGCTGCAATGATGTGCCACTTCTGCACTGCCACTACCCTGTGAAGTATATTGACCCTCCTGATACCTTAGGATGTCTCATGACATTCTGGGTGTTGTCTCATGCTGTCTTCTCTCACGACATGAGCACAGGTGGGCAAAATTACCTGTATGTGCTTCAGATATAACCATGGATCTGATGGCTTAGTTCACAGCTGTTTCGGTGTTTGTTGAACCATCACCATCTTTAAAAATCTTGTGGGCTACAGAGCAAGAAAAGCCTTTGTGGGGGGGTGAAAGGGGTTGGAGGGTTATACTGCACACCTCTGTCTTAAAGCGCAGCCCAGATATTCCTGTACAAGCCCCTGGAATGAGAGTTTGCTGCAGGAATCCTGAGCTGCAGAAGCCTGGTACCTCACTGTCAGTCTGTGAGAGGTTTTGTCCTCTTGGGCTTGCTTCACACCAGGATTAAAACGCAAAGACTGGCCTGTAAAGCTGACACAGGCTGTAATTCCCTCTCCACATAATGCTCCTCCTTTTGATGGGGAAGCATTTTTTCCCCTCTAACTTTCTCAGCTTTTCTCTCTCTAGATCTAACTTGTCTGCTGTCTGAATGCAGGCATGTGTAAAAAATAAGGGTGAGAGGATTTTCTCTCTAGGCAAGCAAAACACCGGAGGTTAATTAAAAACAAAAGGAAGCAGAACAAACACCCCCTACTCTCTCCTCCTCCCTACCCACATGGACCCTGCAAACCCAAGGGTGCATGCAGGAGTGGAGCTAGCCAGGACCAGAATGGAGGCAAGAGCCCTGGAGGAGAAAAAGGGTTTGTAATCTTTGAACGAAAGAAAGGGTGGTGGGAGACCATCCCATCAGAGTAATCCCAATGGCAATTTCGTCTAGGCTTGTTGTTTTTCAATGAGCTTTTATCCGTCTTTAATTTGACGGGTCTTCTTTCCCAAATGAGGGCTAAAATGGCAAGGGGGAGGGGAAACAGAGTAGTAGGGCAGAGAGCCAGCCCTCTGACAATATTTTTTTCCTTTGTTTCTTTATTGCCATAATCTCTTTCTCACACTTTTCTCTGTCCTTTTACTAATACTGTGTTTTTGTTTCAAAATACGTGTTCTACGTGAACACAGGGAAATAAGAACAGCTGCATCAAGCCAGGCTGTGTAGTCCAGCACCACTGATCCACAGGAGCCAACAGCAGTTAGGAGTATAAGAATGAGAATGACATGCTGCATTACTTTCTCTGTGATGTAGGCACAGGATTTCCTTGCAGTTAGTTTCCCAGGGTGGATTTCTCACCTATGAATTTTTCTAGGGTTTTTTTTTGCAGTCTTGTAAACTTTTAGTGTTTGCAATTCCCTGCAGCAAGGAATTCCATGGATCAGTTACGCTTCAGGTGAACAGTGTTGTCTGGGTCTTCATTATTATGCCCACACCTCACTAGCCTTGCGGGGGCTAATTTAGAGGTGACTACAATTAGTAATCAATGAACAATCATGCATATGTATCGAGCATGGATGGGAGAACTAATAACTATTTTTCTGTCACATTGTCACTTTCTATTATTTCATCTCTTCTTTGTAGAGTTCTTTTACTCTTCCTCAGCCTCCCCATTTGTGTTTGATCTCTCACGTTTCCTGTGCATTGCTCAGACATGGAAGTGGCCGACTAGAGAGTTGAATGGAAAGGGACTATTTAGCAGAATTCTCCAAATACCCAATGAAATTAAGAAAGCAGATTACAAACATTTGATCCACTGCCCAACGTCATGTTCTGTGTGTGAGGGAGACAGGAAGCCCAGAGCTGGCCAGTCCAACCCAAGAAGCAAGCAAATTTGTTGAAGTAAAAAGATTAGGAGAAAAAGAAATAATTTATTTCTTTCCTGCTTTCTTCCTTCCTTTCTTGCTTGTTTTCTTTGTTCCTTTTTTCCTTTCTTCCTTTCTTCCTTTGTTTCCTTCTTTCTTTTTTATTTCCAGGAGCCAAGAAGCTCAGCAAAAACAGAAAGCTATCTTGTTTTTCTGGTTTGTATCTATTGGACCACATGTAACTGATTACCTCAAGCCATAATAGCATTTAAAAGTCATAGAGTTCTTATATTGCGGAACAGGCATATCAGGGGCAGGATGGGCTTGGGGAATATCCAGTCTTGGTAGCATGGTATAGATACTATCTATTTCTAATGGTAAAGAATGAGGGCATCTCTCCACCAAAGTTTTCATCACAAATTGAGGTCCAGGCTAAGCTGAAGAGCAGGCTTTTCCATTTTGGTTACAGGGGTTTCACACCTCTCCTCCTCTCCCTCCTTCAGCCTTATGCATGCTTCCCATTAGAGTAAACTTTGAATGAAGTATTTTGTACATCTCTACCACTGCATTACATCCTGCAGGCCATGTCTTGACTGGCTGTGTCAGTCAATAACGATGCAATATTAAAGGGTAATGACACAGCCGTGCACAGTAATGAGACAAAGTAATTTCTCTCACTATTTAGCCATTTGCCAATCGATTGAATTCAAAAACATCAAGTCAAAAACACAGGGAATGGGCTAAGTCCAAGAGGGGCTGACATGTGTCCGTACAACAGAGTGGTTCTGCTCACCTGGCTCACAAAAAATGTCTAAGCAAACACATAGAGTTAAAATCTGCTCAGTGTCTGAAGACAGAGCAGAGTAAAGGAAACAAACCTGGGCATGGACTTATAAAGTAAAAAAAATATGAGAAAGGAGTAAAGGGATGGAATAAGATGAAAAATGTTTGGGTCCATGTAGTGAGCATCAGTTGAGGCGTGTGTTGTTTCAGCAGAGTATGTAATACAGGTGTGTTTATTTCTATAGATTCTGTCTCAAGAGTGCAACTCCACTTTGCAATCCTTACTCTGAGAATCTCTACAGGCTCAGAAAACATCTGTGGTGCTCATGAGCTGCCCCCAGAGAATATTAGGATGGACACACTTCTTTTACAATCAGGCAGAAAGTGAAACTCAGATAAATCCTTAGATTAAGCAGCAGAATGAGAACCGGAGCCTACCTTTATTCCCTCCTTGTGAAACAGGGGAAGGGCTTGAACCTGCTGCAAGCAAAGCCTGAAGACCAGATTAGGCCAGGAAAATTATGTTTGGAAAAAATGGGAGACAGATTTTAAGCGTTCTTTCTTAAATTAGAAGCAAGCATGAAATTTCTGATTTGCTGCTCAGAAGGCAAGAGAATAAAGTTGGTGAGGAATTCCCAGGAAGCACTGAGGCTTCCAGCAGTGGGATCACTATTTTGGCTTTTTCCACCAGGCAAGTTTAGGCTGATGTAACAAGACCATTTTGCACCTTCATTGCTTCTGATTTCTAATTGAGGTATCGATATTCCCTCGTCTAAAAACAATGAGGATGTCCCTTTCTAACATAGCCCCTAGGATCTTGGAATTTTGCAAATATGTATACAAAATGAACCCTACAAAAGGTGTATAGACCTTGGAACAGCCCGTCAGAAAGAAAGGTGACAAGCTCTGTATCTGGCTCTTTGTCATATGGTGAAGTGTTTGGCTTTACTAAACCATAGGCAACCTGCACAAGCTGTACCCAAGCTGGAAAAATGCAAATACACGCCATATCACAAGAGCAATCCTATGTGAGGTGCTGCCCTGTAAGACTGTGCTCTAGTAGCTGAGCAAGGCTGTGGGAGAAGGACAGAGTGGAGAGGAAGGAAAATCACTGGGACTCCAACAGAGATGAGTGGCCACAGATCCTGGGCCAGCGAGGTGTGGAACTCAGAGCATGGAGAAAGGAGAGGGATGAGGAGATGGCGAAGTATTTTTTCTTTAAATTTTCTTTTCTTAGAGTGCTTATAATGTTGTAATCCTATAACTGCAGAGCATAAAGCCTGCACAAGCCCTAGCGATTATTGTAGCCAGAGGGCTCTGGGTGGTTTTGTAACCTCTCTGCTCTGCTTCAGCTGCTGAAAACCAGGAGGAGAGGGGAGGGAACGAAAGGAGAGCAAGCCGCAGAACTGGCCTCTAACAAAAATGTTGATCCAAAAGCCCGAAGACTTTCCCAGCATTTGGTTCCTCTTGAGCACTTTTCAAAATAAGGGAGAAGAAAACACTGGCTTCCTCCAAAACTCCTTTCCTCTCACGATGTCCCCCAATACCGGGTGAGTTTAGGGGAATGAGGTGTGGTGTGATCCAGCGCCCAAAGCTGACATAATGGCTCAGGTTGCTGTGAGAAGGAAGTGGCTACAGCTTTTAACTCCATCTGTCCTGGCATGCAAGCAGGTCCACCTGGCACACTGCAGCACACTTCCCAGCAGCACAGCAGCCGCAGGCAAGGGGAGGACCAGCTTGTGCCTTGCCAAGCAGCCCTAAACACCCTGGTGAACTGTCTTCGGGCTCACGTGGGGATTTTGCTCAAGGGGATTGACCAGTCTGTCAGACACAGGAGGCCACATTCAAGGGTGAAATGGTCCTTCCTGGTCCAATGGTTCAAACCCCAGTAAAACCCCAAACTATCATATGCATGTTTAAAAATATTTTATTTCCATTTTCCCTTTTTTTTCATTGAAACCAATTAGTGATGTCAGAGGGTGGCAGTCTGACCCTTCATTTTGGAGTTTGGGACTTTCTTGTACAGTGTCCCCAAGTACTTGACCACACCAGGGCTCTCTCTGGCTGCTTTGGTGGAGCTTCCAAAAGAAGACAAGGGGTATGTGAGCAGAGAGAAGGCATTTTTTAGCCAGTCAAGTGTGATGATTTCTTCAAGGGATGCAAATGAAGAATGCAGAAGCAGTCTTCTTCCAGCATTGTTGCATGCAGGGCATGGTTTTGCCCAAGGAGCGGTGCCGGCTCAGAGAGCAGGGGACTGAAGTACATGCCTGTACTCTCCTTAGCTAAACGGGCTGCTGACGCCTTTGGATGCATCTGTGCAGCACCTAGCCCAATGGGGCTTCTAACTGCAACCATAATAGAAATAACATACAGTAATAAAGTAAATAGACAGTAAAACTGTCTTCTGTAATGTTATTCTCCAGGCTAAATGAGATGCCAAAAATGAACAAACAGCCTCTGAGTGATATTAAAATGTCTTTCACTTTTAATAATTTAAGGGATATACTAGTGAGAAAGATATGGAAACTTTAAAATACATTATTTTTCAGTCTGGTAGTCTCTTCCTCAGACTCTCTCCTGTCTGTTCCACTGAGGACTCATTGATACATCCCAGACTGAAACAGAGCATTTTAATAAGTTTTATGAACAAATAGTTGTCCTCTAAATGTTATTTTATTTTATTTTATTTTATTTTATTTTATTTTATTTTATTTTATTTTATTTTATTTTATTTTATTATGTAAGTTTGCCTTTAGAAAAACTGGTTTGGTTTGGGGCTTTTTCTTCAGTAAATAAATTTCCTCCCTCCCTTCCTCCTTCCTTCCTTCCTTTCTTCATCCCTCTCTCCCTTCATCCCCTCCCATACTTCATTCCCTTCCCTCCCTGTCCTCCCTTCCTCCTTCCATCTCTCTTTCTCCCTCTCTCTCTTTCTTCGTTTCTTTCATTCTTTTTCCTGGTTTGAAAAGCACTAGACAGTCTCCTTGAGTGTTAAGGACAAACTGGCAATAATTTATGTTATAGCGCAATATGAAAAAAATTACTTTACACTATAAATTATAATATGAAGGGTGAAATGCCAGGAAGGATGCCAAATGCCGGTGGAAGTCCCATTAGAAAACAGAGTTCTATTGCCTACCACTCCCCACAGAAATCTTAGAAGGTTTGCATGAAACTATTTGCTGTTAAATGGAAGAGGCTGGAGGGGGGGAAGGGGAAATATTGTATAACTGATAAAATGTGTACTCAGTCAATCGGAGATAGGAAATTTTTACTACTGCCTAAAAAGAAAGGTGACTTGTGTACAGAACTGTAGCAATTTTGAATTTGGCCACCTGACATACTGTAATGCTGCCTTAAACTTAAGCATGGGCTGTGGGGAGGAGGATGTGTTGTGTGTGTAGTGCTGTTATTTGAGAGGCTCTTGGATTTTGCCCACCCAGATAAGTCCTTGTGGGAGTCACAGAGCTCCCTGAGGGTTTCAGGTAGCCAGGCTCATTGCTGTAGACCCAAGGAGCTGTTTGAGGCTATGCCAGGAGCTGTCTGAAGTAATGCCATGCTCTGGTGGTTCTTCTCTGGCAACAGGACTAATTAGGCATGGAAATTAAGAAGAGGTCTCAGAGGAAAGTGGCACCAAGGGGCAGATGGGAGTCAGGAGCCCACCTCTGACCTTGTGGTGTGTCTATTATTCAAGAATTCAGATGGCTAGAGAGCCACAGGAGAAGTATCATTTCATACATGCTGTCCCACGCTTCTCTAAACACTCACCACTAGCCAGCACCTGAGAAGATCCTGGGGACTCATGGGTCATGAGGCAGCACCGTGCAGTGTCATCCTCATCTACCAGTCTTGGGTCTGAGATATTTGTGTTATCTGTCCCCTGAGTATTATTTAATTTGGGCTGTCAAAAAATCCTCACGTTCTGTCTCTTCCACCTGATTTCAGCCTATGTGTCCATCTCTTCCCTAGATATGATGGCACCAAAGGTAGAAGTTGGGACAAACGGACTGTTTTGTGCAACAGGCTATAGATTGTTGGTACAGAGAGGGTTAATTTACCCTGGGGTGGAACAGCTGATGAAAGTGCTGTTTCATTCCTGTCTCATGTCCGGTGAAACAACTGTTTGAATCCAAAACTATGAGCCAAATTTTATAATACTGCAATGTTACTGGAGAAGCTAGAGTCTATTCTCGACATCAAGTAACAGAATGGGTTTCCATTGCAAGAAAGAGAATTTTTTGTGATAGATCAGGAAAGAGAATATGTCTATTTTCCTTTAAAGATAAAAGAAACAAAAGACAGACAATTATTTTATTTTCAAAAAAAACTAGAAAACCCCAAACCATACCCAACATCCCAATCAATGGAGAGAAAAGCAGCTTTGAGTGCCTTATTGAACTGACCTACAGAAAAAGCTTCAGAGCTTCAAGCCCAAACAAGTCCCTGATAAGATGTGAAATGCAATGGAAAAATCATTTAGAGAGAACAACAGAGAAGCTGATTTTGCTCTAGTTTTACAGGTCGGTTCAATAAAGGTTCCTGAACTCTCTTTTCTGTGTATTTCTAAAGCAGGGTCATTTAATTAATATATTTATCTGGAGGAAGAAAATAGAAGAGCAAAGGGGGGAGGAAAACAAACTTAAAACAAAGATTGTATTTTACATTGAGCATTGCAGGTCTTGGTTGAACCTGTCTAGCACATGAGCTCTTTGGATGCTCACAACCCTTCCTTCCACACAGTTGCTCTCTTGGCTTCATCCTTTAATTTGGTGTATAAATTCTCACAAAGACGTTGAAATCCAGAGAGGGAAGACACATCCAAGCACATTTCTCACTCATGTTTTTCTTCTTTAGCTCTCTGTGATTCATTTACTGCATTTTCAACCAGCCCTCCTGGTTTTGTGAGGAGTTGAAAGACAGCGCAATAGTTTTATTATCTTGCTGCCAGCCCCCAGAAGAGTACCTGGCAGTGTTCAGGACACTCCCTGCAGTGGGACGTGTGGGTGTAAAACTGTGGGGCCCAGTCCTCGGCTCTGCAACATCATTCAACCCTGCTCCTTGTTCCTGTCTTTGCTGTCCATCCCCGCCGGGCACGGCACAGCTGTGTAAACATCAGCGTGCCACAAACCCCCGGAGTCGGGAGCATCTCCACGGCCTCTGGAGAAGGGACCTTCAGCCGAAGCTGTCTCTCCATCTCTTGACAACTCCTTTTCTCGTGCAGGCAGGGTTGCTAAGGGGTCGTGCAGGAAAACAGTTCATCTGTCCCTAAGTATGAGCAGGAGAGACTATGCCCATTTCTGAGTTCTCTGGGACTTTGAATGGGTGAGTTTGGTGTTAAAGAGCTGGTGTCTCTGCAAGACCCTGCTTAACCTGGACACCAAAGCCTTTTCATACCACAGTAGGTCTAGTCCTGCCTCAAACAGTCAAAAGTTTTCTGCAGCCCTGAGTACCCTGAGAGGGTCTCTTGTGCATTATCTCATGAGCAGTTACACTACACTTGATCTTAGCCAAAAAACTGAGAAGCTATCTACACCACTGTTTAGGAACTACATAACAATCATAATAGTAAGTTTTTGCATGTAAAAACAGGGTAAAACCAGTCTGACTAGTGTGTGGGCCCCTTGGTTGTGTCCCCTATTCGAAAGTCATGCTGGTGAAGATAACAGTGTGTCTGGAGCTGGGCCTGGCATGTTTGCATGCATGTTGTAAATGGAGTTACTGGTGCCGTCTGTGTTCCTATACCTTTTCCATGTTATTTTTATATCACTGAAAGATGGAGAGCATTTCCCCCTGTCCCCTTCCTAACAACACTTTCATAAAGAGGGTGTTCTGCACAGAGGGAGGAGAAGGGTTAACAGAAAAACTTACCAAAGTGAGAGGGAGAGCTAAGCCTTCATGCTCTTGGGGAAACTGAACTGCAGAGAAGTGGGGAAAAAGGCTTTCTTCTCCCACCCAGCCACAATGCAGTCTGTCTCAAAAAAAAATTTTTTTTTTTTCCATGTTCTTCCAAATATCACTTCTGCTTGTCACAATATTTATAAAAACCCTCTTGCTATCTCAAGCTGCACAGCCTTTGGCTCAGGTTCCTGCTTATGCAAAACAAGGTCATAAACATGTCACTGTGTATTTGATAAATCCATCTTCCTCTTGTCATTGTCACCAAAAAGCTGAGATGACGGGAGATTACTCCATCAAATCGCCGTGGAAACGCCTGCAGAGTTTATGAATTTTCATAGGATGTAAGTCCTCTGTAATGGGAATTGGGGCCCAGTGAATGTTTACTATTTTTAAGGAAAAGCGCATGCATCTCTGAGTCTGTATCGGTGTGTGGGAACGTACCGTATGGCCAAATCTTTACCTAGCACACAACAGGAGTTGCAGAAATGCATCCCAGTTGAAAGCATCACAGTGAATTTGTGCCCATTTCCTTGAACCTATTTCTCTCTCTATAACCTCAATTCACATCTATATTAAGGCTCCCTTAAGCTGTGCTGGATGTGTAAAAGGGATGTTAAATAAGTGCAAATGCCATTAGAGTGTATTTACTGATCTAACACATTTCCTGCAAGCATTTTCATTACCACGTTTTGAAACGCTTGTCTCTGCTCCTGTCCAACCTCCCCCCCTCCTTTTTCTGCAATCTAGTGAAGACACAACCCATCTTCAATGAGAACTGCCTCTATGTAAGGGTTCAAAGGCCAGCTGGCTTTCTCTTTCTGTAGCAAACCTTAAAAGCAAACAGGTTTCACAGTTACCCAAATAGGACAAGTGTCCTTTTCTCGCTCCTCACTAGAGTGAAAGATGGCCAAAGGGATTATGTTCAAACTTTAGCAAAATAGGAAAAAATATCTTAATACGGATGATAAGCTTCAGATATGAAGCTCAGTTGTGCCAGGTGCTGAACACTACTGAGAAACTGAGAGGTGCTTTGGTGCTCAGCACAGGACCGAGCTCCTCTCTGGAGGATCTTAGTGCATCACAGTGAATGGTCAGGCCATGAAGACAAACCAGAGCAGGTCTGGCCACTGTTTTGCAGGACAAGGAGACATCAGTTAAAACGTTGTAGGGAAATCGCTGGAGTGTTGGTGGGAAGGGACCTCCACAGGTCTCAGATCCAACCTCTCCTTCAAAGCCGATCTGTTATCTGCACATGGTCAGGTTAGTGGTGCCTTGGTCTAGCTGTGTCCCAAGAGTACCTGGATGGAATTTACAGAGTTCACGATCGTCTTACAGAAATTCAGTGAGGTTGGATACATGAGACCTCTTCCTCTTGCTTCACTTGGCAAAATGGCGATGGGGAGTGTGTCTGCTGGGCCCAGTGTATCTTGAGCCTTTTGGTCATACAGTGAAGCCATGTTCAAAGCACCACATAAGTCAGAGGTAAGCCGAGATGTTGCCTGCAATGTAGAGGTGCAGCCTATGTGGAGACACCTGAGCTATCCCTCTACCACTTCGCACAGGTATTGCTGGCAGCTGATCTCTGCAGCAGCACTGAGCTCAGGACAGACAAACGTCCAGTGACATCTTGAGCAGTCTGGTGGGGATTTTTGCAAATTTCCACTGCCATCCATCTGCAATTCTACAGATAACAGCCAACCTGGGGAGCTTAAAACTAGCTCTGTTATGTAGACTCATCTTTTGGACTTTAATATCTATTTATGTTCCGTGGTAATGTGTCCTATGACCCCAGAGCCTTCTCTTCACATTAAAGTTGTGTTGCCTTTGCTTTCCAGCAGGTTTGAGTAGTGCAGTCTCCTGCTGGGTGAAGAGTACAGAAAGCTTTTAAGCAGGTACCTCTGTGTTGCACTGCTATTATTGCAACACTAACAAAATCAGAACCCTCCCTGAATAGTTGCGCAAGTATGAAACAGCAAAAAGGAGAAGACATAGCTGTTTCTTGGCATCCCAAGGCTTAAGGGGAGCTAACTATAGACTTTCAACCCTTGTTGCAGCAGTTACTGCAGTAAGTACCATGTGTACTCCAGTGCACTCATTGACTGAGATCTCTTCCGTGATACCTTAAGGTAGTGCCATAAGTGTTTTAGACATTGTGCACACTGAACTGCATTAACAAGCCATTAGGAAGTGGAGCAAGACTAAGAGGAAAAAAAGGTAACTCTGGCAAACCATTACTTGATATCACTGTTACATATATTTCCTAGAAGCTGCTGACAGACTTACATTCTTCATTTGCAGTGAGGGCATACAGCATAAGGAAGTCTAATAAAACCAGAAATATAGTCTTGATTTGGTACTTTTAAAAAATTCTGTTTTGCAGTGAAGGCTGGAATGTTATCTCTTTGTTTTGCAGGTAAACAGCAGCTTATCCTTCTCAAACTTAGCATTCTTACTTCTGGAGGATGGGAGTAATCTTCAGAGTTTACAAGAGAACGCTATTCATTAGCTTAGAAGTTAAAATTAATTAAAAATTGAATTCTTTAAGAAATATAACATCTGTCACATTCTTTTCATCCAAATTATGTCAATAAGAGAATAGCTCAGACTTCAAACTTTCTGTATAGTTGCAGTTAATTGAATTCTTATGCTTGGGGTATTCTTGAAGAAATTAGGAAGTAATTAGGCTATGCTATTAACAATTGCATCTAATTGATCTGATGGTATAGCCAATAAACAGGCCAAGGTCAACAGCGTATTCTGCTCTTAAGCTTAATGTGATCTCAGAGATGGTGCAACAGACCTCATCCGCTCCTCTGTTGTGAATGTTCTTGCTGGAGTCCTCCTTGCTGTACTGGGAATTATGTCACTTTCTTCAGCCCAAACCCACCTTCTACCATACAAATTCCACCACTGCATGCCACTTTGGTCATCTGTGCTTGGGAGACTTTGTCTGGCCTTGCATCTCACACCTGTAGGCAGCACTGAGGCAGCTTCCTGGGGCTACCCACAGCAGGGTATCCTGCAGGTCCTCTGCGTGGCTCTGAGCCAGGTCTCTGCTTAAAGGGCTAAACCAAATGGGCAACTCTCAATGTATAAACACACCATATGAGTGGAAAGCAATGTCCCTCACCTTCACCCATCACTAACCCTCGTTACCCAGTCACTAAAAAGGCAGTCAAAAAGTACAGGCTAGATTCAGCAGTACGGCTTGGCTGCTTGCATGGCTGTAGCTGTGAGCAGCAGTTACAAATCCAGTTCAACAGGCCAGTGCTCTGACTCTTTGCATTGATTCAGCACACCAGTGGATTTGTTCTTAAAGAATGAAGTCAGAGCTCCCTTTGGCTTTGCCTGGCTCTGGCTTTCACCCTGCAGAGCTACAAATCAATAGAAACATTGGAAGGCAGAAACTCACTGTAAATGCCTCTGAAGGGGGAGGTATGGAAAATGCAATTACCCAGAGAAGGTAATAACAAGACAAGCTTTTTTTATTTGCCTTTACTTTTTCTTTTGCTCTGTTAGTGGTGAGTAGTATCCCAGGAATAGCGAAAAAAAAAAACATTTGGAACATTTTATATTTCTTCCAAACTGAAGTAGTAAGAATGTGGGAAATTTTCTTATAGACAGAATTATAAAGATGCAGATGTGTAACACCTTGGTATACTTAGTCTGTTCAGTAATGCCATCATTAGAAAAAAAAACCATACCTGTAAATCTGTAATAATGTGGGACTAGAAGAACGTGACAGTTACTTCGTGATTTCACATAACCGAGCCTCAGTATTACTAGTGTTAGTGGGTATGGCTCAATGCTTGTCTACAGGTGCCTTTAAAAATTAATTGCTGTCAAGATTATGATGGAGTCCCTTTAAGAATACTAACTTTAAGTTGTTGGTATATGTTCTTAAACTTTAACATCATTCTGAAAAGGAGTTTAGTTTCTTACATGCTATTCTGTTTTGCCTTTGTACCCATGCTGCAGTGAGACGCTTTAGTGTTGCTCTTCTTCACCCAGAGTTAGCCCTACTTTGGTCCCTCTGCAAAAGAGCACAGGACATGGTTTTCTGTATATACATAGCTAAGTTGCTGTGCTTTAAATGCAGCTACCTGTGGGGTTAAACACAACAACTTTTTAACAACTTTCAGTAGTGAAAGATAGCTTCTGCAAGCCAAACTGATTGAGGGCTATCCGACAAGAGGAAGGGGGAAACAAACACCATGAATTATAGATGGCAACCTGTCCATTTTACCATTACGTATCCACAGATTGGAACAGATTCATTCCTCTTGCACCTCCCATTGTGCAGTCATCCCAACACTACATTTATTTCCATTGTTTCTCCTTCCATGTATTGTACATTCAGACCCTGTCTCAACTGTACATTCAGGCACCGTTCGCAGGAGATCCATCCATGGGCTCAGCTGTTTCACAAACAGATCTAATAGCTGTAGTGTGCTCAGATGAGCATGATGGGTAATAGCAAAGCAGATTGAACTATATTGTCCCAGGAGTTCATATATTTTTATACACTCATAGGGTACACATCATCTTGCTATGACAATGAGGGTAAGTCAAGCATCTCGGGAATGCAATAAAGCAGATTACAATACCATTCTTTCACTCATTTTCAGTACACTTCCCCTCCCACTTTCTTTTAACGATGTTAATCAATGCCAGGCTATTTTACACCCAATTCCCAAAAGGTGGTTTGCTCTACACTCCCCCTCCCCCCTGCACCCCAGACATTTAGCTCTTATCCCTCCTGCAACAGGCTTCCATGGAGATAAAACTAGGTGTTTGTTAAATATCAAAAAAAAGGTAAGGATATGAACCTCAGCAGAAAAGCTCCCATCAATTCAGGCTTAAAAATGGCAAGGTTAATCATTTCCAGTTCCCCCCCCCCCAAGCTATGTCACATTATAAAGTGAAATAAAGCTGACAAAGGATGTCATATTCAAATAGCCAGCTTTCTCATTTACTGCATTATTATTACCATACTTCTTTCTCATGCAGCCATGCTAGGCAATTAAGAGCCCAATTCTCCCCTCAGACACAGGTGAGGGGCTCCCCAGCATCTCAGGATGAACTATGGATGTTCCTCTGGAGAGTGAAGATGTGACCGCAGGTGGGTGAATCACAGACTTAGCCAAAAGCTGGAGAAGAGCACTTGCGTCCTCTCCCCAGTCTGTGCCCACTTAACCAAGTGACAGCTGCATTCATCCCTTGTCATCTGATGCTTGGTGCAGCTTGTCTGCTTCCAGCGTGGACAGAGATATCCACAGATTGGAACAGATTCATTCCTCTTGCACCTCCCATTGTGCCTTATGCTCACATGCAGCAAGCAGGTAAACCATCCCATGCTTTTCTTTGCTGGTTTCCACTGTCGTATTGCCAACCTCAAACATTTAAAATCAGGAGTCCAGCTTTATAGAAGCATGAAAGCAGCTTAAAATCTTGAGGTGATTTTTGGCATCAATGTATGGCGTTCTTTGAGTCTGCATGGTGTCTTGCTTTATCTGTCCATTTTTCTATTCACCCAAGCGCTGATGAATGGAGTGAAAGGAAAGTCCAGTGATTTGAAACTTAGTGTATAAATAAGCCCATAATGCTCATTTCACTACATGATTGCAGGTGCTAATTTAAAAAAATTTCAATAAAATTGTAAAACATATGATAAGGTCAAATTTACTGCTGCAAATGACACACAGTACAATGGCAAAGTCAATGAAAATCTGAAATCCTTTGTTCACGCAGGGCACAGACTCTCCGGGACTATAGACCTGCAAGAGCAGGATAGACAGACTTTTGTCCAGAACAACACAGATATGGCTGATCTTGTCTTCTCATGAGAAAAATTAATTCCTTCTAGGTGCCTTCTAGCTTAATAGTTGTGACAGTCTGTGCACTCAATTCCTTTTTGCATGCAGATAATCTTTCCCACCTTGAAAGCTCCCACTGAGTGCAGAAAACCATATATAAGGAAACACATCTTCCCAACACTGACATCCGCTCGTCCCGAGGTAGCCACAAGCATCTATCTTAATGACCCACAACACCACCAGACAACAAATATCAGAGAGAGTCTGAGATGATGGGCTGGGGCAAAGTGAGCCAGAGCAGGCTCTGCATAGATTTACACCAGTGGAAAGTTGGAACCAGGGACAGGAAATCATTACTACGTGCAATGGAAAGTAAATGTGTACCTTGGCACACCAAATACTGGATTGGAATTGGAGATTAATTGCAACATAGATGGATCTTTAGAAAATGTATCGTAACATACAATCATCCTTAATGATATTGACTCCTCTCACAAGCGTGCTGTGAAGCTTCCTGCAGTCGTATCAGTGAGGCATTTAGAGATGCTCTGCAAGCATAAGCCATAGGAGTCCAACTCAGAAAGGACGCTGCCTTCATCTTAATATCCCTAGTAATAAAAAGAAAAAGATAAATCTGGCAAAGATAGAGAAATAAGCTAGTTTGACATATTGGCTATGATTTCCTCTATTTCTTTTCTACCCTCTCTCTACTCTGCCACTTATCTTTTCCCTGCTGGATGCGACAGGACAAACACAGAAGTATCAATTCACCTGTTGCATCTGTCTTTTCCTCCCTTTATTAAAGAGAGGTTGTGTTCAGGGTAAAACACATGTAAAATAGACACCACATAAGAATTAAACCACATGCAGATTCAGGAGGACTCAGGGTCAAAGATGAGCCTGAACTTAACAAATACACTCCTGAGAAGGACACTGCGTTGCAAAAATCTTGTAGATTGGACTCCAATGTGGCAGAAACTTCCCAGCATTTTTACCTGATAAGAGGCAAGTGGATACAAATCGACAGACCATTACTCCTTTGCATGTCTCTGATTCAGGCCACGTATCTTTAATACTCACAACAGACTTGGAGTGCTTCTTTATCCCAACCAGCAGGGTGAGTCACTTTGAGACATATAAATTCAAACACTTCTCAGTCTCATCTCCCCCTCCTTGCTTCCCCTTTAGTGAACCCGCCCCACATATTGTTACTGCTTATTTCATTAACAATAAGAGATTCGTCAGACTTCTGGAAAAAAGATCTTGATTCATCTAGTAATAAAGCCAGTGTACATTCATGAAGACCTGTCTTTCCTAATCCATTGTGCCTCACTCAGTTAAGTCAGTCCTGAATCCCAGCCCCTGGTCAGAGGTGCTTTCATCACACTCTGCACACCAGATTTATGACCTCAGTTCTGTATTTCACCAGCTTCCCTGTAATCAGACTGAGTCTATCTTACCGACACGGAGGTATTTAGGTATCTTGTGTCTAATGGCCGTGGATTTCCATTTGGTCTGATGTGCCTATGACAGCTGTGCTAGCTGCACTGCTTCAGTTCTGTCCTCTGATTGTTAATGTTTCATTTCCAACACAGAGGCATTGGTGATGCTTCTTTTTTCCTTTTTTTTTTTTTTTT
>Ga0065711_1002313_pt1 | contig 40429 bp, 17 predicted proteins | sample Hoacrofraction12_FD_59098 | JGI IMG/M metagenome (GOLD analysis project Ga0065711, IMG submission 59098) | Hoatzin crop microbial communities from Cojedes, Venezuela - Epithelial fraction 12 v2 (version 2) | ecosystem: Host-associated > Birds > Digestive system > Esophagus > Crop | place... | reverse complement strand
AGCGCCCCGAGGCCAGCGCTGCCGCTGAGCGGGCGGCCTCCGCCCGCCGCCCCGGGGCCGGGCCGGCCACGGCTGTACCCGGCAGCCCCGCTCTCCAGCCCGGTTAAAACCTCCTGGGCGGCTTCTCCAGCGTTCGTACGAGACGCCTGTAGAAACGAGTCCAAATCAACAGTCACGCTACAAGCCAAGGGCCGTAACACAAACTCAGCGAACTCACCTCGCTGATTTCCCTTACTTAAAAACAAAAAGGGTGCAAAACTCTCCGTTCCGCCCCAAGCCTGGGCTCGGGCGGCCTTGCCAGGGTGCAGCGTGTTCCCGACCCTTATCTGAGCGTGAGTCAGGGCCTTTCTCCAGCAAAGCAACCTTTCACTCCGTATTTCCAGGGCTTTGAATGCTTGGTTTAAAAATAAAAGCAAAATAAAATAAACTCTTCCAGCCCTGATATATTGGTACAATTATATTTACTTCAACTGAATCTCAACTCCATCACAGTGCCGTTCTTCCTGTGGGATTTAGCTCATGTTTGCAAAGCTCCTGATTTATGACGGACTGTTGAAAACTATGTTTAGGGCTGCTCTACAGCTGAGGCTCTGCCGTGCTTTCATGATCATCACTGTTGTCAGACCACTCCTTACCTCAAAGACCCTCTGACAGTTCTCTTTCCCCCATCCTCACTGTCTTGCTTCCCAGCTTTCCCCAGCACAGCTGTAGTCCTTGGGAAGCAGTCCTATTGCAACAGTATCAAGAAGACAAGCAGACGGCAAGTTTACTTTCCTGTACTGGGTGCTGTTGTTCCGGTGACATGCTGTTCATCACACATCTGTGGTGTGTATTCACCCTTTCAGGGCGCAGGGCTCTGCGTTAATCCCAAACGTTTCCTTGTTTCCTCCAGACCCTGTTGCTCTCATCTCCTCAGGCTTTGGTACATGTTGTTTCCCTTCTCCTGTGGCCCTCTCTGCTGCAAGGTCACCCCTTGATGCTGTGGGACAATGCCAGAGAGACCTCACCCACCAGAGGCAACTCCTCAGGGCATGTGAAGAACAAATTTGTGTTTAGCTGATGCGGAAAGCCTCCAGCCACCAGAAGGCTTGGCTTGGCTTCCAAGTTGTGAAGGGATGGAAAATGGGGAGTGGGGGGAAGTACATGCCAGTTCCAAAAAAGCCGAAGCAAAATCCCACACCTAGGAAAGCCAAGCATGTTTCAGCGTGGAGGAGAGTGATGACTAGAGGTGTTGGCAAGGACGTGGAGACACAAAGCAGGTTAGCGTGAGAGGTGAGCTGAAACAGGCGTTTGCCACCAGGAAACCTTACTAACTGCTGTTTTTCCGTTTTGTGGCAGGTGATGGACAGCTCGATGCCCCTGATTGGGGAGCACGTGGAAGAGGACAGACAGCTTATAGCCGATCTGGTTGTTTCCAGAATGACTCAGCTTGTCATCGCTGCTGGATCTACGCCATCACCGCTGAGGCCTTGGGTATGAGCAAATAGAGACATTATAGCCAAGTTGTTTTCCTGAACCTTTTTCTTTCTCTCTCCTCCCTGTGGGTGTCAGGCAGTCAGACATCTCGGAGAGCTGAACAGTCCCCTGTGGGAGGACATTGGATACATGGACTCTTGCTCTTCCAGAGAAGTGTCTCCTAGACTCTTTAAAGTGGGTGCCCCTAAGAAACACCTCTCTCTCTCTTCCTCTCCTTCCGTATAACTGTGGCATCACACCAGTAGTATGGTCCATGCATCTAGACATTCTGGCTTGCTAAATTCATAGATTCATATTGAAGAGTCCTTTTCAGAGGTGTTTGTAACACCTGACTTCATCTCCACCTAACACCATCCCTCAGGACAGGTTTCCTTCCAGTTTTTCCATCCCTGATGAAAATCTGTGCTTCCCAGAACTGAAAGCGGAAATCTCCACCAAGAATTGCTCCATTCCTTACTGCAGCCCTTCTTCTTTGGAGATGTCCTCCACTCCCTTCATCAGAGGGAGGCTTGACTAATGCTGAATTCATACAAGCACCTGTCACTTTTGCATTTAAACTGACCCCTTAATGCTTCTCATGTGCATTCATTTTAAGTATCAAATGCATCTAATCTTAGTGCCACATTTTCCGGTGGCAATTCTGTATAAACAAAACACACCAGAAAATAATCTGTGTCTCCAGGTGTATGTGCTACACCTCTTTCAGTATCTAGCAGGGAGCCAAGCATGAAGGTTTGAGGACAACAAATCTGTACAAAACAAAGGACAGGAGAGCAAGTGGGCTGAGAGATAACACTGACTGCAACACACTGGAACAGTTTCCATTTCCCCTTGAGACAAAAAATGGGAGAAAGGACTTGATGGTTTTGCACCTGTACAGGCTCGGGGCTGACCTGCTGGAGAACAGCTCTGTGGAGAGAGACCTGGGTGTCCTGGTGGATGAGAAGTTGACCATGAGCCGGCAGTGTAGCCTTGTTGCCAAGAAGGCCAACGGTATGCTGGGGTGCAGTAAGAAGAGTGTGGCCAGCAGGTCGAGGGAGGTTCTCCTCCCCATCTACTCTGGCCTAGTGAGGCCCCATCTGGAGTACTCTGTCCAGTTCTGGGCTCCCCACTTCAAGAAAGATGAGGAGCTACTGGAGAGAGTCCAGCGGAGGGCTACGAGGATGATCAGGGGACCGGAGCATCTCTCCTAGGAGGAAAGGCTGACGGAGCTGGGCTTGTTTAGCCTGGAGAAGGCTGAGAGGGGACCTTAGAAATGCTTATGAATATCTGAAGGGTGGGTGTCAGGAGGATGGGGCCAGACTATTTTCAGTGGTGCCCAGCGACAGGACAAGGGGCAACGGGCACAAACTGAAGCATAGGAAGTTCCGTCTGAACATGAGGAAGAACTTCTTCACTCTGAGAGTGACAGAGCCCTGGAACAGGCTGCCCAGATGGGCTGTGGATTCTCCTTCTCTGGAGATATTCAAAACCTGCCTGGACAAGGTCCTGTGCAGCCCGCTCTAGGTGACCCTGCTTCGGCAGGGGGGTTGGAGTGGGTGACCCACAGAGGTCCCTTCCAACCCCGAACATTCTGTGATTCTGTGAGTTTTGTGTGGATGCTAACAGAAAAGGAGGATCTCTGCAAAGCAGCTGAGTCGTGCTATCAAAAAACTTGAGAATCCTTGAAACAGTGCACTTGCAAAAGTACATTATGCCTAACTTGGCAGTGGTAGCTTGCTGGTGTTAGAAAATGCAGTGGACCAGGGACTTATCTGTCCTCTGTCAATATGAGTACCGATTCATTTAATCGACTTGTTATTAAGTCTGACTTTACAGACAACCGTGAAAGGGAAAAACAGAGCTACACTGAATGAAAACGGGGGGGGGGCAACCCCCCATAGATGGTGTATGCACAAAAAAATAGATAAAGCATCAGCTTTTTGAATATAGGGCCCTAGGTGTAAGCCAGTAACAGATTAGGTGCCTCAAACCAGTGAGTGATGGCAGCATTGCGTACAGTAGTTTTATCAGTTTTGGATGTTCTCATCTCAAGTGCAGCTGGTGAGGTTTTGTGGCTTAACTTGTCTTTTGTCTGAACAGCCTCTTGATATCAGTGCCCTAAAGGAACATAGGTCAGAAGGACGTTAATTCCAGCTAACCATTGTTTTGTGCCAGTTTCTTTAGGATTTGTGGCTATTGTGCTCTAACACTAAGCAAAAACATAAACCCCTTGCTTCTCTGATCTTGCCTTCCATCCTCGAACCTTGGCGTATGTGTTCACTCTGTCAGATGTTATGAATTCCACAAAAGAAAATGTTCACACATAATTAGATATGCATAGGAGAGGGGGATTTGAACAACTGGCGACTTTTTCTAAAATTGACCCTCAGGAGAGATTGTAGTTACAGCTAGTATGTTAATACATAGTGGTAGTAGGAAAAACGATTGTGTAAGCCAATCACCTTTCTACCTGGCAGAGCTGTTGGTGGGGAGGGTTGTTTTTTTTGTCACATTGAAAGTCATGCTCACATATTTTTGTGACAAAATAAGCCTTTTACTAAGCTACTAGCGATGCTGGCTCTCTGCAGCAATGGCAGAGGGAGTGCATTCTACTTTCACATCATCAGCAGAATTGCTAAATAAATACAATTTTCAGAATCTCTAGTGGTAGTATGACAGAGAAGCCAGAAAGAATGGTTTTGTGTCCCGGATCATGAGTGATGTGTAGAGCTTTTCTCTGTTTCTTTTTCTTTCTGTATTCTGCTAAAAACAAAACAAACCCCAAAAATAAAAAAAACCCAAAACCTATTGGATTTCATCAGGTATTAGGCATGACGTTGTCAGTGCTACATTACTGATGAATTATGATGTTGTATACATGATAAATACCAGCATTTCATTTGAATCCAAATTATTTAATATATCATTGTGTAAGATAATATGATGTGAACTCTGTCTATGTGATCTTATACTATTTTTTCCTTAGTGCTAAAAATGGAAAGGAAGTGCAGTAGCTACATGGTATTGTTTAGTATTTCTTATTTCCAAGTATATGGTGGCTGCTTTAATTGCGTACTACCCGAACCCTTCCATGATATTCTGAATTAATTCTGTTAGTGGTGTTTTCTCAGTGTGCTTGGCTCATTAGCCGAGTCCCTGGGACATGTATTTCTCTACGCAGATTCCTTCTAACGTTTTGGTATCCCCATTTTAAAGACAGTGAAATAGACACTTTTTGGTATTTTTAAACTTTTAAACATTTAATCTCATGGAAATCACATGCATAAAGTATGTTTAAAGAAATGAGGTTTCAATTATTTTTTTATTATTCTTGTATTTCATTAATATGACTATGAACACAGAAAGGTCAGTGATAGAGCCTACATTTAAATGGAGCCATTTTGGTCTCTGTGGAAATGAAATCACCATATTTTTTTTTTCCTTCAGTTAATGACTGTATTTTGTATAGTTGAGATTGCTCCAGCCCCTGGGGATGGAGAAATACATGTATCGAGGTCTATCTTGTCAGATACTCCTTTTTTATTCATTACTTCTGTCATGCTTACACAATTTATTCCTGCCTGTAGAGGACGTCACCAACTAATCATTAGTGGGAGCTTTCAGTGTGGTGCCGGTTTAAACAAATTAATTTTAAAAGTTAGTATTTTCCTTTATGATATCTTTAGGCAAATGTTAAGTGTATTGGGTGTACTTGGCCGTATTTTCTTAGATTTCAGTACAGACTTTCTTCTGAATTCTTAATTTAAAATATATAATTTTGGGATAATTTTTTTTAATCGTGAATTAAGAATACACCTTCAATTAGTGCATGTTTTTGCCTGAGTCTGTTTCATTTGTTCTCTTGGTTCTTTGCAGTTACATCTTTCAGTCAGTCATGCCATTTTATCTTAATCATAAGCTTCTTTGAACAAGAAGATATTTGTGATTGCACAATGCTTAGATTAATGGAGCTTTAATCCCATTTGGGAAATCTGTGTTATAGTAAAATATAGTGCATGTGGCTCTATTCAGTTGCAGCAAGTGCAGAAATTGTCAAAGACATCTACTAGTTGTCAAGTTGTGAAATGCGGAGTATTCCTGTTATCTTTTAAATTGCATAATGACTGGCTATTAGACACACTTTTATCCTTGGAGGGGGCATGGGCGAACTGTAAACACCTTTAACGTGAATTTATTTTTCAGTATCCCTCCTAAGTAGAAGAGTGTCTAGAATGTGCTTTAGGGCTCTGGAGAAAGGTAAGAGAAGGACTGTATGTAATAAGTGGTAAGAATATGAGGCATTCTGAATCTGGAAGTTTTATATTCTAAGTTTTAATTCATTCCTTCCAAATTGTGAGTCATTTTACAACTCAGAAGATGAGGGCTTAATATAGAAGTTGCTGGATGAGATTGTTAGCCCTGCATTAAACAGGAAGCAGACTAAGGTAAGGAAAGAGACTCTAAGAATCTGTGAATCTATACTAGGTTTGAACTGTAACTTTACATACATCATTGTTCCAGTGACAGTTTAGGCACGCAAATTAATTCTAGGAGTAACCTGGTGCCTTTCAAATATGAGAAGCTTGTTGTATTGGCCAGGACATCTGAAGCTAATTAAAATAGTAAATAAAAGTGGTAGTAGTGTGGCTTTAATTTTCCCTCTCTATACGTGTTTCTTAAGTAATAGGAAAAAATGCAACAGCAGAGTCACACGTCTCAAATTTTCTTTCCAATTTCCAAATTCCTGTTTGTAGCTACTGACTGAAGTCAAGGCTCTAAAGCTCAGGTGTCACTGATTGAGACACAAACAATGATGATGCTCTTGATCCGAAATAAACTTGTATGAGTTTATTTTATAACTAAATGTGTAAATATTCATTATTACAATATTTATTGGAAGAGGATTTCTCGTATCTGACTTAGGGCGTTTTAAGGCCTTGGCTGTCCCCTTTATATATTGTAAATGGGATTTCTGAATTAAGAAAAACTTTTGGAAGCTTGTTTTACTTTGTAGGAAATCTACACTCCTAATACATCTCTGGAGGTTAAATGTCTAAAGTTTGACTGCAACTTATTCCGTATCCCCTGAAAACTCCTGTCTCTGAAAGAAAACGACAAGTTACGAATCTGATACTTTTTGAGATTTTTTGAAGCTGTTGCAAGATTGCTATGGATATGAAATAAATGAACTTTTCTGTTGTGTTTATAACTTCAGTCTCTCTTGTTTGCTTTTTTTTTTTTTTTTAATTGTGTTTTTGCAAAACCTTGTCTTTATGATCAAGAGCTGTTGGGAGAAAATACTTCTAAGGTATGTAGAGAGAAATAAAATTGGGAGATTTTTTCCAAGTTAGTTATGAAGAGAGCAGTCTGTTTTCGTGCTTTCTTTTAAATGCCTGTATAAAAGTATATATAATAATCTTGAGAAGATATATTATGTTTATTTGTTTGATACATGAATTGATCTAGACTGATGCAAAGTGGCAGCATTCTGTGAAGCCATGATCTGACTACAAGGTAGTCAAACAATTGGTACAATGGGAGGCTGAAAATTAGTTGCTGGGTTTTTTTTTTTCTTTCAGGATATGGTACAGAGATTAGCTATTTATAAAATAGGCAAGCTGGTACACAAAGTATTTGGTACAATATGGAAGTTTGTGTTTTAACAAAATAGCTGTGACTTGTTTCTTTCGAGAACATTTATGTGTAGGTGCTTCTGTAAAATTCTGTAGCATATTACAGATATTTCTCCTCCCACCCTCTGCCGCTTAATCCTCATCCCTGGCATGATGTTTTGTGCAAGCGTTTCAGGTGCTCAGCGCTTCCCACAGTCACTCAGTACTCCTAAGCAAGAAAGGAGGTGACAGCTGCTTTCCACTGTGATGGAATGGGTGCAGCAAAACGGGGAAGCTGAATCTGCAGAGACAATATTCTCTTCCTTTCGGAACAGGAAGCATTTGGGTCCCGTAAAGGCTTACAGAGGAATAAGGTACCTGTTATGAAAGGGTTTTTCACTGAATAAAACCAGTAAGACCCCATAGTTGGTTAAACAACAAGCAAGAAAAGACACAAACTTGTAGAATCTTTCCTTGAGATTTTAAGTTGTGGTTTCTTTCAAGGGCAGGCTGAGATCCTGACTGCTTTGAGAGCAGAATGGCAAAATTAGTAAAATTAGTAATAAGTTTGTAGCTATACTTCAGGTGAATATTGCTGAGCGAAAGTATTGCAACACTGTAGTACAGAAGTCACTTCAGAAATGGTTTTCAGCCTGCTCTGCATTACAGGTTATGGCACCTCCTGGTCATATGCTAGCTTCACGGCGTTTTACCTGGGGTTGATGGAAAGCAATGTTGATGTGGAGATTGCTTTTGAAGTTGCTAAATGTCATCTTGCAACACCACTCTAGGATCTGTATATTCTCTCAAATGCACGTAAGGAGTGACCTGGAAAACTGCCTGCCCATACAGGCACTAGCATGGTGTGTGTTAGACGGTGTCGTGCTGCCACACTGCCAGCACTGCTTTCCTGACTCTGTAGCTGCTTGGGTTAAATGCAGGAATTAGCCAGTCACTTGGGTACCTCTACATTATGCTGTCTGTGATACTCAAGGGAGGCTTTACGTAGAGCTAATGGGTCTTTCTGGATCTTAGGTCACAGGAGGAGCGTAGTCGAGGAATTAGCTTCTATCCACTTATGAGATTGTCATCTCCTCCCTGTTCTTGCTCCACATCCCAAAAATGTATGAGGCACTGTTCAGAGCTCACCCCAGTGCACATGACCTCTGTCTTAACCAGGTACGCTGCCTGGTGGTCTCTGTTCTGAAGGCATGCTGCCAGTATCCAAATGGCCTTGCACCATTTGGTTATGCTCAGCACAGAAGCACTTTTACAGCATTACCCAGCATATTGGTGAAAACCCAGCAGATAACAGGTTTTCAAGGTCATGTTTCAGATAAACCTCCTCACAGTTCTGTCATTTTACCTGAAAGGTAGAGGTAATTTCTGTTTCAGACATCAGACACGCGTATCAGCTGTACCGTTTTAGTTGCATAGTCTATGTCATTACTAAGTGATGGACACCGTATGAACTGTGAATGTTCTTGAAGTATCTTTCTAGCATCAAATTTTCTAAGGTAGAAATGATTTTGGTACACTGAAGCCTGTATCATCTTTGAAACTGTGCATAATAGTTATTTTGAAATTTTTTTTTGAGAAACAGCTTCTGGCATAATGTTTTTCCTGGCATGCTAAGGACTGCCTGTGGGTAGTGCCCAATCACCCTGAATTTAGTGGTTCTTGGGATTTCTTATTAATCAGTTCACAGAGGCCATAAAGTTGCTTGCTGGTCTTCAGATCTTCGCTGGACAGTGTAAGACTGCTCTTTCTGTTCTTGGTCCAACTAAAGCATTTTCCGCATTGATGATATTTGGCTCAAAAGAAATTTTCTGTCCTCACCAGGCAGTAAGGGCCAGTAGGGGAAATGCTACTAGGAACATGGCTGTGTTCCCAGATCTGCCTGACCTTTTGGGTGAACTAGGCAGATCCCTTCTGTTTGCTTTTGAAGCTTCTCTCAACCTTGTTTTGCATAATTAGGCTGCCTTAGGCAGAGACTGTTTCATACCATCATTTTGTCAAATACACTAGACAATGGGACCCAGATCACTGTTGGAGCCATCTGGGTGCCACTGAAATGCAAATAATAAATCATCCTCAAATTAAGGCTTAAAATTCCAAGTCCTCTTGAATTGGAAGTGATCTGTTCTAACTCACATCTTACTGAAAAGTTTGATTAGCTAACACAATCATTTGCACAATTTAGGACACACTGTATTGTCTTTCAGTATTAACATAGTATGCTCATAGTATTTGTTTTTATGGATTAATTATTACAAGTATTCAGATTATGTCTCTGATAAAGATACAGGCATTTATTGTTTGAATAATTAATGTGTATGTTGTGAGGATAAAAGAAAATGACAGCTGTTTTGCCTGTGCTCTTCTGCATGCTGTTACTAAACAAGTCTTGTGAGACTTCATTGTTTGGGTGTGTTGGTTTGAACAGTTGTAATATTTAATGAAACATCGTGCTTTAGAAATATTTCTTTGTCTCAAAAATACCCTTGCACTTACAGTATTTGAAGTAATCTGTTCACTTCTTTTGAAATACCTAATCCCAGCTGACTTCATTATAAACACTGTTTTATTTACACCTAGAGTGGGCTCATAGTTCTGCAGTGAGCTATGGAACACACCCTTCAGCACCTATTTGACTGGGTTTTTTCTTTTCTGTTAAGTATAGTGGGATTCTAGTGATTTCCTCATAGTCATACTTTAAACGAATTATGTGACGCAAGACTTTTTGTAAAGTAGATCAATGAAGATATTGTTAAACAATGCTATTAAGGAACTTTTGCATCACTTCAGAATTATATTTGTGATAACAGACTTAAGAATTGTATCAGCTGCTGTGCACTAATTCGATTTGTTGTATTACGTTTTATATGGCTGCATTTAGAGAAAATATTTGTTCTCTAATAGAGTAAATGCTAGTCCAGTGATCCACTACACAAATCTTGATTAATAATTCACTTTTTAAAAGAAATTGTTTTCCAAAGAGCCTTGCAGATGTAGTGTAGAAATACTCAGTTGTGTTACCTGAAAAGCAGTACGTGTCTTGTTGCTTTGTTGTGCGCATTTGGAGGTGTAATCGTGTGTTCATTCTGGGCTGTTTGCAGTCAAGGCTGCTGTTGTCCCCATCAGATTATTCTGGTGTTGAAAAATAAATAAGCATAAGGCAATGGCTAGTTTATGCTGTTGTAAAGAAAAATTCCCAAGTCGCCGGAAAAGGTCCTGAAGAAAAGATACGCTGAATTTCCTAGTTGTCAAGTCACACACAGTATGATGGTATTTTAAAATATACTTTACCATAATGCTAACACCATCATGTCTTTGGTTTTACAGTGTCTTTCTCCTAATACTGGTTTCTCTTGACACCTTTTGTCTGCTAAACTTGGGGTATAAACAGTTTGACTGTGATCACTTTGTTGTCACCCCTGCTTAGTGGTTCCTCGACACACATGGCACACAGGCGGAATGAGAGAAAGGCAGACTAAAGACCTTTGATAGAAGGTTAACTGAATTGCCTGAGTCACTTAAAGATTTTAGCTGTGATATTTTGAATTTCCAGTTCTTTTTTGGTTAAAGCTTTTGTTTAGGAGAGTAACTTTTTGAAAAAACACTGTTAAGATCCTGTCACGTTTCTGTGTTTAAAATTAATCTTAGGCTGTATGTTTTAGTCTTGTACTGAAAAAATAGTATGTGGAAACATCTAAATAATTTTAAAGTGACATGCAACAGAGAATAAATAATGTTTGTGGGTGTCTCTTCTGCTTTGGTCCTGTGGATCTTCCAGGATCCATAGTAAATGCCCTCTGTTAAATGGCTACATCACATTCCAGAAGGATTGGTCCATTTAGAATCTGATTAATCATTTAGGACTTTATCCAGACAAAAACTTAATTTTTCTGCCACAGATTCCAGTCTCATCCCTGTGCGGTTCCCATGAATACAAACAATAGCTCAGGGTCTAAAAAGCTTCTCCGCTCCGATTCCAGGAAGCCCAGATCCACCGTTCTGACAGCTGCTATTGTAAGCAAATTGATGACAGTGCTTTGGGAGCATTATACAGAAACGTTTTTTTCCTTTTGCTTGCCTGCACTGTACTTACGGAATATGGGGGATGATGAATGCCACCTGCTATATGTGTTTGATTCATTAATATGATGTGAACAGAAGAGGGACAATCTAGTCTGTGCCCTCACCTTCACTTACAGAATCCCAACTTTTAAAGAAGAAAGCTTCTTTTTTTGTATCGTCGTGTCAGTAACACCTCTGTGTCGTTATGTTAGGGCTACATTAACATGTCTATTTGCTGATTTCTTAAGGGAGAGGCACAGCTGGTGCCCCAAGTTCCAGCTGACTCACTAGATCTGGCTTCCTCTTTCTCATTACTTACCATGGTGTGGTAATACAAATAGCGTGTTCTAATTAACCTGATCTTTTGCAATGTGTCCACACCGTTCAGATGGGTGTGAACCTGTAACAGAGATTTTCAAATGCCACCATAACTTGCTCTAGAAGCAGTGTGTAGTGCCTGAATTGTTTAGGTTGAGAAGCACAGCTAGCTCCTGTGGGTACTGAGGTGGCTTTTGAAGCCTGATTTATGTCTCATTACAGTGCTGCTTTGCGTCATGTAGCAGTACAAGGTTCATGCAGGATTCTGTAGCCCTGTGCTGCAGTAAGTTTGCAGGTTTACCTTTACTGGCTGCGAAATACTAATAGTACATACATTTGAGCCTCCTGTTATGTCGGCTTTCCTGAGAGCTAGAGACAGCTGTTAAAGCAGAAAGAATTATTATCGGTGGAAAAAGTATCCAGTGTGAAGCTTCGGTTAACATTAGCAGAACAAGTCTTTCATAAATTATTGAAAGAGCCAGTCTGTCAAATCTGGGGATTTTCTTAAGCATCCATCACTACAGTATCTAAATATTTACAGGTAGATTAGATCTGTAAGTTCAATTTTGTATACTTTTGAACTGCTCTGTTGTATTCATTCTTCAAGAACTCCTGATTCACTGTTTGTCTCTGGCTATAACTTCTGGGTGTTAGATTTCTTGCTAATGTAAAAAAAAAAAAATCAGAGGGGAAAGTAACAGCCTTTTAAGTTATCATAGTTTGTAGCTGTATAATCTCCCTCAGCAGTACAGTCTGGAGCAGATCCATTGAGCATGAATCACCTTTTCTTTTTCATGTGTTCTTGGACTTTGCAATTTTTGTTTGTTCAGCTCTTTAGGCAGAGCGTGAATGGGGAAGTCCCAGGTGTTCTTCCATCACCAAGATGTTCAGTATGAGCATCACTCCAACTTCATCAAGTCAACATGCAGTTTTTGTCCAAAAGCTGAAAAAAACCACTCCAGTAGTCTTCACTGCACCTTCTCTTTATTTCTGGTGCATAAAATAATGGTAAAACTTTCAAGCTCTCCAAGAATGGGGACCGTTCTGGTTTTTTAGTGATGTAAGCTGCCAAGGAATCGCCTTGAAGTTTCTAGGCATTGCTTATAAGGCCCTGTACAAGATGTCAGAATGGGTATGACTCAGGCAGATTCTTCCATGGTTAGACTGTCCTTACTGTTATGTTAAAAATAAATGTAGAAACATTTGGAAAGCTGAGTTTCATATTGTTTATTTCTGAGCTCTGCTTGCTTTTGGTTTTCAGCCAGACAACCCTATGCATAGTCATTTCTCACCTAAATAATTGAGACTGGATATCACTTTCAGCATGAGTAATATTTCACTGAATTTACCAGGACGATGTATATACTTAACTGTAACAAAGTAGAACTATTTTTGTTGGTTTAGAGGCTTAACATACTATTTTGCAGGTTTGAACCTACGATGTTACCTAACAGAAAATAGCCATCTTCTGCCATAGTCATTTTCCTAACTCCCCGTAAAGTGTAGTTTATTTGGTTGTGTTAGGTGTTATTTAACATGAGGTATTAAATTAGAATTTTACAGTTGTTGATGTTTCTGGGGAAAATTGTCCATCTTAAGCCGTCATTTGAAAATTCCTATTCTTCCTAGTTTGTGTAACTTAAATAAGCTGCAGGAACTTTTGCTTGGTTTGAAATATCATATGACAATTAAATGTATTTGTCAGAATAAAAGGTTTGTAACACCAGAAAAGGTTTATAATGCTAAGCTAAAATTGGTAGTTTGGGGAATTTTGTTCAATGTTAGTGCTAGTATTATATATTTCAGAAATTATTATTGTGATGGCCTCAATTATTGTCATAACTATCACAATTCTTACAGTAACTAATACTTGTCTGCACTCCTTTTTCCATGAGGATTTTGTTTAAGAAATGGATACAGTATTACGTTTGGGTTTTTCAGTAGAAAGATAGTACCTGTAACTGCATCTTGTGAGGAAATTGACAATCATTTAAGTGAAATAAGTATTTTTGAAACTTGCAACAGAACCTGAGTAACATAATAGGGTCAATTTTATCCCTTCCTAATGCTCATGTTTAGCATTCTTGGAAGGTGATCTTGTAATTTTTCACTGAGTTCCTTAATGCTCGTTAACCATAGTATTTTTCACTCTGTTTTATGGTTAAGTGTCCATTAACGGGAAGGAAAGTTAAATCTCAGGACTATAACCCTATACGATTTTGGTTGGTCACCCAGACATCAGTTCAGGAGAGAGCATTTCCCAGATTTGATTACACATACGTGTTATATGAGCTTAAGACTTGATGATCACTCTTACTGACTTTTGAATAATATCTGGTGCCTGCAACAGTTTTAACATATGAGTAGAACTGAGGTGGGTTCTTAGGAGCTTAGAATTGAAAGGGGGTCCTCCTTTGTACCTTAACACATTTACTTGGAAACCTAAAACTTCTTAATGGGAGTCACTAACAGTAATGGAATAAATTGTTATCTTTGGCTAGCTAGTTAAGCATTAAGCCTAGAATTTGTGTGAAATCTACGTAGTCCAAAGGTAGAGAGTAAGTATCTCTTCGGAATTTCTTGGGGAATTAAAAATATTGTAACTTTGCTGTCCAAGATGAAATGAGGAAAGGTTTTAAAGACTTTGTAAGGTAACTACATCTTTGGCATACTCTCTATGATAGTCTGATAAGTGTAGAGTATGTAGAATGAACTGGGGATGAAGACATGTCCAGTTATTCTCTGATCATGTTAGGACTAAAATCTCTCCTAGACCAGAGCCCCTGAGATATTAAGCTTCAAGAGCAGCTCTACTAAATATGTTAGGACCAGAAACAATTTTTAAACCATCTGTCCAACTCAACAGGGATTGAAGAACATAGGGCACAGAAGTGAGCAGAAACTTTCAGTTCTTCTGAATTCTGATAAAATCATAGTGACATAATATTCTAAATAATTAATTCCTTCTAGAAAACTGAGAATTTTTTGATCGTTATTTGGCATTGTTTGCTGACTGGCAATTAAATTTGCTTTAAAAAAAATTTGTATGCAGATAAATGCAACTGAATTTGAAAAGCTATTGTGGGCTTCTTATGGCAAATGCTACATAGTGTGTCTTAACTCTTGTTTTTGGCTTAAATAGCTAATTGCAGGCTTTCTAGAGAGCTCTATCTGCTCTACTTTCATATTGCTCTACTTCAGAGATTGATTACCTGAAATGTACTAATAAACCTTTGTACTACTTTACTCTTTTTTTTCTTCTTTTTTTTTTTTTTTTTACAGATGATTTCAAGTGACCCATTCTGGGTACCAACCACTGAGGAAGAATATTTGCACTTTGGGGAAAAAGCAGATTCAGAGAACCAGGCCCGCAAGTACATGAATGCAGTAAGAAAGCGAAAGGGACTTTATGTAGAAGAAAAAATTGTGGAGCACGCTGAAAAGCAAAGAACTCTCAGTCGAAATAAGTAGCTGTGTCTGCATCCTTTTTCTCCTGACTCAGCTAAGTGCGGGTGGATTATTTTCTATGCAGCAGATTCAAAATTTCATCTGGACTTTGTTCTTTGACACCACTTTTCTTACATGCTATAACGTATGTGGCTTATGTTTTAATAAACTTAAGCCTTTCCAACTTTTATACAGAGAAAATAGTTTATTTAAATAAAATATAGGCATATTCATTACAATTGGGCTCAAATTTTAAAACTTACTGCCCTATTGAACTTTGTCACAGGACTAGGAGCTCCTAATTTAATTTCTTTGTTTTCGATTTATCAGATGTAATTACAGTTAGAGGTGGTTAGCTAGTTTGCTGCAAATAAACTATGCACTGAATTTAGCTCCTTAATGTTTTCGACTCTGTTTTTTAAATTATTTTAATTTCTGTAATGTATTTGTTAACCAGCAGTATTTTCAATAGTGACCTATGTGCAAATAGCTGTAAGCCTATTAGGAGTTTCTAACTATTGATATTACTCATCTTAAGCTGGGAGCTGCCATCTATGAACTAGGCACACAGCTACCTCTGCCAATCCTGTGTGAGCATTTACAGACTCTTGCAGAAATTTCTGCCCATTCAGCCTGTTGTCTTGAATACAGCGAAGGGAAACACTTGCAAAAATATACAAGATGTCTTGCTGTTTGCAGGTGTCTAGGATGCAGAAGGCTCCAAAATGATTCAGACCAAAACTAACAGGAAAAAAAGTCCTCACAAGGCTAAGTTTTAGTTAAGAAAAATGGAAACCCTGAGCAGAAGAGAAACATAATGCATGAATTATCTTCTCATTTGGCTGCTTGGATTTGTAAGAGGAAAGGACAAAAATTCTAGAAAGTTAGGACTGAATAGATAGATGTCCTTGAAGATTTTCTGATGTTTAGTTAAATGAATGGGATATAAGTCCTTAAATCTTGTTCCATCTGGCTTTCTGCTACCTCTTGTCTTTGCTAATTGCAAAGAGTTCTGATTTAGATAACCATGCAAATAGGTTGTCCTTTTCTTTCCAGAATACAACCATTTCTTTAATTTGTGATTTCCTTGTACTCCTTTAGCACCTACTTGATCTTTCTGAGTAAATATTCTCTGTGTGTCAATTAATGCAGCAGGCAGAATTTACTCATACCAGTTTTGCTTCTTATGGGAAGGGTAACTGTGATTTGTTTCACAAGTAGAATGATATTGAATGATTAACTTTTATTTTAAATAGCAGCCTTTTCTTTTCCAGCTTGTTTGTTTGATTATGGAAATGTTTCCTTTTAAGATTGTATTTATGAATTATTCAAGCAAATGAAATATTTGCCTTCCTTAGAAGGTTGTTCCATAAATTGCCATTGTTTTTCAAGGGGCGTCTGCCCAGCAGCCGTATTAGAGCTTGTACAAACATACTTACGTAGTTTAGGCACTGCCAGCTGGCACAGCCATGGAAGGCATGGTAACTTACTGTAGCCTGCAAAAAACAGTCAGGACGTAAATGTTTGTAATGACAACTTGGCTAACACAGCTACCCTGCTAGCTGAATGCAAGATAGAGTTAGGGATGTCTGGCCTGCAGTCACGAAGGTACTTGGAATAGGTGATGTAGAGATGGGCAGGTTGGTCATTGTTAAAACTGCATAATTGTTAACTATTATCTACTAAAGTAAGCAGAAAGAGCATTAAAATAGATTTTAAAGGATTTAACAATAGCATTCATATTTTGTTATGGCATATTTTCGGATTGCATCTCAAACAGCATAAGGTTGATAATTAATTCAGGATGTTGCAGCGCTATTATTTGTAAAGAGCAAAAACTCCAGTAACTAGCAGGAGAAAGTCAAACCAACCTGCAAGAAGTGCCAACAGCAATATTTGAGATCTGTTTTCTTTAGTAACAGCTACTAGAGGGAAGAGAATCTAATTGCTTATGTGCCGTGAATCTCTAACCATTTTTCTTTGGATTATTTAAAAAGTAACTCGATGTAGCTGTTTTTCCCCAGCTTTGTTACACGTACATAACAATATGACATAATTTTGGAAAATCTCTGCAAAGTGGTATAAATAACTTGCTGATGGAGCAAGCCATGAAAAGATTTAATTGAGAGCTAGCCATTATATAATTTCATTTTCCATTACCAGCTTTATTCCTAAATATAATACATATTTAAAATAAACATACACAGCTTTAAAAATATTTTAGACATGTAAATGTTCAGTAGACTTTTAACTTTCTGTGTACTCAATTGATGTGATTAGGCTCTACTGGCTGTAGTAGAATCAAGGCTCCTTACAACTGATAATATATAAAAACAACAGTCTGCTTCTATGTGGTAACATTTATTAAAGAGTGATAACTATTCAATGGGCAAGCCATATGATAATCCAAATGATTCCAGTTTGCAGAAAGAAAAAACAAATAGGAGCTAGATTTTCCCAGGAGGGAATAAAGACCAAGTAGTGGCCAGCAAGCCCCGTTCTCTTGTCTCTGGCCACGCTTCTTTTATCTTCTTGCTTTAAAAATCTTTCGTTTTCACAAGCACTAGTAATCTTAGGTGATTCACAATTTTTTCCCATGTGTGTGGTTTTTTTTTTTTCTTCCTTTGATCAAATGTCACTTGTATTTTAAAGCAGGAGTCCAAATGAGAAATCAAAGTAGAACTGGAATCTGTGCTGTATTTCCTTTCCTAGCCCTCTTTCCGTGTTAGTTTAAGACTTCAACTGTAGCCTCAGTATTAAAATTGATGAGGACAGAGGCACCAGAGAAGCACAGTATTTCTGTACCAAAATGTGTAGTTCCTAAATTGGGTCTGAATACAATCTCTTGACTCCCTGTTAACCTTAGGAACTGACTCTTCTTGTTTGAGACACTGATATTTGGAAGCTTGTTCTGTGGGAAACAGAGCGTGTCACTCCTTCCAAAAGTCAGCTGCTGTGCTAGCAAGAAGGGAGAAACATGCAGCATTTGAACTGTACACCGTACTTCTGATAAAAGACTGTTTAGACCATGAAAGAGTAGCTTTGGCTGTGAGTGATTTTGGAATGCTTTATTATATTGAATACTTTGATAGCAGAAGGGTCCTGGCAAAATTCTTGGACTCCAGATGGCTGTTGTTTTGAGTTGAAACTCTGCTTTAACAATTTGGGGTTGGTTAGGCAATCACAATTGTAAAAGTCCTTTACATTTCTCACAGTGCATGGTAGGACCCTCTGCTTTTCTGTGCATGGTGTTGGGTTATAAATATATGGAGAAAGTGGTAATAAGTCTATAGGAAGACTGTGAGCAGCACGGCTCAAGTACCTTGCAATCTTCTTGAGTGGTCCTTCCAATAGCACAAGAGGGGAGACGTAGGTCATGTCAGGTGTTACAAGAGATGACAAAGAAGCAGCAACTATTAGGGTTTCTCCTTTCTAACTTTAGTTTGGTTCGAAATACTGTGTAGACTTTTCAGTGCTTCTTCTTAGTTTCCTTTGGAAGCAGAAATAGAAGAGCATGTGGAGGAGAGATACAAATGAGCTAGATTATTTTGTCAGCACCATTTTTTTTAATGCTTGGTTTGAATTCTCACATAGCCTCTGCTTCCTTTTGATTGTTGTTCATACCAGACTGCCTATGAAAACTCAAGAATTGAAACTAGGCAAGGAAGTATAGTTTTCTTTGTTGCAGCATGTATAGGATAAGGACAGTCAAGCAAATCATCATAAGGTCTTTTTAGTGCCTGTTGTGATGTTGACACATAATCCTTTGGTACACATAAAATGTTTTGAAATCCTTCCTTGGAGGGTTTTAAATGTTAATAACTTTTTTTACTGCATACTATTAGATCCCCACTTACAGGATGCTTGTAAAAAACTTTGATCAATTGATGTTACTTTTGAAATGTAAAATCCATGGAAATGAAACCAGTTCTGAAACATGATTTTTAAAGATCAAATATTTGCATAAAATTTCCAGGTAGTAAATGTTCTTTTAGCACTGTAATTTGAGGGGTTTTGCGTTGTTGTTATTCTCTGACTATAGCTAAGCTTTTGTATGGATCTAAAAGCCTTTTCATTAAATTTATGTATAATATAGGTTATCATTGACAGGAAAGGTAACCTGAAAACAAATGTTTTAAGCTAAGAAGTATTTTAAAAACCATGAATGTACCAAAGCTTTCAATTTTAGACAGGAATATTTGTTTCCTATACCCCCTCCTCCCCAGCCAACAGATAAAAATCTTACTAGAATTTGCAGAAAGCCAGGTAAATACACCTTCTTGTCTGAAACCGCTATTTTATTTTCAATTATTTTTTGAACTTCAAGTTTACAATTGAATTCTTCAGATTCATTTACAACACCTCAGCTGTGACTGAGGGTTATAAGGCACAAACATCCACATTGGTAGCGTTACCAGGCAGAAGATGTTTTTAAGAAAAGTTGATGCCATTTCCACAGCCATAAGTCAATCTTCTTGGGAATTTTCTGCAGAGTGGGATCCAAAGAAATTGAGGAAGAGTTAGCAGAATGTGGAGTAGAATCTTGTATTTTAAACCATGCATAGATATGTCTGTAAAATGATAAAATGTTTGTACATTTCTTATTGTGCTATTCTTCACCAGTTTGCAGTTTTACTCCTCCAATTTGCAGTGTCTGTGATTCGCTTCTTCAGTGCAGCCCTGAGAAGGAAAATGCTTACAGCGTTAACGTGAGACGTCTGTGTAGGCCTGGCTGATTTTACTGGTGTTTGGACAAATAGTTTACATGCAAGATAAAGCATGTACATGTAAAAATCATTTTGATTTAGCAGTATTTCTGAATTTTGGTCTCATGTCTACTTGATGTGGCTTAGTCATATCCTCTATTGTGAGTGTGTGCTTTTTGACTTGTTTTGTGCTCGTTTGGATCTGCTGAAAAGTAGAGAAGATAAAAATTAATATTGATTTTTATAGTTTCTATTAATAAAGTGGGCTGAAAATTTGGGGGGGCATTGGTGTTTTACAGCTGTATCATTCCGTGATTATAAAACTCCTGCAAACCATGACTAACGGTAGTAAAAAATAGATGCCATGAAGTAGGGTGGTTTGGGCTGTTTGGCAGAGACTTTTCTGTTTCAACAGATGCTGTTTTCCTACAGGAGCTTTATTTATTTATTTATTGTTAATTTATCCTTCCTCCCCCTCTACTCATTCCTCCTGTTTCATTTCCTGTTTTACCAAGGATCCAGCTCCATCACCCCCCTCTCATTCTTTAGAGGAATATTTCTACTATCAACTTATTTACTTCTTTTTACTGAAACTGCTTATCTTTGTAAAGACTTGTTGATTCTGGAATTTGAACAAAAAAAAAGGGAGCAAAAATTCAGTAGTGTTTTCCTGTTAGCATTTTTGATGGCCGTATAAGAGGCATGTCCTTCACCCTTACAGAAGTGGCATGTCTGACTGTTCTCCAGTGAGATAGCTAGATGCATTTCTTTCCCCCAAGAAAAGCTGCTGGCTAACAATACATAATAATTTGCACAGGCAGCAAAAATAAGACTTTTGTCAAAAGAATCTATAGCCTTTTTAAATCCTGCATTTCCTACATCTTACAAACATGCTTGCTATCCCCCGAGAGGGAGGGGAATTCAGTAATGTTATGCTACTTTTTTTTGAAATGGCCACAAAGCACAGCTAAAATATGCATCTTGTCAAGTGGAATTACAAATGGGAGGCAGATTGATCATCACCACCAATTCACTGCTGGCTTTTTCCCATCTGTGGAGAGCTCTTTCCAGAATTTTTCATATGGTTCTTTTACACTGTAATAAATTAAGTCAGGTAATGAATAAATCACTCTTGTTTCATTGCTTTGTGAATGATTTATGCCAGTGTAAACTGCTATCCTGGAATATTCTGTCATTTGTTCTGCCATAGCAAAGGCCTCAGAGGCAGGTCTTAAGAAACTTTTGGACTTTGGTGATGACTCCATGACAGTTACGTGTATCATTGTGTCCTCTGCCATATTCTCCTGAAAACAATAATTCTGGATTACAACTTGCTTGAAAAAGAACGAAAAGCCCACAGTCTTAATGTAACAACAAGGCTGTGGAGTAAGCAACAAGCTTTTTAGAGGGGGTTAGTACAAAATGATCCCTGGCATTCCAACTCCGTGTGACCTACGAAAGCAATTTTTTGCTGTGGTAGTGATTTCATAGCATTTGAAAGAGGGAACATTCAGCTGTCTTGTAGGATTCAAGAAAATGGTTTGGAGTGGCCACCATGCAATGCAAGGCTAAATGCTGCCCTTAGTGGAGCTGTAAGAAGGCTGATCATGATGAAGAGGCTGATTTAATCATGCTTAAAGAGGACTTCACAAAGTCCATGGCGGCTTCAGGAGTCCCACTCCTTTGCCGCATCTGAAAGCAGTGTAACTTTTTGGCTAGACTCACCGCCTGAGTACGCTGAGATTTTACTCTTATTTGTTCAAAGGGAAGGGTGCAAAGTCAGGGTCAGTAATGTAGAAGGGACTGAGATGACAAAAAGAACCTCTAAAATTTTCACAGCAGGAGTGATACAACCACGAACCAGTGGTTTCTGGTTGCCTCTAATATGTATGTTTGACCATAAGTACTTTTTCAAATTTTTCTAATGCTCCTTTAAATGATGATTTTGTAACAATCAGCCTAATTCCTGATTTATTTGCTCAGTGATACAGACATATCCAGAGCCAACTGGCGTTGAAATACATTAGTGGGCATGCTATGGAGCATTCCTGCAGCTAATTGTTTTCTGTCTTTCATCTCTTGTCATGGTAGCATTTAACTTTAGGAGGTCAAGAGAGTGGCTCTTTAGAAGAAAAAAAACTGGGATGGCTTCCTGGAGTGACTGACAGAAGGAGCTGTGTAAGTGGCAGCTGAAGCTGCATTTCCCCTGGAGACTAGGCACAGTGTGTTCATAAGTGCTGCTATCACTGGTCCGGGCATTGAAAGCTGATCCTATTTATGAATCCATGTGTTCTCCTTGTAGTGTTGCTGTCATGCAGTATGAACAGCTTAAGAAGGTTATTTTAAATTAACCTTCCTGTATTAAAACAATGTCTAGTCTGTTCCTATCACATCCAGTGTTGTAAGCATCAAGGCCAGTGAGCAATTCGACAGCAGCTGGTGTGAAAGGGAAAGGCTGGAGAAGAAATGTAAAAATGCTGTGGAAAAAATAACATCACACTTGTATGGGTGCCTTCATAGTAACTCTTTTAATTGCTTAATGAGATTGCTTTGTTGCTCTAGAAGTGTTCAATAATAGATAGTGTGCAAGTATGCTATATGGGAGAGATGCTGCCTTGACAGGCACAATGTAATTACCAGTCAGAGCATGCCTTCTGTAGAGCCTTGCCTCTGCGAAGAAAAGCATGAAGAAACAAGCCTCCGTAGCTTGTTTCCCTGTCTTCCTCGCTGTCCTGTAGATTTCTTAGAAACACCTTGACTGTGGCAGGCTCATCATTTCAGGGAGCATGGTGGAAGGGAGCTGTGCATTCCCAGCAGTAGCAATTCCCTGGGTACCAGTTTACTGAATGTATAGAAATCCGCTCTGAATAATGTTTTTAAGCCCGTTCTGACAGGACTCAGCAGCGAATCATGGCTTCTGGGACGGGTGGAGCCTGACGAACTGCATGCAAGCATGTTTGAAGGGATGTTGTTCTGAGATCCCCAGGCTGCATGAAGGTAGGAGGCCCAGGGTCATGGAATTGCAGAGCTTACTCTCCTCTCATGTAAGAGAATGCTAGAAGGGAAACTCCTTAATTATTTTTTTGTTCTTGTAGTTCTTTCTCAGTTGAGCACCCCAAAGCACATGAAGAAGCCTCCGCCGACCTGGGCTTGAAGAGTTTGGGCTATAGAAAAGGGAAGTACAGTAACTCTCCTGCTTTCTTATAGCTGTCACTTGTGCTTGAGCTTATCAACACGATTTCTTTCAACCCAAAGAGAAGGTGTTAAAACTGTGATTGACAAAGGAAGATACCTAACTGTGTAGGCAAGAGCTGGTGGCTGACAAGCTGGGCTCTGCTTTTGCTCTAGGGCTTGCACATAACGTATTTCTCTGGCCAGAAGGAATGAAGCTCTGTATTTCCTTATAGCTGACTAAAAAAATGGCAAACAGGCGCATTTTGTAAATATATATGAAAGGTGAAGTTACTTTAAGGTTCTATTGCTTTTGTTGTATAAACAGATTTAGTATCGATATTAGCAGTTTGGACTTGAGCAATGTCATTGTCATATGGTGTGTGATTCACTCTTAGACAATCAAAAGAGACAAGATCCTCGGTCCATAAATTCGGCTGTGTTAATTCAGGGAGTGTATGTCCTGTGAGCAGGCAGCCAAAGGAAAACAGAGGCCAAAAGGGTTGAAGTTGGATATTAGCTTTAACCTCGCTTGGAAGGAACAAAGGAGCTCTTCAGCGACGAAAGTCACTGAACAGTTGAAAGAATCACTGAACAGCATGAAAATCATAGTATTTTGTCAGACACTCTTCAATGCAGCCATGTAGCTGGCATGGCATTTGCATTGGTGTGGCAGATTGACTCCCTTGTGTTGCCTCCGTGGAGGATATGCACTTCTTTTGCAGCTGATTACATGGAAGTGTGGTACGTAATACAGCCTTAGCCTTCAGTTTTTGGTACTTATAGATTGAGATTTAGGACCAGAATCTCATTTTGGGTAATTCATTGTGGTTTATGTGACTTCACATTGAATCGTGTTTGAGTTCTGCCAGATGACCATCTGGGTTTTGTGCCACTTTCATTTTGTACTTGACTTACAAAGTGACAGGTATTTGTGATAATGCTAGCTTGAGCCTTTTTTCTTCATCAGTTTATTACTGGAGAGTCTGCAGACTTGTGAGCACTCCTATAAATAGCAAGCTACTGTGCATAAGGAGACTGTTACTGTTGCCAGCTCCATGTTTTTATGACAAATCTTATGATACTTTGTTTTTCCTAAAAACCTCAGGTCTTGTATTTCATCAGAATCTCTGTTTTCATTCAAAAAAAAAAAAAAAGTTTCCAGCTTGATGTTGGCATCAAATTAGAGAAAAACTTGAAAATGTTTGCAGCTTCACCATGATGGCAGAAAAAACCAAATGCATACAAGAACCCCCAAATATAGTATTTTACTGTAAAAGCAACAAACAAAAAGTCCCAAACCACCAAGTAAATGAAAGACCCGTGGTTTTGAAGGACAGACTCTTAATGTCTGTGTTGTGGTCTTTTACTGTAACTGTAAAAGTGACTTTTGTAATACTTTTTATAAAGTGGTGGCGGTTTTTTTCATTGCAGATAAGCTTCTTGCAAAATCCTTATTTTAAAAGACAGGACGTTGAATCCTTTGGAAACATTGGTCACTTTATAAAACAAAGAGCTGATAATAGTCCCTGAACAGATGCCTTTTTCTATAGATTTAATTCTTGATCTGAGTATGCATGATCCAAAGCAGAAGGGCTGCAGGCTGAGAGTGAATCTGCTAAAATATTGAGCTGTTGGGGGGGAAATGCTAGTTTTGATTCTTCTCTCCTTGCTGGATGTATGCTGTGTTACCCCTGCTTTTTATCAGGGTAAATATGTATAGAATAGTTAGTTCTATTTTAATTTTTAGACCTTGGATTTAATTTTATAAAGATTTTCTCAAAATACAACCCTTCTTTAGCCGCTAGCTTGGCTTGGAGCAAACAAGTGTGTGTGTGCTCTGTGCTTTTACTAGAGAAGTCTCAGGTCATCACTTCTGTGAATCAAAGTGCTTAGGCTGAATCTTTGGGGGACTGGGCAAGTGGTGCCAAAGGAGACTACAAACTGGACTAGAGCTCTGCTTCTCTCACCAGTTGTTATGAATTGGCCTTTCTTCTTTGCCCAATGACAGAGAGAAAGACTTAGTGTTTAAGACTTGCACAACATCATTATCCGGCACTTCAACAAAAGGGAGAGAAACAACAAGTTGTTATGTTTGATATTTCAGATGTAAAAATCAATTTGAAATTATTTCAGATTAGCTTTAATCATCCTGAATAAGTAACGAAAGGGCAAAAAGTCACAGTGTAAATTTTTCACTCTAGCTTTTGTTGACAATAAATGCTGTGGTAGATGAAGCAGTAATCAGGGCCAGAAGAGAGAAAGATGATTACTGGATAAATGGGTAAACTTCACTTTTGAAAGTTGTAGAACTAGAAGTAATGTTATAGAAGAGAAAATACGAATTTGGTGGGCTCAGAGGCTGTTTTGCTACAATAAATATTATTTTGGAAAGATTGATGGAGTTGTCACAGAGGAGGTTTGCAGAAATAATCATCTCCTGATACTTAGGGATTGAAATTCTGCAACTTTTGGTAATTTTAAAATCAAAGGATATTTTCCATGACTTTGAGCAACGTTGGTTTACATTGTTATCCTCTAAAAAGCTTTTTTAGAATTATAGCAAAGTAAGGGGAGTTTGTTTATTTTGCATCCCTTTTCCTCTGTGGATTTAAACAAATCTTTTGAATCATAGGTATATTTCCAGTGTTTCAAAGCAAGGACGAGGACTTCCCCTATTATGCCATATTTTGTTTTCTGATGCTGCTGTATCAAACCTCTTGGTGATGATATTCATTACTGACTTACCATGACACTCCCAAAGAGCATGCTGCTTTTCTTTTGAGATATAAAAATAGGGGAGAACATCCCAGGAACTCATCAAGTTATCAAAAAATGTGTTTTCTCTTTTCCTTCAGCCCTGTAAAATATCTTTGTGAACACTACATAATTTGCTGTACAATGTTTTTTAAAAAGCTAAATGCATACTTGTGGGAAGTAGAATGAATGATTTGTGGGTTGTGTAGCAGAGGAGGAACTAGTGGCAGAATCTGGGGTGTTTTTTTTTATGCTGATTGCTCAGGGATGTATTATAATATCTAATCAGAAGTCATTACCGGTTTATGCGGCATTAATTCATACAGCCTTCCATACATACACCCTGTTGAGTCCCTTGGGGCAGGCTGGTTCTTTAATGGACTCATACCCGAGATCAACTGATAGGGCTGCGTCATTCACCTTCAGTCACACAGATGATCTGCAAAGTGAGCAAACATTTAACTACCTTATGAAACAAGTCCAAAACTGAATTTTCACTCTCAGCACTTCCTGCTAAAGGAACAGCCTTGGATTGTGTTTGCTTGGGTTTTCTTAAAAAAAAAAAGATTATCCTAGCTTTCTGGAAGGAGTACCCAGAGGCAACTCATTTTGTAGAGAGGTCTCTTTCGTCATGGTGGTCAGTCTTCCAGCACACCAATATTAATATCAGTAATGGAAAGACCTGATTTTAGAAACTCCGTAGGCTGTGCTGGGATATTGTGATAGCATCAGGTGGGAATAGCTGTGAAGCATGTCTACCACCTGGAGGAGCATTCACTGTAAACTCAGAATGTGCCACAGAATGTTTGCCAGGCAGAATATTAGAGTTCTGGTGCAGGGCAAATGGAAGGAGGATGAGGGTTGCTGCTAAGAGAATATGGGGGTTCAGAGGTTGGTCTAATTTTATTGACGTATATAAAAAGAAAGTAATACGTTAATAATTCTTTTTCTTAAGAAGGATGTTTTGAATACTGATAAAATCCTTCTCCACAGCTGTAAGATGCATTTAAATCACCCAGCGGAAGCACTGAACTATATTCATGTAAATGTGTTTTGATGTCCTCTTAGAAGTTGAAATGAAACACCCACATTCAGGAAGCTAGTTAGCTCATGCGGGAGCACAATTGCAATTCTTCATTAAACATACTACGTAGGACTTCTTTTTCACTTCAGAAACACTGAACTTTGGCAATTTATATTTATTTGAGATGAAAGAGGCAAGCTAACAATTCAACACTTACCACTTCTAAGTAAGAGGAGACCTTGTGTTACAAATTAATTCATCATCTTTAAAAAATTTCTTAATTTTTGATGAATTGCTCATTCCTGTTGCAGATTATTATCATCGCTCCCTGTTCTGTAGAGAGAGCTTGTTTTTTTACCACAACACAGCAACCTTCACCCCCATATGTATAGGAAAATGGTGCAGGAGGTAATGGAGATACAACTGGTACGATTCTGTAGAAATTACTCAAGGAATAACAAAAATGTGGATGTTTTCTCAGGTAGTATAAACGTGTGTAATTCTGTTGTCTTGGCAGCTAGCAGTAGTTAGCTAGTGTTGTAGCTCTTCTATATCAAAGAAGTTAAACTGATTTATTCTGGTTGAGAACCTATGGGAGATTTTATTCTTTATATAGATTTGGATCTTAACCAGCGTGTGGAATTTTAGTGCAGGGAAAAGCTGTGTATTAAACCTAACTTGAAAGTTCAAACTCTCCTTTTTTTAATGAGCCCTATTATGTAGTTCCATGTAAGTATCAGTGCTGCTATTTGAAATGGAACCAGATCTTCTATTCAACCTTACATATGCTTATAATATTTTCTTTGTAATGTTTTAGCAAAAATAAATGGGAGTGAGACCCTTGCAGAGTAAGCTTTTTCATGAGTGAAGCTCAGAGCAAAACCTACAGCACACTACTGTATTGCGCTGGAAAAAGTGCTGCCTCTGTAGCTTTTATCTGGTGCTCAATGTAGGCTTTACATGTAGGTCTGTTTGATTATTGCCCTTTGGAGCAGATAAGTATGTGGAATGATCTCACTATTGTTAAGATAATTTGTCTTTGGGGATTCTGATCTTCTTCACACTTTAATGACATCATCCTTTTTGCAGACTGTAAATCACTAATGTTGACTCCTGGCCTTGCTAATAAAACCTGCAGAAATACAGTATAGAATAACAGCATGCTTCTATTAATATTGTTAGATGTGCAACTAACTTTTAGCTGCTCAAAACTACTTTTTAAAGGTAGTAAATTTGGATACACGTAGCCTCATTTACTGTTCCTAACATGTCCGTTATATGCCAACCCATATAGTATGCACATCTAGCTGAGCTGTAACTTAGGTGTTTTCTTTTAATTCTGTGATGTGAATAAATTTATTAATTAGCCTGAAACACAACAGCAAAGAGAAGCTTTTCTTCACAATGACCACCTTTTAAATTGCGGAACCGTTGCAAAAAATCAAAGTGTATCAGTTTACCTACACCAAATGGCCTGCATTTATAGAAAGGGCCACTTTTGTATGAACCAACAAAGACAATTTCCTCATTTAACACAAGATGTTTTCAGTGGAGCTTCTTGCAAATTGTTCTTTCAAAATACCTCTGAATGATGCCTGTCAGTTTGTCTAGTAAATACCGGCATGTTGTCATCCAGGGTATTGCAACGGGTGATGAGCTGCCATATTTCGGAGTCTGAAGAACTTAATATTCTTGCCACAGCCTATTACTGAGTTGAAGCAGAGAAAGCCTCTTTCCTTTGCTGGTCCTTCCGTGTGTTGGCTTGTGTGTGTTTTACCTTTTGGGTGATGGGAGTCTTCTGCGTTATCGATATTAATTTCTAGTGCCTAGTTAAGGCCTCATATAATGGCATTAAAATCACCCAAATCAAACTAGTGTTTTCAGATCACTTGTGTGTCTGAGAGCAGTTTGTGTACAGTCACTTTCACTCTTCTGCTGCGTGTTCAGTTTCCTGCTATGTCTGTAGGGCTTTTCGCATTCAAGAGAAAGAGGAAACAGTTCCTAAGATGACGTGATTGCAAGGTACACACACTGGACAGTTTGGGAAGTAGTTGGGAGACTGTAGAAGTTATTTTTTACCATTTTTGATTGATTTTATTTCAGGCTGGTGCATGTCCTTTTTGGCTTATTAATGTGATTTGTGTCCTATCCTAAACTAAAGGGAAAACAGACAAAAAACTGAGGCTGCTTGGCAGTAGCTGCCAATGTGTACAGTGATGTGCAAATACAATTTCTGTGAAGCTCCTGTCTCTGGGATTCACTTTCACAGGAAAAGCATAATTTCACAAGTCCTGTGCTTGTGATTACTAACCACGATTTTAAGAACCACATCTCCACTTTGAGTCATGTATCGGTTCCAGGTCCCTGGTCACACCATAAATCTTTGAAGAAAACTTGGCTGGACAGTGGTGAAATCCAAGTGTGGAAAAGATCAGCTTTGTCCCCTTTTCCTTTCCTTCCAGCTTGCTGCTTTTTCTCTTTGTCCATTTTCCTTTACTCCTTGTTTTCTTGGCAAGCTCCATAACTGTAGAACGTAAGTCGAAAGACCAGCAAGACTGCATGTTCTTTGCAAGCAGCCGGTGCGCACTATATTGATTGTTCATTTTGCAGTACTCCGCCCAACCTAAAGCTAACCTGAAATCGTCATTCTACCATTTTCATTCTAATGTCATTCTTTCAGTTTCTTGTTGGAAATATTTTCTCCGTAACAGTCCATGGGAGGTATTCGCCATTTTAAACTTTTTTTTAATGTTGTTGATAAGAGACTATCTTTTCCTAAAAAGACTGAAAAGAAAAAAATTATTTTTTTTCCTCATAAGTCCAGACATTTCCATTCAGAATTGCATTTCACCTCATAGATGTATTTAAAATGATCTGTGCAGTTTTCTTCGTGTACAAAATTACGTTCTGTAGACAGCAACTTCTGGGCCTTTTATAGCTGCTGATCAGCAGGCAAATGGGAGAGAAGTGTTCTGGAAAAAGACCCAGACTGTAGTCTGTGTTGTGCTCTTTATGTATTTTCCAGCTGGTTTTGCTTCTAACCTTCAGATTCCTCATGGGACAAATCTGATGCAAATCTCCATTCACTTTTTTTTTTTTTTCCTCTTTCTGTATAACACACAAGACCTAAAGCAAAGCAGTAATTTGCAGTATTAGGAAATGTGGCTCTATGTCCCCGTCCCCAGTGTGAACATGCACATTTAAATATGAATGAAAGTGGGCCAGAACCCCCTTGAAGCTTGGAGCTGATGCACAGCCTGCCTGTTCTTTCCGGTTTAAGTACTGTACTTTTTTCCTTTGACGAACAACAGCTACCATATGGGCTGAGCTTCAGCCAGTCAACTACTAAATTGCAAACACTCTTTTGACTGTAAATTGAATGGAAAAGGATGTCAGTTATCGCTTTCCTCCTGTGGCCACACCACAAGAGCACCTGCAGTAAAAAACTGGCATTCATGCTCTGAAAGGCACCACATGCTTCTATTGTTAGCCGAGCAGTATCTAACCTTGGCTTTGCTTACCCTGCTCTGATCACAGTGTGAAGATTGCAAAGATAAGAGCCGCACTTTTGAATATGAGTTCACATAGAGACACATCTCAGCACTTATCCACGGTATTTTATTTCTACTAAAGGAAGTAAAAATCTGTTTAGGAAGATGGCTATCTGGGATATCCTTCAAAGAAGAGCCTTTGACTTAGGCACGTTTACAATATTTATTTTGAAGTTTATTATGAAATTATAACTGCTTTCTCTGAAAGCTTCACACTGTGGGATTATCTGCTTTCCAGCCTGAATGCCAGAACAAAATGATTCTGGTTTTCACCTGTGCAAAGGTAGTCCGGAATTTGGCCATTCCTGGAGCCCCAGGGCAGGTTTGAACTAGAAACGGCATGAAAGTGTGCAAAGTGGATTTGAGCAGGGAGAAATTGATGATGTCTGGAAGCAGTGAACTGGGCAATCCATTAAGGGAGACAGCTGTTAGGCCAAGAGAGGTTCCTTGTATCCCAATACATAATATGACAGCTGAGCTGGGGAGCAGGCTGCGAGCAAGCCGGCAGCTGCTGCTGTCAAGGGCCTACCAGCCGTTGTGTTTAGGAAGTCTGGTGAAACTCTCCATCATCTGCTATGTCCATTAACTCTTCCTTTCCTAGATATATAGAGAGATATATATGTCGTTACTGAACTAGCCAAAGTGTTTATTCAGTCTGTAATTTAAAATTATTGGGAAGAATGGGAAATGTAATAATTAGGGTATTTTCTTGTATCTTTGGAAGCGTAAAGCTACATGGCTGGCTAAGGTATTAATGTTTTTATTGAGTTCCCCAGTGGGTTGTTAGAGGCATTACCTATTTGCCTTATGGCTTTTGTTCAAAGACTCCTTAAAGTTCAGTACCTGCAAACACAAACTCCACTCTTGGATCAGTAGACGGTAGTCATTAGGTCAAGGCTTAGTGCGCTCAAAAAAGTGTAACAGTCCTCAGGAATTTATGGAGTGCCCAAATAACATTCAGAATATTAATTTACACTTACTGCTTATGACTCAAAACTGTACCTGTTGGAGGCCTTGAGCATTTCTGGCAATGTTAAAACCCACAATACCTAAACACAACAGAATAATTCTAACATCAAGAGAGCTGTGCAATTCTGGTAATTATCTGGCAGCATATAACATCAAAGAGGTCGAGTATTTTTATATACCACGCTGTGTAGTTGCCCTTCTCCCCAAAAGTGAGTGGATGAATGAAGCTACTGCTCAAAACAAGATGCTGATGTTCAAAAGCTTGTTTTTGTTTTTGCTTTTTTTTTTACAAAATGCTCTGTATCTTTAGAGGGTTTTAAAATCCTTTCTTCCGAGGTGGTAGATGATACCTTATATAATGAACACCATCAGACACTTCATCTTTGGTTCCTCTCCCAGCCCGGGGCCTTCTTTTAGCATTCGTGCATATTATGACTACCTTAACTAACATGCCTGTAAAGTATTTCTACATGTTTGTTAAGCTTGGAGTCATACAATGAAATGTCTTTTATGGTGTTTTTTTGGATATCCATTTGTGCCCTTGTTTCCTACCATCTGTGCAGTGCTGAAAATTAATAGCCCAGTTTTCCATTACCTGTACCATTTATGAATGTTTAGCCTTCACTGTGCCTTTGTTTCTGGTTCTAAACATTCTGTAGATAAAGCAGACATATGTACAACATTTGTTACTTTTTAATAAAATCTGTAGGCTTTTCTTATTATTTGTGCCATTTAAAACAGGAGAGATGCCGTAGCATAGCTGGCAACTGGAAATCTTGTAGCTGCTTCACACTTAAGGTTGCACCTTGTCTCTTATGGTGAGCTTGTTCTTCACATTTTTCCTAGATTCTTAAAAAAATAATTTAAATATGGTACATCTTCCAGGGGGGCAAGTCCAAGTTTGGGACAGAGATATGAACGTAAGAGCATGAAAAATTTTCAGTGTGGATAAAATGCGTGTCTGTATTTCCGCTCCTCCCTGTCGCCCACTGCCCTGGGCTTATACCCAGAGCATCACAGAATGGTTGAGGTTGGAAGGGACCTCTGGAGATCATCTTGTCCAAGCCCCGTGCTCAAGTAGGGTCACCTAGAGCAGGCTGCCCAGGACCGTGGCCAGCCAGGTTTTGAATTCCTTCAAGGATATCTTTCAGACAGCTCCTTGCATTCACACACGTGCCCTTGCTAGACATGCCAAAAATCTTTCAGAAAAGAGATTTCTTCAGAGGCGCCTTCTAAGACCTGCCGGACCACAGAGGGTGTTAACATGCCAATCTTACCTAGACCTTAAAGATTTCACTTGGACGGGGCAGAATTCCTAAATAAACAGAAAAAAAAAATGCATGTAGGGAGGAAAGCATGTATAAATGTGAACACCTGTTAGGCCTGATCGCACCTACAAAGAAGTTTTTCCTGCTACAAGAACTCTCAAATGTTAGAAAGTCTCTGAAACATGCAGGTGGAATCAGAAAGTTGTATTTCAGCTGGAGTCGTAGGTTGGAAGTGTGATACTTGTTTGTTAATTACACTCTGTATATGGTATTGGGAGAGGCTAATCCTATTCCTATCTAGTGTCTTTTGATAAGCTCGGTGCGAATTTGCATTGAGACATGCTCATTCTGAATTTACTTCAGAAGTATTTTGGAATTACTATCATGTATTTTTTTATGTATCATATGTTGCCATCACTTACCTGAAGTCAAGCAGCTGTTTTTATATCCTGTTTTTCTGTCTCTTGGTAGTTCTGTGCCTGGTGTGGGCCTTCTTGCTGCAGTCATTCTGCTCTGGACATGTCAGTTATGGAAACAGAGAGTGGGGATAGGTGTTGCTTCCTTTGGACTGTGTGAAAGTGGTGCTGGCAACATAGAGAGAGTTGGGCTGAAGTAACTTTCTGCCATTGGAAGAACAAAAATCTGAAAATAAGAAAGGTCTGAATTGCCTCTAGAGGTAAGGTGACGCTTTCTTTCAAAATAGAAAATATGGATCCTTGCTTCTTCCCTCCCCTGAATTCCAGAAAGTATGATCTGTCTTTGATTATAGATGGTTGAGTTTTTTTAAAGCAAATGTTTTTGAACGGGTGGTTTTTTTGGTATGCTGAAAGAAAATAAATATATTCCAAAGGCCTGAGAATTTAACCCCAGAGAAGTGCTAAAGAAAAGCTAGACAAATTCTTGTACTGACTCCATGAGCCCTTGGAGTGACAGGTTCAGCACCGTTTCCTCATTTGCTTAATAACACTTAGAGCCATCACAAAGTTCTTTAAGCTTTTGTCAGGCCTAGTCTGTAGAAAAGAGTTAACATAAGCAGAGTAGTGCTGTAACAGGAGCTGAAAGTCGGAATGATACTGATGCAGGCTCTGCTGCCATGGGAAGGGGGGAGAAAACCCCAAACCTCTAGCAAGTTACACCCACGCTGATGGTTCCCACAAGGTTTTGCTTTTACTTCTGCTCGCTCTCAGGGAGGCTTTTCCTGCCTTTCAGCCGTCAGCCCCTGACCACTTTTCCTCTCTGACCTCCTCAAAACACCCCCAACTACCTCAGAGAATTATAGCAAATACGAGAGTAGCCCGCGAGGCCCCCTCGCATAGCAAACCCTCCAGCATCTTCTGGCATTTTAACCAGATGTTACCTACATCACCCAACTCGCAGTGACAAAGGTTTCCCCAAAATTTTTTTAAGATGTAATATACAGAAGTAGAAGAAACATTTAAGAGGTTAATGAAATCACTTGTATTCAGTGTCTGCTTGGTACTGTGCAACCCAGGAGCTGTCCCTGACCTAGTGCTTTAGATAAGCTCATGCAGTTGCTGTTATAAAACAGAGACCTGGCCGTGGAAAGAAAGAGGTGGCTTGAAAAAGAAGGTAGCATGGGAGGCTCTAATCCTCCATATTTCCTAATGGGATGTCAGTAGCCTACGAGTGACACTATGTTTCCGCAAGTCCCTTTTGTGTTTACAGCATTTCTCCTGATATCTGAGAAGGAACAAGTTTCTGAGAGCCCAAGGTTTTTTTCAGCAGCACCCAGAAGTCTGGCACCTTACCCTGACCTTGTAAGTCTGCAAAACTGGCCTGGAAATTAAATGGAAACCGACTCCCTCTTGAGAGTCCAGCTCCCTCCTACTCCTGGTTGGGCCAGAAGCACTGTGAGAACAGACAGATTTCCAGGCGGTATCCTGGCACTCTCTTATCTGATCCTGGCCAAAACCAGAAAGAGTTAAAAAAAAAAAAAATCTATAGGAAGTGGGAGGAGAGGAGAGCACTGGATATTTTAAAAACATAAATCTTATCTGAGTTTCGAGCAGAGAGTTTTGGGTCAGTTTCTTTGTCTGACTGGTTCATCTACCCCTCTCCTAGTCCCTGTGTTTACTGCAGAGCTTTGTGGTTTCCTTCCTCCAGTCCCCGTGGTTATCTGGGTTGGCACGGAGCCTGGGTTCTGCTTCCCTTCCCCCTCATGCACCTTTGTGTCCCTGGCCACTGGATCCTGCAAAGGCAAGTCTTAATTCCTCACAAACTTTTTTTATGATTTGCAGCTACTCAAGGGTGCCCTTTGCAGGCTATTGTGCTCAACCCTCACTGCTTTGCCTTCAGCTTGGCCTGTGGTTTTTGGTTTCCTCCTCTTTTTTNTNTTCTGACTGCCCTGAAGTGCTCAAAGAGCTGCTGACAGCCCATGGAAAACCGAGAAAACATTCCATGCAGAGCCTCCATTGCTTGCCTTCACCATCCTTTCCTGTGCCATGTTCATTTTTATTAGGGGTGGCCTAGAAAACAGGACCTTTGGGCTTTGGCTCATCTGTTCCTGCTGCTTTCAGACACACTGTGCAGGTCTGTACCTACCCACAGCCTCCCCTGCATCCTGCCCAGCCTTTCAGCCCTGTGACCGTTTCCGTTGGTTCCTCATCAGGAACTTGTTCTTCAATCAGATGCACAAGCCAACTGCTTCCAGCTTTCCCTAGTTCTCCTTTCTCCCCCAAGTTATCCAGACAGCTAATCCTTCTCTTTAAGTTCAGCTCTGCCATTTTTATGGTTCCCACTAACTACTTGTTCCGTTTCTCCTTTGTTCTGCGAGGTCTGGCAGCAAAGCTTCAGGTGTTTCAAAATGTGAATGTTTCAGGATTTTTATTTGCCTGGTAGATAAGTAACAATTTTGTAGGGACTTAAGAAGGCATCTTCTAATGTGATCATGGCTTGATACTTTCCCAGCTCCTCAACTTGATCAGTGCTGCACCAAATTCCAGGTAGTATTGATTGTAAGCCACAATGAAAGATATTTCACAGCTCAGAGAAGGGTGCTTTGACAAGCTGAGCCCACCCTGTCTCAGGCTGCCTTATGTGACATGCCTGGAGAGAAGGCTTCTTTCCTAGTTACAGGATTTCAGAAACTTGCTGGTCCGTCTTTAATTACAAAGGAGTGTTTGCTAAGATTTCTTCGGATGCAGCTGTCACAACCAGATCAGTGTGGCCACAGGCAAAGACAGCACGTGAACACCATAGCCCACCCCTTTTCAAATACTACCAAACATCCTTTGAGGCAATTTGCAAGAGCTTGCTCAGCATCTGCGTAGATCTCCTCCCATTAAGAGTGGAAATTTTGAGGTTAAGTAGGGTGAGGTCAGCAATCTGAAAGAGTTTTGAAAATCTTGTCCACAATTACTTGGAACCACACAGACTGCAGCTACATGTGGATGCTTGCCTGTGCCACACAAGCGTGCGTCCTGTAGGTACGTTGCTTTAAGGTACAGAGATTTCCCTTTATGTCACTTCCACGTTAACACAAAGCCAGCCCAAGACAAGCCGGTCTAAAGGTACACTGGCAATGATTCTGGAAGTAATTTTCAAAATGAGGAGCTCTTGCTTTGAAAGCCAGTTGGGTACTTTAAATACAAGCCAGGTAACCAGGTGGCCCTGTCTGTATTTCTTCCTACCTCACAGTGTCCACTTCATGCGCTGGAACTGGTCTTTGCTCCCCAGATTTCTTTGCTGCAATGGTAGAACCTGCTTTATTCCAACATTAATAACTATGTTGGATTTTATTTTGAAAATGTTTTCTCTGTGTGCTCCCATCTCTCAGATTTTATTCCAAACTAGTTTTAAGGATTGCAGCCCCTCCAAGAGTCCCTACAAATCTTGTGACTGGATCTCATGACAACAGCTTCTTCAGTGTTGTTGATTAATCTTTGTTGTCTTGAAGGTTAAGAAGTTTGCACAAATAAGAAACCCCTGTCTATTACTCAATAACCAGCCCAACTTACATCCTCACACTACAGTGGAAAATTTGACTGTTGTGGGCCAGAAGAATCTAACCGTGTTACCAAAGGCATTATGCAAGACTAAATGAAGTTACATTTTCTTCAGACTACTCAAGTCTCTGCATAATTTACTTAGTATTTTAATCATCTTTTTGAACAGTCCTTACTTTCTGAAAGGTCAGAAGTAGCCTAAAAATAGGTACCATCATCTGATGGCTGCTTTGCTGGATATGAGATTTGATTCCCAATAGACAAGATTTTCACATTATAAAACTGTAGTTATCCTGGCGATAATTAGCATCCTTGCGGATGGTCTGCATTTGCAGAAATGCAAAGCTTGGCTGTGTGCTCTTTGCTTTTAGAAAAGCACTACTTAAATGGTAAGCTCTTTGGTGCGGGGACTGTCTCGCGTTATGAATGCTTCATACAACAGAATCTCGAATTGGTTGGGGCCTGAAGGCACAAATGTAGTTCCAAGAATAGTATGATTGAATGGACGTGGAGACCAAGCCACTTTCTGAGTCCTAGACATGACGTCAGAACAAGATTGAGGTGGAAGTGGGAGAACTTGTGCTGTGCAGGCTATCTGCTGTTTGGATGGAAACAGGACTTCATTCTCTAGGTTTATCAATGGGTCACTGTTAGTGAGTACTCCCAGTTCACTTTAAGATCTTTCTGAGTACAGGAATTGCTCTTAAAATCTTGAAATACTCCATTTCCTTTTTTAAAATACCAACAAGAGAAAAGTTTTACTTTCTTTGATTATGCAGTGAATACTGCGGTTAGTGCTGGTTGTTAGCAGTGAGGATAACAAATGCCAAGCGTTAAGGTCACTGTAAGCTTAGGATTAAGGCATGAGAAGACACTAAGTGAGCCAGATCTGTTCACAGGAAATGAAGAACTGTTTTCTATATTTGTTTTGACTAAAAGAATAAAATCCAATCTTATGTAGCTCTTTGCTTGATCAGGGCATGTAGGAAAAATGAAGATAGACCTGGCAGGCAACCTTATAAACATTAATCTTAAGAGTCAAATACCCAGACGTTAACTGGATCCAGGAAAGTGACAAATATCTTTCTGCTTTAAAACTGAAGCATGGTTATTTCTATTAGCCAAGATCTTACTGTTTCCCCATTGTGAACCTGAAGAGAGCATTAGGAATGAGGAGCTAAGGTGGCCCATGAAACTAGCAAGGTCTGTTGGACTCCCACTACCACCCCGCTCAGTCTTCTGCACAAATGCACCTCAGGATCTTACTCTTTGAAGATGTTTGCTAATGTCCTCCCAGGCTGGAAGCTGTAATAATGTTTCTGATATTTATTACCTAACCCCATTCTTCTAAAGCTGCTGGTTCTTTGCTTTCCTCTTCCTTTGCACTCAGCTTCAAGAATGGTTGGAGGAAATCAGAAACCCTGCCTAACACATTTTTAATCCTGTCCAGATGGGGAAATTTATGCCTGGCTCCAGAAGCTAACCTGTTTGGTTCAGAAACCTGCTCTGACAGTTATGCTGCTACCATCCAGTGGGCAAGGCAACTTTCAGCAGGCAGAGCACCTGTGCCTGCAGGCAGCATGGAGAGAAAGGCAGGGACTAAGGCTGCTCGGAGCCAAGTGCTCCCTCATCCCTTCTGCTCCTCCAGCACAGCTGGTCTGAGACATGCCACAGGTCTGCCTGGGCCAGCATCTTGTTTCTGATGGAGGCCAAGGGTTTTTATATTTACATATATACAGTTATATTTATATATATATATATATATATGTAAAAGCTTCTGAAGTCAGGCAGAATTTTCCCATCTGGCCAGGATTTATTTATATATATATAAAAATATATTTATATAAAAATAGTCAATCTCCTAGCTCTTATGTCTCCTTTGTATCTTCTGAGCGGAAGGAGGAAAGGGAGATGATCTAGTCTCCTCCCAGTCCAACCAAATGGTGAGTGAGGCTGTACAACCTGAATGAAGTTTTTAGACACTGATGAGTTGTATATGCAATTTGGGTTGTTGCTGTTCAGTAATTACTGTGGAGTGGCTGGGGGAACCGCTAGCGCCGGTAGTCACATAGCTCTAACAGACATCGTCAGCCAGCAGGAGTAGCTATAGAAGATAATTTGAGCGTGTAGGGACAGATACTTTCTACTGAGAATGTGTCTCTAGTACAATGTGTGCATCCTTGAAATAGAAATGAGTAAGTTTGTGTCTGGATTTGGAAAAGCGCCGTGTGTGTGTTTTGTGTATGGCAGGAAGCTGGGCCTGCAGTGTTTGGCGAGGCTCCATCTCCTGCTCACCTACACAGACAGCTTCTCGTCCCTGCAACAGCACTGTACAGTGTCCCTTTGCTCTCACAGGCGTTGCTAGACACACAGCGCGGACACTTGCTGTACCCTGACTCTGGAAAATGGGTCATGTTTCAAAATGCATTAGCACCTGTGGGTTAGTGAGCCTCCTCGCTCCTTTCCAGCCAGGCTCTGCTTTGGGACTCATGCTTTTTAGCACTTTTGAAAAATACCTGCCTACACCCGTCTCTTGGCTTCTCTTCCTTCCCCAGGGTGGATCATGATACTTTAACAAAGCTGAAATAGCAGTACATTGGGCCTAAAATTGTGTTAATACTGTGTTTGCTTCCATGTTTGGACGTGACCTCTTCTAGTCTGCATGAGACCGCAATGAGAATGGAGTTTAATAATGAAGTGGAATCACTGAAATATAGAGAAGATGCCACTATAGGTCATTTTGTTCTACACTTTCATCCAGGCAGGACTGAATATAGCTCTGAAGTCTATTCCTGACAGGCTGTTTCACATTTCTGTCTTCTGCAGCAGTTAGACTCGGGTTTGTACTAACATGCTGATGCAACAGCTTCTGCTTGGTTTAAAAGGAAAGGAAAGAATAGATAGGAGACCTTGATACGCATCTAAGCAAGAACTTCCTCTTGCATTCGTACCTCACTGGCGCAGGTCACTACACCAGCACTCTGAGCTGAGTCTTGTCGATAAGCAGCATTTAAAATTTACACAGCTTTTAGTATGCTCTGGGCCAGACAGTTTTCAATTACGTTCATGCCTGCACCTTCTTTTTGATGCGGTGTGCAATGGTTAACCCTTCTGATACGCTCCTACGGTGCTACCTGTGCCAGTGATGCTGTGCCCTCGCCAGGAACAGATCTGTCTGCGCCAACACGCTGCCCGAGGCAGGGAGGCAGCCGGGCACTCAGCTGTCTCCTTTTTCTGTTGTTGTTTTTATTGCTTTAAATGCCATTAGTGAGGCATGAAAGTATTCTTTTTTTTTGAGGGTTTTTTTTGGTCAGATTTGTTGTCATCTAGGGCACAGCGAGATTTTTTTTTTTCTTCTCTCCTTTACTACCATGTATGAGTGGCACTTGGGCATGTCCCCTTCCCCCTGGGAACTGTCCAGCTGTGGCGAACGATCAGCTTCTCTCTGGGCACTGGCACCAGCTGGTGTTATATGGGCATATTTATCTTCATCTGATGCCTCTGTGCTATACTTTATTTCCCCCTGTTAAAAAGAGCTATTCCATGTTCTTACAGGTTCTGCTGTTGCTGCTGTTGCTTGACAGTGTAAATAGTGAGAAGGGGCTGCAGAAGAGGCTGACAACAGGGTGAAGCTGATGATCCCGCAGTGATGATCCCTAGCAATCTTGACTTGATTTGGCGGTGGAAGCAATTTAAGGGGCAAACTGCTTATTAAGATGACCTCTGCTGCACGTGTCTGTACACGGTAATTGACGCAGATTAGCCAGGAGTCAGTGTAGCTTTTGGTAATGGATTAATCCTGGAAAGCTAAACTTTTTTTCTCGGGAGCAGCTCAGAACAAGTCCATGGCTGCTGCAGGCTTCCACCTTCTCCGTCCCGTGCAGCATCTCCAGTGGGTCAGCGCCCACACGGTGCCGGTACAGCGCTGCCTTCCAGCAGCCACGGCCCTCGGCGGGGAGCCCCGAACCCCGCCCGACACAGCAGCCGTGCGCCTCGGGGTGAGCGGGCTCTGACTCCCGCGCTCTCCTCCGCGGCGGGTGGAGGCGGGCCGGGCCCGGCCGGCGCCGTGCGGGGATCTGGCGGCCGCGGCAGCCCCGCGCCCA
>Ga0065711_1001699_pt1 | contig 40433 bp, 21 predicted proteins | sample Hoacrofraction12_FD_59098 | JGI IMG/M metagenome (GOLD analysis project Ga0065711, IMG submission 59098) | Hoatzin crop microbial communities from Cojedes, Venezuela - Epithelial fraction 12 v2 (version 2) | ecosystem: Host-associated > Birds > Digestive system > Esophagus > Crop | place... | reverse complement strand
CTGCCTGGACAAGGTCCTGTGCAGCTTGCTGTAGGTGACCCTGCTTCGGCAGGAGGGTTGGACTAGATGACCCACAGAGGTCCCTTCCAACCCCTACTATTCTGTGATTCTGTGATTCTGTGATTCAAATCAGCGTAAAAACACACTGTAAAATTATTAGGATTCTATGGTAATTTTTCAGCTACAATAAACATGCCTGACATGAAACGCACTGAACTTTCTGGCTTCTCTGGTGCCCATTTTTTGAAGATCAGAACAGAGTGAGAGAGAGCAAGAATGGGAAATAACTCCGGAAAGAAAATTATCAGCATTATCTGGGTGACCCATGATTATGGGATTTGATATCACAGGGAAATTAACATTTTAAAGACTGGCCAAGCAGCAAAAGAAAAGCTGTCAGCTTTTTCCAAAATAAGCAAGCATTTCAGTGCACATCTTCTTCTGCAGTTCGATGGCAGTGCAGGGCATAGTCATTACAGCTCCTGTTTGTAGGCTGCCTGGGGATTGCATGCTGATGCCCACATCTCAGGTACTTCCCCACTACGTTCTTCTTCCTTGACTCCCAGTCAGCAGCACCCTTTCCACTGGAGGTGTGCAGTGCTCTCCTGCAGACAGGACTGAACATGCCAGTTCTGGAGCAGGGCAATCAACTCCAGGCTCTCCAAAGTTGTCCATGTGGGGTTCTTGTGTTGTCTATGAATTAATTATTTTTTCTGGTTTTGCACGGGAGCAATCCCTGGCTGCCTGCCACCATTTAAACAGAGAAGACATCTGGTCAAGATGCCCGGGGAACAGCGGAGGGCACCCAGATACAAAGAGAAGCTGACAGGTATGAAGTAATGTGATGAGGCAAGAGTGGGAGACCTGCCAAAAGAAAAATAGCAATGTACCCATGAACTGAAAACAGATGTATTCCCTGCAAAGTGGAGCTACTCTTGGTCAGGAAGGTTTGTTGACTGCAAAGCAGGCCCTAGAAGTTTTGTTTTAAGGCATCTTGTATTCACTCTCTTCAGATTATCCAGTATAGTGCTACTGGCTAGACTGGCTGTGAGGATCTCTTTGTCCTTTGTACAGGGTCACTGACTTTGTCCTGAACCTACTGACTTTTGCTTTGGAGCGTATTTTTAGAAGTCAGAAACGTGCCTGGTTTTCTATGAATGTTAAATCCAAAGGACTCAAATGATTTGCCTCAAACAGTCCAAAAGAAAAAATAAATCTCCTGTGGCTTCACATTACATATGAGCTGTTTCAAGCCTAATATAGATTTGGAGTTTCATGTTTGGTGGCAAAGTTAGAAAGTATTTCAGTTCAAATTTAGAATACAGCAGTCTCTTTAACCTCAACCCCAAACTCCACAACTTCAAGTTTAGTTCCTTGCCGACTCTATCCACAGAGTGAGCTAAGTACCTAGCTGCTGCCTAAGTACTACGTTAGGTAGCAAAGTCCAAAATTTAGACTCTCAAAGCCTTCAATCAGCACCACATATGTATCCAAAAGAGCTCTGCAAGCCTAAGCATTAATTTTCTGGGCATGCATTTCTGAGCATTCCAATTTCTGCTTCTCAGGTTGTGCCCTTCATATATGGCAAAGGAGCTAACCTTGCCCTGAAGAAGACTATGGAAGCCATGTTTCCTTCCCCTGTCGTGCAAGTACCTGAACTTCCATTCTCTAGAGTCAAATACTGTCTTGGTCTATTTTGTCTACATCAGGTATCCATAAGAGAAGTCTACCCAGGAAACGTTTATGAGCATTTTCCCATAAAGTGTCTGAAATAGGTTCAAGTTCCTTCAGGTTGGTTTGGGATTTGAGTCAAGGCGTCTGGCACAGCTGGTGAGTGCTGACCCCACTGGACAGCCAGCACTGAGGATGCATGGAGAAAATGGGAGGTAATGGTGGGGAGGAAGAGGATAAAGCAATACTCCCTCTGTTTGTTGTAGCATGTCTGTTTGTTCCCAATGGCCTTTCTGCATCACTGTGCAACATGCTGAGACATCTTACATTACAGATGTTGTAACTGAGTGAGGAAGAAATAACTTGTATTCACCTGAAGAAGGACCTTTGCTGGAGGAGAGGAAGCAAAAACAGGAATTCCTTTGTACTCCAGTATATAAAGTGTTCAAGCTCAGTGAGGAATCCAAGAAAATGAAATTTGTGTGGATATGTTTATTATTTTGCCAACATCTGCATATTTCCTGCAATACCAAAATAGTAAACATAATTTTATTTCATATTTTTTTGAGTTTTCTTGGACCCTTTCACCCTCCTTACCTTTTTTTTTTCAGCAAAGCAGAGGTTCTAAATTCAGATTGTCCATAAGCCTGGTGCTCCAGCCAAGAGGATGTTTAAGCTGCTGTCTTTACTGAGGAAGAGGAGAGTAAAGCCAAAATGTGGATGTATGCATTTAGAAGAGCTCTTTCTGCCAGGCTGAGCATTAGCAACATGCACAGGCCATCAGGCTTCCCCTGCTCACCAGGTAGCAGCGTTGCCTCCTCTCCGGCACATTTCCAAGTCGCAGGCAGTCTAGTGCTAGTTTACAGAATCGAGACTATTTTAACCTGTTGCCTAAGGTCTTCAGGTCTCATAGTGATGCCTGTAGAGAATAAGACACCACTTTGGAGCCAGAGGCAAAAAACACTAGTGCTAGAATTGTAATAATATTCACTGAACTCCTCTCAGAGTCAAAAAGTAATCTATTAGGGTATATTCCTGCCAAGTTTTTAGTATTCATGTAACTCAGGCATAGTCTCCAACAGCAAATAGAATAATAGTATCCGGAACACAAGGTTTTGCTTCCATTTCCAATTGACATTCAATAAAGGTCAAGTCATGCTTTCCCTGAACTCAATGTGAAAATCCTAATTAACTTCAATAGAAAGGGCAATGGGCCCCACAGAGTTAACAGTAGTAGGATATAAAACAGAAACAAAGCAAACCCTTAATCAAAAAATCATGGCATACAGCTAAGAGCAACCTCTCTGAGGTTGTACAGTTCAAAATAGGAGCAGAATTTCAGCCTCTAACATTCACTAATACCATTTGAAATGCAAAATTTGTGATCTTTTCAGTTCCAGAGACAACACATTCCAGTATGCATAACATTTTAGTTACTTATCTTCTATGAGTTGCAGGGCACAATGTTTTTCACTGTTTAGAAATAACTCAGCTCTGAGTCACCAGTGGAAAACCCTGTTCTAAACTGGATTTCCCCAACGAACCTGGACTGTCTCTCTTAATTTGAAAAGTCCGAAGAAACCACAAAACCTGCTTTACAGCGTGGTCTGTGTCTGCTGTCCCACGGCTACCTGGCATGGGAGGAAAGAGCAGGTCAAGGCGTGCTCCAGGGTGGGGGTGCTCCTGGGATCCCCAGTCTGGCCGAGATGACTACACCGCAAAGGGCAAAAGGGCTGGAACAGAACCAAGCTTTCAAAGCTACCACCATCATTTCCATCTCCTGCTAAGCAGCAGCACGTTTCCAGACTGAAACCCTTGTCATTGATTTCAAGGCAGTCAGACTCCCACTGACTTTCAAAAAGCTCTGACTTTGTCTCCCACCTATCTCCCACCGTGCCTGTGCTCAGCACCACAGTGCAACACGTTATCAAGCAGGCACCAACAAAGAGCAGGAGGGTTTGGGATACAAAGCTGGGTTTCTCGGGTGCTGTGTACCCTAGTACTTCAGCCAAAGGACCACCACAGAGGATTGATGCTAATAAAGGTCTGCACAGCTTTCTTTACCATGCTGCTTATTCTAGGGGACACGTGCAGCAAAAACTTGGCCACAAACTACCCAGTTCATGTTCTTTCAGTGGAGAATATTTCTATCGGTACAAATCCGTGGCTTCAGATTTCCCACCTTCACCTGCGTTATCAAGACTCAGAAGCAAGGAAGTAATTCAGCTTGCTCCACTACCTTTGCAGGCAGAGGGACTGGAAAACATTGCAGGGAAAGCTTTGCACTGGTGCTGCCTCCTGTGAGTCTTGAGGAAGCTGAACAGGTTGAGGCCGCACTTGCCAAGGCATAGCTGAGACCAGGCAGCGGATTCCTCATAACACATGCTCCATGAAAGCTCCATGAAAGCCCTGCGGTACAAAATGTTTTCCTGTCACAGCCCTTTCCCCTGCCCATCCTTCTGCTTTCACTCTCTTGAAGCAAATAATTTCTTCTTAGCTCTGAAAACGTGGAACTATCGGTCAGGCTGGGAACTGTAAATCCTGAATGTAATACTCTTCAGTGAGAAAGGAGCAGCAAATACAATATTTGAGGGGGAGGCAGGAGGGAAGAAAAGAAAGACATCCTATCTAATATGCACCAAGGTGAACCCAATTCATATTGCAGTTTTCTGAACTCAGATTTTTGTGTAGCATAACTGTAAATAATATGCCAATAGAACGATTAGAGGAGAAGTATCAGGTCACGTCTGTCCAACCCGTAAATTTTATTTTAAATAAATATTGTCTAAAATTTCAGAGAGATTTACAAATATCATTTGACAACTGAGTAGGCCATAGGGTTATTGGCCAACTTAAGCAAGTGAAAGTGAAAGGTATTTGCATCTGCTTTTAAGAGCTAGAGATATATGATTTGACTCTATTTGGTCAGTGATTTACCATTGTGCCATTGCTTTCTTTAGCACTTCACAAGCATTGTGTCTTGCTGAGAAGATTTTCTTGCACAAAAATTCTTTAATGCTTTGGGTTGTTTTTTTTCAGACTGGCAAGACCTTTGAAGGAAATTTTGAAGTTTTGAAACTTTTCAAGTAATAATTCATACTTTCCATTAATAAAACACATATTCAATGCTGAAATTAAATAAGATCTTTCATTGTGAGAATATTGCATAGCTTTAATAATTTTCAGCAGATCAAATAAACCTTCATGAATTAAGAAAGCAGCTCTGACAATGCCAACTTGCACTGACTCAAGTCCTAGCTTAGACTGAACTAGGACTTCTGAAAATTATGTTCTATAGAGCACCAACTGAAAGGTTTTGTACCATTACAGTATGAAAGATAGCTAAAACCATCTAGTACATTGTATCAAATTCTATTCTTCCTTGAGCCACCCCTACAGTAAAAGAGATTTTTTTTTCTGTAAGTGGCCTCTTCAGCTGTGACTGGGCACCACTGAAGTAGCCTGGTTTCACCTTCGTCTTTCCCTCCCATCAGGTGTTTATATGTATGAGTAAGATCACCCTGAGCATTTTCTTATCCAGGCTGAACAGTCTCAGCTCTCTCAGCCCTCTCCTCATATGCCAGATGAAGATCCTAGACCACGTTGCTCAAAGCACCATCCAACATGGCCTCAAACATCTCCAGGGAGGGGACATCCATGATTTCTCTGGGCAACCTGTTCCAGTGCCTCACCACCCTCATAGTAAAGAATTTCTTCCTAATACCTAACCTAAATCTACCCTCTTTCAGTTTAAAGCCATTACCCTTTGTCCTATCACTACACTCCCTGATAAAGAGTTCCTCCCCATCTTTTCTGTAGGTCCTCTTTAGTTACTGGAAGGCTGCTATAAGGTCTCCCCAGAGCCTTCAGTTCTCTAGGCTAAACAGTCCCAACTCTCTCAGCCTTTCCTCATAGGAGAGATGTTCTATCCCTCTGATCATTTCTGTGGCCCTCCTTTGGACCCGCTCCAACAGGTCCATGTCTTTCCTGTGCTGAGGGCTCCAGAGCTGGACGCAAGACTCCAGGCGAGGTCTCACCAGAGCGGAGCAGAGGGGCAGAATCCCCTCACTCGACCTGCTGGCCATGCTGCTTTTGATGCAGCCCAGGATGCGGCTGGCCTTCTGGGCTGCAAGCACACACTGCTGACTCGTCCAGTTTCTCAACCACCAACATCCCCAAATCCTTCTCTGCAGGGCTGCTCTCAATCCGCTCCTCGCCCTGCCTGTATCCATGTTTGGGATTGCCCTGACCCAAGTTCCCATCGGCCCATTTCTCCAGTCTGTCAAGGTCCCCTGAATGGCCTTTCCTAAACCATCCCTGCACTGTTGGACTACCTGACCAGGTCATCTTGTTCTATTTCATTTTCTTGTGTGTTTCCTTTTTATACCTGAGTTTTGTCAAGAGCACCTTGTTAATCCATACAGGCCTCCTTCTACCTTTTATTTACTGCACATCAGGACTGACCGTCCTTGAGTTTGGAGGAGATGATCCTTGCAAATCCACCATCTCTCCTGAACTCTTCTTCCTTATCTGCATGCATATGCTTGGGGTGGGCTTCCCTCTGTCTAGTTTGTTGGCTTTGAGGTCTCTCCTGTCCAGTCCACCCTGTGCCCTTTGCTTGCCATTGTGCTTTGCCACTTCACCACTTCTTTGTGAGTTGCCATCTCTCTTTTCTGTCATTGTTGGCTTGAATCTCTCCTCTCCAGGTTGGCCAGCCTGTTGGCAAAGACACTTTTCCCTGCTTGGTCAGGTGGATCTCACCTCTTCCTAGCAGTTCCCAGTTGTCATAGAGAGTCCTATGGCTGTAAAAGCCAAATCCCTCTTGTTAGCGCCATCTGTGCAACCAGATGTTCACCTGCAAGTTCTTTCCAGTCCTCCTCAAGCCCTTCACTCTCTCTGGCAGGATTAAGGAGAAATCCACTTGGTCCCAGGGCCTTTGGCCCTCACACGGGAGCTACTTAGTCCCTCTTGTTATGCTCCACATAACTATTTAGGTCAAAACAAAAAGGTGAAACAAATGAGTCCATTTTCTGAAGCTGTTCATAGTTCAAAGGAGGTGGGAGAGAGACAGAGAGACGGGAACATGGATTTCATTTCCTTTCCTATACTCAAAAATTTGACATTTGCAGAATCTTTTATTAGGTTTGCAAATCTTCTCTTCTTGTAGCCCTCAAGGAAAAGGGAAAAAGTAAAGTGAATCCACAATTTAAACAAAAAACATTCCCTGCCATTAGCATTTCTTTGATGATCCTTTGGTTTATTGTTGTGCATTAACTTCTGTGTAATCACATAATTGCTACAACATTCATATAAATAACGCATTTGGAAAAGAAAGTAAACAGTGTGTCACATTCTATTCTCCAGTGAATTCAGCGGGACCCTCTGGCTTGACTTCAGTGCTAAAACTGCATTTTTGCCTTGGGGTAGCTAACGCCTGTTAACGAAGTCGAAGTATACAGAGAAAATAAAAGCGCTTTCATTTTATCATGGGATAAATTTGGTGGGTCAGCCCTAAACCTCGCAGTGATTTTACTCTATGACAAAACTAATGTGCCTTGTCTTCGCTGTATTGGTACCTCAGGGGAGCTGGTGTGTACTAGCTATCACTGGCAGAAAAGACAAACATCATTTGTAGCCCCCCTTCCCCAGGTCCTCCTGGGTTTTCCTTTTATGAAAGTTTCTGGTAAAAGCTTCTACAAAGTCGCAGAACAGTCGCTCATGTCTGCCAGCTGGTTTTTTGCACTACATGAAAATATTTCTCAAGTACAATTCTCTCTTCTCTCTCCCTTTCAAACACTTACAGTGTAAAAAAGCCAAACCCTTCACTATTTGACACAGTTTCAACTCCAAGATCTACAGCCAATTTTGAAAACTGCAACTTATAATGAGCTAGTTTTACAGTTAGAAGAAGGTCGTGTCACTTTGAAAGAGACAGATACAGTTGGAATGGAAACAACTGAATTTTGCATTGAAAGCACTGGGATTTTGCCCAAATATTTGGACCTGAATTTCACCAGGTTTTTATAAACAGGTATTTCAAAGACTTATCTTACAGGTTTGCTGTGTTCAGGGGTGCATCTGTTTTGGTTAGCTTTAGAATGTAAGTCCACAGAGACACACAGGAAGGAGGATGTATAAGAAGAGGGAAAGATTAAATGTCCACAGATAAGTGAGGTCCCTATTTTGTGGAATGTGCTTATAAGCCTGCTGTTAGACACACAGGTAGGATCCGACGCTCCCCAATGAACGCAAAAGGAGGAGAACATAAAGCTAGCACCGGCTGGGTTCAGTGCTATCCTCACCCAGATATTCACTATCTGGTGAGAAACTAAGTGACTTTTAATGATAAACCAGACAATGCTTCCCAAGGAGAAGGATACTGCTGTAACCAGACAGAGCAGCGAGCGACCCAGAAGTCAGGAAGACCCGGAGGCAGGGAAGCGTTTACCACGAGGAGTGGTGGAAAGGAGAGACAATGCACAGTGAGAGCTGGGATGCCATACACAGGGGCCTGGATTTTCTGTACACGTCTCCTGGAGCAGAGAGAGAACAGTGAAGCAGTTCGATGCCTCTTTCAAGCGTCATCCGCGGCCAAGTCTATTCAAAAGGGCAGGCTCTGATGGCAGCAAAGACAAGGCAGCTCTTGCATCACTGCACTTCACCCCACATCCCCAGCTCATTCTTTCTGCACATCCCATACTCTGTCTTTACCAATTTAATCACTTCGCTCAGGCAGTTTCCAGCCTGTCACGATTCACTGACGTCTTGGGGCAGCAGCACTCTATCTATCCCTAGTGAGTCTAGGATGCTCAGCAGAGCTGCCTGGGTACAGGTGACAGGAGATCTTCAGCCCTCAAACAATTCTATGGGCCATGAGCTTAGTAAAACATCTTCCTGTTTGCTGTATAAACCAGAACATGCTCCCACATGTCGCATTGTACTAGGACACAATTTCCTGAGCAATATCCTATGCATTTCAGAGCAAAAGAAAGAATTTCCACTCTGTACACAAAAAAGTAGCCCAGTTTATTCATCCCTGGTCTTAAGTGCTTTCCTACTGCAATGAGATCAGGATCAGCACGTATTAATCTCTATGACTTCCTATTCTCTAAACCTGTCTTTCTATCAATGGCAGCAGCAGTTCCAGCTGTTGTTGCCCACAGAGAGCAAGATTTTCTATATTCCTCAAGAGGCCTGCCCTAGACAAGATTAGAAACGACTAATGGTAAAATGTTAGCAGATACCTGGACTCCCCTCAACATTGCTGCTTCCACCATTACCATCAGTGGGTGGGTGGGAAACACCTAACATGACTGCCTTGTGTATAGATAGCCTGGGAAGGCCCATGTGTAAATGGGGTGCCTCAAACTGTCAAGGCTTCTTCAGCTTTCTACCTATCTTTGTTATCCAACTCATGGTATCACTAGTCCTTCTGTTTTTGTGAAAGCACAGTTGTGTCTGTCATCAACTTTGGGTGATAATATCAGATTTTGAACTTGGATGCAACCACATGGTAATTCCCCACTCTGTAAAGACAAGAAAGACAATAAAAAGCCCTCAGTACTGGTTTTGTTTCCTCTGAGCCTCATTAGGCACTTAGCCAACGACTAGTCAGGTACAAAGGGGCAAGGACTCAGCAACGGGCCTCAGAGGTCCTGCCTTCCATCTGTGAGGGGTAAGTGTGAACCGTAAGCCAAATTCATTTAGTTCGCTTTACATAATTGTCAGCTTCACTCAAAGCAGTTTCTTCTCCTTGGTTGCAAGGGAGGACAGTCAATTGTTGTTCTATTCACTTCGTCACATAAACCCATCTGACAGGCATGACAGCAGCCGCTTGCTAATTATGGAGCAAAATTTGCAGTGCAAGGTTTGTTGTGCCAACGGTCCCCAGAACAATCCTGGGATTGTTTTATGAGAAGATTGGGCAGTCAGGGTTGAGCACTTTTACTTCAATTATCCCCATGTGCTGTCACGTCTTGGAGCTGCTCTAGTGGAATGAAGAGAAGAAAATAAATGAGCTCTGCTCCAACCCTGGAAGCAGTTGCTGAACCCTGAAGAGCTTGGATGGTTGCATCTTTGTTAGCTGCTATTACAGATATTATTGCCTGGTAGTGACACTGAAACTGAGGGTCCATCAGCACTTCTGTGCTATGTCTGGGGATGTATAGCTCCACTGCAGAGACTTACTCTGGAGTGAAACTCAGCATGTGGTCTCAGCTAAACCCAGCTCTCTGACTTTACTTTCCAGTACTTTGGGTGACCTAATAAAGTTCAGATATTGCTGGCATTGGAAGAGGTTGATTTGCTGGTTTTGTCAAGACGATGAATTGATTTGGGGATGAGGGATGACTAACAGAAAAGTTCATCTCACTAGGGTGCAGCTAAAAAAATATCAAAGAATTAATTGTTTAAGGTAGGAATCTGAATGATGTGCAGACACCTAAAAAGGTGATCCTAAAAGAAGAAATGCAACCAGCTGGTCATAGTTCAGATTAGCCTTCCCCAGAATAATCCAAAAGAAAATTAATTCCTACTGAATTTACTGAGCCACACATTCTCAGCATCTTACATGACCTGGATTTGCAAAGCACCTTCATGAGCCCCAGCTGGTTACATAGCTCAAGAATTTCCTCTTTGTGACCTGGGCACACTTATGTGGCTGTCATTTCCAACAGAGCTTCAGTGTTACATTGGAAAAATAATACTTGGAGAGGGGGGTAGTCTGGTTTCTTGCAGCAAGTTAGTTATTCCAGAATGTGCCATCTCTTTGCAATAATCAAGAATTAAGGCCCCTCCGTGGACTTTGGCAGCTGCGCTACCCCTGTGTCTGTCTGCCTCCAGAGAAAGCATGGGTGAGCCCTCTTCCCACACCTACTCCTCCTGCGTCCCTTGCACCCTCTGCAGCACCCACCAGGTCACGGCAGGACCAGTTCATCTCACTAGCCCAGCAGAAAACTAATCAATTCCTTCTGCTGAGTTAGTTTTCTAGCAGATGGCACATTGCATCAGCTCACCAAGCTGTCAGACAAGCCAGAGCCAGACGGCTCTCACAACCAGCGGCAACAGTGTGAGCATGCCTTTTGTTTGCAGTAAGATACTAGATCAATCCCATGAAACTTTTAACCGCATCCTCTTGTCTCTGCAGATTTACAGCATGAATTTGGATTGCAAGGAAGGAGGACTTACACCACAGGTCCACTGTAAGTTTCCCTAGAGCCCTTCAGAACACTGGAGCAGAGTAACTCTACAATAGCAACAAATACTCCTCTCTGCCATAGCCTGTAAAAAATCCTGAAGGAGCTAGTCCTCTCTTTGATGGACGTGAATCATGTGNCATGGTACATCTTAACTACAGGCAGGCAGGATATCATTCCCTGTTCCATAGAGTTTATTGCTGCTTCAACTGGAAAGGTTTTGGGAAGATGGTAACAACTCTAGAAAACATAAGGTTTCACCAAATCCAAATTTCATAACCAGAAGTCTTTTGCTACCTATCCCCAAACCCCCATACCCACAGATATCTTTTCAGAAACATATTCCAAAGTTCTGGGGTATTGATGGAAGATAGGTGGGAGAGCAGAGAAGAAAGAAAGAAAGCACTAGGTGTCCAGCTTTACCAGGTGTACCAAGACAACTTGGTACACTGCAGGGCAAGTTGGAGTCTATCTAGCACTGAAAAGCAGAAGAAAAGACCAATGAAAATCCTTCGCAAAATGTCCTTGCAGCGGTTTTGCTCCTTGTAATAGCCACGGGAATACAACAAAGTGTGTCATGTTTTGGTTATATTCCTTTAGCACCTCAGAATATTTCTAGCTGTCCTCAAAAGCATGAAGGATTATTCCTCCCCTTTCCATAAAAGGATTTAAGACACCAGAGGCAGTGCAGCTCATGGGCAATCCAATTCACATGGTGAGATGCAGAGCACACATTAAGGCAGTTAAAGCAGAGGCTGAGATTTCTCCTCAGCTGTAATGGAAGCATGTTCTTCAGCACTGCCATGCACCAAAGAAATTTGGGTCTAGCGCTGCCAAACTTGCCTAGCTCTGGCTAGGATTTACAGAGTTTTTCTTTTTCAGGTAATTTGTGTTTGGCCTGGATTTCAGCTACCGGAGAGTTCATGGCAGTTTGGGGCATCTCTCAGTCAGATCCACCATGGAACGTAAGTCTGTTGTCACCGTAGAGGAGTCTTCACTGCCACTGGAAGGGTCAGCCCAGACCTTCGGTCCCCTCTCCTCCCAGTCCTCAGGGTATTCCCCTCACCTCTTCCCTTTGTATATCTGCATTATGAGTGAGTGGAGAACCAATACAGCTGAGGAACGATCCTTTTGCTGCGTTCAGATCAGCCCACTACAAGACCTATAACACCGGTGCTGAGGCACTAGAGACCAGCCATCAGGTCTGGAGGACAGGGAGATCTGACTTGGATTTGTCAGATTAAAGCAACCGGACAACCACAGGCCAGGTACTTACACAAGGCTAAAAGTAAGCAGTTAATTGTTTTTTCATCTGGACATCAGAAATCTCCTGAGAGATTGTAACTGGAATTTGGTTCAATTTCAGGTTGAGAGTAGCGTAGGTTCACTGTGGTGATACAGTATTCTCCAACATGCAACTCATCCTCTCCCAGTTAACCAGCTCTACTTTGTATGAAGTAGTTGAATATTAGGGCAATTCCTAATACTTTCTGGCCCATGAATGCTTAACTGGGAAGAGCTATGGGAGCATCTTTCAAAATCCTGTGGTTAGGACACCTCTAAGAGATCATAACTCAAACCTCTACTCCACGTGAGGTAGGAGAGGAGCTCCAACCTGGCCTCCCACACTCCCAATGGGGGCACTAGTATGCTACCGGACAGCAGGAAGGAAGAAGTGGGGTCTCCATCTTTTTGTATGATCACGCGTATTTCAAGCAACTCCAGAGACAAGGCGGGCAGGGAAAGACATGGTGCACAGATCTGCCAGGGCTTGGACAGGAGTCTGACCTGCTTGTTGCCTATGATGTGAGGGCTCACCTCTGTGGACCTTCTCTACCAGTAAAACTGTAAGCATTGACAAGTTTAGGAAGCAGCGAATCCCTGCTCTGGACGCACCAGCACGTGCAGGTCTTCAGCATGTAACTGGCACTTTTTATACTGAAGTCCCCCCCAGGAACATGGCCAAAAGTATCTTTGGTGGCTTTTGTTCTTAAACACACAAACACAGAGAGAGTACAGCTGAATATTTCAACAGCATACCTAGAGCGGATGTGGACTGTGTGGGCTGGGGGGTCTTTCAGCAAAAGCCTGGATTCCTTTCTGAAAGGCACACTCCAGTTCAGCCAGAGGTTATAGGCTTCATACAGAAATTCCTCAGCTACAATCTGTGTTTTAATGCGGCAGGTCAAACCACCCTCATAATAGTACCTCTTGTCTTGTATAGATTATATGACATTTAAGAGGGGAAAGGGGGCACTCGAAGCTAAATCTCAGGATACTCCGACGTCTGATGGTGTACAGGTCTGGCAAATGGATTTAGACAATCTTAACATGAATACTTCAGTTTTCAGTCAGCCTCTAACTCTTTTACTGCTGGTGTGAGGTAACTTCAGGGTTAGCTTTCCCCAAAAGCAGGCCCAAGTAGGGTTTTTCCCCATACAAGTTAAAACAACTTTTAATCAGGCTAAACACACTCTGAGGTACAGACCAAGATAAACACAAAAGAAACACATTATCCCAGAAGACCACTGGGGTATTTCCCCACAGGTTTTCCCAAGAAAACAGCAGACCTATTGGGGTAACACAGCCCTCTTCCCAGGCAGGGGGCAGCTGGGCAGTGGGATGTTAAGGGGAACGTGGTGACATGTGACAGCTGGCTCAAGCAGCCTGGCTTAGCTCTAGGATCAAGTCATCCTTGCCAGCCTACCAGTACGGGACTTTCCCCTCAAATGTTGGTATGGAGGGAGGATTTGAAGCAGGTGAAGGAGACGTTCCTTGTTTTTTTGCCAGAGGATCTCTGAGAGACCACGAAGCTGCGTGGGAGCACAGAGGGCCATGTGTGAAAAGGGTACAAGGAGAAACCAAGGTAACGGTTGTGCAAGAGTAGGGGTGGATTTCAGGATAGGAAATGGGGGCTGAAAGAGAGCATAGAGCAAAGCAGTAGACAGCATTACAGGTGCAGAAATGGAGTTTGGTTTACTCCCTCTGCAGCTGACATCTACACCACCATCCACGGTGGGAGCTGCTGTTTCTGAAGACAGCTAAGCTACCTTTTTGTTGGCAAGCTAACCTACTGCTCGTGCGATAGACCGCAGCAATACAGAGCACAGGGTGAAACGCAGAACTCCGCTGCCATCCCGGGGAAACGGTCCTGCAGTTAATTTGGCCATGTTGTGCAAGTTAACGAGTTCAAACCCAGGTGCATCAGTGGTGCACACATACACATGGTTCACAACACAGACAAAGCTTAAGAGGACAGCAGTAGTTGAATGAGAGGGAGACCACTTTGGGAAACAGAAGCATGAGGCCGTCCCTTTCTTTGCGTGTGTTTGGAGCCATCGAGGCCACAGAGCTGGAGATTACAGTAATTAAGGCACGAAAAGAAGCCCTGGGCAGAAGATGAGTTGATAGCATGCCATAAGGCCCTTTTTCTGAGTAGTTTGAACAGCGTACAGTTTTCCTATAGTTACTGCTTATTCAAAGCTGATTGTGGAATTATTTCCATGAGTAATTCTTGGCCGCTGTATCCCTTGCAAGCAGTTCATCGCAGTCAGCTGATAGTGGAAATTCAAGACTGGTCAGTCCCTTTTGCCTGTGCATATAGGACACCTGTTCTGCTGCAGAGAAGAAATTGCTTTACGGAGGGTCCTGTGTGAGGGCTGCCAGCGGCTGTGTCTCCTCATTTGCCAGGGACCAGCACTCGCAGGCTGGGACAGTGGGACAGGCCTGTTGCTGTTCCCTCCCTGCACAAGTGCCAGCACAGCATTCTCAAATTTGGGATGGGGTTTTCTTGAACATTTTTAGTACCTGCTCCAAGCTCACTCTTTAGATGAATTGTCCTGCCAGTCAATGTGCTTTGGGCGATGAGGAGAAAGACAAGCACCAGTGGAGCCTGTCTGCAGGAGGGGTGAAGGCACGGGATGCCAGTGGGACCCCGAGTCGTGGCAGAGCCCAGTGTTCCTGAGCAGGCTCAGGCAGCACAGGGCAGGCTCAGATAAGGATCCAAACTGAAGTGAAAAGTTAACTACGCTGTCGAAGTGAAGCTCTGTCAGCTGCCCGTGCTCAGCAGAGTGAACAGACCCACGCGCATGAGCTGCAGCATTAATCAAAGATAACAGAGCCTTGATGTGAGACAGACTAAAGGAAGATCAATATATCCAGCCAGTAGACACTGCTTTCGGGCTCCTTTCACAAAAAGCTGTTCTGTTTTAAATAATGCTCCAAACATATCTAAGTTGTTAATTACAGTCTGCATACTGTACGAGGAGGCAAATATAAGACCTGTGAGTTTCAAAGCAAGAACATTAAGAGGAAGAATAAATTGACTCAGTGTGGAAAAGTGTCACTATTAGATGATATAAATAGTGTATTTCTTTCTCCAGTGACTTTTCCAGCTGCTGTGCTTTGAAGCATCTCAACTGAACCCTGAAGTTCTGAGATGAACCCAAAAGCTCTTCCACTTTAATGAACTACAAGACTTAAAATTATAATTTTATTGCGTTTCCTATCCTGGTAGGGATAACTAGAGCCTGGAAAGTGCATGCTGCCCATTAGGGACCATTAGGAAAGCGTTTGGAAGTTGCACAGCCTCCTTGGACTTTTATTGTTAATAGTTCCTTTTGCGGCCATTCTGAGGAAAAGCAGGTTTTCTTAAGTAAATATAAAACTGTTTGAAAAAATATACCATACATCACAACTCTACTAGTCCTCCAAGGATTTCCAAAGCCTTCTCTTCCCCTTGCCTTTGCACGAGTCCTTCAAAAATTTATATACAATATTATGCAGGCTGTTGGTGGCTTCCTGGAAAGTGAGACTAAGACCAGCTGCATAAAAATGTGGTAGAGACTAGCAGGCAACTGGGAAGACTGGGCATCTAGTTAACTTTGTCCTGTTATTCTGTCCCACCTACCCTTCCTTGCACTGCACCTACAGCCCATTGCTTTCTCCATAATGGGTGTCGGGCTCCACATACCACACTTGCACTCTGCTCCGAGGGTGCCAGGTGACCCACCCTCACTGCCTGGCAGCCTCTGCCTGTTGAATTCAGCTCCCGTTGAGAGCTGCCTTGCCAAAACCTTTTCCACATTATGATGGAAACCAAGTTGGAAATAACTTGGGAGCTGGCAAGTTTTCTCGAGCTTTCATTTCTTGAAGTGCTTTGCTGCCAACCTATGTTATTCACATCTTCCTGGTGATCTGTAGGATGATTTTTTTTTTAACGCACTTCCCTCTGAAGGGGAAGTGAGAGATATTAAGTCTAACACTTATTAAATCTCTGTATTCCAATGTGAGAGTCAGGAAGCTAAAGAGTATGGTGATGAGGAGGTGGAGCTGTCATCCATCATGTCGTGTTCAGGTACCAGGGACGAGCCTGATGCTTCTGCCAGGGTCTTGTTCAGTGGTCCACTTCTCCATGGCTGCTGCAAATGGCACTTCGGATCACAAGACAGCAACAAGATCGGACTTTACATGTTTCTCACACAAAGTGCAGCTTTGCTGTAGGTAAACATGAGGCAAGGGTCCTAGATCTCCAATCTGGCATCCGCCCTAGCCAGGGAAGTTGTACATCTGCCACATCTTCTTCGCTTTCCATGTACATGCCCTAGAAAACAAACTTTTGTGGAGCACAGGGTTGTGAAAGATCATTGCTGGTAATAGGGAGCAATAACACCCATCTGGGGCCTTGCATAGCAAAACAAAGCACAGCCTAATTGGCCTCTTTGAAATGTTTAATAGAGAAGAACCAGTCTGTGAGAAGAGGGTCTGTTTCATCCAAAGGCAAGACCAGAAGTCAATTCATGATTATGTGGGCAAAGCCAACACTTTTTAAAAATACGAAGGGATCTTTTTCCTCAAGGTTGGAGAGTGCTGGAGCAGAGCCAGAGGAGAACCTCCAGAAATGCTTCTCTATCTGGGGAGGCACCACCTCACGCAGGTGGGAACTGGGCTGTCATTGATCCTTTTGTTGGGTCACTGCTGGCCTAGGAGGATACAGAGAGATGGACTGCTACGGATCAGAAAACAAAGCAGACTTCCCTGCGGTAGAGCAATTGGAAAGCTATGTTAAAAATATGTATATAAAAATCTCTGCCACTGATTGTTTATCCATTAATCCCTGGCCAAAAGCATTTTCAGCCAGAGGCTGTCAGATGAAAAAGTCATATGAAACTTGTTCACACAGCAAGTTAAGAAAGAACGTGTGTGTGTGTGTGTGCGTGTGTGCGTGTGTGTATGTGTAACAAAAAAAATCTGAAAAGTCCTCAATGCCAATGTTATAGTGCAAAAGGAAAAAAACTAGAACAATCCCACACAAAATACATCTCCTTCCAGCACTTTGTAGGACAGACAGCAAAACAATATCTGCAAGAAAACCCCAGCATTGAGATCAGAATTAAGTGCATTGCTTGGATCTTCCCCCCTGGGTGCTGAGCTGGGAGATGTGGTGTTCACAATCTACTGCTATATGTGGGCAGTGGAAAAATACTATTGAATGATTAATTACCAAAAGCATTGGACAGCAAAATCCCGATTTAAATATTTGCAGGAGTAGACAGAAAGGTGCCAGTGTGAAGCTTGTAATTACTTTTATTACTGGCAAGAATCAGATATACTTCTAATAATAACTATGGGCACAAAGTAATAGTTAGAAAAGCAGGGGATGCTGATTCCCAGCTGCAGGGTAGAGTAAAGTAGCCAGAAATTGTCCCGATGTGGGTGCACAAGATGGATGGCGATGGCTGCAGGGATGGGACTTGTGCCATGCAGTTGCTCTGCTGAGGCAGCCCTGCCCGCAGTCCCAGGGCAGGGAACACTCCAGGGCACCTCTTTGCTCCTGGGGGCAACAAGGCTGGCTGAAAACTCTCGCTAAGCGCTGCCTTCTTTCCCCTGACCTGAGCCTGCAAAGCTCATGATGCTGAAGAGAGAGATGCTATCATCCTTGGGGGACCATGGGGCCAGTTCGCAGCACCAGCAGTGCTGCCTGACTCTGTGACTGGTGCCACCACAAGGTGGGTGACCCCAGCAGGGCAGAGGCAGCGTCCCCACTGCTGGCACCTCTGCTCAGAGACAACCCCGTGTCGCTGGGCTGTCCCTCCTGGGTATAGTCTTTTCCAGGCACTCTGCTGAGCGGCTGCCGGGGCCGCGTTCATTGCCTCCAGCCTCCCCAGCCACCCCGTCCATTGTTCGGTTGCCCTCCCAGTGATACCAATGACATTTTTTGAGTACTTCCATTTCCCCACCGCAACATTCTCCTGTCAGCTAGTTAACATGGTAATTATACATGGAGCACACATCAAAGCAAAGCTGTCTTGGTACAGCAGTTTCCATAAGCTGCTTAGCCCGCATGTCCCACAGTCCTCTGTTTTTTTCCACCCAGTCCCTTTTATTTCTGCAGCGTCCAACACAGCCACTTTATTTGTGCTCAGCGCTCTAGCACATGCCATCGATGACACAGCTTACTGCCGTGCTTGCAATCGGCAGATTCCTATTTGATTGCTGAGGCATTAAATGTGTACACTTACAGTGATGTATAAAATCTGTGACAACATTAGCCACACTGTCAAGTTTAGGAAAATCCAAACTGAGTTATGGTGGGGAAACAAGTTACCACTTCAGTTGAAGAAAGAGTCTGAATTAATTCGAAACCTTACAGGCTTAGATTGGGTTTCCAAGACCTTCCCAGCCCACGTCTCTATCTGTATTACGCATTGTTTCATTCAGGTTGTCTGTCACTTCTCCTGCCTGTATGATGTCTCTGCAAGTCACGAGAGCACATTTCAGGGGTCTGACCACCATGTTGCTTTCCCTGAGCCAGGTCTGGAGCGTAGGCTTCAACCCAACTGAAGTGGCGCTCCTTTGACTTCATTGGAATGATGTAATTACTCGGTAATTACCAGCAGACTCATCTACAGAGATAGCGAAAGCAAGGCATCTCACTGTTCTCCCATACTCTTTGTACCAAAACTAGGCTTTTCACTCCTTGTTCAGCTGGATTAATTTTGTGTCTACCAAAGACCCAACTTTACAGCTCCAGCTTACACATGTGTTACAAGAGGGTGAGATACCACCGCTGCTGTTTTTCCGTATCCAGCTTCTCAGACAGAGACAGACTTACACAGCAGTGCTGCTGCCAAAAGGGCATATCCCACAGAAGAGAGGAAAAAGGGGAGCTGCTGTGGGTTATTCACAGCTCCTCATCCCACACCTGGTAAAGGATATTCCAGCTCTCCAGATCTCTCAGCAATCGGCTTTCCTGGACACAAAGCAGGTCTGGCCGCTGGACAGGAACCACCCTGCAGCCCTCTTCAGGCACAGGGTGCTGATCAGCAGAAAGTGACCCAAGCGCAGGGAGGCAAAGGGAGGGTGCATCAGTCTTGCACAGGTGCAGAATGGAGCACAGATGTGGGAACATGAGCCAGGACCCAGCTGCAGCTCAGCCCTGTCCATGGGACAGGGAAACACACAGCAGAAACTCTGCCACTGAGTCAGGCTGTCCTGAGCTTCGCTTGGAAGTGGCTGCATTAACTTTGGAAAGTTTTTCAAAGCTTGGGAAATGTGAATTTCCCATTTTGCCAGAGATGGAGAGGTGGAGATTGTCCCTTTGTAAATGCTTGTGCCATCTGAAAGAACAGCTATTGGCTGCTGTGACACTGTTTGATCTTGGGAAGGTAATGATGGAAGTCAGATGCACAGGGCTGCCTACAGCCATAGTGAGCTTCTGAGACTTGATTAGGTTCAACATCTTTAAATTAGTCTTTTGCAAGTCTTGTCTGCTCTTCTTCCATGGAAAGGCAGCTGGAGCTCGAGCACCCACAGCTGCAGAAGTTTCTGGTCTCTGTAAATTCTGAGAGAGAAAGTGCTCTCACGGTTGCTGCAATTGTCTCCAATATTTGCCTTCCAGGACTAAAGATCACATAGATATTTATTTGCCTTCCAGGACTAAAGATCACATAGATATTCAATAAAAGATTAATTACAAGAATCTGGGAACTGGTTAAGCAGAAGTCCATACTGATTTGTGTTTTGAGACAGCTTTGTACTGTCACTGGTAATAAAAGGGGAAAATCTGACCCAGGATAGCACCCTGGCAGCCTGTACTAGGAGGTATAGCTCATAGGCCTTGCAGCTGTGAGGTACTGATTGAAGTCATGTGTCCAGCATAAAGCTGCTCTGCTTAGGTGGGTATATATAAAGTCTCTCCTCCCTACCACTTTGCAGCTGTTAGTCAAAATCAGCTTTCATACACTCCCACAGAGCTCCATCCTTTGGTGGGTAGGAGCTTAGATGTGGTCAAAGGAAGCCCGTGCAGCATTCCTTGCAAACATCACTTTTTACAACTATTTTCAGATCAGCTCTGGGAAATGAAAGTAGAGCAGGTAAAACTGTCAAAGGCAGGGAGCTCATGTCCCGCTTCCCAAAGTGCTGTGGGCACTTCTGAAAGTCTGCACAACTTGCAGACAGTCCCAGACTTCACTGTGGAAAACTCAGCAAGTCTCCTGGCTTCTCCTCAGACAGGGATATAACCCCGTTCATCAGAATCCAGCATACCGCAATTTCATTATTACGTCCCCTTGCTGCTCTTCAAACACAAGGCACCTTTGCAGTGATGCACGACTGCACAGTTTACAGCCATCTTTGGCATTCGTGTTGGCCTGCATCTACCGTTAAAGGAAACAAGCAGCAAAGTCCCAGGTCTAACTCTTCGTGAGCTCAGACGCATGAGAGGCTGAGCATGAATGAAGAGAATGCACTGTTTGAGCTTTATGGTCCTTACAATCAGTAGCTTAACCTTGAAGTTATTCATTTACATGACTGCTGGAAAAAGTGTCACCACCGCTCCAAAATCAGTCACAAATTAGATCCAGTCCTAGACACAGCATATAAAGGACATGGGAGGAAGCATAATTCAGAGGAGAACAAAATTTACAGTGCAATTAAAGGGTACAGTAGAAAAGTCCTCTGCTTTCGAAGTTCAGCAAAGGTGCACAGGGACACTACTTTCTCCTCCCTCTCTATTTCAGCAGTCGTGGGGTAGGCTTTGCAAACCTTTGGACAGTGAGTACGTTCGCACGGAGTTTTGTTTAATTTAGCACCTTTTAAGGGCAAGGTTGCCAGGGGGGTGTAAGTAGTTCAGCACACACACAAGCGTGCTGGAGGAAGAGCTCATTTCTTCAGGTTACCTTGAAAAGGCTCTGTTTACAAGCAATTAACTTTTCCTAAAGGTACACTTCCGTATTTTTCCCCTAATATCTTTACATCTGAGATGCATTTTATTTGACATCAGATTCATGTCCACGCTGAACTCCTTAAAAATCTTTGAGTGTATCTGCATTCGCTTCATTTATTTCTTTAAAAGAAAGTATTGCATATTGGAGGGCTAAAACTGGCTAGCACAGCACAGAGGGAAGCTCTGCACAAGTGCAATACCAGGTATTATTTCAGGCTGCTTTCTGAGCTATGTTTCTGCAATTCAAAATGTCTAATGAGCTTATTTGATTGTATCCATGCCAACAAAGAGATATAAACAGCTTTAATCACTGTTTCGCGTTGCTCTTGACCCCCTGCTTGGCTTCATTATTTTCCTTTTAGCCACATCAAGGCACAACACTCCAACTAAATCACTCAACCACTTGCTGAAGACCTGTCCATGTAATAAGATTTCTTTTTTATCATCTCGTGGCTTTTTTTGCACTGTTGTTTAACAAGCAGCAGCCAAGCTGGGTGTTAGCTCAAAAACAGCATCTAGGTAAGGAATTAGTGTCAATAGCTCTTGTTGGTTCCTTTATTTTCAGATAAATTTCTGAATTTATTACCCTAAACTGATTAATACCCAGAGACAGGGGGCAGGTTACAGCTTCTGGTGCCCTGTTTTGTCACCAACAATGCTGGAGGGAAGACAGAACAGAGAAACAACGGGAAAAGGAAGCGTTAACAGTTCAAGTCACAGTAAGTGTTGGCCTGCTAAAACTAATAAAATCAGACAATTCTCTATAGTCTAAAACACCCACAGTCCTCCTACAGAGCTTCAAGCACTCCATGACCAGTGAACCATGTTTTAATTGTACATTCTCTAGTAGAGTTAAAGGTTTGAAATATTAAGTCTTTTCTCTCATGCATGCTGACAGCAAATGAATCTGATGCCCATCCATTAATGAAGTTTGTCTGTCTCTTGATCATTATAACGAGGGCATTAGCTAACATTACTTCCCCTCCCACTTTTTTAAATACAGAAAAAAAAGAATGTCAAGGAGCATACCAAATCTGACACATAACTGCAAGTTCAAAAGGTCACTGAGGATTGAGGTCAGACAGCTTGAAGAAAATCTTGTGCCCTCCTAAAAATTAGGTCATTTCTTTCAGCCCCACATGGATCCAGGAAAAATCCTGAGGCATATGTGCAACCTCTGTTCTGTAAAAGAAGTAGCTTGAAGGTTGTTTTATTTCTGAAAAAAACTCTTTTTTCTCTCCTTCTTCTGAAGTGGTTCTTGATGTGATATTGACACACTCTGGGAAAAGGATCACAGAATCGTAGTATGCCTAATTTCTCTGACATCTAGGTCTGTCACCTGTTAAATACTACAAGAAATGTCAGTGACTTCTGGAATTTTCTGAGGCATGCATTTTTCTTTCTACTGCTTTTTGTGCTTGATTTCATCAGAGTGGTCTGAGAGTCTGTGCTGGTTTTTAAGGCTACAGGGTGAGAGCAGCATGGGGACAAAGGCAGTAGATAAGCAGGGCAGATGCTCAGTGCCAATACGCTTGCTAATGAGCTCTCCCTGAGTCCACCCTCTGCTTCAAGCCACCTAACTTCATCACAGAGACGGCTACCATGGCTTTGAAGAAGTTCTCCAACACGTGAGCTATCTCTTCCTTGTTGCAATTCAGGTCTACTAGATGTCTTACCCAGAGGAGGCGTGGAGAGCAGATTATTTCCTCTTCCCTTTCCCCAATTCTTCACTTGAGGCTGAACGACTAATTAATTTAATCGTTTATCTAGCTCTTTTTTGTAGACTTCAGATCATTCTCCCTGCTCTTTTCCAGATGTCCCACGTTGGCACACAGTGTTGTCACAGAAGATTTGCTGGTGCTGAGCAAACATTTGTGAGTGCTTCAGGATATGCACATCAATGCACATCCTATAGCAACATTCTCTCCTCTCCTCACAGCATTACCTCTCCAAGTTGACCCTCAGTGCCAGCCGAGCCTTTCCTGACTTACTCTCCTCTCTGAGTGGGAGAACAGCTCTGATTCCTGCCTGGCAAGTGAGGCATAGACTTTTCCACCACTTTGGGCACCTACAGAACTGCAAGATGCTACACAAACTGATGATAACTGTGTCGTACTCATCACTTGCTACTTCTTGAGACAAATATCTGTCAATATATAGGAATTATTGTTCTTAATGAATAGACATGGTACCTCAATTGCAGAGCAGGCTCCTCAGCCTTCTGGGCACTCCACGTTTAAAATACCATGGTCATTTCAGATAGTTTCAAAATAAAATACTTTGGAACAACATGTTGATGGTATGGGTGAACTCCTAAATAGTTTTACTGTGAGGGTTAATACAAAATGTTTTCCCCCAGCCACAAGTCTTGCAGCTGTAGTTATGACAGGATTGTGGCTGCAAAAGCCCCATTGTTAAACCTAATCTGCTGTTAAAGTGCTTAATCGAGAGATTATTAACATTTCTGATTAAATACTTAGCTGAAATGCAAAATGTAATCTTGAGGATTCGCTGTCTGGACTTCTAGTTAATATCACAAGCACCACAAGCACACTAAATACCTAAACAGTGTACAGGGTCATAAGCCTAATCCAGTGTGAAAGCACAGGCACTCCCTCCCTGGGCTCATTTCATGAAAACATTGTAAGTATTTTGCAGCCTAGCAGCTAAGGAGCAATGCATCACCTGCAGAATAAATGCCAAAGCTGTTAGACTTCTTCATGGTATGGGCCTAATCCTGAGCGTCCATCCTCTCAGTGCATCCTGTGGTACTGTGTGCTCACTACCACTGCAGATCAGAATCGGTGGGCTTGGCTGTGCTTCCAGAGAACTGTTGATGGGAAAGAAGGGAAGAAGAAGTGATAACAGATCAATACCGAGGGGAAAAGGGAGACCAATGAGTGGGAACAGAGCTAACACAATTTGAAAAGTTGAAATCCTGAAGAAGTGAATACATTTCTCCTAATCTCATTTCCACAGAGAAAAGAAAATCTTCTCCAGTGCTAGGACAAAGGACCAGAAGACTGAGCTAGCTCTGGCGTCTGAAAAAGCCCAAGTGCTCTTTGGATTGGCCAGCCCACCAAGCCCTGATAGCATCGACAGAGCCATCAACAGTGTGCTACCACAGGCACCTCACAGCAAAATTTTATCGCGTGTCTTGATTTTCAGATATCTTAGACACTGAAAGGTACATCCCCCTCTCCAGAAAACCCTACTTATTCAGGTGCTCATATGCAAGACACTTGCAGATTAAGCAAATACATTTCGGTCCTTACCTAAGTAAGCCAGTTATCTAGGCTTCACCTCCAGCCAGGAAAACAGAAAGGCTCTGGAAAGTGCTTCATGGTTGCCCTGCCCAGATGCCTATTCCAGCTACTTGGGATCTCCTTTCCGAGGTGCCAGTCTCACTAACCAAAACATACAGGCAGTCCAGAAAGGTAATTTTGACTGTGCTTTTAGGAGGCTACGTTAAGGTCAAATGAACCTCATTTAACGTCTCCTGAATATCCTGCTGCGGCAAGGCATGAGCCATCTCATCCAAAATTTTACCATGCACAACTGACGGTCAGCATTTCATCCCAGACCACTCTTTCCTGGATCTCACAGGCATCAGAGGTAGCCTTGGCATCACGGGCCGAGCCCTGCTAGCATTCGATTGGGAAAGTTTTCCATTGCTTCAGTTCAAAACTTCATAACCACAAGAGATTTTCCTAGCCCAGAACAATCGTAACCTCACCATTAGAAACAATGCAGCAGTGTTTCAAAATAAGCTACAAGCATCCAAATGCGGACTAGAAGATACCTCCTAGAACAATGACTGTGCTGAACCCTGCTTGTGCTTTTAGAAAGTGGAGTTGCTTTGGAAATAATGTCAAAATCAAAACTCTATAGCTGGGCTCCAACTTGCTCTTTCTTAGTCTCTTTCCTCAAGTCATCGTTTTATTTCTAACATGTCCAGCTTAACAAAATTCTTTACCTTGTCCTGTTTTGGTGTCACTTTATTATTATCCCTCACAACCAATAAATAATTTTTTCTTTCTGTGACTATGGATTTGTGGCAAATATGAGCCTACCCCAGGCAAAGCAAACAGAGTAAACGGAGACAACTCAAACTGGAATACCACAAGAGTATTAGCTAGATTAAACATTAATAATGACTTTTCTCCTTTTGATCACTGAAGTAGCAATGAAGCAGTAGAAGGAAAGCCTAAGATGTTGACATATGTTTTTATTATCTTTAGTGTTCTTTTTTGAAGTCTTGGGAACTGGCTCCACAAATACTTCCCAGGTCAAAGGCAGAGAATTATGTTATTTATTTCAGCAGTGAGGAGACTGGGTAATTTTATTGATAAAGATAGCTTGATTTATTCTTTCAAAAATTATCAGGGAAACAATCACATAAAAACTGCAAGGAAAAAATTTAATCCAATTTTTATAATTGCTAACTTAGGGCTAGGGCAGATTAAAACAATCCAAACATAAGTACCACAACAATGGAAATTCAGCTAAATTTTATTTTCCTTGTTTTTCTCATTTTTAATCATTTGGCCTGTTTTGGTTCTGCCAGGACTGTGAACAGCTTCCCTACAGCTTGTAGTGAGAAATGTTCGTTCCGGTCACTTGCCTGACCAAGAGAAACACCAAAGAAATCCCACAAGAAATCCATGCCTTCACGAGATTTCCAGCTGCATTCCCTAGGCTCCAAAGGATGAAGTTTTCTAAGAAGTCCTGCGCTTGCAAAATGAACCTGAATCTTTCCAGACTGGCTGGTCATTATGAAGGTCTGCTATGAGATTGGCAGGGAAGGGGAAGACTTATACTGAGAAAAAGTAAAAGTAGTACGTTTAAAAAAGGAATTTGTATCAATATCAAGGAAATGTAAAAATAACTGCAATATGTCACAGTTCTTTTTCCCCACCTTTCTCGCCAAATAAGATTCTTTTGCACTGATTACGAAAACACTTTGGGGTGGGAAATTCTCTCCTTTTTGTTTAACTGAAAACAATTCTACTTTTAATTGACTTTCCTATCTTGTTCCCTTGAGATTTTGTTTTTTCAAAACCCAAGGATCCTGTGATCACAGAAAAGGTAGCTTGAAAGACTTTTTTCAATGAAAATTCCTGGACCACTGAAATATACGATTCTAACAGGGAAGTTCATGTATGGGGGCAATATCTACATCTTTTTCCTAGGTTGAGGTTGAGGGCATCCAATCTTCTCTTGTTTTGTGTTGAAAGAAAGCAAAGAATGAATCTGTAGCAATTCCTAGTCTGAAACAATTTGCTGTTATGGAGTTTGTAGGCTGCAGAAAACACTGGAGTTCACAGGACGTGCTAATTAAACTACTCCTGATCCATCCTAGAGTGTATCCATTGCCCCTAAGTTTACTTTTAAAAGTCCAGTTAGCAGCAGGTTTGTGTCAAGAAATGCCTCGATTCCTGCTTTTCTTTTCCTTCCCTCTCACATCCACATCCAAATCCCACCTCCTTCACATCTCCACATTCCAGTAAAAACCCTGGCATAAATGCCAGGCACATGAAGACCTAGACATGTCTAAAGACACCAACTGGTAGATATGGGCAGTGCACAATCCATGCAAACAACTAAATATCAATCTGGTTATGCTGGATCCAATAAGGAGTTTTTCAATCTAGTAATTTCCTCCCTTTTCATATTTTCCAGTGATTTAGTGTATTAGTATGGCTTACACATTCCCTGATTCCACCTCTCAGTGTGGAACATTATCTTGTTGAAACTACTGATAGGTGCGGCATGGACAGTTCCCAAAATACTCAACTATATATATACATTTTTCGGGATCAAAAGAAGGTGTTTTAAATTTATTTATTTAGGCCTTTGGATCCATATTTTTGCAGAGTAACCACAGACAGTGACACAATCAGTGTCTTAAAAACTGATGTTCCCGAGACCAGTGTGTTAGTGGAGTTGTCAAAAAGCAGCTGCAGTGTCCCATCGCCAATGAGTCTGGATGTCATTGACTCAAGGGTCATCTTGTCAATGTTACCAGACAGTCTTGCCTTTTAGAGCCTTGCTGACACCTACATCAGCAGCAGCAGCTCCCGAAGGAGGATCAGTGACCGCAGCAGCAGCATTGTTGGTCCAGGTCCAAAGGGCACTTCTTCCAGGCAGCACTCACAGAGGCTCTGACCTCTTCAGTTCTTAAATGCTGTCTTGAGGAGACATGAACTTAACACAAGCACCTGCTTCCTCAACAAAAGTCTTGATCTTGTATCAATATCAGGAGATATTGTATCTGATTTACTAAGCTTTCTGCATTTAACCCCAGCTATTTTAGGGCTAGCTTGTAAATTCACTACCACTTCTTGAGTTACCAAGATAGCTTCCTTTACAAACTTACCAGAATGGTAAACATGCTACAGCAAGTTTGCTTATCATCTCCCTCGACAAAACCATCAGCACCTCTGAACCAGCACATGCAGTCTGGCGAGTCCCGTTACTGAAGTGGAATTAGGTCTCCTGTTCAAGCATGTGTCCTAGTGGTGAGCCTCATTAGGAGAACAGAGGAGCACTTGGATCTAACCAGTAGAGAACAGTGTAGCTACAAGTAGCTTAGACAGCTGAGTCCTTTTGGGTATTATGGGTTTGGTCACTGAGATTATCTCAGGTTTGGAGAAGACCTCAGATGAGAGCTCTCCAGAGCTGCCACGGTCTCTTGGCCTGTCAGGCAGTAAAACTGTTTTGCTTTTTCTCCCTCCCTTCCTCATAAAATTAACTCATGACTGACACAAATGTAACAAGAAGAAAGCCATCTCTTTGAAAGCTTTACTATTAAAAAGCCTACAGATGTTTTCAAATGTGTCTTTATTCAAACCATGGGACACTTTGCCACTATAGCGATTTCATAGTTGTCTGTGTTATGGTTCCATCACAGGCTTATTCACAATACAAATGCTGTGATGAGCCAGAGGATAATGTGCTATGTCTACAATAGAGCAGAGATAACACAACAGCGTCCTGCTCCTGCAAGGCAAGGGCCCAGTCTCTACCTGGGCTGTTAGACATTGCCTCAGGCAGTCCTGAGCACAAACCAATGTTTCCTGGTGACATTTGCATCCCTGCAGGTCTCCTCTGCTGAAAAACGGCAGTGAATGTCTCGCTCAGATTCACAAAGGGGGTCTGCAGAGGAGGCACAACTCAAACCATGGTGATGCCTGCTGAGAACCATCATCCTTCCTCGGAATGCAGAAGCCTTAAAGTTTAGGGCTTGGAGCTGGGGTTGACGAGCATTGTTCTAAAGTAAAAATTATGATGAAACTGCTTTAATGAAAGAATCTAAGAATTAGATAATAATGACTGGTTTGGGCAAATCTTAGTGATGGAAAAACTAACGCACAAAACAAAGTCTGGGCAATTGCTAGACCGAAACATGGGTACAGTTTTCAGTTCAGACCATCTCCAAAGCATTCATGTTTATGCAAATAAATGTCCACGGAGGAATGGTGGGATGAAAAAGAAATGCATTTGGTAGTGTTTGTTAACCCCACATTTAGATTTCCGGGTGGAATGAAGTGCCAAGTAATCATCTTATTAGTGTGATATATGCTCTGTTACCATGAAGAAGCTGTTGTTTAATATAGGTCCTGCCCAATCCATGTTTGAGATGCTAGAATGAGATAATGTAGACTTTTTCATTACATGGTCATATATGTGAAATGCAGATGCCAGATCTGTAAAACAGCTCATGAAATCAGCTCTTTCAATAAAATTAAGAACAACTTCTGGCATAATAATAGGGTATATTACTTTATATTCATGGCAAAAGAAATATTTTGTAGGTCATGTCAGAATAGGGGATAATTCGCTTGTTTTAGGTTCTCTTTATTTGGTGTTCATCATTTTAAAGTGAGTATGCTCAGTAACAGTTTCAAAGGGCAAAAGTAAGATGAGGAGTTGGTAATTGAATGCTTCTTTAGAGACCTGTGTAATAACTTAGGGAAGGAAGGAGGAAAACACTTCTTTCAGGCGACAGTCCAGGAAGTTCAGAAAAATAACCAATAATCACAATACAGTGAGAAGAAGAAATATATATAAATAATAGAACATTATTTTGACTCACTAAGGAAATAGAATAACATGTTTGTTTTCAAAAGAAGGATTTTTGCCTTCATAATTAAGTTAGAGTTATCTTCAATTTGATTTTCCTGTCTGACTTCCAGCAGCATTTTAACTGTAAATGTCCTGAATAAAAACATAGTCATAGGAAAAATCTGGTATTACTTTGTGAACTGAGAGTTGAGCTTTTGGGTTTTGATTTTTTTTAAAGAAGGGGCATAAATGCTTCCATGTGTTGACATGTCCCTGCTAGCATTTAACTATGTCCTACTGCCCCACTCCTGCGCTGCAGAGAGACAGGCAGCTGGCCAGGGAGCTCTGCCGTCACCCAGGTGTGCTCGCCATGCTCACCTTCCCAGGGCAGATGTTCCCAGCCATCAGCTCCATGTGTTTATGGTCATGAAATGCAGAAGTGCCAGTGGCAAACCCAAGCCTTTGTCTTTCCAGTGAGCTCTAAAAGTTCAGATCACAAAGTGCTGACGTTGATGCGGCGCTGCTCGCTGGACATTCCTTTGAGATTTGATGACACTAAGGAACGGTGGGGGAGAGAAAGAGTGAAAGAAGTGAGGAAAGAGAGAGACCAGGCAGAAAACGGGGGATGTGATGCAAGGCTCCCGTGCTGGTGCCTGCGCCGTGGAGCCAAGCCTGTCCGCTGGCAAGCCTGGGGAAGGAGGCAACCGTGACCTCTCCAGTTACCGAGCTCCTCAGAGGTGCCCGGCCAGAGCTTTGACGGATGAGCATCCGCCGGGTACAGCTGACCCTCCTGGGGAGTATGTGTCAAGCCGTCCCAGCCCAGCATTCCCGTCGTGATAAATTCTGCACCCAGAAAATGCATCCCATGGACTAAAATGAGCTCCCTGCCTGATGCCAGGACGTTATTCTTTCATGGGTCACCAAAGCTTCGGATACAGCATAAAGGACACAGGAAGCGTGATGACAACAATTCAAAGGCTGTTCTGAGCTTCTGCCTACAGCCATCCTTTTGAGCCTCAAGTTATCTGTAGTTTCAAAGCTCTGTGTCTGAACTGCTGCAGCCCAGAGGAGACCTGATCCTTAATGATTATTGTGCCTTCTGTGTCCACACTGAATTGCAATCCTGTTAACACCAAGACACCCGAAGCTCCTGGGTGTTTTGAAGCTCTCACCATTTTTCAGAATAAACAGGGCCTTCTCATTTCAACGCCGCCTGTTATAGTTCCTGATTCCCAGCTCTTCCCTGCAGCATGTGGGCTACAGCTTTTCCTTCCCTCTCTGAACAGCACCCTGGGACTCCAACTCCATCACGTGGCTTACAGGGCTGGAGGCTCGAAGGAGAAGACTGGGTAATTAAAGTGGAGAAAGTTGGTAATGTTCCTCCATGAGGACAAGGCTTATTGTTTTGGAGCTGCAGAGTTTCAGGCAGTGAAGGGAGCAGATTACGCTAATGCTGGCATGTCCAAAGGGGTACAGTGATCCTGCCAGTGCCTTCCTCCAGCAGCTTCAGTCATGGATCAGCATTGCAGGGATTGTTTCCACAGTGAAAGCCCACATCTATTCACACAGACCTTTCTCACCATTTTTCTAGCTCCTTTCCCCATCTGCTGCAAAGCCTGTGGGCAGCTCTGGTGCACACTGCGGGAGGGAAGCCAGCCTCAGCAAGGAGGTGTCCCAGGGTGGTGGGGAGAGGAAGCCCTGAGGCCAGTTTCTATATGTGCCATGGACTCAGAGTCTGGCCACAGAAGAGCAGAAACACCGCCTCTCTGATGCAGAAATCTGGGGCACTGGAACAGTCTGGGTGGCGAACAACAACATTAAGCAGCAGCTGTACAGAGAGAAAGTTTGTAAAGTTCAGAATTGACCCTGAGAAGGTCCCAAACTGGCACAAGTTCTTGTGATGGAAGTAGGAGAGAGAATCTAACATCTACAAAAAGGTATTTATGCTCAGGGGAGCACACTAACTCCCTCATCGCCTGCTAACTCTCCTCGCCAGCATAGGCGGCTGTTTCCCTCCTGCAAGCAGGGCTGTCTGGCCATCAGGCTTCCGCTGCCCATGCTGAGGAGACCACCACGTCCCCTCCCTTCTCCCCCTCGCTGTTTCTTCCCCCTCCTCGCTTTCCCTGGTACATGGTATCTCCTATTCTGGCTTTTTTTTTGCTATCAGTGTTTCCTTCTTCTGTTCTTGCTATTTTGTTCACTTATTTCTTAATTTCTCCATAGTCTGGAAAAGCTGAAGGCAGACAGCCAGTTCTGCTTCCAGTATGTACTTGAGGAGCCAAAAGCATGAAATGTAAATTAGCTTTAAAAGAAAAAAACTTATTTCATTAAGTAACTTGGCTGTCTGGCACTCAGAAATGTGCTCTTGCAACATCCTCTGGTGATTATACAGAGATGCATGTTATTCACTCGAAAGAACTACATGGCATATTTGAATAATGCCTTTTAAATATTTTTGCAAGAATAAGACACCTTAAACCATGTTCTGTAACTTGAAACTAGACCAGAAAATAACCTCTGATTTGAAACCACTTACAATACAATTTCTAGCTAAAGTGGATGTATTTTCTGAGTTTATTTCTAACCACTTCTTCTGTTTCAATATAAATTATTCTTCTAGAAATCAATTGGGCATATTCAGTCTTAAAATAGTTTTCCTGCTAAAACATGAGGAGTACAAAAAACAAGGCACATGTTCTTTCTGCAGCTGCAGCGTACTCGGATGTTCTCTGGTAAGGGTACAGAAAAGAGCAGGTCGCACAGGACCAAGCTGCCAGCACAGGCTGTGACCAGAGGGACGGGCACTGCTGTACATCAGCTTCACACTGGTAACAGTGAACAGCTTCGTCAGGGCTAGTTAAGCAGACATGAGATCAGGAAATAAAAAACAGACCTTCTGCACAGTTTCTGTCCCTCTCCTCAAGGTCTCGCTGCTGAGAGCTGTCAGGGGAGTCACATCGAACAAGACAAGAGCTTCCCACAGCAACGCAGTGTAAAACCAGTGTGTCACGCCGAGGGCTGTCCCGGTGAGATCTCCCTCAGGGAAGAGGAGTCTGCGCCTCTCGTCGCGGAGCCATCTCCTGCAAGCCTTCCCGCATGATTCAGAGAAACAAACATCTTTATTTGTGGTAGTGATGTGATATCTTACAGATGTATATTTAAAGGCCTGAGATATAAACTTCATCAAGGAAACCAAAATGGAAAATATAGTGCTGGCTTTGCTATCCCACTTGAAATACTCATGGATAGCAGGCGGAAATTTTGCATTGTTATCACCATTTTTGGAACCACCTTTAATTTTTGATGAACTACCTGCAAGCAATTTAAGAGTCAGGATCAACTCTCCCAAGTTAGTAGAAAGACTTAGTTGGGTGCTGGATTTGCCCTGGATGAGCCATAGCAATCCTATGGGTTATATGTTAACTGTTTGCACCAACTGCTTACTCCTGGTGGTATGTGACTGCTCATTGCAGACACAGGATGCTGTCACTGAACCCCAGCCAGGGCCCGAACAGGGCTCTTACCAAGGACATGTGTGTGCTTGCAGAAACAGAGGGATGACAGATGAGAAAACTCTTGTGGTTTGTTTTTCCATGTAAACAAAAATGCCTCTTCATAAACACAACCAAGGATGCAGGGAGCTACACTGGGCAAACAAACTTAGGAAAACTACTCTTGGCTGCAAAGTTTATTCTCCTTACCCAAAAACATTGACGGGTTGATACGTAGCACTGAATGCTCTGCGTGCAATTAGAGCTGTACCAGAGGGGGATGCGTTCGGAAATGTTTGGGACACTTCTCACAGAGCAAGCTATTCCAACCTCCGACTAAGCACATCTGATTAAAGTGCAGGTTAAAGCTCCTACATTTAAGATCCCAATTTCTCTTTGGAGTCAACAGAACGAGGTTTGCTCCTCCAGCGAGCACTTGTGTTAGACGTCTGAAGTTAAATCACATGACCAGTCCCTCACCCATCACCAAATTCACTTAGGACAATTCTGTAAAACAGCTGTACTTAACCCAAAGCCACTTATAACCCATGCAAGCAAGGGCAGGTTTTTCATGAAGGCTCTGCAGAGCCAAAGGGATGTAAAACATCCCAGCAATAGGATGGGGAACTCTGGAGCTGGGGGAGAGAGAAAGAAACTTTAAATTAAATTTGAAATGGATGTCTCCTGAAGGCGGTTCCTGCAGTGCTGCGAAGCCTGGGTCCATGCTCTCCAAGGCCACCTCCACAGGCAGATACTGGGAAATAATATGGTAGAAAGCTAGAGAAAGCGGAAGAAAACCCTCTTCAGGCTGTATATCCTGTGCAGGCAGAAAGCTGTTGGGGGCCAGGGGCTGCCCTCCGTGGCAGCAGAGATGGGGCCGGGGGCCACGTGCGGGCAGTGCGCAGGAGATGTCCCCATCCACCTGTTTTTAGTGAGCATCCCTCAGCCTTTCTGCCCAAGACAGTGTGCCCTTAGTGTTCAGGTCGATTATTCAATAACCTGCTTATTGGGAACATATGACAGACACTTACCGCATACCCTAAATATTCTCAGCAGTTAGCAGTTCTGAGACTCAGGCTCCTTTTTAACACCCCAAAGCACTTAGAAAAGGTTAGACCTCCATATCAGAAATTTTATATTTTCCTCTAACATTTTATATAGCATTTTTGTTGATTGTAGCACAGCACTCGGGGTCTCATAGGCCCGCTTGCACTTTGTAGCTTTAAAAATAAGTATTTTTTGTTAAGGGATGAAAATGCATCGTAGAGCATTTAGGCATTTTAAGGAAAAAAAAACCAAATGTTTGCAGCTGGGTCCATTTACTGATTACAGTTTCATTAACCATGGTAATAGTATTCCTGCTAGTAAATACTTGCTGAAGTATTTACCTTAGAATGCTGAAGTATTGCTAGAATACAGTACTCTCCTTTGTTTTCTCGTTCCAATAAAGTTACTATAAGATTACAAAGAAGTCTAATTCCAGCGGAGGGCTACATTGGGGTTACACACAAACGTATGTACACACACCCCCCTAGACTATCTCTATACATTATCTTATTCACATGATTAATAGACATTCTTCAACCGACTTTCTTCTTGTTTTTACACAAACAGACGGTCTGTCTATATAATCTAAACATTTTCTCTACACAGCAAGTATTCCCGTTTTCTGACTGGGAGGGTCAACATCTGACCCAGCACTGGAGTTAACCATTTAAGTCTTAAATAGTAGTAAGCAGTAAAGATAAAAGTTTTTGCATGAGCTGAACGAGCACTCAGGAATAGGGAGGAGGACCCTGGCAGGGCAGGACAGGACAGGACAGGACATGGCGAGGACAGACAGCAGGCAGTCGTTTCCAGGCTCTTTGTTTCCAGCATTTTTCCTTCTTTGTCCCCTCCATCTCTGCATCTCCTTGCACGTCAAGCAGGCTCCACACGCACAGCCTGCTCTGCCATCGTAGCTCCACTTTACATCAGTACCTTGTTAGCTCAGGGCTGGCTCCTTGTTCTCTTTTTGTCCTTTTGTTTTGCATCCCTGAGAAATTTGTCTACAGTTAAGAGCCATCTGTCATCTCTTAAAGACTCCTCTCTTTTGTAATTCATCTGTCAGTTTAACATCTGCTGGGGACTGAGCAGAAATCAAACAAGGTCTGAGTGTCTCAAAAGCTGGACCTAAAAGACAAGAAAATAATGTAAAATCAGTGCTTGATTTCCACTGGAGCAAAAATTTAATCTGAGTTTACATCCCCCTGGCTGTCTGCGGTCTCTTCCCAGGTCAGAATAGGCTTGTGTCTTTCTACAGTTTGAAAAGAGGCTGTACCTTGGAGACAGTATCCCTCATCCACTGAAAAGCATAAATAATTATCTACAAAGATTACTTTTTACCGGCAAGTTACCTCCGCTTGACCCTACTTTTCCATTGAGGGGCCCTATTCAAACACTTTCTTCACTGATAACTGTTTCATATCCACCAAGGATGTGTTCAAAATTTGCCATGCCATCAATGGTATCTGCAAGGATTGTGAAGTGTTTGGGGAGTGAACAGTGCTGAGGCTTTCAATGATTGAAAAATATCTATCAATTTTAAAATGTATCAATTTATGAAGAAATTGCTTTGTTAGGGTTTTTTCTAAAAAAGTCTTGATGTGATTTGTACTGACAACAAACATGCACTGATAGACTCAATTAATTTGCTATGCAATCAAAACACATGGTGCTTGATAATGGAATTACAGAACACTCTGCTCTCATAAAGACTTCGCTGCAAGCAAATATTCTCTTCTGAATCTGGCACGGCTGATGTGTGAGTGTGCACAAGAGGAGAGGAAAAGGGGAGCGTGAGATGCATTTGCCTTGGAACATGAGGGGAAGCCAGCGAAGAAGGCAGCTGCAACCGTGGCAATGGAGCTTGTAGGGAAAGGGTGACCCAGTCAGATGGACAAATTTGGGGAACAGGGAAAAAGGGAAGTTTGGTGGGAGTTGGCTGGCTGTGCCAGCCTCACGGCTGCCTTTTCACAAACAGCAGCAATCCTTACCCTGAGCACATGATGACAGTCATGTAGAGGAGAAATCCAGCTCTCGTTCTCACTGAGATAAGATGCAACTTCTGGTCCGAGCAATGAAATTAAGTGCAGCGACAGAACCTGTGTCTGTGGGTACCTAGTCAAGGTGCGCATGGTGACACTGAGCTGCAGCAGCTGGGCAGGAGCCAGGCTTCCAGCAGGTCCACGCGGCACAGCCCCTAGTAAGGAGCTGCTGGCTGGTGAGCGTGTCTCCACACCAGTGTCTCTTCTGGCCAGCTCCGAGGCAGCGAGCAAGCCCATCCTGGCAAGCCAGGCATGATCCAGTGCTGCCTGCCACAGCATGAAAAGAAATAAGTTAGACCATCTGAGGTCTGATTTTTGTCTTCCTCCTTCAGTTTTCCCAGGTGCAAGCTAAGCCGCAAGTGCAACAGACACTGGGTTAATTCGGCAGCATTGCCAGCTGGACTCACTGGCAATTAGTGACCCTGGAGTGAGTCCCAGAAGAGACAGACCTGACAGTGACTTTTGGTCATTGCAGCTGCAGACCCAAGGAAGCAGTGAAGCTGTTTGGACCAGCAGTGGGAGGAGCACCTAGCCCTCGGCGGTGGGGCCGGAGCCCCCCAGAACTCACAGTCCTCTGCCCCACAGCAACATCTGAGCCCAACGTCTGTCCTAGTAGCATTCTTCAGCAGCACGGCTTCGTGAGAGACTGCGGCACGTTGATCTTTTCCTATTGGGTTTAATTGGTAAAAATGGACAAGCCCAAAAGCTTTCCAAAACATTCTGAATTTACTGTTTTTCAGGAATGCCTGACACCTACACATGGCAATGAAGAAGCCAAGGCACCATCCTTTGGTATTACCCACTGTAGCTGCATTCAAATATTTTCCATGCTAACCACCAGTCAGTGATTTCCCTCCTCCACATGTAGAGAGAAGGACAGGTTCCAAGGATCCTGAGGAACGGTGACAACAACAACTGTGCAAAAACAACAGGATCATCTGGGGTTTCCAGCCCGTTTCAGTTTTTTCCCAGGTACATTGTCTTGAGGATTGTGACAGAGACAGATGGTATGTCCTTTTTCTTTGATTTTTATAGCCTGTATTCATTTACCAAGCTGGGTCGATCTTAAACTGCGGATTCGTCTTCGATTCATGGCACTGTGCATCACTACCTGGGGCTAAGATGCTATTTTTGTCAGCATACTATTTTTGAAAGGAGGCAGACACACGCATTTTAAAAGCCCCCTTCTCGCTTAATCTCAGCCATTGACATGCCTTTGAAGCTTTGGGTTTGAAGGGATGTGGTATCAGTGATCTTGACAAACATTTCAGTTTGTCATCCAGGGACTGTGCACACAAGTTTGCTTTTACTAACTGCAGAAATACAAGCAGAACAGACTTACAGTAGGTATATAAACAAGAAGGTCACAAGGTTAATGTTTGACTCTAATCCTAATGACTTTCTTCAGCCGCACACAAAGCACGACACCAGAAAGAATTCACTAACAACAAAGTAAAGATAAACAAGTACAAGAGCACAACCCTCTCCTTTGTACACCAGCTTCAGAGGTTGCACAAAAGTATTTAAAGTACAAATAAAAATACCCTAGTTTTATAGTAGATGTAACTTTATCCATTCCTCTCCATTATATGTGCAACAAGTTGCTCCAAGGTACCAATAAATATATCAGAGGAACTTACTGGTTTATAAATATTTTGAAAAAATAGAAACTATTGCTTAAATAACCACTGTATAGAGAAAATAATCTCCCACAGAATCTATTAAACTGGGTTAATGAACTAGCAGGAAAAAGTTTCAAACCTATTCCCCCAACATCTAATTCAGAGCAATTCTTTCAAGCTGAGTTTCAGACGAAAATAATGAGGAAAGTTGTTGAATATGGTTTTGAGTGAACAGAAATTAAGTCAACTGTTTACAGAAATGTTTGCAAGCTGTGATAAATGCATACTGGATCGTTTAGTTAACATGCAAGGTGATTTGACATACAGCAACTACATTATGGCTGCTATAAAGGCTCTGTCAAAATATAACAATATTGCTAAGGGTTCATGAGACACAGATAGCAGACCCAGCCAGTAAACAAGCCCTAAAAGAAGTGCACATAGTTTACAAAAAATACGAATGCTGCCAGCAAATCTCTTCACATTTCTTTTCACAGATAAATGTAAAACCTTATCAAAAGACTGCTTCTGTGCCCAGAAAATTTGTTCTGTTTCAAGACAGTTTACTTTGGCAGCTTATTCAACTTTGCATCTGTAATTAAATGATGAAGATGAGACAACGTGGCTCTGGAGAGGTCATAGGAAAATCCATCTTACCTATCTGCCTTTTATTTACAGAGCTCTTCATGTTTTGGCCTCCCTAATGCATTTTTCATTAAAGCAGGAGGGCAAGTTTGATACACAACCTTCTCCCTCAATGCACACAGGAACTGCTGTCCAGAGGCAAAGTCCAGCCTTTACTCTGGCCTCAGCTTCTACCCCCATCAGCAATTCTTAAGTGATTCCCTCTGCTCTGGAGAATAGACATGTCACCCCGTGCTGCCTCATTCCGTGGTGAGAAAAACATTCAAGCCCACTTCTGTCTCTGCAGAAGTAAGACCTGAATGAGCCTCTTAGTCAGAATTAAGTTCACATCTAATTTAATATGAACATATATAATTTGCAGCGTGGGAGTACCCTGGTGTCCAACACTGCCTCACTGTGAAGGACCCTGTAGACTCTTGACACAGTGTTTTACTGCCAGCCCATGACAGATGTCTCTGCTAATCTTCAGCTGAAGGATTTGCCCAGAGTGGTGTAAGGACTCCACTGGAGGGCTGGAGATGGGGCTCACCTCTCTCAGATCATGGTCAGAGGAGTGACTGTCAGCCCCATGCTGAGGATTGCACTACCTTCTCCAGGGGACTCTCAGAACCAAACGGACAGTGGTGACTTCACATGGTGACACCTCCCAGGAGGCACAGGCAGAGCCCTGCTGGCATGGACCATGCTACAGCAAGGCAGCAGCAGCATCCCCCAGTAGCATCAGCAGATGGAGTGGGACTGAGCTCAACTAACCTCTGAAAGCTGGGTGCTCAGCAGACTGCTGGGGTTGGCTGCCTTCACGGGTAGTGCATGGAAGGTCTCTAGAACAGTGGAGTGACCATCCACTGGCGTCACCAGTCTGCCCCCACTGAAATGCACGGGTAACTAGTTACAAATTAGTTGGGACTTCATCATAGCATGGATATCTGTGTCTGGACTAGCAGCACTGAACTCCTTCCACATGCTTCCTTCCATCCAAAATACCTCTCTAGAAGCACCAGTTTCTCTGGTGGATGATAAAGATAGTCTGGTGTACCTAGCTCAGCTGTAAGCTTCAACAGGGCACTTAGTAAAGCTAAATAAGGTGATTCCCACCATTATTAATTCCCTACTCAGATGTTCTGGGGAAACCACCATGCAGCGCCTGGGCTCAGGTACCATAAGGTGGGGTCAAGGTCCTGCACCAGAGGCAGAGAATGACTCTGCAACAGACTTGCCCAAAGACTGTGAGAAGACAAGAGACCATGATGGCTCTCAAGGCACAGCCATTTCAAAATGAGCTCCTCAGGCCCACCCAGGTGATGAGTCTGAGCTTCACCCAGTTCATGGGCATCAATGGGTGATGTAAAGACTTGAGCTATGAAGAGAGACATGGTTTGATTTCTTATCCACCTAAATCAGCTCGTGGTTCTGTGTGACTGTTTATGACAGCAGTACTGTAGCTGACCTTCCAGCCAGGTCTTCTGGTCTTTGGCCAGAAGGGTTTTTTTCACCTCTCTCACCATTTCAACATTCCTACCGATGTTATTCTGACAAGGAGATATAGCAATGTTCATATTTTCTAATTGATAGGCTGGAAATGTCTGAACATGAAATGCAACCTTCACAAGAGGAAACATCATGCTAAGTTGCAGAGAAATATAAAATATCCGTACTTGAACACTACAGTGTGAAATCTGTTAGCAATAACGACTACAACAGTGGGCCCATATAACATGCTGATTAGACACAGGATTCACTGAAACACAGACAGGCTGTACACTGATAGATGCAGCTTTTAGGGAACCAACAATCTTCACAAAGAGCTCCCTGCTTGAGGTGACCCCCTCGGTGAGGGGGCTAGCATGAGGGCAGAAGGCTTGGGCTTACATGGGAAATTCAAAGAGCTGCTGCACCTCTGTTCCTTCCGCCCCTGCCCACCCCAGCTGGCACCGCGTCCTGGTGGCTGCTCCAGGGGTGGTGGCTGTCACCAGCCTCGGCAGAGCTGTGGCGAGAGCCACCAGTCTGGCCAGTACCAACGGGTCCTGTACACCCGTAGCCGCACTTCAGACACCTCCAAATGCCCGAGGAGCAAAACCCCTCACTGTCCCTTGCCGCACTGCTGCCTGCCCTTACCTTTGCTCTTCCAGGCTCAGCCAGGCACTCCGGCAAGTCAATATTAACTCAACTCCTGCAGTGAAAACACCATAGAAAAGCCGCAGAAATAGCATCACTTCTGTACTTCTGATGCGCACACAAAATTTTTCACAATTCCTGAGCCCCAGTGCTCTGAGGTAGGTGGAAATATATGATATCCTCCTAGGGAAGCTCAGGAAGTGTGGGCTGGATGAGTGGTCGGTGAAGTGGATAGAGAACTGGCTGAATGGCAGAACTCAGAGGGTTGTCATTAGCGGCGCTGAGTCTAGTTGGAGGCTGGTAACTAGTGGTGTCCC
>Ga0065711_1028573_pt1 | contig 40434 bp, 21 predicted proteins | sample Hoacrofraction12_FD_59098 | JGI IMG/M metagenome (GOLD analysis project Ga0065711, IMG submission 59098) | Hoatzin crop microbial communities from Cojedes, Venezuela - Epithelial fraction 12 v2 (version 2) | ecosystem: Host-associated > Birds > Digestive system > Esophagus > Crop | place... | reverse complement strand
CCCGCCTGGACAAGATCCTGTGCAGCCTGCTGTAGGTGACCCTGCTTCGGCAGGGGGTTTGGACTAGATGACCCACAGAGGTCCCTTCCAACCCCTACTATTCTGTGATTCTGTGATTCTATAGCCAGAATTATTTATACATCCAAATATATTTAGAAACATATACACATGCTTATAACTGCCATACAGACACACCTTATTAAGAGGAAGATTTGTGATATAGTTTATCCTTTACATAGAAAGACTTGATTGCTACTGGGCGTTTGGTGGGGACAGATCTCTGGAAGCTGCATCTCCTTACTGCAGGAAGCAAGGCAGCACCACTCTGAATGACGTGGTGACTGACTACTCCAGGGGTTACAAAGCCTGTTTCACAGGAGAAAAAGACAGCTTCAAAAGAGAAGAAACCTCTTCTAGTTTATTTCAGTGACAGTTGGCCCAGTGGGAAAATTAGGAAGCACCCTTGCAAGAGCTGAAAAAGTCTCCATGGTTAACACATAGCAGCTAGGTTGCAGTCCATCATTATTGTCATTTATCTAGTGAGAGTTTAATGCAAAAGGCAGCAGCAATCAAAAGACAAGAACACAGATCTCCCCCTTTTCTTTTTGAATTTGTCTCCTCCTAGGAGAGCACGCAAAGTCCTACCCTTGGCCTAGAGCTTGGGTCATCTCCTGGAAAGCCAAAAAAAAGGAAATTAAGTCCCTTGAGAATAAGGAGAGCACTGAACCTGTCTTTTACTGTGTGAAAGACAGATGACTGCAGTGGAATTTTTCTATGACTTTGCTTTTTGAAGAACCCAGTCATAGAAACATACATTTATTATGCTCTGAACAGGTCTGTCGGATAAGTCCTGTTGACAGCCTTCCGCAGCGATAAGCTTGCTTTCTGGATCCCCAGTACCCTGATCCCCTACCTGCTCAGGCTGAGCATAAGGACCAATGTCACTGGGGAAACTCGTCAGTGAAACTGAGATTGTGTTACAAAGCGAGGAAGTGGAAAGGCCTGGTACAGGTTGGCAATGGGGCACGTGGAGTCCTATTGCACTTTTTCTATTCATTGTAACAGGATGTTGATCCAGCCTTGAACTTATGAATAAAAGAGTGACTCACTTTTAATTAATAGCAGTTCGTTGTAAATATTGACTCTTAGCACTACATTCATGGTTATACTCCTGTTATCAAATAAACAAACACTGAAATCTAGCCTATAGGTTTCGTAGACTTAGGCTTGGACCTAAGCCATATTATTGAAGTCTCACCTACAGCAGAGAAGGTTAGTGTATTTTTCCAGAAAATTAAAAAGATAAAGTCAGAGTTTCAGTCATGAATCAAATCTCATCCTTGGTAACAAACCTATAGGATAAGTTTACAGTTCAAATTCTTAAAACTTTAAAAACTGTTAAACTCCCTTCTCTACAAGTATCATCGTGAACTGCTTTGTAAATGAATCTCCTGTGTTAAGTACCCGGGTCATATTTTTGCTATCACTTGGGACTGAAGACACCAGTGAAACTGTACAGACTCTGAATGAAAACAGCCACACACTTATAGAATCACAGAATGATAGAATGCTTTGGTTTGGAAGGAACCTTTAGAGGTCATCTAGTCCAACCCTCCTTGGTTGCTCAGAGCCCTGTCCAACCTGGCCTTGAATATTTCCAGGGATGGGGCCTCCAGTACCTCTCTGGGCAACATGTTCCAATGTTTCACCACCCCTACGGTAAAAAATTTCTTCCTTCTATCTGGTCTAAATCTACCTTCCCTTAGTATAAAGCCATTGCTCCTTGTCATATCGCAACCAGCCCTGCTGAAAATATTTTCCCCATCTTTCCTGTAGAGGCCCATCTTTCCTACAGAGGGCAAGAGGACTGAATTCCCAGGTCACATGACAGGTAACGTTCAAGTACTGCAGTGCTGATGTACATGTCCCCGCTTCATCCCATTTAAAAATAATACCAAGGGTTCTGGCAGATCTTTTGTAGCAACTTCCAGTGGTTATTGCAATATAAAAGTGAGCAACTGACTAAACACAGAACCCGATTGCAGACAGACGATAGGAATAATTTTTCAAGCAAAGCTTTGAATAGTGGGTCTTGGAATATAAACTGTCGAGCCTGATTTTGTTGAGTGACAGTTTTTAGTATTCAAGCAGGTAAAGAGCTGTGAAAATTCTTCACTTCATAAGCATTTTGAAAGTGATTTCTGACATATAAACTTTTGGCAGCAATTTTCTAGGGGGTCATCTAAAATGACTGATATAGTAGTTAGTGTGATGCAGGCGTAGCACATTTAACAGTCACTGAGCTTCGAGTATGACACAGTATGATCCTAATTGCAGCACTGCAAGCAAGGCATAAAGGAGTTGCTCGTAGTGCTTGACATATATTTTATGACTATGAAAAAAGAAAGAGGCTTCAACTGGCAAAATCAGGACGTGGTACAATACCTCCACTACAATTTACAGATAAGAAAATGCCACTTACTAGCATGACCAAGACCATTAAAAAAGAAAAATAAGATAAACCCCAAATTATTTTAGTTTTTTTCAGATACTAGATCACATACATTCTTTTCTCAAATGTCACAAATTTATTACAGTATATTGTAGTTTAGGTTTTCCTATGCACTAAGAAATACAGAAGCTGAAGCAGTAAGATTTGGATTCTGGGACCAGCTCCCACGCCAAAAATTCAGTGGTGTGAAGAATTGCTTCTGTTACATGTTGGTTTATTATAGCAATGCACATGATTTATACCAGGAGACACCTTGGCTCTATGATTTTAATTCATTTCCACTGATGGCTTTTCACTTAGTTCATGTGCATTGAGCAGTTCAAGTGAGCTATTTTCGTGAACACTTTTTCAGCTACAAAAAAGGCTAATTGGATTGCACCATGAAATTCTTGCTGGAAATATTCTTTCTGAAGGGAATCTTGCAAGCCTTCCTATCATGTTCTGAACAGGTATGCAAAGTCTGAGATCCAGAAAAACTACTTTTGGCATTAAACCAACAGAAGGAAAATATCTGACCTTCTCTTCTTTGACAAAGGTATTGCCGATGAGGTTTCCACACCATTTCTATGTTTTTGAAAACTGATAGTGTATTTTCTGATACATAGTTTTTTTTAAAAAAAGCCATGTATTTGTGCAGAACAGGTTTTCAGGTTTGACTTTTTTCCTGTCTCCCTGCTAACGAATTTACTGTTCAAGCCTCTGACTTCTAGTCTGATTCTATATTTTCTTCAGCTTTGAGAGAAAACAGAATTTCAGGTCCTAGATTCACCAATCCTTTTGAAAACTGAGGTTGGTTTAGAGCTGGGCTGAAAGACCTGGAGGAAGTCATGGTGATAGACAAAGCACAAATGTCATAGCTTTCTGGTTTATGTAATGTTTTCTCTTAATTATTCATGCTTATGTTTACATTTATTTGTTTGAGGCTCAATAAAAGTGTGAGCAACCATCTTTTCTGTTTGTATTTTTATTTTCTTTAAGCTGCCTTTTCTTTCTGTGCTAAAAATTCTCTCCGTTTCTGGGTTGGCCTAATCGTTTAATGTATGCATGATTATGTTTAAACCAGAAGGGCTAATGCTAGACCCTGTGAAGCAGCAGCTCCAGCCCTTGTTTTTTCACATAGACATTACTATTTGCTCTGCTGGTAATCTCAAGGGTAGTGCCTAACGCTTGCTATTCTGCACAAGCCTCATGTAGGCAGTACATGTACATCCATGTAGTACATCTTCACAGGCTGGCCTAGGGGTCAGGGAGCAAGACATTGCTCACATTGATAAGGTAGCTATAGATCACAGCAGCATTTGAGTGCTGATACGACTTCATTTTGCTATTAGGGGATGAAAGTCTTGACTGGTGATCAGCCAAACACAGCAACAGAGCAAGGCTGAACACGAACTGCATCAAATGGTAAATAGCAGTGGAACAGGCAACTGGATTGGCTTTCAGTCTAATGAAAACTAGTAGCTCAATGAAGGAATACCTAGTGCTGGTGTTAATTTGTAAAGAATCTTTAAAGTCTTGGCAACAAATTATTTATTTTGTGCTTGAAATGCACATTTAGCAGTCTCCCAATGCTCCATGATGGCATTTTTTCCTAGAATTGCAATGTAATAACTCTGATGTGGTGAAGAGTTAGCAGAACACTTTCTTACCTTTGTCTTTACAGTCAGTCCTCCCCAGATCAAGTCTCCCTGCCATTTAACATGGCCTTGGAGAACTACTTACTTCACGAGTTTGGAGACCTGCCCCTGCTGCATCCCAATGCCCTTCCAGGGCAAGAGCCAGTTTGGCACCAGTCACTCTACGTATACTCTGATTCCTACAAAATAAAATAAAGAGATAAGCCAATAAAACATGCACAGGCTGAATAGGAGACTAGACTCTGGTCCAGAGAGTGAGGAATCAGCATCCTAAAGCATGCCCCTGTGAGCTCTGGCATCTAAGTCCACACTCAGCCATGCCCTTGGCAGTTGGGAGCAAGCCTTCTCCTCTGCACTGCACTGGGAGGGAGAAGCCCGCCCTGTGGGGGTAAGGCCGGTAAACAGCAACCCCACTTTCCAGCAGAAATTAGGAAATTGTGCATTGCCTTTGTTCTGGAAAGTCAATACCTATGTCCTCTCTGGCTGGCAAGCGAGCTCAACAGCCACAGGAGAAAGAGAGTTGTGTGTCTTAGCAGAGGGCTTCCCACAAGGCACAGGAGGTGCAGTGGGGGCTCTGGACCTGGGCCTGGAGTGGTTCTGTGGTGACTCTGGCCCAGAGAGATGCTTCAGCCGTTGCAGTCTAGGCTAAAATTCATTATGAGATTGTTTCACCTGTCAGACAAAGTAAATATATTTAAATGTGCAGTATTAAGCAACAAACTTCTGTTTCATTCTTTAATACATTTAGATCCACGACCAACATCTTAGGCTGTGTAAACGTGATTAGACTGGAATACCGCATAATAAATCATTTTTTAATGATGTTTCTGATTACAAATCCAGCCCATCCATGCAATAATAGCAACAAGGAGCCCCCAACCATGCGTCAGGACACTGTGCAAACAAAATACACAAAGATGGCCCCCTCCCTCAAATTAAATCCCAAATGTGGACAGAGGAATCAAAACTGTGAGTTTTAGGGAATAAGTCGTCAAATACAGTGCTTCATACTGGTTTTCCACATACACTTTAATGATTATTTTCCAGTGCTGTGAAAGTTGTTACAGAAAACAGTTTTGTTCATTTTAATATGGAGAAGATTTTTTTTTTTTTTACACTCCAGGGTGATTCGTTAGGTTAAGCTTTATTTTAATGACATGGTTTACTCAGAGTGTCTGAAACAGCATGAAGACTTGCCATGCATGCCATTAAACCTCGGATTCAACATGAGCATGCAGAAGCACATGGATAACCAAATCAAATGAAAGCTGTGAAGAAAGTTGCACAGAAGCTGCCTAAATGAGATCTGTGTATCTGAAAGGCTCCAGGGAAAGATAAATTATTTCAAGATTGATTTAATGTAAAGACACAAGCTGAAAAAGCTGAATGATTTTTCTCATTTTCGGATCTCTAAAATGAGGGACCATGTTGACTCATGAATTTTCCTGAAGTGACAGACACATGGAGACAAGTGGAAAAAAAATCAGCTAAGGTGAGTAAAAAAATATCTATTAATTCAATACAGAGGAATTGTCGATGGGTGATGTTACTCTTGCCAGTAGTAGCTGAAGTTAACAGCTTAGTCATAATATTTAAACTTGAATAATAAGGGTGCTCTAGTCGTTTGGGTTTATTTTCATTTTACAAAAAGCAAGATATAAATTTTATAGAAGGTGAGGGAAAGAAAATTAACCGAAGTAGCTCTGATGCTGAAAACAATAAAAAAAATTATACCATCAGACACATCCAACAAATATTTCTATAGCAAAATTATTTCAGAGACTTAAGTGAGATTTGCAGTGTAGGGGGACCGTAGGATTCTTCAGCAGGCAGACTGATGGACTGCCATCAGCATAAGAAAAAGATGACAGTTATGGTGTGGCAAACAATTAAAGCTCAGGGTTTACTCGGAAACAAAGCCTGAGTCTACATGAACAATTGTGTGTCTGTGTTCAACTTCATATACCTCATTGAAAAGCCTCAAGCCTCATGTTTTATAGAAGGATTCAATAATAAAATCATTAACATTTTCAACTATTTTCTAATATATCTTTCGGTTCATAACATAGGGCTGGAAAAATAAGAAAAATCAGCCTCTTGCAGATTCTGGGAGAAGCAACAGAACTTGATGAAAAGAATAGCAGAATCTAACACAGGTACAAATAAAACGAAAAACGTTTCCAGTGCAGACGGACTTAGTGAAGGTCAGTCTTCATTGCTACAAAGGAAAACCATTCAGAAAACAGAAAAGAGAGAACTGTATAAAAAAATTTGCTGGTACTGGAACTTTTCAACTACTTACATTAACCAGATTGTTTATTTGAATATACTGAATATAAAGAGCTGGTCTTTAGCTAGATACTGAATATAAAGAACTGGTCTTTAGCTAGGTAATATATCAATAAAAACAAATCTATTTTCTTGGTAGCTTAATTATATTCAATTAAAAAGAAGGTAATGACAAAAAAGCATAGCTTTAGGCTCACTTTAATCAATACACAAAGAGAAAGAGAATTTTGTCAGGCTCCCATCCTTTTCTGGGGCCAGTCAACCAGTGCCCTATTTGATTCTTTTTCTCATTTAACTGGCCAAAAAATCAGTCTAAGGGCTGGTGAGACTACCTTTCTCTACTACTGACTAACCTGCCAAAAAGGAAGCCATGTCATATCATATCAATATGTCAGTAACAATTTCTTTATGGAAACACAGATTTCCAATCCCATAAAATTACCCCAGGAGAGTTCACTGACCAGATGTCACTCTGCTTCAAGAGTTGCCACAAATGTGATAGAACAGTCCTTAATCCAAAGTATTTCATCAATTTGAAAATCACTATTGATTTATTGGATTTCTCTTTCTGTAATAAAGAAATTTGTCATAAAAACATTTATACTGTCTAGACAACTAGTTTATTGCTATGTTAGGATATGTGTCTTTTATGACCACGAAGAGCTGCTTTGTGAGGCTTTTTTTGCAAAACTCTTTTTTTTTTTTTTTGCATTGTGAACGCAGGCAAACAGATACAGGCACAGACATGCAATAATTATGTAGCGTTTCATCCTGCTATTGATCTGTGCTCAAAACTCCCATTGATATGCAGGATCAGGCACATCTTTGCCAGATGGGATTTTTCCAGACTAGCCCCTTGAAATTTCACAGTGCTTTGTAATGGTAACACTCACCACCTTAATCAAAAAAGTAACAGTGAAATTTCATTGTAAGCTCAGATTTGTTGATCAAAACCTCAACAGGACAGTCCAGGAGAGAATGATGTAAGATTCCTGTGTACCATCATACACACTACCCTCTCCCCATCCTAACACAGCTAGAAGGATTGCAGAGCAGTGTCTGCCTACATGACATTGGACTCACTCAGGAAAACAAAGGAATATTTCATTTTCATGCCTATTTACTTTGTCGGCCTGTCAGCCTGTCAAACAGCAACCATTTGTGACTATAAGGAAAACCAGTCCCCTGATCAAAGCACTGAAATACAGTGAGAGAGAGGTAGTAACATCAAAATGATGGTTATGAAGGTCCCCATAATCTAACATGAACCACCTGTGAATTTTCTGGATTGAAATGAGAGTAAGAATAGTTCAGCAGGTGCCTTTAGGCTGAGAGACCAGCACAGCTGAAAAAAATAATTGGTCCCTTTGAGTTCACATGACTCCAATCTTTTTAAGCAGTGCTGTCTTTTTGAGCAGGCTCCACTACAGGTATGAGGATTGGCCTTTTTATAGGTTGTTATGGTATCAGTCTGTTGTGGTGACTGCATTCCTGTGTTGCCCTCGATGTTATTTTCTATGACATCCCAAAGCTGCCAGGAAATAAGAGCATTTTCACCTTTCCATATGCTTCTGCTGTGTCCAGAACACACTTTGTGCTGAAACACAAGACGTTGCTTCCCATACCAATGTACCAAATTGTGGTTCCTGGTGTATTGATATTTTTTTGTACTAACACTGGGTGAAGTATTCTGTAACTCAAATTATCCCAGTGCTGTTTACATTTCCTTCTGTAGCCTTTCTCCTGTCCTTTTCAAAGTGATACCATTTCCAGATTCCCTCTTAGAATACTTCCTCACTACCCACGATGGCAATGAAAAACCCAATAACTTACCTCAGTACATTATAATTAGCTGAAACATAAACAGCGTACTGTCTATAACAAAGGAAAATGTACACCCCACTGATGTTCCCTAGCCTGGTAAAGAGAGAAAGAGTCCCTCCAGGGTGCAGTTCCCTACCATATGATCGCTTTCGACTGCAATGCAGTTGTTTACATCGTCTGCACAGTACCCTGCATGAAAACTGCAGACTCTGAATTCCTCCTGTGCGCTGTTCTGCCCCAAGGGAACAGCCAGGCCACGGGAAAACCAAACAAGTGATGACAATCCCAAGGCCAGGATCACCTTCTGCTAAGCAGGACGAATGACTTGCACTTCTGAGCCTGTGTTTCTGGCGACTTGAGTGAATCAATTCCTCCATCACTGACTAAGGGCCCAGCATGATAATGGCTTTTAATCTACCAATGGCCTATGTGGCAGTACTGCATTAATGCAACAAGTTCATCAGAGAGTGATTTCTCTGTCCATCTATTTAATAACAATTAAAAAAAAATACCATCTATTTATTAATAATTCCCCAGCAGAGGATCCAAGAGTTCATCTGCTTGACTACATACCTACCACTCTTGGCATACCCAAAGATATATAGGGTCTGTGCAACAGAGGAGCACAAATAAAGCAGGTACTCAGGTTGGAGGACACATGAATATATTAAAAACATACAGTTCAATGAAGACTCAGAAGCATGAATTTGGAAATAGCACATCATACATCACCACAGAATTAGCTATGTAACGCCGAGACTCAGGTTACCTCATAAGAAACAGTCCTGTATATGCAGCTTTGAGGATGGTTGAGGTTTCTCTGCCATCTCTGCTTGGACACAAAGTCCTCCTTCTGCAGAGTAAAACAAATATTCAGCACTAGTACAGTGTTTTGAGTCCTATTATTCAGCATTTTTCTCGGCCATAACCAAATGCTCTTAAGCTTAGAGGACTGAGCACAACACCATTGACATCAGCAGAATGAGAACCATTCACAGCCACTAACTGATGCTTGATTCAACAAATAAACTGGAATTGGCTGATAGATACTATTATGCCACTTTATACCTTACTCCATATTGTTATGTTTATTGCTGGAAGCAATAAACAATTCTTAACTGATTTCTTTTATTAATAGCATGTGTAAGCCCAACAATAACATTTCTCCTATAAAGTACAACCTGACTAATGCTTTTTCCCAGACAAAATAAACAAAACAAAGCAAACTCTTGCACACATTGGTGACCAACGGTAAGTGTCAGTCTAAAAAGCACAATGTATGGAGAACAAACAAACACTGAGGGATCTTTTTTTCTGAGCCAAACAGCCTGGTAAGGTAACATTGGGCTCTTTTTCCATAATTCTCTAAACTGCGATCTTAGACTCTTCTGGTATCACCCTACCTGGTTTCTAATTTTCAGTTGCACACAGTCAGGAATATTGTCCTGTTTTTTCCTTTTTCCTTCAGAATTGGAAGCTGGTGTTGCAGAAAGCCCTAGGATCACTGTTTTTCAGAGACTGAATTGTCTGCCATATTTAAAAAAGTGCTCATTCTTAAGCCAAGATTAAGGTCTCAGGCAGGGCAGGATTCAGAGGATTCAGTGGCTGCATATCACCCTGGGCTGGTTTTGTGCTGCTGATAAGATTTTAGTTGCCATGAAGACAGCAGGTTTTTCTAGTCAGAACATACAATTACAAAAAGAGGAAAGAGATTTGGGGATGTTGAACTTCTTAAGTTGGATTGCTAGGTTAAAAATAAAATTGACTTGGTTACACCCATATGAAATGATGCATAGTGTATTTATAATGTAAAAATATTTATTATTAATAATGCTTTTAAGGTTCATTTTTACAAATCTCAAAAAAGTTCAGCCAGTTTTCTTTAAAAAAACTATAATCCTAACAGCTATTTCCTCTCATCTTACTGAATACCTTTTAAACCAGCACAGATCATGTCTGCACTCAACAGTGACATGGAAACTGAGGTTAAAAGCTCTGGAGTTAGCAAATGGTGCTGAAACTCATACGACTGGAGAGTGCTCCCAAACTCAAACTACGACATCGAAATTGCATGCTGCTCTATTAACAGCCCCAGGTCATTGCCAGCTGTGGCTCTGCTCCAAGGTGTAAACCTCACATGCAAGGCAAACAACACTCCGAAGACTTTGCAACTCTGAGAGGTCACCTGATCAGCACAGTAACTTAGAAATACATTGCAGCATTTTAGAAACAAGATTGTGCATCTTTTCCTCAATCCTGTGTTTTACTGATCCACTGCTGGCAATGGAATGACAAATGAATGCCAAAATAATCAAGGGGTCATCCTAACATTCTTGATGTAGTATTACTGTTTCCTGTTACTCTTCTCTGAGCAAATACAGGGGCAAAGGTAGGGGGCTTGCTTGCCCTGGCTTTCTTCGCCAAACTTGCTGTCCAATACAGCCTTAATACAAGAGAGATTGCTTGCAAAGCACGCCACAGCTCTACTGGCCAAGTACAGTTACGCTAGAAGAATAGACCAGCACATACAAAACTGCAGGCTGAAAAAGGGCCAGGCTGACTTTGCTGATGAGCTGTCCTGTACGCTCCTCAGCCACGAGCTGCAATTACAGGCCTGTAGTCTAAATTCCAGCACGTACCAACATTATCTTTGTTGCATACAAATAATTAAATTTATTTTTTTGTGTATGCTTTTTTTCACTCTACTTGCAAGTTACCCTCAGCCTATGTTGCTATGTGAGTTTCTGGACAACTGCAAGGCACAGGCCTTTGTGACGCCAAGCACTGGAGAAGTTTAGAGCCTCCATGGGAGAGATCAATCAAGGTGCAGTACCAGAAAGCAGCTTCTGCCTACACGAGGCTCAAGACCACTGCTCCCTCATTTTTGAACTTCAAAAGATCCTGTTTGTTGCCATCCCAGCATCTTTTTATAGCAGAGCGTTGACTGTAACTCCACCTAAATCCAAGCTGCTTCAGGAAAAAGTACCAACAGCAACAAAAGCCATAGGAAAGGACTTTGCACTGGAAGCAGAGGCAGGCCAATGAATGGCTTCTCGGAAAGCAGATATTGAAGTAGTGTGCTGTGGTTATCAATACACTTAAGGGTAAGTATAGCAAGACAGAAGAACTAATTTGAAATCAACAGATCTCTATAAAAAAGGGGGAAAAGTAAGAGTTCTAGTGAGGAAGTTCTATATCTCGGTATCACTGTAATAAATTCTACTACAACATACAAAAAGAAATACCAGGATGCAATTTGTACTTGGAATGTAAGCATATAGTTTTGTGAAATATTCACTGCACTAAAATGAATAGGAAACACCTAGATCCTTATTTCATACTGTGTGCATGAAATAGCTTTTACTTTGCAATGACCAAATGTGCTTGTGAATGTTGCAGCATTCATGGCAGATTCTTTCTTCACTACGGTATTAACCTTATGTTTTTATCCCATATTTGCAAAATGCCATACAGTTTGTTATCACTATTTCATGTACTCTTACAAATTTGGTTAAAATCTAGAAGAAGATGGCAAACATCAAAAAAATAAATAGGACTGAGCAGGTAGCAAATGAGGGAATCTGAAGGAGTACAGAAACCAGGATACCAGTAAACTGGGTTTCACATTATTTCTCTTGCCTTATATGATGATAAGGTGACTCACTGACCCAAAAGATGGAAAAATATCATAGGTTGATGAAAACAGGCATTAATTAAGGAGTATCTACCTCTCCCCACATTATTTATGTATTATTTATTTTAGGAAGGGGACAAAAAATGTGTTTCCTTGTCATATGTCACATCTTTCCAAATAATATTGATTGCAACCTTTTCATCAGTATTTGTAGCTTTTTTTGTCAGCTTCAGCCTTTACTTCTCTTGCAGCCTACCTTCTGTTACTATCCCACTGCAGCTTCTAAAGTTTTACAAATCCTTGTATGTTCTGGTCCTTGAATATTGTTATGCTTCTGTTGCCACATTCCTTCCATCCAATATATACAGGTGCAGTGCTGTTCATCCTCATGTACCATTGCAGCACCTCTGAAAATCATATGAAATGTTAGGGGAAAAAATTTGATTAAGAATTAGAGAAAATTTGCTTTTTATCCAGCATAGTTTAGCTAGTGGGTGATTAAAGTATATAAGGTATTGTTAGCTGTGTGAGTAAATGTTTATCCTACTGTTTCATATGTGTGTTTTCATCCTGTTCTAATTTCCAAATTACAAAGCAGAATACTTCTGCTGCTGGTCATTAATGATTTACATGTTATTAAGTGAAACACTGAAGCCTCATTCATTAGGTCACATAGGTGTAACTTCATCGGCCAGTTTGTCTGCATAAATTACCTATATGTTTTGACATTATTGCATATTTTGCCTTCATACCCACAGCTGAATGAAAGGCATGAAAGGGCCCCAATGACTCCCTGCTCCGGAGCATACAAGCAGATTGAGAAGTGTATCATCTGCACGTGTTACTGCAGCAGCCTTCCCTTTGTTGTCAAACTCGACTCGGATTCATTCCAAAATATCGAAGTCCAAACCTAATTTCTGGCAGGACCTGGAGGATCGAATATGTCTCCTTGGCATTCATTTGCTGCGAGAAAGCCTCAGAAGCACAATGAATGACAGCCAACCTGATTATCAGTTTCAGTGAGTGAAGGTCAGGAAGTGTAACATCTGCCTCGCTGGTGCTTGCCTACATATTCATGCGCAACTTTCCGCTCATCCAGAGGTCACAAAAATTCGCAGAATGAACAAGATCCCACTGGAATCCTCTGCTTCCATAGACATTCAGACAGATAATTTTTTCACTTGTTAAGTAAGACTCTTTTTTTTTTCAATTTGACTGACTGAAGGAGCTACATAGGTCAAAATTGATTTTTTTTTTTTAATTGCATGATGTAAGGATAAGGAGGAGGAGGATGGCAAAATATTTTTTCTGCCTTTTACAGCACTTGCTGATTCACTGAGACAAGAAAAATTACTATCATTTCCATAGTCCCTTTCCTATGAAAAAAAAAACCAAACAAAAAAAGCTGCCTCAGGCATTTTGGATCATCATGTCATATAAAATAACATAGCTCTGTCACGGATTAACACTGAAAACCTGTCCTTCTATACTTATAAAAAACAAAACTTCAAAATGCCAGTTATAAGCCCTATGATTGAATATGTAATTTCTACAACAAATCTCAAATGCTGTTGAAAGTCCACTACTTCCTATGCCATGATCTAGCAGAACAATGTAGTCTCACCATGAAGGACTTAAAAAAAAATGGTTTTGTAATGCAATTTTTAAAGTTTAACCGCATATTGCACTACTGAAATGAGTCTGCCCCCAAATTTTAAAACTTGAAAAGATAATTTTGAGTTTAGAGAGACCAAATACAAAGGAGTTTCAGAACACATGTTACAAAGGTCAGACTCTTTGGAAATCTGGAAACATGGGACACAGTAGGCATGAAATAAATTATAACAAAACAAAACAGTGACAAAACTGGGTATTTTTTCAGCTGACACTCATTAGATTTATGTTTTAATTATTTTGGTTTCAAAAACTCTTTTAATAGTTTGGGACAACATTTCTGAAGTTTGCTGAAGAATATTCCCTTTAATAAACTACGTGGAAGTCATTCAGTGCATCTGCACATTTAACACACCTCAAGTAAATTAGTTTTCGTGATTCAACAGCCTGGACATGGATTTCCATACAGCGGGCAGTGGAGCCCAAGTGGCCGAGTTAGTGCTGCTCTGTATTGAGTACTTTTTCCACCATGTTGCTGGAAGGTGGCTGCATATTTTAACAGCCTCCTCAGCACCCCAACAGTGTCAAGCAACCCTTCAACACCACGAAATACAACCGTTGTTAAAAACAGGAAAGACTACAGACTTCTTATTATACATAGTTTTTCTAATAGCCTTTCTCTTTCTTGAGTTATCTCCATGTTCTCATTCCATTTCATGCTTTTCCAGTATTACTACAAAACAGCACAATTAGGGGAAAATTCTACTCACCACCACAGGAGATAAAGTGCTTTAGGCTCATCACGGAGACTCTAAAAGAGATACGAAAAAAATCGTATATTTGTTAACCAAAACTAAGCACCTAACAGCTAGAAAATTTTCAAATTTGACATAGATGCATTCCTGTTTTTTCACTAAGTGCAGTTAGATTATCGTAAAAACAGACTGTGAAAGGCATAAACAAAGGAAGACATTAGTAGTTGTATAAGGTAACTCCAGCAGATTGGTTGGAAAAATGAGTTTCATAGAGATGGGTGTAACGTAATTCAAGATCTGCCCGAAGCAACAATAAAAAAAGATAAATTTCCTTTCTCAGCCAAATTTTATATTCTTACAAGAAGTTGATAGTTTCTATCAATGCATTATATTAGTTAAATGCAACAGAACCAAGAGACATCAAGATGAGACACAGGGATAAGGTCACATCTCCATTTGCTGTAGACAGAGAACAAAAAGCACAGCAAGAGACATGCTTTCCATGCAGTCAGAGTGTGCAAAGCAGAATACTTCTTCCTTACTTATCTAATGTAATTTCACACATACACCATACAGCTTGTGAGTGCTCTGAAAACTGAAGGATGAATTTATTTTATTAAACAGGGGTAACTTTCAACTCACAAGGTCCTTAATGCACTCCACAAAATTTCATGAAAATTTTAATTCCAAGGAAAGATATTTTTGTTCTTCATTTACAGTAAATTACATGAATGGCATATTCCTTTAATCTTTATCCTCCAAATAAAATAATGAACAACCTTAATGAATTAGTAAATACTAAGTGTTTGTTATTAATGATCATTCTCTTGGCATTGTCCTGGATTATATCAAGTGTTTATTAGAGCAAAAAATAATCAAAGTCATGATTAATAGTTGTGTTTATTATAGTAAATTCTAATTAGTCTATAGAAAGCATGCTTCACTGTTGTAACTACTTATATAAATACAGCATAAGAGAAAGACATATAACATAAATAAACCGAAGAATGCAATTGCAGGAGCCATCCTGGCTCCGCAATATTTCAAAAATGTTCTATTTAACAAGGATTACTCAGCTGGAAAAGCAACAAAGGAGAAAAGGCAACTACATGAGAGGAGGAGAGAGGAGGGAGGAGAGAAAAATGTTTCAAAGTAGAGCTGAAGAACAAAATTGGGTGAAAGACAGGAAGGAGAAACAGCTGCAAGAAGCAGAAAAAATTTACACAACAGAAGAAAGTGCCCAAAACCTGTTGATTACTCTGTCTTCTAGTTGACAACTACATCCGTATAGCTGATTAACTACCCTTCTGTCTGATGACTTCTCCTTGTTCCTGTCCCAAATGTTGTGGGGTTTGGGGGCTGGAAGTGAGTTTTCATAGAAAGGCTACATGAGATTTAAGCATGCTGGAGGGAAGATCTTACATGTGGCCCGTTTCGTCACCCATTTCCAATACAGGAAAAATACAGCTTTGGCTTGATACCGCTTCACCCACTTCCAATACAGGAAAAATGCAGCTTTGGCTTGATTCCCCTTCACCCACTTTGTTGCGTGCAGAAGCACCTTCTGGCATAGGTTGACCGCTGACTGGCTAGAGCCCGAAGACAGTCTTCAGCTTAACTACAGGCACAGATAGCATGGCTGGTCAGAGAGCCAGCAGAACATTTTTTACTGGAAAATTAATTATACAGAAAATGGTTTCTCCAACAACTTTTACAGTGAAAAAATTGCTTTGTACAAGCCTCTTAAAAGATAATAATTTTATATCAGTGATAATCCTTTAGAAAAAAGACATTTTATCTGTTTTCATACAAATCTTCATTTTTCTTTATTGTTGAAAAAGTGTAACTTCTGAGTAACATCAGTGAAGGCATGGAAGATGTGCTCTTGAGCAATGGCCCATTGAAAAATGAAAAAGTAGATGAGCTCACTACTCTGTTAAATAAGAAATCACTCTCTTACTGCCGGAGAGAAATCGAACAGTCATAGTCATTTGCCAACTTTCAAAAAGCAGCTCACTTCCATTATTTAAAATTAGATTACTAAGCGTTTCTTTCCAGAATTGTAACTTCTGGGACCAATCTCTATACACACCATCTTTAAGACTTCGTGTAACAGCTATTTTTCCTTTAAAACAACCAAATTAACAATATGTATTTTGTTGCCCATTTCTAGGACTGGAAACCTTATCTCATAATCATTTTATAAATATTTTTATATACTTCTCTTTATACTCCAGCCACTATTTTTTGTCAATGAAATGCATGGGGGGTGTAGGCCCCAGCCTGGCATAAGCAGTCAGGTAGGAAAACTTCTTGCTCTCTCAAGGCTTTTGGGCCAGTATATCTGTCAGCATGATATTTGCCAAGCAAAATCCTGAGTCGTATTTGAGCACAATTTTTGTTCTAATCCACAAGACCCTCACTCATATATTTAACCTTAAACATTTCAGAGGAGCTGGGCAGGTTGCTGGCAGTACACGCTTACTTGCTGACTCATGACCAGTGTAGGAGATGGCGTGGGAATGTAGCCACATATCAGATGAATACATGGTGTATACTCTTAGGAAACGGTTTCGTTTTAAGGTTTATTTTAGTGAGTAACATTTTCAGAAACATAATCTGATCTTAGTCTTAATGTGTGGCACAAAATACACCTTTTACTTTAAGCCAAATAATATGTAAGGAAAAATGACTCTAAGCTAAGCATTCTGTTAAATCTAAAAGTCTTCAGTTGAGTCATTTATATGCAGTGCATGAGGTCAAACAATTTACTTTTTTATGGTTAATTACAACTTTTGAAGGAAACTAAAAGGCCTTCATATTGTGTGTCTGCTAATAATTACCAGTAATGTGATTAAATTCATGTTTAATGCTTATCTAAATTAGCTCATTATCTTGTATGGATGTTTGAAAACCTCTAAAGACTGAAAAATATTCAGCTTTCATTATAGTCCTGATACTGATCTCACAGACTGTGGCTACCATATTCATTACTCTCTGTATACATAGTGCTGTATGGAATATCACTTGTTTCAAACCAGTTATTATGCAAATCCCAAGATCTTCTTGCTTGCCACTCCCCAGTGACAAGGAAATCTTGTTTGGCTTAAATAATCATTTGGGAGCCATTTACACTGTGAATGAATATTACAGATTTTGTATAGTAAGGAACTATATTTTCTTTCATCAGAGTGTAACAGGAAATAGCAAACATCAATCAGAAGAGCAATTTGTTTCCCTACAACTAAATTCTGGTGCCTCGATACTTTTTTCTGGTGTATACATTACTAGATGAAAATAACAGACTGGTCTCAGTTAGTCTTGTTTATGCTGCCTATTTTTCTTATACTGAGAAGCTTCTTATCACAGGCTGATTTCAGTAACATTAATCAGAGAGGTAAGTGCATCTGATAAGAACTACAATAACCTGGTTGCTATTCTTTCCCCCTAAAGAGAGTGTAAGAAAAAATGTAAAAGAGAAATATTTTCTGAATCATTAGGTATAAAAAAAATGATAAAACTTATATCTTGTAAAACCATAGCAGACTCATAATTACATATCAATATATTATAATTTTTTTTACAAAGATGTGCAATTATATACTTATATAACTTTAAAAGTATTAGAGATATACAAAATGTATTGATTTTCTTTTCTGTATTTGTTTTAATGCAACAATATTTTTTCTTATTCTGCATGGCTGAAAAAATATCTGAAATTTTTTTTCAGCTTTCATGGGATCAAAGTTTAATCTGTATATGAAATCCAGGTTTTAGACCAAAAATTCTTTACAGTTTCTTCAGACCCATTGTTTAAAGCATAGCTTTATGGTCATACATTATTTGTCAACATGTTATAATAGTCCTCTTTTAAAAAAATAAATTTTATATCAAGCATTTTGTAACTCCATTTCATGGAATACTGAGTACTGTATTGAAATAAAAAAATAAAACCAAACCAAACTTCATGGCATCCATTAAAATCACAAATTAAGATATAATTAAGTAGATTCCTGCTGGCAAAGCATTACGACAAATTAATAGAGGAAAGCTTTTTGCTCTAACTTCTCCATAATCAGAAGAACATTAACTGTATTAATAGTGCCACATTAAAATATCTAGCTGTAAAAAATTTTCATCATTCAGAACTGCTGACACATGGGTTTGTTATTAGATAAGCCTCCAAACTTTTAGATGCATGTTGTATTTGCTCATTCTCCTCCCTAGCTATTTCTAAGAAATACTCATTTCATGAACAAATTTAGTAACCAGTTATTAAATCCTTATTGAAGTGAAGAGTAGTTAAATCTCTTCCTCTTTACTACCACTGATTCCCACATTTTCAACAATTTTTCCTCAGAATAGATGTTGTAGGTTGCATTTTGTTTAATAGCCTGAATCATTTCAGAGCCAAAATGCAAGACCAAAAGAAGCCTGTAGTTAAGCAAAACAGATTCTGTTGTTTAGTAACCATTAGCCCTTCAGTCATTACAATTAAAACATGATCCATATAACCACAAAAAAAACCAAAAACAAAAAAACCAAATATTAATCCTCCATCTGATGGAGGCAATTTATCTTCAGTATCTGTAAATTTCAAAGCCAGGATCATTCCACATCTATGATAAACTATCTATGATAAACTGTCAAAACGAAGGCTTCCTATCCTTGCTGTGTAGGTCACTAGCACTTGAGGTAATTGAGAATGCCTCACCGCTGGCAATTAGGAGCAGTCTCTTACGCTTCTTTGAAACACTTCAATTTAGATGCAGTGGTTGCTTCAAGAATTAGTGGAATTCACATCAGTATCTTCTTATTCCCTCCCTTCAACATAAAATTTTAATAAAATGGAAAGACTGGAATCTTGTGGTTCTTCCCTGGAAAGGATAATTTCTGTTTTCCTCATTAAAACATTCTCAGGCATTATGGCATTTGTGGGACCCAAAGCTTTCCCTGAGGACAAGAGTCCATATGTATTTTATTTCCAGGTTCAATTTTCATTGCAAACAGCTAGGTTATGTCCTCTTTTTGCTATCTGTACAATGTAATCATTCATATATTAGAAATAGTGTATATACGTTATCCTTCAAGTAAATTATTCCAAGTCATTCCATTTGTGTGGTTAAGTAGCCAGGAAAACACATAACTAAAAGTAATGTATTCTACACAGGATGTAAAGTATATTGCTCTGACTCAAGCTTGCATTTGTATTTGGATGGACTCAGGATAGTTTGGGTTGGAAGGGACCTTTAAAGGTTGCCTAGTCCAACCCCCATGCAATGAGTAGGGACATCTACCACTAGATCAGGTTGCTCAGAGCCTCATCTAACCTGACCTCAAGCGTTTCCAGGGATGTGGCATCTACCACCTCTCTGGGCAACTTGTTTGAGTGTTTCACCACGCTCATTGTAAAGAATTTCTTCCTTATATCCAGTCTAAATCTACCCTCTTTTAGTTTAAAACTTTTCCCCCTTGCCCTGTTGCAACAGGTCCTGCTGAAAAGATTGTCCCCATCTTTCTGATAAGCCCTCTTTATATATTGGAAGACCACAATAAGGTCTCCCTGGAGCCTGCTCTTCTCCAGGCTGAACAGCCCCAGTTCTCTCGGCCTTTCCTCAGAGGAGAGGTATTCCATCCCTTGGATCATATTTGTGGCCCCCTCTGGACCTGCTCCAACAGCTCCATGTCTTTCTTGTGTTGAGGGCTCCAGAGCAGAACGCAGGACTCCAGGTGGGGTCTCACCGGAGCAGAGTAAAGGGGCAGAATCCCCTCCCTCCACCTGCTGGCCATAATTCTGTTGATGCAGCCAGGATATGGTTGGAAATGGAAAAAGAGCTGTCTTTCACCCCTGTATTTGTCAGCTTTCATAATGGTAAATGAAAGCATTACAACCCTACAATCTAATCTCCACCTGGAATCTTTCTGTCTGCCATCAGGATGCTAGAGACCCCTCGCACTGCAGGGGTCTGGCAGCTCCCCAGTGCTGTTACCTTCTCTGGCTCAGCAGGCGATGGACCGGAGGCTCCTACTATCTCTCTCCTTCCACCCTGTCTTTGGGGTAAAGAGGCCAGCCACTGCCATTGCTTGGCCAGCCCCTGCTTGTGCATGCACACCTAAACACGCCATGGCAGTGAGGCTGTGCAGGGATCCAGATTACCAGTTTATCCAGGCACAGGGGGTGAGGTCTCTGGAAATGAGAGACCCGTCTCCCTTCTTGCCTGGCTTTCAATCCAGCCTCAAATCCCATTTCTCACTCTGCATCTTCCTATCAGATTTTGGAGCCAGGGAATCTGGTACCAAAGTAAGCATGATCCCACGTACAACTTTTCTGTTAGAAAAGACTCACAAAGTATTTTGCACATTGAAGAAAAATCTCAACTGCGGCCAGATACCCAGTTTTTCATTAATCTACCATAGCGCTTTTCAGTAAGTATTGTTTGGCTTCTCCTTGGCTGGTATACATAGTACCATGGTGCCTAGGAGACTTTTCCTTGGTCTACATGAGGGGAGGAAGTTGACCTTTACATATATTGGGAAGCCTACACAGAATAAGCGTGTCACACTCTGTGATGCACAAGAGATGCTCAATCTCTGTTGTGAAATACTGGGGAAATGCATGGAGACACAGGTTAATGTTATAATACAGAAAATCAAAATATTTCCATTCATTTTAGAAAGCTGACACCAAAATAAATTGGATTTGTATTTATTTGAAATGCTTATGCTTTTTTTTCCCTAATAATAATATAAAGGAAATATTATGAATACAATTTCAAGAAATCCTTAGATTGTGTGAGAAATGTGAATCTTCATTTGTTGTCCTCTCTCAAAAAGACAAAACATATTTCTAAAAACTAATTTCTAGATAGATTATACTTTCACTGTTGAAAAGCCTTTGTGATTTTTCCCTTACACATAAACACTTCTTCCAAAAAGATCTTCGTAAAGTTTTCTGAAAAAGTATTCATTTTATACACTGCTAATACAAAATTGACTAGTTTGACTTATTTCCATATTTATAAAAATACTACGATTGCCAAAACAGGATTGTAAGGAGATGTGTTTTAGAGGCTGACTCCTCTAGTTAGTTTTCAATTCTATCAGCGTTCATGTAAGGACCATTTGTACTGAACTGCCAGAGAACACATCAAAGAACATTTCCTGCTGTTACCAGCAAGAATATCTATCTTACAACCATACTGGAGCCTGGAGTTTATCTATTTAATGGAATAGCGTGTTTTCACTTCTAAAGCTTGATCACCCACTATACACTTTTACTGCAAAATGAGACCTTAGGCTCTTCTTTCACTAATGAATATGCAGTGATTCACAGAAATCATTTTTCTTCTAACCATGTACAGTAAGTACATACTTGTTAATAGCAAAGAAAGGTTGAAATTACTTTTAAATATGACTGAAAGTAACTTTTTCCTCTGGGATTTTTTTTTAATCTGTCAGAACAAAAATATGTTCAACTTTAAGATGTTACTTATTTTATTCAGGAAGTAAATATATATTTTATGCAATTAAGCAGATTGGGGGGGAACATGACTTTTTATCCAAATTACAAGCAAGTAGATGCCAAGAAAAGGGTTGAATCATATAGTACAGAATAGATAGAACATTTAAACATATAAGAACTACTTAATTTTGGACCATTAAACAGGTGTAATATATACATTTTTCTAAATGTCATATGAAAGTTAATGAAAATATTTATGCCTTATGTAAAAAGGTTTTGGTACAGCTGACAAAATCATCAGGAAAAATGTTTGCTGCTTCAACTGCTCCATTTCTGCAAATATGTTTGTGGAAGAAAACAAGAGAATTCAGAAATGTCACACTATATCTGTGTAGCTAGTGGCTATTTGGCTCTGATCTGGCATGCATTAACAAATCTGAAAGATGTGCAGATATTCATTTGCAATTCAAAATGTCTGCATAACGATATCACTCTATAAGAAATACAATCTAATATAATAAACTATCATTCAATAATGACTTTGATAGTTTAGGAATGTTGATTAATGTAGCCTTCTGTAAAAAAATAAATAAAACTGGGATAATTAATCACTTACAGAAACTGTAAGCGACTGTGTGTGGGTATATCTTCTAGCCCTTCTTTAGCAGTAACAGGAATCCATGTTTTCATTTACTCATCATCAGGGGTGGGACACGTACCAGCAATTCCAGTACCTTAGTACCATTCATTCATGTATCTATATGAATAACATCCTGCACAACAAGTATATCAGTAATAGATGTGCCAAACAAAAGGGAAGCCAGTGTGCCATGGTTACTTTAGGAGTAATCATCTGGTCCGCTTTGACTCTTCGGATCTCACTATTTTGCCAGTATGTGCACAAGTTTTCTTTTTAATTTTCAAAACAAGTAATGGGATCTTCCACTGAGAAAGAGCACCTGCTTCTTTGTATTGTACATTCCAGAATATGCAAAATACACGTATGTATAAATGACTACAAGCAATCTCTGTCTAGCTATGTGTCTGAAATACAGACACAAGTATTTTCTTTTCCTTCTATAGAAGAGAAAGTGCCACAATCTTACTGCGGACTTGATATGTTATTCTGCCACAGAGACGAAACCTGCTGGGATTAATGGGAAATGCATAAGAAAGTTGCCTCAGCCTCCTAGCACTGCTGAGCCTGTCGTCCTAACACTAGTAAATCTGGAGCTGCTACCGTCAGTCCTCCATACTTAGAAGGAAAAAAGGATACACTTTGAATGCTTACATACTGCTGTACGAAACAGAAATAGCAGAAACAAGTAGTACACTCATGCCTGTTGCTTCAAACTTGTGAAGCACTTAGTGTCTTCACAAGTGATACTGTTTTCTGTAACTGAAATATGGCAAATGGAATGAAAAGGAAACAACACAATATTTACTGGGGATGAAGTTGTCTGCATCTCCAAGGCATTTGACAAATTAACATCCTAATACAAGATACACTAACAGCCTCCTTTGCAAAAGTTGCCTTTTCGTAAGTTTTTAGCAAAATGCTCCACAGTCTTTGGGGTGAGAAGAGGGAAAAGTGGTTGTCCATACTTTAAAGTAAACAAACAAAAAAAAGGGATTAGGATGGGAACTATTAGAAGAGAAACAGGATTGGTAGCTGGTGTGAAAAAATGGGAGACAATGCACAAAAGATCCATGGATCTGGTAAATATAGAGAACTGGGGAAAAAAAAGGTAGTAATTGAGAAAGCACAAAATTAGGTTCATGTGTGAAGGACATTCAAACAATATTTGAACAAGGACCTAGGCCAGGAAAGAAGGGGAGAAAAAATGAGTCTGTCAAGACAAGGAGACTAGACACAAAAATCTTGAATAAAGGACTGAGACGAAAAACCTTAGAAGGAAGAGCACAAGCTGAAGAGGGACCTTTTGATTTGCTACTTGGGAACATGGGACCACAGAAAACTTGGTAGTGGAGGAAGAGTTGCCTGTGCTGTGAAGCCAATGGGAAAGTGGTGGAAAGAGAAGGTGGCTAGAATAGGCAGAGGCATAATGGGTCTGATTTAGCAAGGATGACAGAAACTTGTGATATTCAAGTGCTTGGAATGAAACCCTCAACTTTCCACACACATCTAAATTGCTACCTCCATGATCAGTTTCTAGTTTGGGTGTGTAATCCAGATGCATCTCAGCCAACCACTGGACAGAAGTGGCATGTGGAAGAAAATTGGTGAGATGGACTTGGACGAAGCCCTAGCATGCACAACGCAGTCGGTCCTAGACAGCAGAGGGACCACGACCACACGATGCACCAAGGATAGAAGCTGTCCTACAGTCCTACCTCAGCTTCTTGGCATGGAGAGTCTAAGTGAATACAGGATCCTGTGCAAAATCAGCATAGAGATTCATTAAAAAAAGTTACATAGAATCGAAGAGGAGCATAAAAATTATGAGTACACTTAACCATTCAATTTCCTATGCAATACATTTTAGGTTTGTTACAAGATTTGAAATGTGCTACTACCAGAACATCTGTTTACAATGCTTCAAAATGATGCTTACTGTAGCATTTGCCTAAAGCTATCAGTAGATATTTATGAAATGCACCGAGTACGTCCAAGTGTACCAGTAACAGTTTGTACACAAAATGGTGAGCTGCTACTATTGTTAGTTACCCTGTTAGATCCAGTAGCAAACATCCATATAATGGCCTTAGTATGTTCCAGCCATGCAGATACTTGTGATATGTCATTTCTTGGTTTTCATTTCCTTTTTGAATCGAATTATGAATCTGAACCCTCTCCACAAAATTTAGTTATATTAACGAAAAAAAAAGAGAAGTAGGAAATCCTAGATCCACAGCTAATCTCATGCCTAATAAAAATACTACATCTCTAAATGATATAAGGTGAATATTAAAATATTTTGAAGCATCACAGAAATCTGCGTGAAGTTCTCCATTATTTTGCATTAAAAGGACTGTGTGAACAGTACTGTCCTAGTCAGCCACGTTTTCCCAATCTGCTTTCATACATGTACCTGCTCAGAGACCAGATCCCTCAGTTTCTGTACATGCAAGAGCCCAGAAATCAGAATCTCTGACTTCTATGGTAAGTTTCTTTCACCATTACTTATTCTTCAGTCAAGATCATGTGTCTTTATCAAGAGCTAAAAACTTGCCCCCTTGTTCTCTTTCTCATCAGCATTTTACTTTGTTCTTCAGCAGAGAAACTCCTACTTGAATGAACTTCCCTCCTCTTTCCTCCCTATTTGTGATAACTGAGCTGTTCCAGCCCTGGTAATATCCCCAGCACACATTCCATCTTCAGCAATTATTTATAATATCAATTGCCTTGTTTCGTTGTTGTCTGGTTTGAGTTTTTTTGCTTGGTAGCTTATTCTGAGTAGTTATGTTGTGTGATAGGCAGAGCACTTGCTATCACGTACGACTTGTTAAGAAACACACGAGCCCCACAGACTCTGTCAGAACTATTCAGTTGCAGAGATCTATAGTCTGAATGACCACAAAGTCTAATCAAAGCAAAAACCAAGAGTATAAAGAAGCAATAACAGTAATAACATAGTATCAGAAAGGGTGATCTTCCTTACTGCTATCAACAACTACAGTCAGATGTAACCAATACGAAAATTAACATGGAATGAAAGAAAGCTTTTTTTCTCTTTTTGATGATGCTGAGGTATTACATTTTGATTGTTGACTCATTCTGTTTAATTTTAAAACCAGGATTTAGATATGGTTTACATTAGATTTACCATAAAACTATTCTATCATTAGTAACCAAACAAATATTTTATTTTTCATAGTGATGTAATATCAAACATTTTTATATTATTGACACATTATAGCTTAAAAAAAGGGTTTTTTCACTTCTCTTCCACTGACTTCCTTATTTTTTTGTCATATTTTACCTGCTTCTAATCAGAATTTGAACATTCTTCCCTTCCCTTCATACAGCTAGTCAGGGACCACCAAGGGGTGGAAACAAGTGCCCACACTTCCCTCTGATTTCAGCTACTATAAAAAAAAATAGTATTTCGCAATGAAAAACTCAATTGGCTATTTTTGGTCAATTTAAATCTACTTTCAACTTGCTAGCTACTGACTGTAAATGGCATGCATCAAACCAAAGATTGTATTTAATGTAAGAATGGTCAGAGTCATTGCCCGCAACATTAAAAGATGTGCAGAATTCAACAACCCCTGGCTAAAAATTACTTTTATTTCTGTGTTGAAGTTTAAAAAAATAAAAAGTTAAAGGTTTTTACAAAGCAAACGTGTATATCCCATACTGCACCCGCTGAGTGAGACCAGGCACTGCAGTCATGAAGCCAGGTTCCCCAACACAAGACATCAAAGTCATCGCAGTAAGTGAGGTCAGATTTTTATACTCTCCAGCTTTTACAAGCCCTAGGAAACTTTGGCCTTCCACTTCTATGACATAACTGGGCTGGATACATTTATGCTTCAGAGCACTGTGACATGAGTCCGCTGTTACGCTTTTCTCCGTAACTCTGAACACAATGCCCTATCAATCATGTCAAAATAGTCAACACACTCCTTTAAAGCTACTACCTTTTAAACCATTTTCCCTAGGTTTCTATCCAACTGGCTTCATGCAAAAAGTTTTTGAAATTTTTAACCTTATCTTTTGATTTTCGTGTCCTTAATATTAATGTTTTTGAGATTCAGTCAAATGGTGAGATTTCTGTCCTAGGGTGCAGAAGTAAAAACCAAACTATTTTCTCAAGTTAATCTATCTGCAAATTTTGTCATCAGTGAGAAATTTTTGGAGGAGAAAAAAGGAAACATTACCTATCTAACTAAACCATTTTCTACAGGGGATTATTCAAATTCCTTTGCCTCCTGTACAATACTTATTTAAATCCTCAGTAGTACAGTTATTCAGATCAGCAAGAATTAATAGAATCATAGGATATTATTTGTATACACAGAAACTTTCATCAACTAAAGGGAATTATGTTGCATAACTTAACACTTTGACAAGAAATAGCAAATATTTCACCATAATTATGATCAATAAGATTATATTAGTGTACTATGTACACTTGTGATTGAAAGCATTCAAAACTTGAATTTGAAAAAGAAAAGCGAATACATTTGAGTCAGAAATTGCCTAATACAAGACGGTATCACAAGTCTATAAAAACACCTCTGCCCCCGAAAATAGGAGGAGATAAGAAAAAAAAATTCAATCTCTCTCAATAATGTGGTTTAATGATTCAGGTTATCTACTACACCTTCCTCTGGGTATTCACTATTTCAAATCCGTTCTTTTTCTATTCAGTAAGTGTTGAAGCATACAATAACTTCTAGCCTTTCCCTATCATTTCATTTTGTTATAAGAAGTCAGAGTGGATACTTATTAAAGATTCTGATCATCATCCTATTCACAAGGATACTGATTTCATGAAGCTGTTAATAAAGAAATGAATGAGCAGTAAGACCTTAGATTTTGTTGATCAGTGAACTTTTTTATACTTTACATTTTCTCCATCTACTTCTATGAAATGCATTCTTAAAATATATTTTTCATTAAAATCTTCTAATTAGTTCATTTTCTATTATGTTCATTTCTTTACCAAATATTAATAACATTTCTGAAGTTACTCTGTTCCATACACCATAAATATACTAACCATTTTCACAATGTAAAGTATTTCATCAAATGTATGTCCTCAGGAAAGTTACTTGACCAGAATGAAAAAAAAAAAATCTGAAAGAATTGCTTTTTGCACTATAGCTGAAAAAAACGCAATCAAAACCAGCCTTATTTCTGACCAGTAACTGACTTTGCTGCTGAACAGAGTTCTGATATCCTTGCGTCATTCAAGCAGAATATTCACTGACATACAGAACATTTGTTTCTGTGAACAACCTTGTTTAAGTTTTAATTCCTTACACAAGTTGTATCTTGGATGTTAACCACAATGTAAACTTTAGTCCATGAAGTTCATAGGTATCCAAATTAATGAATCAAAGACTTGCCTTTATTTATCATTCACCCAGAAAGAAGAAAGTCAATGCAGGTATAGCATCTTCACAAACCAAAGAAAAAAAAAGTAAAGAAATATATTGGTAGTCATCACTGCTGGTAAACAGCATTGTGTTGGAAAGACGACTAGAGTTTTGAAAATTTCAAAAATTATGAGCACAAATTACATAGATATGCAGAAGTATTATAAGAATACATTATTGGTCAAGAAGTGAATATGGCAGATTCTGGTTTTTATTATACATAAGGGTTGGAGTTTTTCAATCATTTTAGTGACAGCTGAAGGTGCTTTGGAAGGTAGCTGTTTTCTTACACAGATGTTCTGTAACAGTCGTACTTGTAGTACTTGGTCATGAAGGTTTGTTAGTATACTTATAAACAGGAAACCCTATCAATGGCCCAAGATATTTGCCTCCCATGTGTTTACAAAAGTATCATCACTTTACCGTGAGCAAAATGTGCATGCACAAAGATTGAGATACCCAGCATAATAAGAAGGTACAATTCGGAAGATGACACATCACCAACCATTATTGTGTTATGACCTAATTACATTATCTTTGAAATAACACCCTTCTGAATATGAGTCATTTAAAAGCAGTTAGTCAAACATTTCATTTTCAAACTGTCTCTCAATAGCAAAGGTTTTATTCTCTATTATAATTCTCAGTGTAGTTTATTATCCCAAGACAGAGAGTCCATAGAACTAAATTAACTGTGTCTTTGCAACTAATTTTCAAATTTAAAAAAACCATATTGTACCTTTCATGGGACATTTAATCTGTTCATTTATTAAAAATTTTGACCCCACAAGTATTTTCCCCAGTTCAATTAAAAATCTATTATAATATTAGGCCATGCATCAGTGTCATGTAATCATCACTACTCAACACAAGCCAAATATAATGGATGAAAGCTGAGTAAACCTTAGCTTTAATTTCATTAACACAGTATGAAATTTTTGTAGCGAACACGCTTTCCCCTTTCTTTCAAATTTTTGCAAGCAGATTTCAAATATTTATTGTTATTTTTGTCTTTCTGAGCACATACCTGCTCCATACCCTCACTGGTGAGCACCTAAGCTTCACAAGCCTGTAAGAAAACATAGGTCAAATGTTTGGAGCTAAACATTATGTAGGACTACAGAGCGAACAGGAGTGAATGGTCCCATATGTGTTTACATGTCCATTTTGCTTTTGCCCCTGTTTTGTTCTAATCTGCCACTTTCAAACTGTCCAGAGGCTGACTATATCAGGTTTGATACTCTCTCCTTCTGCGCCTATCTTCCATGTCATCACTCCATGCCCCCGTGTAAGAACAACACATATTCAGTGTCACGTTATAATAAGATAAATGTGGATTTGTGAAGCAGCCCTCTCCTTATTCAAGATGTATGGCAGTATCAACAACAAAACTACCGAAAGAGAGGACAGAAAGGAGTTCCAGCTGAAGCTTCCAGACCAGGACAGATGCATAGCTCTGACGAAGGCTGCAGTTCCCAATGTACTTGCAGGGGACAGAGAAGAGGCCAAGGCTTATGGGACATGCACTGTGGGAGAGTAGGAAGCCTTGACCACTGCTGGCTCAGTTGCCAGGCAATGACAATGAGTGCTGAGGTAGCTGGTGCATGTTCGTGGGTCACAGTGTAGAGGTCTTCACCTGAGTGAGCACAAGCAAAGGTCAAGCTGGTCAAGTTACTCGGCAAGAATTTCTTAAGAGGTCCAATGTTGAACCCGATTGATCACAGTTCATTGTTTGTTGGCAGTCCAAGTGTATTGCAAACATAGCCCTGGGCAAAAACTTTCACGGGCATAAAGACAGGTAAAAATAATTCTGTGAAAAGTATGGAAACACCAACACAATTTTGTCTGAATTCTTACTTGTAGCCTGGGTTATGTTAGTTTTCCATTAATGAAACTGTCACAGCTTTTTATTTCTTTCCTCCTTCACCATCGTACTTTGAGTTATTTCCCCTCTGTTGTTGCTGCATGTCATTATCAATCTTCACTGCTCATTTATGATTAGTTTTCTAATAACCTTTCTTCCTCCTCTTTCTCCTCACTTGTCATTACTGCTTTTTTATACCTGTTTATTCATGCAGAGAGCACATTTGTAAGATCATTACCACCCTGCTTCCTTTCAAAAGGAATTCCATTGCCCAGATGCAAGCAGAAGTTTCAGATTCAATATTCGTTTTTGTGGCCTCTATTTTATTTTTACTTCTGGGGTCAAAAAGGGCTAACAGCCTTGTACCTTCTCTGTTTGCATTTGCAACACCTCAAAACTCTTCCAGAGAACCATGGATAAGTTCTAGTATTATGACAGGCTCTAAAACTTGCAGCTTTAATGTCTTGGACTTAATCACATGCAAGTGAAAAAACCCTTAAATTTCTATGATCTGTTGTAAAACTACTATCCAGATTTACATTTAGACAGTGAATGTTACTCAGGATAAACCATACCACACCTGATATCTTTAATAATGATAACATTTGATGTATGTAAAGGATTAGAGCAAATGGAAAGGGATTTGAATGCTCTGTGCACCTAGGACAAAACACTGTTTAAAGTTTTTAAAAAATAATGAACAGTGGTCAGCCATGGCAATTTCCAAAACTACTACTGCACTGATTTTGTGTTTATTATTAAGGAATTAATACCTAACTAAAAACATTTTTTTAGAGTACAGTTGCCCTACTGTTAGTTTGCACAGGACAGTTCTTTGCTGCCATTTTTGGTTTGGCTTTCTGCAATAAATTTCAGTGGACTAACCTGAAATAAGATGTTTCTACTGATTTGGAAGGTAACAAGAAACATGCTCCAAAGATAAGGTTCAACACACTGCAGTATTTGTTAGTTCTTCATAATATCTATAGGGAGTTTCCATTGTTTAAAGCATTATAATGCAAGAAAGCAGAGCAGGGAAAGGGAAGATTGTAGCTTGACCAATTTTAACTTTGAGAACTCCATGAAGGACAGCAGAAATATACCCATTTCAAAATTGAATTGAGCATTAACAGAAAACTAATCAGAAATAACTCCTGATGTTTCAACATCGGGTGTACCTTAAAGTGGATACTTCCTTGTGCTGCCCATGCGGCAATGGAGCTGCACCATTCTGTAGCGCATGTGAAAAGCCACTACAGAAAATGCAGCAGGGTTTTCAATAAAAGCCCTTTTCTAATTTTCTGTTATTTTCTACCAAACACATGGAGAGCACATAGGAAAGATAAAGTCTAACCAATAAAAATACCAAAAACCCCAATCAGGTGCAGGGAGTACCTGTTAGAATCAGTACTCTATATAAAGCAAATGCATGGTAACAGTTTTTTTGACATGCTTTTCATAAGGTTTTTTGATTCCTGCTGTATATAAACATTTACGAAATGACTGCTCTGATAATTGGACTGAAAATACAAATTTTACTAAATATGATGAAATCATTATCTGGTGATCCAACACACAGAAATCTTTCACTAAAATCTTCTTCAGTTACCACACTGCAAGAAAAAAAAGTGCCATAATTTATTAAAATAATTTGCATAATATATTGACTACTTTTTGTTGTAATACAAAATGATAATATATGTATGAAGTACATTTTCATCTTTTTACATTACATAGAATTTATGTTTGTACATCAGTTCTTTTTAGTGTTTTTTAAATTAAAATACTCAGCAAAAAACTCCACTCAAAGTTATTCCAGTGTCAGCATATATTAACTCTTACTTCCCTACAAAAGCCATAAAATTGTACTTTCTGCCAGCAGCCAGACTCCTGTGTTTTTTCATGTAATAGAAATAAATCTGGTTTGAATTGTCCGCTAAATTCTTTCATGCTTCTTGCTCTAACTAATGCTAATGACAATTTCCAGCGTTCCGAAAGACACCACAATATCTATAAATTACATACATAATGTGACCCAAAGCATTGGTAATAGGTAAATAATATATTCTAAACAATATTATTGAGATGAACAGTACATTATTTAGAGGAAATAGTTGATAAACATTTCAATAGAAGCTTCTTCATGAAATGTGACCATATTGAATATATGGAAAGTGCAACATAAAGTGTCAAATTTGATTTAATGATGTGTTCCAATCTAGTTGAAGAATACTTGTTTGACCTCAATAATATGTCCTAAAGAAAGGAGTGGGGTGACCTTACATCTGCCTTACAAGCGGTCAGTCAATGAAGACATCATGTCTTTGAAAGGGTAAAACAAATGCAGATGCAGAGGAAATTCTCCAGTGTGAAAATTCTTATGCAGAGGAAGTTCTCCAGTGTGAAATTCTTACCATCAAATAGATCACAGGTAAATATTGAAAAGAAAAAAAGTCAAGGGGAAATAATTTGAGGCCACAAGGTAGATGATTCTGAAGTATTAGAAACAAAGAAAATTTTAAAATAGATAGAGAAAAATTGGAAGGCAGGGAGAACAAAAATCACATTTAGTTCTGGCAAGTATGTGCAGTCAGCGAGGCAACATTGCCAGCTGGCTATCAGCTGTAGATGGAAATATGTTCTAACAACTGTTCTGGGTGGTTTGATAGTGAAACAATTTATTCTCTCTTCTAAAAAGGTGCCTATCTTAGGAAGAACCATATGTACACATCCACAAAAATCTATTCATTTTAGTGAAACTTATATTTGGGGAAGACTGGCTAAAATGAAGAAAGCTTCATGAATTCGGGAAATCACAGGCAGCCAGCGAAAACTATGTGCTTGCAGCAAACTTACCAGCTCTCACTTAGAGGGTTTCTGGAGAGCTTCCAAAGTTTCCCACAGAATTTTACCGGAATAATGTTCACCATGATGAGCCAACTTCTAAACCTAAGCAAAGAGGAACAACTCCACATATGATATGAACAAGGACGTCTATACTGTTTTTAATGTGGTTTCCAGCTAGGATTGTGTTAAAGAAAAAAGATCACTTACCATTTTCAAACATGGCACCTTCCTGGAAAAACTTGAGAACAAACGTTTGTAACTACTGAAGAATACTTGATAAAAAGAAAGATATACAGCAATAATTATTTGATTATTTATAATTCTGCAAGTAGATAACACTTAAGAACTGTTAATGGATTTTCCCTTAAAATTGCATATAGTACAGTGCATAAAACGTATTTCTTTAGGTGTTTTAGATATCTCTGAACAGCGGTATTTAGGAACAGATTTTCAAAAGCATAGAAACACCTATAAGCATCCCACTTTCTAGAGTCCATTGGAAGTGTGCTGTTTAAGGTCTTTAATGATTTTGAATATTTGTCCTTCACTGCAAGATTCAGATGTCATCAAAAAGTGTCAGAATTGTTGATAAAGCATCTTTGAACAAGCAGTATTCAAAGCTATTTAGCAGTGCATATTCGTTTTCATAACCGCTAGACTGCTGAAAATATATGATAACTAAAACTGAATATTTTCAAAGCAATCACATAATTAATTCCACTTCTCGAATATTGTCAGACCTATCCATGGACAAACAAAGGACTTAAATACCTTCCCATGTAGACCTAAGATTTCCAGCAACCTCCCTACTACTGTTCTCTACTTTCCTCAAGACGCACTGGAAACCACCAGCCTGAAGGCCACCAAGCTCCGCTTGTTTGTAGGATTTGAAGTTATCGTGCTGCTAGTGCACGTAAGCTAAACTTGTCTTTACTTTTTGAAAGCGTCTGGTCTTGACTTTCAAGGACTCAATTTCTGGCTTACAAAATTCTGGCCGATTTGCAAACATTGAACATTTGCAAACCTGCTTGTGCAGGTTGAAAAGAAAACCGGAGTTCCCGGTAGAGATGAGTAAGTCCACAACTCCAGCTAAGAAAACCAGTTTTTGTGTGATCATGAACTGATAACATGTTCCCTGGATCACCTTTCTCAAACTGCAGCCTCTGAAGAAGTTCTATTTCTGTCTCACCCTCAAAAGTCCCTGCTTGTCGTGTAGTTTCAGAAGCAGCTTTGATATGGGCCAAGGGACAATCTAAAGCAATTGTTGTTTCTTTTCCACAGCACCTGCTCAAGACTGCTTACTGCTTACTAAATTGAAAGGGGAAAGCATAAAAAATGACCCAAAAATGACCCACTTACAACTTTCTGATCATTTTCCCCAGCCTTTCATTATCCAAAGGGCTGAAATAATGTGTTCTATTTTGTAACCATCCCCGGAAAGCACAAAGAGGGGAAAAAAATTGTATGTTGTATTTTCTTTTTATATTTCAACATAATTCTTTTCCAGAGGTTACACAAAATGGACTTCTAAAGTCTTGGCTTTAGCGGCTGTACAGCGTGTGGCTCTTCCCCACTGCAAGAAAATGCAAATCTTCTTTGATGACTTTGTAACACCCAGTTTTCAGAACAGGCTGGGAGCAGAATACGGTGAAGACAGATAATAAAGCTTGATCTACCACGAAACAATACAAAAGGCTTTTGATATTTTCAAGATAGCACACTCTTCTCGCAGTGAGAGACTGAAACAGTTTGGAGGTTGAGCTTCCATCACAGCACAGATTTCAAAGCTTTTGAAAGTAATACAGTAGTAGAGACGAAACTAGCAGAAACGGCTTTCTTCTGAATTTATACTTTAAATAAGGGCGTACACGCTTGCAAAGTCTACAAGACACACTCCATTGCTAGAAATGCCTCTGCAGGGCTAACACTTTCTGTGTGACCTGTGGTTCTGATACACCTCTGCACTGGAATATTCTTTCTTTTAATTTAATTTCTCCCCACCCCCTGACAGCTGACTCAGGAAGACATCACTACTTCAGTTACATGCCAGAGATGTTTTCAAGCCTCAGCCCCTTCCCTGCATAGTGGTAAGAATAAAAACAAAACAAAAGAAAACAAAGACCCTACTATTAAAAATAGAAGCTAAGGTTATCATTTTTTTTACTGTAAATCCAGGATTTGGGCCCTGGATTTATTTACGTTGTAAGCCTTAGTCTGGACGTGCCCTTCCCTGCCCCCTCCCATGACATATGTGTTAGTTTGTTATATGCTTTGCTTGTGAGCAGGAAAGAAAATACCAGTTCTACTAATGTGATATTATCCAAGCCATACAAGACACATATTTTTTTATATAGCATTCATCCCACTTATCTCCAGTTCCCAGCCAGTCCAGGATGCTATCAGCAACCTTTATAAGTCTCCCATCTTAAAACAAAAATGTCTTTTTCCTCCAATTTGTCTGGGTTTTTTCATACTTCTTTCCTGGACCATTTCCCAGGCTCAAGTACTCTCTCTACATTGCTTCGGTTAATTACTTATATTTGATGGCCACCTCCGAGAGCCCTATTACTTACTGCCACTTGTGAACTGCTGTAATGTAAGGTGTTTGTCACTTACACCAAGGTCATAGCTAGCCCTGTTATCATTTGGTTGCATTCTCTATCTAGTAATATTGATGACGGTGTAGTATGAAACATTTTCAGCTCACACTGACCCCATACGAACAAGCACCATGTATTCACCTTAAGCCACTTCTGCTGAGTAAGCCCTTAGTTCTCAGCAGCGCAGTGCTGCAAATGTTAACTGTAAGTCATCATGGCGAGCTGGGAAGCAACATAAAAATTCAGTTGCTGCAGCTTTTGTGGCTTTAAAGGTGACATTGGTCATTTTTTCCCCCCAAGCTTTTGCTGCTTACTGCTAATCTTTTCTATCCACTGGGCCTTGCAAGTGGGAGTAAAAATAATGTGTCTCATTCTTTAATGACAAATATGACACAAAATCTTCTTTTTTTTTTTTTTTTAATTTAGAAGGACTTTGCTCACGTTTACATTCTGGTGATTTATCTTCTTACATGTTAAGGGTCCTGATTATCAGTACTCTGCTTTGGTTTATCAATTACATTAACAGCTATATTAACAGTTTATAGTTAACAGTTTTGGAGATTTGACTCCAGATGAACTTATGTACTCCCGCTTGCTTTCATCCTATCCTGCTGCTGTGCTTTAGCGAACCCTTATTAACCTTTTACTTCCTTTTCATACCTCCACCTGAATTACATGCTGTCCCCGTTCCCAAAGCTGGCCTACTCTAGCTGTCTGCAAATCTTCTTGCTTTCACCGTATGTAGTCTCTTTTTCAAGAAGGATGATGAGTGTGTAAGGTTACATATTTTTACTGTTCCTTGATATCATCAAGACCATAGGCTGGATAAGATCATTAAGAATTTGTCTGTGTGATCAAGCAAAGGAAAAAAGGAGTCAACCTTCATTCAAGCTGCAAACATCATTCAGCTCAATGACATTCTGGCCAAGCAGATACCTCATCTGGCTTTCAAGTATGAGACCTTCGTCAGTGCCATTATACCAGTGACTGACACGGCTGGTGGCAGTGGGCCAGTCACCAAGCTTCCTTACGCCTCAGTTTTCCTGTCTGTAAATGGGAAAGATAAGGACTCTGAATTCCTATTTTGCATTTTTTTCACTTACTGCTTAGGGAAAAATAATACCATCAAACCAAACCACAAAAACGCCCACAAACAGATTCCATATGAAGTTCTGTCACATGACCTGCGTCCCTAGACAACTGCCTTTTTCTTTAAGCTGCAAGATCTTGTAACCTGGCTTCCATTTCTATTTGTCAGTTAAACTGTTAAACAGGAAACTGTTAGTTAAACCAGCGCAGCTAGTCAAATAAAAAAATATATAAACCCACAGTCTTAGGAAAAACTTTCAGGATATACAAGTAGAAAAAGGCTCCTCTATCTTTAAGTGAGGCTACAGGAAAAATGTCAAAAACAAAAGAAAGATATGAAGTCAGGAGTTTCTGAATTGCAATCTTCTGCACAGGCCAGTAGGTTATAACTTTTATCTAAAAATTTATGGCTTCTGTTATCCATATTCCAGCAGAGATTATGGCACAAAAGGTACAAAGTAAACACAAATCAAAAGCACACAGTTTATTTAAGAAGCAATATTGAAAAGTTCACTGGTCTAAATCACCACAGACACATGAAGTATCATTTTAGGTTATTCAGAAAATCCCAACATGCCTGAAGAATGTTAGACAGACTTTAGAAAGTGCTACTAGAAATACATTATTAAAAGCCAGTTTAAAATTCAGCCAGCACAATGTTTTCCTCAAAATTCAATCATTGTTTAATTTCATTCTCTGCTTAGTTTGATTATAACCTCAAAAGCAATGTTACCTATATTAAAAATAACATTTTCTCATTATTTTGATCACTACAGTCAGATATTATTGGATAATTTCATCTGTAGTGGCAAAAAGTATCCACTTAATTAGGAAAGAAGGAAGACTAGAGAAGAGATGTACTTGTGAGCAAAGTAGGTCCAGGAAGCAATATGCATGCCTGTCGTTCAGCCTAGAGTGGTAGCAGGTAGAGAGGATTTGGGCTCCACGTCAGAAGGATACTGCCTCAGGCAGTATGTACCCCTCTATCTATTCAGATGAAAAGATTAGCCACTGCAGATGAAATACAAGTTAACTTGTTTGATAATTAGCAGACAGATACAATGTGACAGATACCCAGATTTGTCCTTTGTGACAGATACAGAATATAGGCATATAGGCTGTAAAAAACATTGTCTTCAAAACCTTAGCCATTTTATTAGGCCAAATCTCACACTTTTAAATGATCTAGAAAATTTATGTAATTCTCTAATGTGTTATTTCCTGCATATATAATCAAGTAGACAAAAGGCAAAATTTAGAATAATACAGACTGGATTAGAGCACACCTGTCAACCCAGACAAAGCTCCATCTATGGCAGGAGGGAAAGCAGAGTACTGAAGAAATTGTATTGTACACTAAACTATGTCATGTTGGCAAACTTTACAACGGGGAAGAAATTATAATTTACACCTACAAGGGAGAATACTAGCCATAAAATAGCTAGATGATAATTCTAAAAATTAGTCCATTTGCCTTTTCCAATAACAGCTTCTAATTAAAACTTTTAAATAAAATTAACAATAATGTACTAAAATGTTTTCAAACATTAGGCAGAGAGCAGAAAGAGTGTGATGGAACTCAATCCAAAAAAGGGGCCCAAGGATATACAACCCTGTCTTTCTACAAAGTATAAGAAAAAACAGAATGGTATCGGTTATATACTTGTCTAGTTCTAGGCAACAGTTCAGAAAATTCTGAAAACAAGCTTGATTTTCAGCCCCTAACTAATCCTACTCTTATTCACATAAGTTTAAATTTAGCATCTTAAACACCTAAAATAACCACAAGTACATATTGATGCCTCTCAAAACATTATTTTCTCATTATCTGTAGTTGAAAAAGGCACATTCTAGTCAACCTATCTATTTTATTAGATATTAAACAGCGTATCAATACAGAAATATTTAGAGTGACAAGTAGAACCACAACTAGCCAACTTTTATAGAAGTTGTTGTACATGGTTATTTGAGGGCCAATTCATTAATAGGAGAACTTTTGTATTGGCTTAGTTATCTTAGCGTACTCATAATTTCCTCTAGCTGTGTCTATTTCTGAGATAAAAATGAATGCATTCCCCCAGAACTCCCAACTCTAAGTTTGAATTTGTTTTGACATATTCTTGAGGTTATGCTGAACTTCCCCTTTCTGTAATTTGTTTTTCTACCTTGTCAATTATGCATGCGTGCTATCTGTATCTTCAGCCACAACCAAGCTTGCTTATATAGAATTATTATTTAATGAACTTTTTTTATGTTTGATGGTGTACTTAATGAGACATGAGGTTATGAATTTACTTCTTGTTATTTTACTCTTACAAGGTGACAGAAGCACAATATAGTTGATCAGATCCTTAACCAATATAAACTAGCTCCATTGAGTCAAAACCTGTTTACATCAACTAAAACATCAAGAATCTAACATGAAAGAAAGATACCTAAAGCAAGGTGACATGTCTAATTAGCCATAGTACAATTGTATGTGTGTCATCACTTACAATTAGGACCATTGCTTACTTGAGTAAAAGAAAAATTTCTAGAAAATATGTCTTGCAACATTAGGTTTCATCCTACTCCTGATAAAGTAGCAACTCTCATCAGCTAATGTGATATATAGACTGCTTCCCAAAGAGATGCATTGAGTCATCGTCTGGAACACATCCTTTTAAAGAAAATCATCAATGCCTGTAGAGAAAACCACCTCTATCAGTGTTTCCTTCCTCAAATTAAAGCTAACCAGCTTGGCAAACGCTGAGAGTTGACTGTCAAAAGGTTTGACAGACTTAATAGAGCTACAAACTGGGTTCCAAAACAAAAATGGATTGGAAGATTACAGCAGTCCCACTAACAAGAGTTGGACCAAACCAGTCATGTATCCTAAAGACACATTACATAAATACAATTAATTTAAAAAAGGTAATTAGAGGTAAAGCTGTAAACAATATCAATCACATTGATTTTTTAAAATGTTTTCTAGCTCTTTGTCTATCAATTCAGAGAAAAAGGAACACGTCTTACTGTTTTGAACTTAACCATCAAGGAGAAGAACCTAAAGTGTCACCCAAGGGGGTTTGCTTGCAGGTTCTCTTACTTTGAGGAAGGGAAGGTTTAAGGCAAATAAAACACCATACCAGCAGAAGAGGTTATTGTAAGTGGCCTAAACTTTCTGAAAAATAAGACTACTCTGTCTCCTGGTGGACACCTGTCCATAACTGCTGGGTCTGCACATTAATGGTTTTCTGACCATATAACGACAAGCTGTTGTCAAACTCTTCTATTCTTACCTCTTTAGTGACTATGATAAATCTGTTTCCTTTAATTTGATTTTGTTGATCCCGTTGGTTTTTCCCCCCTCACTGTCAATAACGGAGAGGGACAGGCTATTTCTGTTGCAAAATATTATCATCAGTATCATCTGTAACTATCTCCCGGAAAATAAATGTTGATGCCTGTCTTGGTTTTCCTCAAGTGGTTGCAGTTCCTCCAGATGGTCTGAGGTATTTTATTTGTGCGTTTGCACTTACTATGTAAAACCTGTTAATTTAACATAGGAAAAAAATTATTAATACACTGAGCTATACACCTTGTGACCCTTATTCTCTTATTCTGTATCTCCTGGACTTCTGCTCAATTATAGTGATCACGCCCCACTGGCAATGCAATGCCCTGACCTTAATGTAGAGGAAAACAGCCCATAATCCTTTATTTCCATGATTAAGATGTTCGTCTTCTGGGGAGAGGAAGACTGTAATTGCAAACCTACTAGAAGGACTGGTTTATGTACTTCAGCTACACAGAACGTGTACCACCAGCAGCTCCTTCTCCTCTGTTTCTGCTGCTGCCCGAAAAGAGTGTTTTTGGCTGAGCTGAGAGTTTTACATGGAGGAAAAACGTGTGCTGGCCCACAGAAGAAAATATCCCTAAGCCCGAGCATACTGTTCCCAGCCCCAGCACCTGCTCTCACTGTGCCCAAGCCTGGGCAGCCCCAGAGGCTTGGAAGGTACTGTAGGAATTGGGTCAAATTGGGTCAGGCTGCTCCCCTTGGACCCACTGCCATCTTCATCCTCCTTGTCAGCAGGTCCACAGGAGCAGCAGGCCAGCACAATCCACACTCATGCTTCCCCTCTCCATTTTCTCTTCTCACACAGAGCTGCTCTGTCTCCCAGCCCTTAGTCAGGAAACAAAAAATAAAAAAAAAAAAAAAAAAGAAAAAATTCAACATAACATACATCGCTAAG